>Ga0208934_1000083_pt1 | contig 82396 bp, 57 predicted proteins | sample MalvirDeepMed_s2_FD_184243 | JGI IMG/M metagenome (GOLD analysis project Ga0208934, IMG submission 184243) | Marine viral communities from the Global Malaspina Expedition - Malaspina viral metaG DeepMed_s2 (SPAdes) (version 2) | ecosystem: Environmental > Aquatic > Marine > Oceanic | place... | reverse complement strand
CTCTCCGGCGGGGCCGGGGGAACGTTTGCCCCGCTGATTGCGGAGGTGGACGTATATGATTTTACCACTTCTACCTGGTCCACCTTACCGGCCGGCCAGAACCTGCCGACCCCCCGGGCAGCGGCCTCCGTAGCCGTTTTCCAGGACGAACTCTACGTCATCGGTGGGGAGATTGAGGTAGACTTGCAAGGCAATAATGTCAATGATGCCGTGAAAACCACCGAATCGTTTAACCCAACGACGAATACTTGGACCACCCGTGCCGACCTGATTACGGAACGCCACGGTACACAAGCCATTGTGTCTGGCGACGGTATCCACGTCACGGCGGGCTCCAACACCCTGGGTGGTGGCGGCACCATGAAGAACATGGAATACCTTGGAACGGACAACCCCACAGGGACTGCCCTCACAGCGGGCCAGCTTTCGGTGGCTTCCTCCCTGACTGTGGAAACAGGCGGGGCCAGTGTGGTCACTTTAAACCATACCGGAGGGAATACGGGAATCCTGGTAACCGGTTTTCAATTAACCGGGGCGGACAGCGGCAATTTCCAGGTGTTCTCAGACCTGGCCTTCCGGTTTATCCCGCCGGGCGGCAGCCTGGATGTGATCGTTGGCCATACGGGTGCCTCCGATGGTGAGGTCGCCTCCCTGGTATTTGAGTACGACGGTACAACGAGTTCCCCGGTGGCCCTGACCTCCGGCGAAGGACAGGCTACTGTCCTCTACCGGGTCAACACCGGCGGACCGCTGACCCCGGCAACGGATTCCCCGAACCCGGATTGGGAAAGCGATCAGGGCCAGGCTGGGGACGCGGCCAATTCGGCTTATCTGGCAACCATTTCCTCAGGTAATTCTATCTTCGCAAAAACATCGGGAAGTGCCTATACAGCCCCGATTGATATGTCAGACCCTTCCCTCCCGTCAGGGACGCCGTCTTCCTTGTTCGAAACCGAGCGGTACGACGCGGATACGGCACCTGAAATGCAGTGGGAATTCCCGGTTCCTTCGGGTACCACCGTAGAAATACGCCTTTATTTTGCAGAAATATATAATGGGATAACAGCTGCCGGTCAGCGCGTCTTCGATGTTTCCGTCGAGGGCAGTGTCCCGGCTGCGTTTGACGATATCGATCCATTTGCTCGAAATGGCGCTGTCGGAGCCTTTATGGTGAGCCATACGCAAACGGTTACGGACGGAATACTGAACCTGGAGTTTATCCACGGGGTGGAAAACCCGAATATCAAGGCGATCGAAATTCTGGATACAGGTGGGGTACCCACCAACCTGCCTCCGGTAGTTACGAACCCTGGCCCGCAATTGAGCGTGGACGGGGACGTAGTCTCCATCCCGATCCAGGCCAGCGATACGGACCCGTGTACGGGGCTCACCTATTCGGCAACCGGACTCCCGCCCAATGTAACTATCGACCCGAATACCGGGCTGATCAGCGGGACACTGCAGGACGGAACGGGTAGCGGCACGCCAGGTGCCTTCATTGAATCCGGCGGCCTGGTGGTTATCGAAGCTGAGAACAATAGCGGGATAACGGGCAATTGGAAGAATGCCTCCAATTCCACGGCGCCGAATGTGAACGACCCTGGCGGGGCTACCGGCAATGATTACATCTCCTGGGAGGGCTCCCAAAACCTAAGTACCCAGGGCGTCGGGTTGCTCGTATACCCCGTTGAAATCACCACCACAGGTACCTACCGCTTCCGGTGGCGTTCCCAGGTGGGCAATGGGACAGCTTCTACGGACCACAACGACACCTGGCTGAAGATCGAGGGGGATTCCTTCTTTGGGGAAAAAGGCACCGGAAGTATCGTTTGTCCGGCAGGTGCCGATTCCTCCAATGACTGTACGGGAAGCACTCCGAATGGTGCGAGCGGCAACGGCTGGTTCAAGGTGTACTCCAGCGGGACCACCAACTGGACCTGGTCTACCCAGACCAGTGACAACGATGCGCACCAGATCTATGTGCGCTTTGACACCCCGGGGACGTATAACATCCTGGTTTCCGCCCGCTCGAGCTTCCACCTGATCGACCGGATGGTGCTGAACCACCTGACGGCCTATAGCGGGAACGCCCTGGCCCTCTCGAATCCGCAGTCTGCGCAAAACACGGATGTGACGCCCGGAGCTTCGGAGAACAGCCCGTACAATGTGGCCGTAACGGTTACTGACGGCTGCGACCCGGCCCTGTCTTCTACGGTGGATTTTGTCTGGAACGTGACGGCCGAGCCTATCGGGAACCCGGAAGCATTCGTACAGGTGAATGCCGGCGGCGGCCTGGGGTCCTCCACTTTTGGCAACAATTCCTATTTGATACAAAATACGGGGGACGACATGATCACCAGTATTTCGTTCAATACACTCACCGGCTTCCTCCCGGATATCGTTTACGACCCGGTTGGAACCGCTGGTGACAACGCTGCCAAATGCCTGACCGAAGGGTCGGCTTCTGTTGGGGACGTGGGCATCACTGTCCCGGCCGACGGAGGTTCCGATGCCGAGGACTGCGAAAGCGTATTTGCCTCTCCCCACAATGGCGTTGACAATGACGAGGGATACGATGAACTCGTGTTGACCTTTACGGATTTTAATCCCGGGGAGGCTTTCTCCTTCGGGGTAGATATGGACCCTACAACCATCAAAGGCGACCTGAGTTCCGGAGATGCCGGTTCGGTGTCCGGGTTTGAGATGATTGGCAGCACGGTTACCATAACTTTTGCCAGTGGTGTCACTTATACGTCCAGCCTCTTTGACGAAGGGTCCATGGGCGGTTCGGATGCCCTGGTCAACCAGGTGAGCCAGGGTCTCGCGGCCCCCTCCCTCTTGGTCAATGGCACGGCCCAGCCGCGGTTGGTTACCGAGGCCAACCAAACCGTAGCCATATCCGGGACACCCAATGCAAGTGTTACGCTGCTGCGGGTGGATGCGCGCCTGCATATCGATGCCGGCAACCCGGGAGTCGGTTACGACATCGACCTGTTTGAGGCGAACGAAGCCATGGTGAAGGAGCTCTACACCGTAACCCTTGACGGTTCCGGCAACGCGCAGGTACCTGTTGTACTCACGCAAACGCCGGGTACTTCCGGAACGCCTGATGGCGGGCTCAACCACTTTATTGCGGTTGAGACGGCCCCGACAGGGGAACAGGGACTGGCATCCAATGTGATTGTCCTGGAGTACGATCCGGACGGGGTGATTGCCCCGTCTGCCCTTGTCGAGATCACCCCGGATGGCAGCGTGGATGCTAGCACGTACTCCAACAACAGTTTCCAGATCACCAACACCTCCACGGGCGGGTTGCAGATTACATCTGTGAGCATCGACCTGAGTACGGGGATCCTCCCGGATATGGTCTTTGACCCCGTCGGAGCCGGCGGAGATGCTACTGCGAGTTGCCTGACGCCCAATACGGGGGCTGCGGCTACCGGGTTTACGGCTCCGGGCGACCCGTGTACGGACCCCTTCAGCCAGCCGCGGAATGGCGGGTTTGATATTATATCGCTGAACTTCACGGAGTTCGATCCCGGAGAGTCCTTTGAGTTTACCACGGACATCGACCCGAATAGCATCCAGGGCGTGGCCGGTGCAGGCAACGCAGGTGCCGTTTCCGGATACGAATTGATCGGGGCGACGGTAACCATAACCTATAACGATGGTTCTGTCCTGGTTGGCTCCCTCTATGAAGATGGCAGCCTGGGCGGTTCCCAGGTTCTTGTGGACGTCCTTCCCGTAGCGCCTTCGCTGGCCGTTTCGGGAATCGGAGCCGGACCTGCGACCGTCAATGACCTGAACCAGGTGGCTCAGGTTACCGGTACGCCCGGGGACTATGTGTCGCTCCTGTTGATGGATTCCCGCCTGTTTATCGCTTCGGGCGACCCGCCTTTCAACGTGGCGGACCCCACCTATTACGCGAATGAGGCGATGTCCGGCAAGGCCCTGTATTCCGGGCAGATACCCGCAGGCGGCACACTGGATATACCGGTAACGCTCCTAAACACGGCCTCCACGGATGCCGGGCCCGACGGGGGGCTGAACCAATTGATCGCCGTGTCGTCCACGCAGCCCTATGCGGTGGACCAGCCGGTGAGCATGACGTCCAATGTGGTAACCTTGCTGTACGACCCGAATTTCCTTCCGGCCGAAGCGTCCATTACCTATACGCTCCAGGGCCGTACGGATCACACGGCCGATCTGACCGTGGAATTCTACGAAGTCGGACAGACCACTCCCGCCTATTCGTTCACCCCAACGGGTGATGCAGGGGGTACAGCGCTGGTACAGGGCCTACCCGAAGGTGCATTCAATGTGGCCGTTAAAACAGGCAAGTACCTGCAGCGGGTGGTCAATGTAACCCTCGCAGCCGGGGCAAACACCGTGGATGCCGGCCAATTGCTGGCAGGGGATATCGACGGGAACAATGTGGTGAATATCGACGACTTCACACTCCTGGCGGCAACATTTGCCCTGGGCGAAGGAGATCCCGGATATGATGAAGGATCCGACCTGAATGGGGACGGAGTTGTCAATATTGATGATTTCACCTTACTCGCAGGCAACTTCACTGTTGCAGGAGACGAGGTCGAATAATTCAATACATGTTAATAAGTGAAAACCCCCGGAAACGGGGGTTTTTTTATTCCTGCATACTGTGGTAGACGTTCTGTACGTCGTCGTCCTCCTCGATCATTTCCAGGAGCTTCTCCACGTCCTCGGCTTCCTCGGCAGATAGTTCCTTGGTGACCTGTGGGATGCGCTCGAATCCGGAGGACAGGATTTCGATATCCCGGGATTCCAATTCCTTCTGGATGGCGCCGAAACTCTCAAAAGGCGCATAGATCAGGATGCCGTCGTCGTCCACAAACACCTCTTCCGCCCCGAAGTCAATCATTTCCAGTTCCAGTTCTTCCGGGTCGATGCCTTCGGCTGGAATCCGGAAGTTGCAGGTGTGGTCAAACATAAATTCCACGGAGCCGGAGGTGCCCAGGCTGCCGTTGCATTTGTTGAAGTAGGAGCGGATATTCGCCACGGTTCGCGTATTGTTGTCCGTGGCTGTTTCGATCAGGATGGCGATGCCATGGGGCGCGTAGCCTTCAAAGAGGACCTCCTTGTAGTCGCCCTGGGACTTATCGGTGGCCCGTTTGATGGCCCGTTCAATATTGTCCTTGGGCATGTTCACCGCCTTGGCGTTCTGGATCACTGCCCGCAGCCGGGAGTTGGCATCCGGGTCCGGGCCGCCTTCTTTAACAGCCATTACAATGTCCTTGCCGATTCGCGTAAACGCCTTGGACATGGCTGCCCAACGCTTCATCTTACGTGCTTTCCGGAATTCAAAGGCTCTTCCCATGGGTGGCGTTATTATTTCCAGACAAATGTAGCAATTCCCCCATTTTCGGCAAGGGCATAAGGAGCGCAGGGAGCAGAGGAGGGCAGGCCAGGACGTGGGCCCGGCAGATGGGGACAGTGCCCGGCAGGTGGGGACAGTGCCCGGCAGGTGGAATCAGGGCTGCTCGGATACCAGGTTTTCAATAATTTCGGCCAACTGGAAATCCTTTTCGGTCACCCCTCCTGCATCGTGGGTGTTCAGCCGGATCTCCAACTGGTTGTACACATTGGTCCAGTCCGGGTGGTGCTGCATTTCCTCGCATTCAAATGCAATGCGGGTCATCAGGGTAAAGGCTTCCTTGAAGTTTTTAAATTCAAAGGTGGTAGCCAGGCAATTGTCGGTGTATTCCCAACCTTCCAGGCTTTTCAGTTTCTCTGCAATCGTTTCTTCAGATAATTTACTCATGGTTTCAATTTTCAAATTTTCAAATCGGCATATCTTCAAATCGCCATATCAACCTCATCCCCGGTATTCGGGATTCTCAAACCCCCAGCGCTCGCCGGATTCCCACCCGGCCCTTGAATTTCCGTACGCCGGATACCCGCCCTGGTCCTTCAGCATCCGGGCCAGGTGGAGCAGGTTGTAAGTCATAAAAGTGGTATTGCGATTGGTAAATTCGTGGTCGGCTGCGCCGGATTCGGGGTCCAAATAACTCGGCCCCGGACCGATTTCCCCCAGCCAGCCGCAATCGGCCTGAGGCGGAATGCTGTAGCCAATATGCTGCAGCGCGTATAGGATGCCCATGGCACAATGCTTTACCCCGTCTTCGTTCCCGGTAATAACCGTCCCGCCCACCTTGCCGTAATACAGGTACTGCCCTTTGTCGTTTTTTTCGCCGGAAAAGGCATAGAGCCGTTCGATGACCCGGGTGCAGACCGAGGAGCGTTCCCCGAGCCAGATCGGGGTGCCCAATACCAGGATATCCGCCGCCATGACGCGCTCAAACAAATCCGGCCAGGCATCGGTATCCGCCCCGTGCTCGCGCATATCCGGGTAAACGCCCGGGGCTATGGGGTAATCCACGGCCCGGAAAACGTCCGTCTGCACGCCCTCACGCTCCATAATTTTCCGGGAAACCTCCATGAGCCCGCGGGTGTGGCTTTGGGCCGGGGAAGGTTTAAGCGTGCAGTTGATGTACAGGGCGCTGAGGTCAGAGAAATCCATGGCTGTGCTTTTCTCCTGAAGATACGGATTCCTTTTGTGGGCAAAAAGCCCGGGCGCCATTGCACCCTGATTTTAGCGGCTTGAGTACGGTCAGTCCATCGGGAACTGTCCGTTTCCTGTCGGGATTCGCGGAGGATATCCGTTAAGGGGATTGCGGGATTTGTCGGGGACTCTGAAGGAGCTATTGCGGGATGTGGTGGTCGATGACCTCCTGGTAGCCGAGCTGCAGGTTTTTGGGCAGCAGGTTGTGTTTGGGCAACACGGCCAGGTACCTTTCTTCGTTGGTGGTAAACACCCGCTTGAAAAGAGGTTTCCGTTCGCTCAGGTGCGCGGCGATTTCCCGGATAAAGTCCTCGTGGTGTACCAGGTCCCGGGAACCCAGGTGGAAGACCCCGTGTTTGTCGCGGTTGATAATATAGTGTACCTGCTGACTCAATTTGTCATCCGATGTTACGTTGATCACCAGGTTCGGAAACACTTCGATGGCTTCGCCTTCCAGGAGGGCGTCCCGGATTTCCCGGGTTCTGGGGGATGCATTCCCGAATACCATTGGCAGGCGCAGGATGGCCATCCGTTTGGACGGAAGCCGAAGGAGCATGTTTTCGATTTTGATTTTCAACCGGCCGTAGATACTCTCAGAAAGGGTCTTGTCAAATTCGTAGGAAGGGAATTTGCTATACGCGTCAAACACATTGGCCGAGGAGAGGAAAAGCAACCGGCAATCATGGCGGGCCAGGTATTCCGCCAGGTGCGAGTGGGCTTGAATTTGCGCCCCGAAATCGCCGCGGAGTGCCGAAATGATAATATGCGGCCGGACCTCGTTGAGTACCTGGTGGATATCGTCCTCCAGCAGGTCGTAGTGTAGAAATTGTCCGTTGTCCCCAAAGCGCTTCCGCGCAGAACAATACGTTCCGTACGTGTCAAAATAATTGCAGAGTTCCTTGTACAGGGCATAACCCAGGAACCCACTACCTCCCAAAATCAGAATCCTCTTTCCTTCCTCGCGCACGCCTCTCTCTCCTGTTTACAGATTCTATCCTTTATAGAACGGGGGTTTCACAATAGTTGCGGGTACGTTTTTATTGCGTATTTGGATATTTACCGTCGTTCCGGGGGCTGCGAATTCAACGGGCACGTAACCCAGCCCGATTCCCCTGTTGAGGCTCGGCGACATGGTTCCCGAGGTTACCCGGCCAATCGGCTGGCCGTCTGCATCCGCTATGATGTAATCCTTGCGGGGGATCCCGCGCTGCTCAATTTCAAAACCGACCAGCTTGCGTTCCACGCCTGCTGCTTTCTGGGCGGCGAGTGCCTCGTGGTTGACGAATTCCTTGGTAAACTTCGTAATCCATCCCAGCCCGGCCTCCAGGGGGGAGGTGCTGTCGTCAATATCGTTGCCGTAGAGGCAGTAACCCATTTCGAGCCGGAGGGTGTCCCGGGCTGCCAGGCCGATGGGCTTGATTCCGTATGCCGCCCCGGCTTCCATCACCCGTTCCCAGACCTGGCCGACTTCCTCGTTCTTGCAATAGATTTCAAAGCCGCCGGAACCCGTGTACCCGGTGGCCGAAATGATCACGTTGGGAATGCCGGCAAAATCCCCGACCGCAAAATGGTAAAACGGGATGGCGGCCAGGTCCTCGGAAGTAAGGGATTGCATGGCGGCAACCGCCTTGGGCCCCTGGATCGCCAGGAGGGAGTACGCATCGGATAGGTTGCGCATTTCGGCGCCGATCCCCTCGTTGTATTTGCTGATATGGTCCCAGTCCTTGTCGATATTGGACGCATTGACCACCAGTAAATAAGTCGTATCCTTGATGCGGTAAACGATCAGATCGTCCACGATCCCCATGCGTTCATTGGGCATGCAACTGTACTGGGCGCGGCCCACCTCCAGCTTGGAAGCGTCGTTGGAGGAGACCCGCTGAACGAGTTCCAGGGCCCGGGGTCCTTCAATGAGGAATTCCCCCATGTGGGATACGTCAAATACGCCGACACCTTCCCGTACAGTCTGGTGCTCGGCGTTAACGCCTTCGTAGGATACAGGCATCAGGTAGCCGGCAAAAGGGACCATTTTAGCCCCCAATGCCTCGTGTACCTGCCTGAGCGCGGTTTCTTTCATCGATGCCGGATTAATTACGCGGCAAATGTATTGAAAATAGTTTGGAAGTCAGGGGCGGGCACCCATTGAATTGGCAGGCAAATTCAACTGCCCGGGGGCTGCATCAGGAACCTTCGGAGATCGTCGTAGCTGGTAATCGGAAGGGCGGTTTTATCCCGTTCCAGCAGGCCTCGGAGTCGTTCCGGCAGGTCCAGTTCAAGCCCCAGCGTACGCTCCACTTCCGGGCGAAATTTAATGGGGTGGGCCGTCTCCAGGAAAATACCCGGACCCCCCGGGTCCTGCAGGAGGTAATCCGACAGGCCCAGGTAGCCCACCGCACCGTGCGGGTCGGCGATGTACCCGTAGGTCTCGTGTAGGTGCCGCATGGCGTCCCGGGTCTGCCCGTCCGTATAGGCATGGGAAGTCATCACTGCATCCAGGTCGGGGAAGCGGTAGCCGAAAAGCTTCCGGATACGGACAAAGTTGCTCGGATCGGCTACATCCATGGCATTGGAGATGGTGGGGACTGCCTTTTCCGGGGCGTACTGGCCGCTTTCCATAAACCGGGGAACCGTGTCGTTGACGTTGGTCGCCGCCACAAACTGCCGGCAGGGCATACCCATCCGATGCGCCAGCATCCCGGCGCAGATATTCCCGAAATTCCCGCTGGGTACGGCAAATACCGGGGGTTTGGAATCGGGCCCGAGCTGCCTCCACGCCATCGCGTAATACAGCATTTGCGGAATCCACCGGGCCACGTTGATACTGTTCGCCGAGGTGAGTTGTCGGGCGGCCTTCAGGTCGTTATCCAGGAAGGCCCGTTTGACCATGCGCTGGCAGTCGTCAAAGCTGCCAGACACCCGAAGTGCCCGGATGTTCTGCCCCAGGGTGGTTAGCTGGCGTTCCTGGATGTCGCTCACCTTGCCTTCGGGATACAGGATCACCACCTCCACACCGGGCACCCCGAGGAACCCGTCTGCAACTGCTCCTCCCGTGTCCCCGCTGGTGGCCACCAAAACAGTAATTTCAGCCGGGGAATCCTTAGAGAAATGCCCCAGGCACCTGGCCATAAACCGGGAGCCCACATCCTTGAAGGCCAGGGTAGGGCCGTGGTAGAGTTCCAGGGAGTAGACCCCTTCGGAAAGCTCCACCAGGGGGAATTCAAAGCTCAGCGTCTCCTCGAGGATGCGGCCGAGGTCGGGGTCCGGTATGGAATCGCCAACAAAGGGCCGCATGAGTTCCAGGGCAATTTCATTTACGGGTTTTTCCCGGAGGTTCTTCCAGAAGCTGTCCGGCAGGCGGGGAATCTCCACCGGGAAATACAGGCCTTTATCCGGGGCAATCCCCTGGATAGAGGCTTCCCGGAAAGGTACCTCGGCGGCATTCAGGTTCAGGCTGTGGTATCGCATCGGTCAGGTATTCGGGTTTATGGAATAGATTCCGCGTCGGTTCACCGGGCCGTGGTGGAGCGTATACGGGATGTCAATGGCGTCATATGCTTTGCCCAGGGCGCGGGAAACGGCCTCCGCGGTATCGGCCCCGTGGGTCAGGGCATACACCGAGGGCCCTGAGCCGGAAATTCCGAACCCCAGGGCGCCCGCCGCCAGTGCGGCTTCCCGAAGCGTGTCGAACCCGGGGATCAGCAGGGACCGCACCGGTTCGATGATACAGTCCTCGAGCGACCGGCTGATCAGCCCGAAGTCTTCTGTAAACAAGCCAGTGACCAGCCCGCCCACATTGCCCCACTGGCGGATGCCCTTGGAGAGCGGGATGGAGGTGCGGAGCACCTTGCGCGCATCGGAGGTTTTCAATTCAATTTGCGGGTGCAGGATGCAGGCATGCAGCGCCTCTGGGCAATGTACCCGGGCGATGTCCAGGGGGTGGGAACTTCGGACCAGGGTGATCCCGCCATACAGGGCAGGCGCCACGTTATCGGCATGGGCCGCGCCACTTGCCAGGGCTTCCCCTTTCATGGCAAACCCCACCAGGTCCGGCAGGCCGAAGGGTTCCCCCAGCAGTTGATTCAACCCCCAGACGGTGCCTGCTGAACTGGCCGCGCTGCTGCCGATACCGCTGCCCGGGGCAATGCGTTTTTCGATTTCGATCCGTACGCCCCCCGAATAGCCTGTGGCCGCTTCCAGGAAGGCCATGCCGGCAATTCCCGCTACGTTCCGGTCGGTTTCCAGGGGAATGTCGGCCCCGGTAACCCGGGTGATGGATACCCCGGGCTCCGGGGTCAATTCCAGGTGGAGGATATCGCCGATGCCGTCCAGGGCCAGGCCCAACACGTCAAAACCGCAGGACAGATTGGCAATTGTTGCCGGGGCAAAGACGGTAAGTTTTTCTGTTTTCATTTTCATCTGCGAAATGCCAGGCCCGTTCAGGCCTTAGAAGTTACCAATTCGGATAATGTCCGCAAAGATGCCCGAAGCTGTGACTTCGGCCCCGGCCCCGGCCCCTTTTACTATGAGGGGTTGCTCGCTGTACCGGTCCGTATAAAAGAGGACGATGTTGTCGCTTCCGCTCAGGTTAAAGAAATCGTGACCTTCCGGGATTTCCTCCAGCCCTACGGAAGCCTTTTCCCCGTCGAGCTGGGCCACGTACTTCAATCGGCAATTCGCTCCATCGGCCTGTTCCCAAAGCCTTCTGAAATGAGGCTCCTGCTGCTCGAGGACTTCGTAAAAGGCGTCCACGCTTTCGGCCTCCAGGGCTCCCTCGGGCAGGAACGACCGGTTTTCGATCGCGTCCATCTCCAGTCGGAGGCCACTTTCCCGGGCCAGGATCAGGATCTTCCGCATCACATCCACCCCGCTCAGGTCAATCCGCGGATCGGGTTCCGTGTACCCTTCTTTCCCGGCCAGCCGAACAACATCGGCAAAGGAATCCTTCCCGTTATAGTTGTTGAAGACGAAATTCAGGCTACCGGAAAGTACCGCCCGGATGCGGCGTACCCGGTCGCCGGAGAGGATCAGGTTTTTCAGCGTATCGATAACCGGCAGGCCGGCACCCACATTGGTTTCGAAAAGGAAGGGGGCGTTGTAGGTACGGGCGAGGCTCTTGAGCCGGGCATATACTTCGTACTCCGAGGAACAGGCAATCTTGTTGCAGGTCACTACGGAAATACTGTTTTTCAGGTAGGAGGCATACCAGCCCGAAACGGTTTCGCTGGCCGTATTGTCAATAAAGATGGCATTGCGTAGGTTTAGCTCGCGTACGCGGGAAAAAAAGGCGTCCAGGTTGGCCGGCTCCCCTTTCTCCAGGACATCCTGCCATTCCGCAACCGGGAGCCCTGAGGCGTCAAAGGCCATTTTCCGGGAATTCGAGATCCCCACCACCCGCAGGTTCAGCCGCAATTCCTTTTTCAGGACGCGTTGTTGCAGGCCAATTTGCGCCAACAGGCGCGAACCGACATTTCCCACGCCCATCACAAACAGGTTGAGTTGTTTGACCTGCTCCTCAAAAAAGGCCTCGTGCAGTGTGTTAAGCGCCTTCTTGACATCCCCCGACCGGATAACAGCCGAAATATTCCGCTCGGAGGCCCCCTGGGCAATTGCGCGGATATTCACGTTATTACGTCCCAGGGCGCTGAACATTTTACCGCTGAGCCCCTGGTGCTGCTTCATCTGATCGCCCACCAGGGCGATAATCGCCAGGTCGTCTTCTGCCTGCACCGGCTTGATGAGCTGTCGGTCCATTTCATAGGCAAACGTGTCGTTCACCGCCTGGATGGCTCGCTCCAGGTGCAGGGCGGCAATCCCCACGCAAATGGAGTGCTCGGAGGATGCCTGGGTGATAAAAATAATGCTGATGCCCGCATCGGACAGGGTTTCGAAAAAGCGTTTGCTGATCCCGGGAATCCCGATCATGCCGGGGCCTTCAAGCGAGACCAGGGCGATCCCTGGGACATGGCTGATCCCCCGGACGGTCCGGCCCTCCGTGTTGCCGCGGGCGTGGATCAGTGTGCCGTCCGTATGGGGGTCGAAGGTATTTTTGATCCGGATCGGGATACCTGCATCCAGGACGGGCTGGATGGTTGGCGGATAGAGTACCTTGGCCCCGAAATGGGATAACTCCATGGCTTCCTCGTAAGAGATGAGCGGGATGGGCCGCGCCTGGCGGACGAGGCGCGGGTTGGCCGTGAACATGCCACTGACATCCGTCCAGATCTGCAGTTCTTCGGCGCCCAGGGCGGCAGCCAGTATGGCCGCCGAATAGTCGGAGCCTCCCCGGCCGAGGGTCGTGGTATCCCCGGAAGCGGTGGCCCCGACAAAACCGGGCAGGATACTGATTTCCTCAGGCTTATGGAGTGCCTCGCGGACTTTGGTGCGGGTGGCATCCATCCGCACATGCGCATTGCCAAAAGTGGCATCCGTTTCGATCAGTTCGCGACTGTCCCGGAAAACGGCCGGAAGCCCCTGGCTTTCGTAATAGGCTGCAATGAGGAAGGAGGACAGCAGTTCCCCGTAACTCACAATTTTATCCAGGAGTTTCGGGGTGGTTTCCCCAATGAGGAAGGCGCCCTCCAACAGGGTTTCCAGGGTATTCAGGTCCGTTTTTACGCGTCCGATGACCGCGGCCTGCCGGGCCGGGGGGATCAACTCGCGTATGGTGTCCAGGTGCCGTTTCTCGAGGGAGGCCAGGCTTTCCTGGTAGTCTGTTTGCTGGGCAGCAGCCTGGGCGGCTGTCAGGAGAAGCAGGTCGGTTACCCCGCCCAGGGCGGAGACCACAACGGCCAGGGGACGGCCGGCGTCGGTAACTATTTTACAGGTTTCGGAAATCGCCTGGGCATTTGCTACGGAGGTGCCGCCAAATTTCAGGACTTTCATAAAGAGTGACTTAAGGGAGTTGGAAACAGGTTACAATACAGATCGGGCCGGAGATAAATACAGGTTCTTACCCCCAGGGGGTGCATCCCGTGGCGGACAGCGGGGTCGCTGCAAAGCGGAAAGCGGATATGCCGGCAAAATCTGATCGCATGGCGTGAACGTTTTTGATACGCCTGTCAAAAGTAGCACATTTGGAACCCCGTGCAAGGATTTACCGGATTTTTACAAAGTCCGCACCAAATGTTGCTTTTTGCTCCGGATTGCTGCTACTTTTGTAGGGATTCCCGAAAATCGTTCAATGCCGGAAATCCCTCCGGACTGGCGGCAATTGACCTGGTATCATGAAGATCCTCAGCAAAGAACAGAGTTACGAAGCAGACCGCAGGACCCTGGCAGCCCAGGGGATCAGCAGCACTGAACTGATGGAGCGCGCTGCCGCTTCGATATTCAACTGGCTGCACAACCGCCTGCAGGGCGCCCCGGTCCGGATACACATTTTCTGCGGCACGGGTAACAATGGGGGAGATGGCCTGGCCGTGGCCCGCCACCTGGCCGAGCACGGATACCATATACAGGTTTACCTGGTGAATTACAGCGAGAAGCGGTCCGGGGACTTTCGGATTAACCTGGAACGGCTCCGCCAGCGCAAAATCGAGCCGGAATCTCTGGACGCGGACAGCGGGTTGCCGGATATCTCCGAAGCGGATATACTATTGGATGCCATATTCGGAATCGGCCTGAGCCGTCCGCCGGCCCCTTGGGTTCGAAACCTCATTGCACACATGAATGCGGCCGATGCCTTCCGGCTGGCGGTGGACCTGCCTTCCGGGCTGCAGATGGACGCCATGCCTGCCCATCCCGAAGGTGTGCTGGCTGCTGATTTTGTGCTGACAATCGGGTCGCCGAAACTCGTTTTTTTCCTTCCCGGGAGCGGGGAATTCGCAGCGGATTTTGAGGTGCTGGATATCGGGTTCGACACCACTTACCTCAACGAAGTGGCTGCACAATATGAATGGGTGGGGGCAGACGAGGCTCGGGCGCTGCACCGGACCCGCGGAAAATTCAGCCATAAAGGGACTTTCGGACATGCCTGCATCGTGGGCGGCTCCCACGGAAAAATCGGAGCTGTGGCCCTGGCCGCATCGGCTTGCCTGAGGGCCGGGGCCGGACTGGTTTCGGCATGGGTTCCCAAGTGCGGCTACCTGCCCCTTCAGGCCGGCGTTCCCGAAGTCATGGTGGAAACCTGCGGGCGGGAACAATACCTGGACGCCTTCCCGGAACCGGGTTCCGGGTACCGGTACGGCGTGGGCATGGGAATGGGTACGGAGAAGGATACCGCCAAAGCATTCTTTGCATGGCTGGGCCGGGTCAGGGAGCCGGTAGTGGTGGACGCCGACGGACTCAATAGCCTCTCGGCCCATCCCGAAGCGCTTGCCAACCTGCCTGCCGGGAGTATCCTGACCCCGCATCCGGGCGAACTGGCCCGGCTGATAGGGGAGTGGACGGATGATTTCGATAAATTGGAGAAAGCCCGCGCCTTTGCAGCAGACCACAATTGCGTCTTGCTTATCAAAGGCGCCTATACGGTAATACTCGGAGAGGGAAAGGGGTTTATCAACAGCAGCGGCAATCCCGGGATGGCCACTGCCGGCAGCGGCGATGTACTCGCCGGGATACTAACCGGATTGCTCGCCCAGGGATACCCGGCCCTGGAAGCAGCCGTGTTCGGTGTATACCTGCACGGGCGCGCCGGAGATCTGGTCGTTTCGGAAACAGGACCCGAAGCCCTGGTTGCCAGCGACCTTTTCGGGGCGTTGGGCAGGGCCTTCAGGGAGCTGTACGCAGAAGCCACACCGCCCCAGCCCAAAGAAGGGGAGGAGGGGTAAGCGCCGGACTTCAGGCAGCTTTTACCCGACGCCGGACCCAGTCCAGGGCATTGCGGTACTCGATATAAAATTTCATCGGTTTTTTGTAGAACATGCGCTCGATATTGAAGTTGTGCATGTCCACTTCCCGTGAGGATACGATGGCGTACGCCCTGAGGTTTTCAAGTTCCCGCAGGTAGGTATAGACCACGGGGTCGATGGCAAAGGAATGTTTGCGATGGCTGATGATCCCGAAGGGTTTGTCCCGGAAATGGATTTCGGATATCCCGATAATCTGGTAGGCCCTCTCCAGGGTCAGTGTGGCGCCTTCGTCAAAAATGGCTACGAGGTAGTTGTCGTAAACCTGGATCTTCCCCACATCGAGCTGGTATTCCCGCACGATCACGGTCTTTTTGGCCGGTCTTGTATTATTGCCCATATTCATATAGTGTGTCTGAGACGAAAGTATGCGTCAGGTATCCGTTTGAGAAAAATAATAGATTATCGACATAAATATCGTATAAGCGGTTCCAGCGTCCGGGCTATGTCGAACGATTCCTACGAAGCCTGACCGACAAGCATAAAAAAAGGGGTCATCCAAAGATGACCCCGATACCTTTCCCCTTACAGTGCCAATCAGGCTTCCTTGGAGGATTTACTCGCTTTCTTAATGGAAATGGTCAACTTGTCAGCCTCCTCGTCCAGGTCCATGGTGATGCTGTCCCCTTCGTTGAGCTTCGAGTTGACGATCTCTTCGGCCAGGGCATCCTCGATATACTTCTGGATGGCCCGTTTGAGCGGCCGGGCCCCGTATTGCTTATCGAAGCCCTTCTCGGCAATATAGTCACGCGCCTTATCGGTAAGGGTCAGATGGTAGCCGATATCCGCAATGCGGTCGTAGAGTTTCTTGAGTTCGATTTCGATGATCTCGTGTATGTGCTCCCGTTCCAGTGGGTTAAATACAATAACGTCGTCAATCCGGTTGAGGAACTCCGGTGCAAAGGCTTTTTTCAAAGCATTCTCGATAACGCTCTTTTGGTGCGTATCGGCCTGGGATTTCTTCGCCGAGGTACCGAAGCCGACACCCTGGCCGAAATCCTTGAGTTGCCGTGCCCCGATATTCGAGGTCATGATGATAATGGTATTGCGGAAGTCGATCTTCCTGCCGAGGCTGTCCGTGAGGAAGCCGTCGTCGAGTACCTGCAGCATCATATTGAAAACATCCGGGTGTGCCTTTTCCACCTCGTCCAGCAGGATTACGGAGTAGGGCTTGCGCCGCACCTTTTCGGTGAGCTGCCCGCCTTCCTCATAGCCGACATAGCCGGGGGGCGCTCCCACCAGGCGGGAGATGGCGAATTTTTCCATGTATTCGCTCATGTCGATCCGCACCAGGGCGTCCTCCGAGTCAAAGAGTTCCTTGGCGAGTACTTTGGCCAACTGGGTTTTCCCGACCCCGGTTTGTCCGAGGAAAATAAAACTCCCGATCGGCTTGTTGGGGTCTTTCAGCCCGGCCCGGTTCCGCTGGATGGCTTTGGCCACCTTGGCCACGGCTTCGTCCTGCCCAATGACGCTGTTCTTGATTAGCTGCGGCAATTCGGCCAGCTTATTGCTTTCGGTCTGGGCAATTTTGTTGACCGGGATGCCGCTCATCATCGAGACCACGTCGGCGACGTTGTCTTCCGAGACGGTTTCCCGGTTCAGTTTGCTGTCTTCTTCCCATTTCTCCTGGGCGGTAGACAGGTCTTTTTCCAGTCGTTTTTCGTCGTCCCGCAATTTGGCGGCCTCCTCGTAACGCTGTTTCTTGACCACGCTGTTCTTGAGTTCGCGCACCTCTTCAAGCTGCTTTTCGAGCTCGAGGATCTGCTTGGGCACGTCCATGTTCACAATGTGCACCCGCGATCCGGCTTCATCCATGGCGTCGATTGCCTTGTCCGGGAGGAAGCGGTCGGTCATGTAGCGGTTCGTGAGCTTCACGCAGGCCACCAGGGCCTCTTCCGTGTAGTTTACGTTGTGGTGATCCTCGTATTTTCCCCGGATGTTGCGGAGGATTTCGATGGTTTCCTCCACCGTGGTCGGTTCCACCATCACCTTCTGGAAACGCCGTTCCAGGGCGCCGTCCTTCTCGATGTACTGGCGGTATTCATCCAGGGTCGTGGCCCCGATGCATTGAATTTCGCCCCGGGCGAGGGCCGGCTTGAACATGTTGGACGCATCCAGGCTTCCCGTGGCGCCTCCGGCTCCCACAATGGTGTGGATCTCGTCGATAAACAGGATGACGTCGTCGTTCTTTTCCAGTTCGTTCATCACGGCTTTCATCCGCTCTTCAAACTGCCCGCGGTACTTCGTGCCGGCAACCAGGGACGCAAGGTCCAGGGTTACCACGCGCTTGTTGTACAATATGCGGGATACCTTTTTGTTGATGATCCTCAGGGCGAGCCCTTCGGCGATGGCGCTTTTGCCCACCCCGGGTTCCCCGATCAGCAGCGGGTTGTTCTTTTTGCGGCGGCTCAGTATTTGCGAGACGCGTTCAATTTCCTTTTCCCGACCGACAACCGGGTCGAGTTTGTTTTCTTCCGCCAGGCGGGTGAGATCCCTGCCAAAATTATCGAGGACGGGGGTTTTGGATTTCTTGTTTCCTTTCTGGGAGGTACCGCTTGAAAAAGTGCCCTCCTTGCTGTCCCCGGTGTCGTCCGAATCGCTCGGAAAGGATTCCGAGGTCGGGCTGTCCGTATAGTCGTCGTCGCTGGTGATCATGCTTTTGAATTGCTCTTTGACCCCGTCGTAGTCCACCTTCATCTTGTGCAGAAGCTTGGTGGTCGGATCGTTTTCGTTTCGCAGGATACAGAGCAGCAGGTGCGCCGTATTGATGGATGAGCTCTGAAACAATTTGGCCTCCAAAAAGGTGGTCTTCAGGGCGCGCTCCGCCTGACGGGTGAGGTGCAGGTTTTTCTTATCCTTGGGTTGCGAGCCCGCTTCCGGGTTCGCCGGGGAGAGGATTTCCACCTTTCTGCGCAGGTGGTCCAGGTCCACGTCCAGCGCATCGAGTATGCTGATTGCCTTCCCGTTCCCGTCGCGCAGCAGGCCGAGCATCAGGTGTTCCGTCCCGATGAAGTCGTGGCCCAGGCGCAGTGCCTCCTCCTTGCTGTAAGCAATTACATCTTTTACTCGCGGTGAGAAATTATCATCCATATACCTAGTGCGTATTCAACTTTAAAATTAGTAAAACTTATTATAAGAACGTCAAATACCGTACCTATATTCGATAAAGCTTCCCTAAATGACGAAAAAAACAAGGAAGTGCAAAATATATGGCCTGGATTTTATCAAAAAACCAAGGGGGGTTTGGTGTTGATAAAATCTTTAATAAAACCTGCGCAACCTGCCACAAAGGGGTGGTTTTTACGTATATTGGCATGATTTTTTAACCACAAAAATACAAGCCCGATTCAGTTATGGCGGAAGGAGAGAAACTGATTCCGATTAATATAGAAGATGAGATGAAATCGGCCTACATCGATTATTCGATGTCGGTCATTGTGTCACGTGCCCTGCCAGATGTTCGGGACGGCCTCAAGCCGGTGCACCGGCGCGTCCTCTACGGCATGCACGAACTGGGCGTACGCTCCACGAGTGCCCACAAGAAATCTGCCCGTATCGTCGGGGAAGTCCTGGGTAAATACCACCCGCACGGGGATTCCTCGGTCTACGATACAATGGTGCGCCTGGCACAGGACTGGAGCATGCGCTACATGCTTGTGGACGGCCAGGGGAACTTCGGTTCCATAGACGGCGACAGCCCGGCGGCCATGCGGTATACGGAAGCCCGCATGCGGAAGATCGCCGAGGAGATGCTGGCGGACATCGACAAGGAAACGGTAGACCACCAGCTTAATTTTGACGACTCTCTGGAAGAACCCACCGTCCTGCCGACGCGCATCCCGAACCTGCTGGTCAACGGCGCCTCGGGGATCGCTGTGGGTATGGCCACCAATATGCCTCCCCACAACCTTTCCGAGGTGGTGGACGGCACCATCGCCTATATCGACGACCGCGACATTACCATCGAAGGCCTGATGCAGCACATCAAGGCGCCCGATTTTCCCACCGGGGGCATCATCTACGGCTACGACGGCGTCAAGGAGGCCTTTGAAACAGGCCGGGGCCGGGTAGTTATGCGGGCCAAGGCCACGTTCGAAGAGGTGCAGGGGCGGGAGTGCATCGTCGTCACGGAAATCCCCTACCAGGTGAACAAGGCGGACATGATCAAGAAGACCGTCGACCTGATCAACGAAAAGAAAATCGAGGGCATCGCCACGATCCGGGACGAGTCGAACCGGAAGGGGATGCGGATTGTCTACGTGCTCAAGCGGGACGCCATCCCGAATATCGTGCTGAATATGCTGTATAAGTATTCGGCACTGCAATCTTCCTTCAGCGTGAACAATATCGCGCTGGTGGGCGGGCGTCCGGAACTCCTCAACCTCAAGGACCTGATTGTGCATTTTGTAGACCACCGGCACAAGGTGGTCGTCCGGCGATCGGAGTACGAACTGCGGAAGGCGGAGGAACGAGCGCACATTCTGGAGGGGCTGATTATCGCCTCGGACAACATTGACGAGGTCATCGCCATTATCCGGGGCAGTGCCAACGCCGAAGAGGCCCGGGCAAACCTGATTAAACGGTTTGAGCTGAGCGAGGTACAGGCCCGCGCCATCGTGGAGATGCGCCTCCGCCAGCTGACCGGCCTGGAGCAGGACAAGCTGCGCAGCGAGTACGAAGAAGTCCTGGCCACCATCGAGGACCTGAAGGACATCCTGGCCCGGGAGGAGCGCCGGATGGAGATCATCAAAGACGAACTCCGGGAGGTCCGGGATAAATACGGCGACGACCGCCGCAGTGAAATCAACTACGCCGGGGGCGACCTGAGCATCGAGGACATGATCCCGGACGAGCAGGTGGTGATCACCATTTCCCATGCCGGCTACATCAAGCGTACCCCCCTGACCGAATATAAGACGCAACACCGGGGAGGGGTCGGGCAAAAAGCCTCGGCCACCCGGAATGAGGATTTCCTGGAACACCTGTTTGTGGGGACGAACCACCAGTATATGCTGTTCTTTACGCAAAAGGGCCAATGTTACTGGCTCCGGGTCTTCGAGATACCGGAAGGCAGCCGTACCTCCAAGGGCCGGGCCATCCAGAACCTGATCAATATTGAACAGGACGACAAGGTAAAAGCCTTTATCTGTACGCAGGACCTCAAGGACGAGGAATACGTGAACAGCCATTTTGTAATCATGGCCACCAAGAAGGGGGTTGTGAAAAAGACGTCCCTGGAACAGTATTCCCGGCCCCGTCAGAACGGGATTATCGCCATCGGCATACGGGAAGGGGACGAGCTGCTCGAAGCGCGCCTCACCACCGGGTCCAGCCAGATCTTCCTCGGGCTCAAATCCGGGAAGGCCATCCGCTTTGAGGAGAGCAAGACCCGTCCGATGGGCCGGAGCGCCTCAGGGGTCCGCGGCATTACCCTGGCCGACGACAACGACGAGGTCATCGGTATGGTAAGCGTCCACGATTTTGACGAGGACATCCTGGTCGTTTCCGAGAACGGTTACGGCAAGCGCTCAAGTCTGGACGATTACCGGATTACCAACCGCGGGGGCAAGGGGGTTAAGACCATCTCCATTTCCAAAAAAACCGGCGGGTTGGTAGCTATCAAGAACGTATCGGATTCGGACGACCTGATGATCATCAATAAATCCGGGATTGCAATCCGGATGAGCGTGGAAGACCTCCGCACCATGGGGCGCGCCACGCAGGGCGTAAGGCTGATTAACCTGAAGGACAACGATTCCATCGCCGCTGTTGCCAAAGTGATGAAAGACGAAGACGACCTGGACGACACGGACATCCTGAATATCGAGGTCGATGCCGAGGATGGCACGACCCTTGATACAGATGGGGCGGATTCCGAAGGGACGGAGTCCGGAAAATAATTGATAAACACTAAATTTGCATAAACACTTTTTTAATGAAAACTAGATTGACTCTTCTGGCAGCCCTGCTTATCGGGTCTGCCGCAATAGCACAAAAATCAGAGATCCGGGATGCGGAGAAAGCCCTGAAAGACGGGAACACCGCCGAGGCGAAAGCCAGCCTGGACGCCGTTCAGGGCGTCATTGCCGGGGAAGACGAACGCCTGCAGTCCGAGTACCACCTGGTACGCGGGCAGGTCTACGCGGATTTGGCCAAGAAAGGCGACGACAGCGCCTTTGAGGAAGCGGTGGCTTCCTTCAGGAAAGTCCTGGAGGTGGAGGAACAAAGCGGTAAGGACCGGAACTCAGGTGAAGCACAGCAACGTTTAAAAGCCATGTCGGCCGACCTGGTAAACTCCGCTGTGGATGACAACAACGCCAAAAATTTCGATGCGGCTGCCGAGAAGCTCTATATGAGTTACAAGATCAGCCCGACGGATACCATCTACCTGTATTACGCGGCCAGCAGTGCTGTCAATGGCGGGAATTACGAGCGCGCCATGGATTTCTACCAGGAACTGAAGGACATTGGCTATGACGGGAGCGGCGTGGTCTACAAGGCCACCAACGTGGAAACCGGCGAAGTGGAGGAGATGAACAAGGCGCAGCGCGATCTGATGGTAAAATCGGGAACGTATACGGACCCCGTAGACGAGAAGGAGCCCTCCAAGAAAGCCGAGATCGTCAAGAATATGGCGTTGATCTACACCCAGCTCGGGGAAAATGAAAAAGCCCTGGAAGCCTATAAGGACGCCCGGGCCAACAATCCGGACGATGTAAACCTCGTATTGAACGAGGCGAACCTCTACTACCAGATGGGTGACAAGGAGAAATTCAGCGAACTGATGGCAGAGGCAGCCACCATGGCACCGGACAACCCGGACCTCTACTACAACATCGGGGTGATCAATATGGAGATGGACCGGATTGAGGAGGCCCGCGAGGCGTACCACAAGGCCATCGAGATCAACCCGGGCTACGTGAATGCCCAGCTGAACCTGTCTACCACCTATGTGAACGAGGGGAACGCATTGATCGACGATATGAACGCCCTGGGGACTTCCCGGGAAGATATCGCCAAATACGACGAGTTGAAGGAGAAAAAGGACAGCCTCTTTATGCAGGGGGCCGAGATCCTGGAAGATGCGCTGAAAGTCAATCCCGACAACCAGAGCATCCTGACACAGCTCAAGAACATTTATGGCGCCCTGGGCGACAATGAGAACTTTATGCGGGTCAAGAAACTCCTGGGCGAATAAGCCCCCGCTATTCCAAAATCAGGACCCCGGCCGGATGGCCGGGGTTTTTTTATGCGATTTGTTTGATTACCCGCAACGGGTGCGTATAGTTGCGCAGATCGTTATTGAAGATGCCGCTGTGGTCGATGCGGTCGATTCGGACGCATCCGTTTACGTGGATGATATAATTGTCCTGCATGATGAGGCCCACATGGTCGATAACCCCGTCGGGTCCGTCGAAAAATGCAAGGTCGCCGGGCAGGCTTTCCTCGATAAAACTCAGGGCTTGGCCCTGGGCGGCCTGTTCGGCCGGGGAGCGTTTCAGGGCCATGCCGCAGCACTTGTAGACCATTTGCGCCAACCCGCCGGCATCGATGCCGAAGGGGGATCGGCCCCCGGCCATTTCCGGGCTGCTGAGATACAATAGCGCTGTCTGCACGAGTTCCTCCCGGCCCGCGGCAGGGTCAAAGCGCGCTCCCTCGAATTGGTGTTCCATTACCGGGGCGTTGTGCGCATCCGACCCCAGGAGGACCGGGATCAGCAAGCCTTCCGGGGTGCAACAATGGCTCACCAGGTCGGCGGCGCAACCCGCCGAGGTACCCGGGGGACACGCCTCGTATTGTTCTTCGGAAAGCTCGGACAACTGGTCGTTGCGGACCCAGCCCTCGGCCCCGTCCAGGCGGATCCGCACCCGGCTCCAGTACTTCCGGGATTCCAGGATTTTAAAACATTCGCCATAGAGGAGTTGTGTCCGGAGGGGTGTGGTATCATCCGGAGAATCGTACACGGGTACGAGGCTGAGGGGGCAGATTCCGTATCGCATGGCGGGGCAGGGCGGGGGTCAGGGCCGTTCCAGGACTATTGCCGATGCACCACCACCTCCATTGCAAATGGCCGCGGCACCCAGGCGGGCGTTTTGCTGCCTGAGCACGTGGATCAGGGTCACGGTGATCCGCGCCCCGGAACACCCCAGCGGGTGCCCGAGGGATACCGCACCTCCGTGGATGTTTACATTTTGGTCGTCCAGCCCCAGGATTTTGATGTTGGCCAGCCCAACCACGCTGAAAGCTTCGTTGAATTCAAAATAATCGATATCCCCCAGGGCGACTCCTGCTTTGTCCAGCGCCAGCGGCAGGGCTTTGGCCGGGGCCGTGGTAAACCATTTGGGTTCCTGTGCAGCATCCGCATAGCTTTTGATGCGCACCAGGGGTTCCAGGCCGAGCGATTGGGCTTTTTCGGCACTCATCAGCACCAGGGCTGCAGCCCCGTCATTGATGGTGGAGGCATTGGCGGCCGTTACGGTTCCGTCCTTGGTAAAGGCCGGTCGCAATTGGGGAATTTTATCCATTTTCACGTTGCGGAACTCCTCATCTTCCCGAACCACAACAGGTTCGCCCCGTCGCTGCGGCACTTCTACCGGGACCACTTCATGCTTGAATTTGCCGCCTTCCCAGGCCGCCGCGGAGCGTTTATAGGACTGGATGGCATAGGCGTCCTGCTCCTCCCGGCTGAACTTGTATTTCTCGGCACAGGCATCTGCACACACCCCCATGGCCTGCTGGTCGTAGACGTCTACCAGCCCGTCCCGCTGCATCCCGTCTTCCAGGGTTGCCGGGCCAAACTTTTTCCCGTTGCGCATGTGCACATAGTGGGGGATCAAACTCATGTTTTCCATGCCCCCGGCCACTACCACAGACCGATCGCCCAGGGCGATACTTTGGGCGGCCTGCATAACAGCTTTCATCCCGGAGGCGCAAACTTTGTTCACCGTGGTACAAGGCACCGTTTCCGGGATGCCCGCATAGAGGGCTGCCTGCCGGGCCGGAGCCTGGCCGGCCCCAGCCTGGACCACATGGCCCATAAGTACTTCTTCTACGGCGGCCGGATCCAGGCCAATGGAATCCAGGGCTCCCCGGATGGCCGCAGCCCCCAGTTTCGGGGCCGGCACCGAAGAAAGGGCGCCCATAAAACTTCCGATCGGCGTGCGGACAGCAGCCACAACAACTACCTCTTTCATCTGTTCCTTTTTAGTGGCACGAAAATACGAATTTAAACCCGGACCCCCTACTTGAGCAGGAAAAGCCCCGAGATGCCGCGGGTTTTTTCTATTTTTGAGCGACACAAGCGCGATGCATGGCGAAAACGCTGGATACCTTCTATCGATCCCAGTCACTGATCTATAAGTATTTCCTTTACTTTTTAACGATCGGCGCCATTGTGTTCTTTTTCCCCAAAGGAGGACAGTTCAAGTACGAGTTCCAGAAAGGCAAACCCTGGCAATACGAAAACCTCTATGCCCCTTTTGATTTTTCGATCCGCAAGACGGAGGCCGAATTACAGGCCGAACGCCAGCAATTCCAGCGGGACCAGGTGCCGTATTACCGGTTCGATACCGAAGCGGCACGGGAGGTTTACCGCGCCTACGAAGAGCTTTTCCCCGAATACTTCCCGGGGACTGGCCTGAGCGCCCGCCAAATCGGGGTGTTGCGCCAGCAGGGCCGCGCCATCCTGGACAGCCTGTACCTGAGGGGAATCTGGGACGGCAGCGACCCCCCGCTAAGCCGGGAGGTCTACCTGGTGCGGAACAACCAGGCACGTCGCATGCGTTTTGACAGTATTTACCGAATGGACGCGTTGCGCAATACCATCCGCGACCTGACGGAATCCGTGGGTATTCCCGCGGACCAGGCGGAGTTCCGGGAATTGTTGCTCCGAATAGCCGAGCCCAACGTCAGCCTGGATCAGGAACTGACCGGCCGGGAACTGGAAAACCAGTTATCCGGAATATCCCTGACCCGGGGAAATGTTGACGAGGGCGCCCTGATTGTCGCCAAGGGCGAAGTGGTGGAAGGGGAGAACCTGAAGAAGCTCGAGTCGTTGCGGGCGGAATACGCATCCGAGGTATGGAGCGCCAACAATTATTACTTCATCCTCTCCGGGTATACCATCCTGGTGGCCCTGGTGTTGATCATGCTGCTGTTGTTCCTGAAACGGTACCGCCCGGATGTGTTCCGGAACAATGTCAAGGTGACCTTTATTTTCTTCAATATCCTGGTGATGGTGTTTCTCACCACCTTCGTGGTGAAGTACAACGAGGCTCTTGTCTTTGTGGTACCCCTCTGCATTCTGCCGCTGATATTAAAGACGTTTTTTGACGCCCGCCTGGGCCTGTTTGTCCATGTGCTCACCGTCCTGATCCTGGGGTTTGTGGTGCCCAACAGTTTTGAGTATATCTTCCTGCAGATCATCGCGGGCATTGTCACCATCCTGACGGTATCCGAACTCTACAAACGGGCCAATTTGTTTATCTCGGTGGGCCAGATTACGCTCATCTATATCCTGGGCTATTTTGCCTTCAATATTATCCAGGGGGGCAGCCTGGACAACGTAGTTTGGGTGAATTTCGGGTTTTTCCTCCTCAACGGGATGATCACGCTTTTTGTGCAGCCGCTGATCTATATCTACGAGAAGATGTTCGGGATGGTCTCGGATGTTTCCCTGCTGGAGCTTTCGGACACCAATTCCCGGCTGCTCAAGGAGCTGTCCAACAAGGCCCCGGGCACCTTCAACCACTCCCTCCAGGTGGCCAACCTGGCCGAAGCAGCTGCCAACGAGATCGGTGCCAATGCAATGCTTGTCCGGGTAGGAGCGCTCTACCACGACATCGGCAAGATGAACAACCCAACCTATTTTACCGAGAACCAGACGACCAACAACAACCCCCACGATGAACTGGCCCCGGAAAAAAGTGCCCGGATCATCATCAAACACGTCATCGAAGGGATCGAAATGGCGCGGAAACAGAATATACCAGACCGGATCATCGACTTTATCCGGACCCACCACGGTACCACGCTGGTCTATTATTTTTACAAAAAGGCGCGTGAGTGGGACGGGGAAGATCCGGATGAAAAGGATTTCCGATACCCGGGCCCGGTGCCATTTTCTAAGGAAACGGCCATCCTGATGATGGCTGATTCCGTGGAAGCAGCTTCCAAGAGCCTGGTAAACCCCACCTATTCGATAATCGACGAATTCGTGGATAAGATCATAGCAACCCAGATGCAGGCCGGGCAATTCCTCAATGCGGAAATCACCTTTAAGGAGATTGAAACGGTGAAAAAGGTCTTAAAACAACGACTGACAAACATTTACCACCTGCGGGTAGAGTACCCGGAATAGGGGATTGGCGGGGATTATACTAAACGCGGATTGAAGGCGTTTTAAAAGTGACCACCGACCATACAAATGATGAAAACCCCCTTCATAACTGTCAGACCGGGCCACAACGCGGTTCTATGGGTGCTGTTTGCCTTTATGACGAGTATCCAGCCCTTGTGGCTGCAACAGGTAGACAGCCTGGAGCGGGTTCTCAACCGCCCGGATATCACCACCGAAGACAAAATCCACACGCTCTACATGCTCAGCCGGGACCTGGCCTTTGTAGACCGCCTGCAGGCGCTCGAATACGCCGATGAATCCCTGGAGCTGGCCACACAAGCCGAAGACCGTCGCGGCATGGCCTATGCCTACCGGATCCTCGGGAGTATTTATTCGCTGGATGAAAACTACTTCACCAGCATGCAATACATCCATCTGGCCCACGAGTTATTCGTACAACAGGAGGACAGCGCGGGGATCGCCAATTGCTATGTGTCAATGGGCCATATCTACCGAAATCTGAATGAACGGGAGAAAGAAGAGCGGTTTCACCGCCTGTCCTACGATTTATTCAAGAAGCTGGGGCAACCCGAGCGCACGGCGGTAGCTGCGCACAATATGGGAGAGACCTATTACCTGAACGGGCAGCTCGAAAAGGCCCGAGCGTATACCCGGGAGGCCATTGAAATCCTCAGCGGTATCTCCCACGCGGCGCTGACTTCCAGTTGCTATAAGGTCATGGGGCTCATCCACCTGAAGGAGCAGGATTACCAGGAAGCCAAACGCTATTTCCAAAAGGCACTTGATATCAGTGAAGGACTTGGCAAGGATGCACAGAAAATCGCCTCGGCGGAATCCCTGATCCGGTTGGCGGAGATTAGCGGGATTCTCGGAAACCCGTCGCGGGAGAAGGCCTACCTGGAACAGGCGGCCAAGCTGAGCCAGGAGAACAATCTGTACGACTATCAGGTGCGATCGTATTATCAGCTGGCACTTCACTATGCCCGAACCGATGATGTGGAGAATACCCGTCGGTTTATGGTGCGGCACAAGGAATTATCGGATTCCCTTCAGGTCATCCTCACAAACGACAGGGCTCGTCTCACACAGGGCATGATCCATATTGAACAACTCACCAAGAAAACGGAGGAACTCGAGGAACAGGCCGCGCAGCAAGCACTGGCTTTAGAGATCCGGAACCGGACGCTCATCTTGATCGGGGTTTTCCTGATCATCCTCAGCTTGCTGATTTACAAACTCTTCAGGACGCTTCGCGAGATGCGTGAAAAGAATTCGATTATCCAAATGCAGAAGGAGGAACTGGCCGAGTTGAATGCCTCTAAAGACAGATTTTTTAGCATCGTGGCGCACGACCTGCGCAGCCCGTTGGGCTCCCTGAAATCCTTTACGACCCTCCTGGCCGACCACATCGACCTGATGAGCCTGGAAGAGATCAAGGAAATGGGCGTCCAGCTCGACCGGTCGGTGGACAATACCATGCAGCTTACGGACAACCTGATAACCTGGGCCCGCAGCCAGATGAACGAGATCAAAACGGAGGCTACCGAATTCGACCTGCGACCCCTTGTAGAGAACGTACATACGGTATTTGCCTCTGTGGCACGCCACAAACAGATTACCATGGAGGTTTCCTACCCGGAGGAAACCACGATTTTCGGGGATAAAAACCAGATTGAGTTTGTTATCCGGAACCTGGTAAACAACGCTATCAAATACACGCGGGAAGGCGGTACGGTAAAACTGGAAGTCCTCCCTGCGGATGATCAGAAGGCGGTAATCCGCATCTCGGACAATGGGGTGGGGATGGACCCGGACCAGGTTGCATCGCTGTTTATCCGCCAGTCCGACAAAAGCCGTCGCGGCACGGCAGGCGAGAAAGGCTCGGGCCTTGGTTTGGTCCTTAGCCACGAATTCGTCAAGCGCAACAAGGGCCGGATCCGCGTGGAAAGCATCCCGGATAAAGGCACCTGCTTCACCATGGAGTTTCGCCGTACCCGACAGGCTGCTTAAACCCGGATCGCGTCCGGGTCTTCTTCCTTTGACAAGTATTTCCGCCACTTCATCCAGGCCTTTAAAAAACAGCAGGAAAAGTTGCGTCAATCTCAATGAAAAACTACATTTGCATCCGCATTGATCCAATGGGGTCTGTGCAGGGAGAGGTGCCGGAGTGGTAACGGAGCAGATTGCTAATCTGTCGGCGGGTAACCGTCGCCCGGGTTCGAATCCCGGTCTCTCCGCAAAACCGGATGATCTGGTCGAAACGATTCCAAAACCCGGGTTTCGAATAGGAATTTGGGATTTGGAATTTGTTTTTTGATTGCGTTATCGCTTCTTGCGAAGTAGCCTTTGGCCACGCCCGGCCCGCGCGCCGGCTGGCCCATCGCTAAAAATGTCCACCGGACATTTTCTTAACGCTCTGTCCGGGGTGTAGCGTAGCCCGGTTATCGCGCCTGCTTTGGGAGCAGGAGGCCGCAGGTTCGAATCCTGCCACCCCGACGAAAGAAATCCGATGCTTTGGCATCGGATTTTTTCATTTGTGAAAGCGCAAGAGCTTGCTCTTAAGTGATAGAGCAAATGAAAAAAGCAGAACAGGCGTCAGCCTGTATCGGATTTCTTTCAGTTTCCCCCAAACTTAGGATCACGAGCGCAGCGAGTAATCCTGCACGTTCTGCCTCCCCGGCCCACGCACCGTCTGGCTCCTCACTAAAAGCGCTCCACTGGAGCCCTTTTGGCCGTTCGGCCCGGATCACGAGCGCAGCGAGTAATCCTGCACGTTCAGGAGGTAGGACTCGAAACAAACAGATGCGTTTTAGGGCATCCTTAAAATTGTTTTAAATTCGCCTTTATGAGTTTCTCCTGGTTGCGAACCCTGGGCCTGCTTTTTGGAATCCTGGTCATCCCGCATGGGATAAATGCCCAATACATCTGTAAACCCTGCAATGCTGCCTGCGATACACTGGCATTCGCCAGGCCCGGAAGCTGCCACGGTTGCGGAATGCAATTGATTCCCGGTACACAAGAGGTAGCGGATCCGATTACGTTGGAAATCGGCCATGGGAATTTTTTGGTACGGGATTCCAGGGACCCTTCCAAGCGCATCCGGGTTTTCTATTACAGGCCCGAATCCTACTCGGTTGATTCCGACATCCTGATAGTTATTCCGGGGACGGGCAGGAATGCAGATGAATACCGGGAAGCCTGGGTTCAGATGTCCGAAGCCTACCAGATACTGGTGGTTTCCCCTTCCTTCAATGAGATGTATTACGATTTTGAGGATTACCACCTGGGCGCTCTTGTTCACAGTTCCAACCTGACGGAGGCCATCCGAAGGATAGAAGGGACCAACCGGGTGGAACTCGATGAAAGCCGGTATGCCTATAAGGTCCAACCGGAGGAAGACCAATGGATTTTTAGCCAGTTCGACCAGATATTTGACAAGGTAAAGGAGGCGACGGGTTCCGTCCGGGAGACGTATGATTTATTCGGGCATTCGGCCGGGGGGCATATCCTCCACCGGATGGCGTTATTTTATACCGGCTCGAAAGCCAACCGGATACTGGCATCCAATGCGAGTTTTTACACGCTCCCAACTGAAGAATACAATTACCCGTTTGGTATTGGAAACATCCCGTTTGGGGAGGCGGGACTGGCGGGTTCGTTTGAAAACCACCTGGTTGTTTTTCTGGGTGGGGAAGACAATGCCGATGAAACCGGCGGGACTTTCCTGGTTTCCGAAAGTGCGAACCGGCAGGGGAAACATCGCCTGGAACGCGGCCGTTATTTCTACAAAATGGCCAGGCAGGTGGCCGGTGAAAATGGGATGCACTTTAACTGGAAACTGGTAACCATCCCAGGGGTAGGGCATAACCACAGCGAAATGAGCGCCGCGGCCGGGGAGTATTTATACGGGGTCCGGGATTAACCTTTTACCGCTCATTATAACCTTTCCCCATGAAGATCTTTGACCGGCACTTCTCAATCCGGGATTTCCGGGTTTTTGACTGTTTTGCCTTGCCGATATGCAACAGGTACCCCCGCTGGCGTCCGGGTGTCAGGCTGTTGAAGGCTTCCTTCAATTCCGGGTCCTCATCCAGGGCCTCCTCCAATTCTTCCGGCATGTCGAACTCATCCGTTTTCCTGTACCGGACCTTGAGACCGGCTTTTTCAACCTCAATCGCCTCGTGTACATAGGCTCTGAGACAGGGTTCCAGCGGGTCGATTTGGGAGGCGTCGGTAAATCGGACCTGCCGCGAAGACTGGACATACTCGGTCTGTTGTACCAATATCCCCTCGGAATCCTGCAGGAGCGCCCCTTTGTGGAAGAGCAGGGCGCAGTATTCCTTAAATCCGTGGATCAATACAATATTCGCTCCCCGATGCGTATAGCAGGGGACGCCCCATTTGAGTTCTTCATCCAGGCCGCACCCCAGCAGGAGGGACCGGAGTTGCCGGAAGGCCTCCTGCCAGGGACCTGATTTTTCGAAGAAAAAATTCACTTTCGGGTTCATATGCATTCCCATTTCCGGGGGAGGGGGGCTTAACCCATCTTAAAAGGTTGCCCGGTGCTCTGCAGGACGGCAAACCAGAATTCGCCCTCCATGTCGATCTTTTTCCGGCGGTCGGTCACCTTGGAGATTGGCAGGTAGACAAAACGGTTGTGGACGCGGCCGGCCACAAATTGGGTCTTCCCGGCCATGGCCCCGTGAACGGCCTGGTAGGCGAGCCGGTTGCTGAATAGGCTGTCGTTGGCATTGGCCGGGGCGCTGCGGATGATATAGCTCGGGTCGATGTACTTGATGGTGACCGGGGTCCCGGATTGGCCAAAATGCTCCTGTATCCGGTCTTTCAGCAGGATCCCGATATCCTTGTGCTTTACATTGCCCGAGGCGTCCGTAACGCGCCGGTCGTCATCGAACAGGTGTTGCCCGGCGCCTTCAGCCACCACGATTACGGCGTGGTGCTTGCGTTGCAGCCGATCCTCCAGGGCCTGCAGGAAACCACCTTCCCCTTCGAGTTTCAACGGCATTTCGGGGACGAGGACAAAGTTGACCACCGGCATGGCCAGGGCGGTGGAGGCTGCAATATAGCCGCTGTCCCGCCCCATGAGCTTTACAATGGAAATTCCGTTAAAGGCCCCGATGGCCTCGTTGTGGGCATCCCGGACAATCGGGCTCGCCACATCAAAGGCCGTTTCAAAGCCGAAAGATTTATCGATGAGGTTGATGTCGTTGTCGATGGTTTTCGGAATTCCGGCCACGGCGATGTTCAGGCCCCGCTTTGCAATTTCATCGCCGATGGCATGGGCCCCCTTGAGCGTGCCGTCCCCGCCCACGGTAAAGAGGATATCGATCCGGTTTTCCACCAGGGTATCCACCATCTCCGAGACGGGGTGTGCCCCCCGGGAAGACCCCAGGATGGTGCCCCCGAACTCGTGGATGTCCTTTACCTTGTCCGGGGTGAGTTCCATAAATTCGTGCGGGCAATCCCTGGACAACCCTTCATAGCCATAGCGCACCCCGATGATCCGTTTAACCCCGTAGAAATAATGCAGGGCCATCACCAGGCTCCGGATAACGTTGTTGATGCCCGGGCATAGGCCCCCGCAGGTGACGATGGCCGCAGTGGTTTTTCCCGGGTCAAAGAAAATAGTTTCCCGGGGCCCGGATTTTTCCAGGCACTCCGGCCGGGACCCGGACTCCCGGGCCTGTTGGAAACCGCTCAGGGATACGTCCACCAGCACGCGGTCGGACTCCCGGACAAAATTGAAGAGGTCGTCTCCCGAGTTATTGCTCAGTTGTAGGGGGGAGGGGAACCGGGCGGGCCCCAGGGAAGGGATGTCAAAAGTTTTTTTCGGATCCATGAGTGGTGGTTTTCTGGTATCGGTTCGTTAAGTACCGATTATTTAGGGAATTATTCAAATGAAGTCAAACGCGGTTAAGCACAGTCAAACGCGGAGGGGCAATTCCCGGGGGCGGTTCCCGGTGAGCCGGTAAACAGCATTGGCGATAGCCGCTGCAATGGGCCCCATGGGCGGTTCACCCACTGCCCCGGGAGCTTCGTCCCCCTGGAGCAGGACCACGTCAATTTCCCGGGGCGCATCCTGCATCCGGGCCATCCGGTACGGACCGTAAATCACCGGCAGTAGTTCCCCGTCCTCCACGTACATCTCCTCGTAAAGGGCGGCACTCAGGCCCATGATAATGCTGCCCTCGCACTGGGCCTGCACCTGGTCCGGGTTGATGACCAAACCCGGGTCAAAAGCGCAGGTAACTTTCAGCACGCGGATTGCACCGTCCTTCAGGGTCACCTCTGCCACATGGGCTACCGGCGACCCCGCGTCCGTGGAAGCGGCCAGGCCCATGGCCGTGTCCCCTTCGGCCGTATTGCGGTACCCGGAATGTTCGGCTGCCTTCCGGATTACCGCTTTCAACCGATTGCCGGCCACATCGTCCGCTATATGCGCCAGGCGAAATTCCACGGGGTCCCGCCCGGCTTTTTCGGCCAGTTCATCCATGAAGGATTCAAGGGCAAACGTATTGGTGAGGAGTCCGAGGCCCCGCCAGGAAGCGGTGGCAAACGGGAGTTCCACAAACCAGGAAACCGAACGGTAATCCGGGATGCGGCCATACTGGATCAACCCGCCCCTCCAGGCGCCGAAATCGGATCCGATCAGGTTCCGGGCAATGCCCGGGAGGGGGCCGAAGGAGTAAATGACGGACCCACTGGAGGTATTGAATTCAAATGCGGCAATATCCCCGGACTCTGAAAGGCTGGCCTCTGCCACCATGTGGGATGGCGGGCGGAATTCGTCGTTTTGGAATTCCTCCTGCCGGCTGAAAACGCATTTGACCGGCTTCCCAACAGCTTTGGATAAAACGGCAGCTTCAATGGCATGTGATGTGTTGAGCCGGCGACCAAAACCGCCGCCCAGGTGGGTAGGTACCAGGTTCACCTGTTCTTTATCCAGCCCCAGGCGCCTCGCGATCTGGCCCCGCGTATGCCCGGGAACCTGCGTAGACAGTATTACGGTGGCCGCGTTTGGCTCCACATAGGCCAGGGCCCCGTTGGGTTCCAGTTGGGCATGGGCCCCGATCGGACTTTTGAATTCCGCCCGCACAGTAGTCCTGTCCCCCGATTCAAATACCCGTTTCGGGTTTCCCCGCTTCTGGATGACGTAAGGCGTTCCCTTGCCCACTTGCACAAGCGCTTCGATATCCCGGGTCTGCCAGTGGGTTTCCGCATTCCAGGTCACCCGAATAGCGTTCCTGGCGTTTTCCGCAGCCAGGGCCGAGGTGGCAACTACGCCGACAAAGTCCGGCTCCAGGCAGATTTTCACTACCCCGGGCATCCCTTCGGCCTCGCTCGTATTAGCCGAAGCGAACCGGGCCCCGATATGGGAAGGCCTGGCCACTGCCCCATAGAGCATTTCCGGCATCTCCGTGTCCAAACCGTATATGGGGGCGCCGAATACCTTGTCGGCCAGATCCGTCCGGGGGAGGGGCTCCCCGATACATTTAAAGTCCGATGCTTGCCGGAGCGGGGGGTTGTCCGGGACCTCCCAATGGTCCAGGGAGGCGATTACCTCCCCAAAAGACATCGAACGGTTTTCGGAACGGATCCGTCCCCCTTCGGCAACGAGTCCATCCACGGGCACATCCCAGAGTTGGGCGGCGCCCTGTTTCAACATTTCGCGCAGGGCTGCGCTGAGTTCCCGGAGTACAGGCCACAGGCTGCGGATACTCGTACTTCCCCCTGTTGCCACTTCATCGACATTGCCGCTGGCAGTTGGTGCGTGAACTACCCGGATTTGCGCATAGTCCGCTCCGAGTTCTTCCGCTGCAATCTGCGCCAGGCCGGTAAAAATACCCTGGCCCATTTCCACTTTCGGGGAATTCAGGATTATCTGGTTTTCCGGGGTGATTTCGAACCAGAGGGCCGGGTCGTCGGGAGCCCCGAGGTAAGGCACATCGCCTTTGTCGATAAAGGCATTGAATTTCCGGCGAAGCGGGTTGCGCAGCAGGTAGGTGGTCCCCAGGGCGATGCCTGCCCCGCCGAGTAACGTGCGGACCACAAATTGCCGGCGTGACACCCCTTTTTTGGAATTCGACCCTGCCATTATTTCTGTGCTGTTTTTTTAATATCCGGGCGGGAAGGTACTTTCTCCGCGGCCCGGTCCGGGTCGGAGTCCTTTCCCTCCGTCACCAGGGCTGCGGCACGGTGGATGGCCCGGCGCATCCGAAAGTAGGTGCCGCACCGGCAGATATTTGTGATGGCTTTATCGATGTCGTCATTGGTGGGGGCAGGATTTTCCCGGAGCAGGGCAGCGGTGGCCATCATAAAACCGGGTTGGCAATACCCGCATTGGGGAACCACCTCTTCTATCCAGGCCTGTTGCACCGGGTGTGGAGCCTCCCGCGACCCGAGGCCCTCGATGGTGGTAATGGATTTCCCCTCGGCCATTGCCGCCGGATACGTGCAGGACCGCACCCCCCGGCCCTCAATGTGGATTGTGCACGCTCCGCAGGCAGCTTTCCCGCAACCAAACTTGGTCCCCTTTAAACCCAGGTAATCCCGGATGACCGACAAAAGCGGGATTTGCCCGTTTTCGAGCTGTATGGTCCGCTCTTCCCCGTTCACCAGAAGACGCAATGTCACATTTTCCCGATTCATGGTTGAATATAAGTGAAAGATACGCAACTTATAGCCGGCCCTTCCCGGGCTGCTCCGGGTTCAGGTGAGCACGCTGCCCGCCTGATGGATAGCATCGCCAATACCTCATTGCACAGGTTTTCCTGCATGGATTCCTACAGGTTCACCCGCCCGAACTGCATGTTTGCACCTTTTTTGCATTGGTTCACAACATTTTATTGGTTTCTTCCGGGGTTTCGGATTTATTCGTTTTATCAATTATTTAAAAAGTTTCCCTATGTACAAGCAGATCTATTTGGTGGATGATGAAAATTTGGTAAACACAATCAACACAATCCACTTTCGGCAACTGGGCCTGGAAGACAAGGTTCGTTCCTTCACTAACCCTGAATTGGCCCTGGACGACCTGAGGTTCCGGGAAGATACCAGCCAACGCACCCTGATCCTGCTGGATGTCAACATGCCCGAAATGACCGGGTTTGAGTTTCTGGAGTTTATGGAACTCGAGGAATTCGGCACCAATAACGAAGTCTTGCTCGTCACCTCTTCAGACAGTCAGGAAGACATGGAAACAGCCCGGCAATTTGCCCAGTACGTAAAAGGATTTATTACCAAGCCCCTGCGCATCGATCACCTGGAAGCCTATCTCCAACAGGCGAGTATTCCAAGCCGGTTGGTTGGATAACACCCAGATGCGGGCAATGGAGCCGCAGGGAGGGAGTTACCTGAATCCGATCTCCTCCAGGTTTTTAAAGCTGGTGGTAATGACTTCAAGCGGTTCCATCCCATCGAAGGTCATGTCCTGCTCCACAATGTAATATTCCATCCCGGCCTTTTCTTTTTCTGCGAGGATCCGGGCAAAATCGATGGTTCCGGTACCGACCGGTGCAAATCGTCCCTGCTCGTCCATGTCCTTGACATGCCAGATCTTGAAGCGTCCCGGGTATTTGTCAAAATAGGCCAGTGGGTCTGCCCCTGCACGTGTCACCCAGTACAGGTCCATCTGGAAATTGACCAGGTCCGGGTCTGTATTCTCCAGCATATATTCAATGGGCACGATTCCCTCCTCGTTGGGCTTAAACTCAAAATCGTGGTTGTGGTAAAGTAGTTCCAGGCCGGCTGCATCGCATTTTGCCGCCAGTGTATTGATGATGTCTGTCACTTCCTGAATGGTGCCCTGCATTCCGAGCGTCCGCGTTTCAGGATCGAAAGTAAAGTGGCCCATGGGGGGCACCGGGATCACGAAGTACCGGAATCCGGCGGCTTTGGTGTCGGCAATCATCTGGTCGGCGTTTTCCATTGTGACCCCACCCTGGTGTACGCTCAGGGGCTGCAGCCCCAACTCCCCGAGGTAGGATTTAAACTCCTCCGGCTCCATGCCGTAAAACTTTCCATCGGCATAATTGGTGCCTTCAATGTTTACATAGCCGATGTCGGCTACCTGCTTTAATGTGCCTTTCGGGTCTTCATCCATCAGGTTGCGAACCGTGTAGAGTGTGGCTCCCGGTGCGGGCTGGCCCGCATCCCCACCACATGAGGAAACGAGCAGCGCTGCAAAGAGGCAGCAGGAGCTCAGGACGAAGGAAATAGAATGTTTTTGCATAGCTGGTAGTTGTTTTAGTTTGGATAGTTTCTTGCCCGGAAGTTACGTACCGGAAGTCGCTTGCCCGGTTGACGTTCAACCGGGACCTTAAAGATAGGGTTTTTAGGGATTCCCGGGAGGTGCGGCACGACGGGAATCGGAGGCTGCGGTGATACCTCGGCAGCATCGGGTGTGCGTTGGGGGCATCGGTGACGCGTCGGAAGCATCGGTGACGCGTCGGAAGCATCGGGTGCCGGCAGCTTATCTTTCGTTGCCCAGCCCGTTGAGGAATGCTTTGAATTCCGGGGTGTCGTAATCGCGCATGCCTTCAAACCGGTAAATCGTATCCATTTGTGGCGGGACCAGGAAGGTCACCGGGATACTGCGGGAATATAGATATCCGGGCTCGGCCGATGCCAGGGTATATACAGGGAAGGCATACCCTTTGCGCGCCTTAAAGGCCTTTGCCGTTTCAAAATCGGCATCCGTGGAGATCATCACAAAGGCGATGTCGCCGCCGGATGCTTCGTACAGGCTTTCGATTCCGGGCATTTCCGCGATGCAGGGGGCGCACCACGTAGCCCATTTGTTGATAAATGCCGTTTGGTTGCCCATGGCTTCCGGGAGGGATACCACGCGGCCCGTTTCATCCACCAGCTGCAGTTCCCGGGCCATATCCGGGGTAAAAGGCTGGGGGGTAAAAACATCGGGGTGCACGGAACGGGGGGTCCGCAGGCCCCATTCGAGCAGCCGGTAATTGATTCCCTGTACCAGGCGCTTGTAGGTGCCGGTGGCGATGAGAATAGCTGCAATGGCCAACAGCAAACCGATGCGAATCCCTGTTCTTTTTGAAAGTTTCATGCTTTTCCCGATGACGCACTTTGCTTCACAAAAGTACATGGAATTTCCCGGGGCGCCGATTGCGATTTCCACGGGCCTTCCAATAATCTCGCGTACTTCGGCTTGGGGGGCTGCATTTCCGGCTGGAATTGTATTTTTAACCCCAAAACCACTCCGCATGAAAATTATATCCTGGAACGTCAATGGCATACGCGCAATTTCCGGCAAGGGATTCGCCGGGCATATTGAAGACCTGGACCCGGATGTCCTGTGTTTGCAGGAGATCAAGGCAGATACCGAAATCGTGGAGGAGATAGCCGGTCAGCTCCCGGGATACGCTGTTCACGTACACCCGGCTGAAAAAAAAGGGTATTCCGGTACGGCCCTGCTGCTTAAGAATGCGGAAGCGGGGGTAGACCGCGGGCCGGAAACCGACCTGCTTCAGGGCGAAGGCCGCATTCTGCGAGCGGACCTCGGCGATTTCAACCTGGTAAATACGTATGTTCCGAACTCTGGAGCCAACCTGAAACGACTGGATTTCCGGGAAGAATGGGATGCGGCCTTCCTGGAATACCTCAACGGGCTGCGCGACCACAAACCGCTGGTTCTCTGTGGCGACCTGAACGTGGCGCACCGGCCGATAGACCTGAAAAACGACAAGGCCAACTACAACAAGACGGCCGGGTATACCCAACGGGAGATCGACGGAATGGACCGGCTGCATCAGAGCGGCCTGATCGACATCTTCCGGAAACGCCACCCGGACGAGGTGGCCTATACTTACTGGAGTTACCGTTTTGGCGCCCGGAAACGCAATGTGGGGTGGCGGCTCGATTATTTCCTGATCAGCCCCGAGTTGGAAGGCCGCGTTGCCGGTACGCCCATTTATCACAACATTGAAGGTTCGGACCACTGTCCGATTGGATTGGAGTTGGATGCCTGAGTGATTATCGGGCTATGACATTTATCATAGCCCCCTGGCAGGTAAATTATTATATTGTTCATTAATCAACATAAGATGCCAGTCTCCATGAAATCAAACACATCTGAACATATCGGAAACCTGGGAGACCGCGAGGCTCGGGAAGTGCTCCGTCGGAATTTTATCGGCTCGCTCGCTTACCTGGCCCAGGGCGTCCCCCATGTACTCCCCATTACGTATTTCTATGACGAAGAATCCGGCTCCCTCATCAGTTACAGTTCAGAGGGCCATAAAATTAGGGCAATGCGGGAGAACCCTGCAGTGGCCCTTGGCGTATACGAAATGGATACCGGGGCGCGATGGAAATCCGTCATGGTCCACGGCAGCTACCTGGAGTTGAGTCAAATCGACGCCAAAACCTACCTCAAGCGATTCTCCGGGGGAATCCGGAAGATACTGGCAGCCCGTGGTGTTGACGGCCAGGCGTTCATCCAGGATTTTTCGAGTAAGGCGCGTGACGGCCAGATCCCGCTGGTTTTTTGTATCCGGATCGAGGACTGGACGGGGAAATGCCGCCATTCCTAAAGCGCGCCTACGGGCTGTCCAACCTCCCCTGAGCCAACCTATCCGTACGGCCGGTTGCCCGGTCTGCCCGAAATAGTTACATTTAGGGAATTCCAACAGTCGGACACCTATGGATAAAGATTCCCGCCAGGCGCATGCCACCCGTTATTGGAAAGCCAACCTCAGAATTGTCGCGGTACTCCTGCTTATTTGGTTTGCCGTTTCTTTCGGTGCAGGCATCCTGTTGCGCGAGTGGTTGGACCAGTTTCGCCTGGGCGGCTTTGGCCTGGGGTTCTGGTTCGCCCAGCAAGGGTCCATCTATGTTTTTGTAGTCCTGATTTTCGTCTATGTCTACCTGATGAACCGGCTGGACGCCAAATACCGATTCGACGGATAACCATGCAATCCAACCAAACTTTGTAAGCCTTGGACGTTCAAACCTGGACCTACCTGCTGGTCGCCCTTTCCTTTGCCCTGTACATCGGCATCGCCATTTGGTCGCGTGCCGCATCCACCAAAGATTTTTACGTCGCCGGGGGAGGCGTTTCCCCCCTGGCCAACGGGATGGCCACCGCCGCCGATTGGATGTCGGCCGCGTCGTTTATCTCCATGGCCGGCATCATCGCCTTTGCGGGATACGACGGCTCGGTATACCTGATGGGGTGGACAGGCGGCTACGTGTTGCTCGCCCTGTTGCTGGCCCCTTACCTGCGGAAATTCGGGCGCTTTACGGTTCCCGATTTTATCGGGGAGCGCTATTACAGCAAAACGGCCCGGATTGTTGCGGTGATGTGTGCGCTCCTGGTGTCCTTTACCTATGTAGCCGGGCAAATGCGCGGGGTAGGGGTGGTCTTTTCCCGTTTCCTGGAAGTGGATATCAACACGGGCGTGATCATCGGGATGGTGATTGTACTGTTTTACGCAGTCCTCGGGGGGATGAAGGGGATTACCTATACGCAGGTGGCCCAGTATTGCGTACTGATCTTTGCCTTTATGGTACCGGCCATATTTATCTCCATCCAGATGACCGGGAACCCCGTCCCGCAAATCGGTATGGGATCTGCCCTTGCCGACGGGTCGGGCACCTACCTGCTCGATAAACTGGACGGGCTCTCCACGGAACTCGGCTTTGCCGCTTACACAGACGGGACCAAGAGCCTGACCGACATTTTCTGCATCACCCTGGCCCTGATGGTGGGAACGGCCGGCCTGCCGCATGTGATCGTCCGGTTTTTCACCGTGCGCCGGGTACGCGATGCCCGGAAATCTGCCGGCCTGGCATTGTTGTTTATCGCCATCCTCTATACCACGGCCCCGGCCGTTTCGGTTTTTGCAAAAACCAACCTGCTTAAGACAGTCAGCGACCGCCCCTATGACGAAATGCCTGCCTGGTTCAAAAACTGGGAGAAAACGGGATTGCTGGTCTTCGAGGATAAAAACGCTGACGGCCGGGTACAGTATGTGGCCGGGGAGTCCAACGAATTGATAGTAGACCGGGATATTATGGTGCTGGCCAACCCTGAGATTGCCGCCCTGCCCGCCTGGGTGATTGCCCTGGTGGCCGCCGGGGGTCTCGCTGCAGCGCTTTCCACGGCTGCGGGCCTGTTGCTGGTGATCAGTTCCTCGATTTCCCACGACCTGATCAAGAATGTCTTCCGTCCCGACATCACCGAAAAGCAGGAACTTTGGCTGGCCCGGGGGGCCGCGACGGTTGCTGTGGTCATTGCCGGGTATTTCGGGATCAACCCGCCGGACTTTGTCGCAGCGGTGGTGGCCCTGGCTTTTGGCCTGGCCGCCGCCTCCTTTTTTCCGGCCATCCTCCTGGGCATATTTTACAAACGGATGAATAGCAAGGGGGCCGTTTCCGGCATGGTTGTGGGCATTTCCCTGATGTTGTTTTACATGCTGAAATTTAAATTCGGACTCTTTGACGGGGGGAAAGAGGCGGTGGACGCCCTGGAACCCGAGTGGTGGTTCGGGGTTTCCCCGGAAGGCTTTGGTTCCCTGGCCATGGTGGCCAATTTTGCCACGGCCCTGCTGGTGAATGCCTTTACGGCACCGCCCCCTCAAGATGTGCAGGACCTGGTGGAAAATATCCGCACCCCTGAGGGCGCACCGCCTGCCGGCGGGCACTGAAACCCCGGGCCAATTTCCAATCTTTTGCTACCTTTAAACCCCGCCGGTTTCTTCGCGGGACAAACTAAATAAACACCATGAGTAACTACCATATCAAACACCTGGAGGAGTATTTCCAGGTGTATCGCAAATCTGTACGGGACCCGGAAGCCTTTTGGGAGGAAATCGCCGAAGAGCACTTTGTCTGGCGAAAGAAATGGGACCGGGTTTTGCGCTGGGACTTCAAGAAACCCGAAGTGGCCTGGTTTGAAGGAGCCCGGCTGAATATTACCGAAAACTGCCTGGACCGGCACCTGCCTGTGCGGGGCGATAAAACCGCTATCCTCTTTGAGCCCAACGACCCGTCCGGGGAGGCCCAGCACATCACCTATAAGGAATTGCACGAACGCGTGTGCCGGATGGCCAATGTACTGAAGGAACACGGCGCGAAAAAGGGCGACCGCATCTGCATCTACCTGCCGATGATCCCGGAACTGGCCGTCGCTGTACTGGCCTGTGCGCGGATCGGGGCCATCCACTCCGTGGTTTTTGCCGGTTTCTCCTCCAACGCGCTGGCTACCCGCATCAACGACAGCGATTGCAAATTGGTCATCACCTCCGACGGTTCTTACCGGGGTGCAAAAACCCTCAACTTGAAAAGTATCGTGGATACGGCCCTGGAAGATTGCCCGGGGGTGGATACCGTACTGGTGGCGCGGCGCACCGGGGAAGAGGTAGCCATGAAGGACGGCCGGGACAAATGGCTGCAGCCCCTGTTGGACGAGGCGTATGCGGATTGCGTGGCCGAAATCTTGGATGCGGAAGACCCGCTCTTTATCCTGTATACCTCCGGTTCCACCGGCAAACCCAAGGGGATGGTACACAGTTGCGGGGGGTATATGGTCTACACGGCCTATACATTTAAGAATATTTTCCAGTATCGGGAACAGGACGTGTACTGGTGCACGGCGGATATTGGTTGGATTACCGGCCATTCCTACATCGTCTACGGCCCGCTGGCCAACGGGGCTACCACGGTGATGTTTGAGGGGGTGCCTTCCTATCCGGACTACGGCCGGTTCTGGGAGGTGGTGGAAAAACACCAGGTGAACCAGTTTTATACGGCACCCACGGCCATCCGCGCCCTGGCCAAGGAAAGCCTGGACTATGTGGAGAAGTACGACCTGTCTTCCCTGAAGGTCCTGGGCTCTGTGGGGGAACCCATCAACGAGGAAGCCTGGCACTGGTACAACAACAACATCGGGCGGAACAAGTGCCCGATTGTGGATACCTGGTGGCAGACCGAAACCGGGGGGATCATGATCAGCCCCATCCCGTTTGTCACCCCCACCACGCCCACCTTTGCTACCCTGCCGTTTATCGGCATCCAGCCGGCCCTGATGGACGAGGAAGGGAATGAGATCAAGGGGAACCAGGTAAGCGGCCGTTTGTGCATCAAATTCCCATGGCCCTCCATGGCCCGTACCATCTGGGGCAACCACGATCGCTACCGGGACACCTATTTCTCGGCCTATGCGGACAAATACTTTACAGGGGACGGCGCCTCAAGGGACGCCGTGGGTTATTACCGGATTACGGGTCGCGTGGACGATGTGATCATCGTGAGCGGACACAACCTGGGGACTGCGCCCATCGAGGACAGCATCAACGAACACCCGGCTGTGGCCGAATCGGCCATTGTGGGCTTTCCCCACGACGTCAAGGGGAACGCGCTCTATGGGTTTGTCATCCTTAAGGAAACCGGGGAATCCCGGAACCGGGAAAACCTGCACAAGGAAATCAACCAGCAGATCACCGAACAGATCGGCCCGATTGCCAAGCTGGACAAGATCCAGTTTGTCCCCGGCCTGCCCAAGACCCGGAGCGGCAAGATCATGCGTCGGATCCTCCGGAAGATTGCCGCCGGCCAGACCGACGATTTGGGGGATATCAGCACGCTGCTGAACCCCGAAGTCGTCCAGGAGATCATCGACCAGGCAGAAGTATAGGGGTTATGCGGCCCAATGTCGCAGGAATGTTTAGTTTTGCAAAAAATTATTCTGCCCGGCAGGCCCAGTACCAACTGCCGGTCCCATTGCGGTCGCGTAGCTCAGCTGGATAGAGCATCTGCCTTCTAAGCAGACGGTCCCAGGTTCGAATCCTGGCGCGATCACTTAAAGCGCAAACCCCGCAACGCAAGTTGCGGGGTTATTGTTTTACTTCGCGTCAAAAGCTCGCTTTTGTAAGCGGAGGAGAACAATAACCCGACATTGCTGACAAGCAATGGGGGTTTGCATTTTCAGGCGGGGACGCATTCAGGATCACGAGCGGCAGCGAGTAATTCTGTTTCAGGCGGGGACGCATTCAGGATCACGAGCGGCAGCGAGTAATTCTGTTTCAGGCGGGGACGCATTCAGGATCACGAGCGGCAGCGAGTAATCCTGTTTCAGGCGGGGGCGTATTCAGGATCACGCCGCAGGCGTAATCCTGCCCATCGCACCAGCTGGCCCCTCACTAAAAGCGTTCCACCGGAGCCCTTTTGGCCGTTCGGTCCGGATCACGAGCGGCAGCGAGTAATCCTGTTTCAGGCGGGGGCGTATTCAGGATCACGCCGCAGGCGTAATCCTGCCCATCGCACCGGCTGGCCTACAGGATCACACTGGCAAGGATTTTCAAGGGAAGTGCTTAATACCCCGCTAAACATTTTAACCTTCAAAAGACCCTGTACATAAAGGATTCCTTATTTTAGGTTTTCAAATTCATTACCTACCCCCAATGAAAACACACTTAATTCCTCTGATTTTCGGAATATCCCTCCTGTGCGCCTGCAAAAACACCCAATCCGGGGCATCTTCCGGTTACCAGGGCCAGGGGCCCAACCCGGTCGTTTCCACCAAAACCAAACCCGTCCAGAAGCAGTGGCGGGGCACCTGGGCCTTCCAGGACAGTACCGTGTTTTTCAGCAACCAGTTCGACGGGGCCCGCCTCAACGGGGTAGCCCACGACGGCCAGGACCATTATACGCTTTGGATCACGGCAGAAAACACGCCCATCAACCCGAGCCCGTGGTACGGATTCCAGGTCTGGAGCACCACCCCCCGGGAAATCCAACTCCAGTTCACCTACGACGGCAGCAGGAGCCGGTACTACCCGAAAATCAGTCGGGACGGAATCAACTTCAAAACCCTCGACAGTACCCGGTTTAAGCTGATCAACCCGGGGGAAGGGGAATTCGGGATCCGGGCCGCGCCGGAACAAATCGAAATCACGCTGCCGGTTAGCGAGGAGCCCACCTGGGTCACCGCCCAGGAACTCTATACATCGGCCCGTGTGCAGCAATGGGTGGATACCTTGTCCCAAAAACCGTTTGTATCGAATTACGAAATCGGCAAAAGCCGGGAAGGCCGCCCGATGAAGCTGATGGAAGTAAATGAAGGGGATGCCCGAAAGGCCCTGATGATCATCTCCCGCCAGCACCCGCCCGAAGTCACCGGTTTCCTGGCCATGAAATCGTTTATGGAAACCCTGGCAGGCGATTCGGAGCAAGCCCGGGCATTCCGCCGGGAATTCACCGTGTTCAACGTGCCGCTTATGAACCCGGATGGGGTGGACAACGGACACTGGCGCCACAACCAGGGGGGAATCGACCTGAACCGGGACTGGCAGGAATTCAATCAGCCCGAGACGCGGGCCGTCCGGGATTTCCTGCAACGGAAAAGCGGGGAGGGGTACGAGTTTGTCTTCGGGGCCGACTTCCATTCCACCTGGGACGACATCTATTACCCCCTGGATACGGTGGTTACCGGACAAGCGGGGCGAATTGTCTTTGACTGGATCCAAAACATCAGTAACCGGCTCCCGCAAAAGAAAACGAATATCAGCGCTTCCGACCAGCTGACCCCTACCATGGTGTCGCGCAACCACTTCTATGCAGCCCACGGCATGCCGGCCATCGTCTTTGAACTCGGGGACGATACCCCCAGGGACTTCCTGAGGGAAAAAGGCAGGGTGGCCGCTGAGGAGCTCATGCGGTTATTAATGAATTAAATGAAATATGATGGCTGTTCGATTCTCGATAACAAATGTATACAGCGGGTTCATTCGCAATTGGGGTTATCTGCTCGTTGCGGCAACGATATGGATTCTCTCCGGTTGCCAGGACGGCGAGAAAACGCAATCCGGGTCCGGCGAAATCTCGCAAAACATAGCCTCCGAAACTATTGATGCCCGCAAATGGCAATACGTTGAATCCGAAGACGGGAGCCAACCCGTAGCCCGGCACGAAGCGGCATTTGTAAATGTTGGCAGTAAATTTTACCTGCTCGGTGGGCGGGGAATCCGCCCGGTCAGCATCTACGACACGCAGTCCGGTACCTGGTCAAAAGGGCCGGAGCCCCCCATTGAGCTTCACCACTTCCAACCGGTAGTAGTGGAAGATCGGATCTATATCCTGGGCGCCCTGACGGGGGGATGGCCGGATGAAACGCCGGTGGGGCACATTTATATCTACGATACGGCAACCAATTCCTGGCAGCAGGGGGACGCCATACCCGAGGCGAGGCGCCGCGGGTCCACGGGCAACGTATTGTCCGGCAGTAAGATCTATATGCTCTGCGGCATCAAAAACGGGCATATCGGGGACCACAAGGATTGGGCAGACAGTTATGACCTGGAGACCGGATCCTGGGAAGTCCTCTCCGATGCGCCCCGTACGCGCGATCACTTCCAGGCCGTATTGGCCGACGGGTTGATATATGCGGTGGCGGGACGGAATACGGGTTCATCCGAAACCCCCTTTGGCGGAACCATCGGGCCGGTTGACGCCTACCATATCGCCACGGATACCTGGACCACGCTACCCAACCCGATTCCCACGGAGCGGGCCGGTACGGCAGCCACTTTCTGCAACGGCCAGATACTCATTGCCGGGGGGGAGTCACCCGTACAGGAGAAGGCACACTCCGAAGTGGAGGCCCTGGATCCGAAAACCGGAACGTGGCAGGCATGGCCACCTCTCAATGAGGGACGGCACGGCACGGGCCTTGTAACCTTTGACGATTCCCTTTACATCGCATCCGGCTGCGGGAACCGGGGCGGGTCGCCGGAATTGACGACCATGGAGCGATTGGAGAATTGAACAGCCAACGATAATTAGAACATCCAGTTAGTCCTTCCAGCTTCTACAGGGGGGATTCAGAAATGGCTGGAGTATAACGGGAATTTGCTATAAACCGATCAAAGACTTACATTTCAATACCCCACAGCGTATAGAGGATCGAAGTGTATGGTACAAAATTACATCAGGCTAATAACATGTTGTTCCCTGTTTTTCCTCGCTGCGGTAGTTTGCGGCCAGGACCAGATTAGTTTTGGAGAACTCACCATCACGGACGGACTTTCCCAGAACTGCGGTATCTCCATTGCGCAGGACAGTACGGGATATCTGTGGATCGCTACCCAGGATGGCCTGAACAAGTACGACGGCAATGAATTTACCGTCTACCCATTTATTTTCGACGACATCACCCGCCCGGGTTACAGCCATTTGGGAAAGGTGTACGTAGACCGGGATAACAACATCTGGTCCATTCCCTCCAGCCGGATTCCCCACCGTTTGGATGTGGCATCCGGTCATTTTGTACCTGTACCGGTTACGCAGCATGCGAGTGTCATATACCAGGACCGTCAGGGGGCATACTGGGTAGGTACGTATTCCGATGGGCTGCTTCATGTACCGCCAGATGGGGACTTCGCCAATGTCCGGCAGGTAATCGACGTGCGAGAAACCATATATGCGCTGGCCGAGAGCGACTCGGAACTCCTGGCGGCAACAGATAACGGCATCCTGGCCATCGACAGCCAAAACAGGAGCGCGCGGGATACCTTGCGGGAAACCCTGGTGGACGGGCCTGTGCAGGCGAGTTTCAGCACCATTGCCATCGACCGGGAGGGACGGCAATGGTTCGGCACGTATGGCCGCGGACTTTATTTCCGAAACGAGGGGGAGACCTTCCTGAGCGATACCGCGGAATTGCCCCTGAGCCTGCCCCTGCCGGCCGACCTGAACATTCTTTCCCTTTTTGTCGATTCGCAGAACCGGCTCTGGATCGGGACCTACGGGAAAGGGCTGTATCTCATTGAACTGGATTCCTACCGAACCCGGCATTTCATGGCAGACAAGTACGACCCCAAGGCGCTGCATTACAACGACATACTGAGTATTTACGAGGATTATACCGGGACGATCTGGTTTGGTACCGATGGGGCAGGCCTGAGTTTCTACGACGAGTACCTCGAAAAATTTAATTCCATAACCAATTATCAGGTTCCGAGGAACATTCATGTGGACGTGGTCCGGGCCATCACTACGGATGCCGACGGCTCGGTCTGGGTGGGGACTTCGGGCCATGGATTGATGCAGTATTTCCCCGGGGCAAACAGCTGGGCGAAGTATTCCACGGAAGACCCGCCCGGTACCCGCCTGACTTCCGACCGGATCATGAGCCTGTATGCAGATGTGTCCAGCGGAGATCTGTGGATCGGGACCCAGGGGGGCGGGTTGAATATCCTGGGGCCGGACGGGTCGGTGCAAACCTATGGCGGGTCTCGCCCGGATACCGGGTACCCGGTGACCATTTGGAGTATTTTTAAAGACAGCCAGGCCAGGGTTTGGTTGGGGACCCGGGAAAATGGGCTCGTTCAGTTCGGAAAGGAAACCGGGCCCGTACGGATTTTTGACAGCAGTCCCGGCCGGCAGGGCCCTCGCGTCAGCGACAATATCCGTGTAATCGAGGAGGACCTCGGCGGCAACCTCTGGCTGGGCACGGATTCCGAAGGGCTCATCCGCCTGCATCCGGATACGGGGGAAATTAAGGTCTTCCGGGAAGGGTCCGGGCCGAACACCCTCTCCAACGACATGATCAAATCGCTCTATTTTTCACGGGAGGACGGGGTACTTTGGATCGGCACCTACGGGGGAGGCCTCAATGCACTGGATACCCGACAGGAAAAATTTTATCACTATTCCACGGAAGATGGCCTGGCCAATAATGTGATCTATGCCATCCTACCGGATGCGCAAAACAACCTGTGGCTGAGTTCCAACCGGGGGATCACCCGGTTCAGCCCGGGCAAATCGCCGGGCGAAAAACCGACAATCACCAATTATACCAATTACGAAGGCCTGGCGACGGAATTCAATACGGGCGCATACCACATCGATCGGCGCGGCAACCTGTATTTCGGGGGGCTCGAGGGACTGTATTGGTTTAAGCCTTCGGAGATACAGGAGAATACCCGGTTGCCCAAAACGGCTATTACGGGAATGCAGGTAGCCAATGAACCCTATCCCATGGCGCCGGATACGAGGTTCCGGCACTTTCAGAACACGCTTACATTTACGTTTTCGAGCCTGCAGTACGCGCTGCCGGAGAAAAACCAATACCAGTACCGGTTGGTGAACTACGACCAGGAATGGATCCAGGCGGGCAACAACAACTTTGCGAGATACTCCTTCCTGCCTCCGGGGGATTACGAATTCCAGGTGAAGTCCAGCAACTACGACGGGGTGTGGAACCCAAAGCCCGCGCGATTTGCCTTTTCGATTGCACCGCCCTGGTACCTGACCCCTTTGGCCAAAGCCATTTACCTGATCCTGTTCCTCTCGGGGGTATTCGCCATTTACTGGTATTTGAAATGGCGGTTGCGCATGAAGCTAAACCTGCAATTACAGGAAGAAGAAGCCCTTAGGCTCCAGCGGCTCAATGAATTCAAATCAAAACTCTATACGGACATCTCCCACGAGTTCCGGACGCCGCTGACCCTGATATCGGGCCCAGTGGATGCCAAACTGGGGGCCGGGGGTCTTTCGGATGCAGACCACGCCAACTTCTCGATGATCAAGCGGAATACGAATCGGCTGATGGCCCTGGTGGACCAGATGCTGCACCTGGCCAAGCTCGAAAAAGGCAAATTGAAATTAAAAGTAACCCCGGGCGATCTGGAAGGGTTCCTGGGGGTGCTGGCTTCTTCGTTCCGGTACCGTTGTGAACAAAAGGACATTTCCTACCAGGTGCATATCGGCCCGATGCCGGGCGCGTGGTTCGATGAGGATATCGTGGAGAAGATCGTGACCAACCTGCTTTCCAATGCCGTAAAGTATTGCTCCACCGGCGGGGAAGTGCGGTTCCGGGCAGAAGGGCAAGGGGGCACGGTGTGTTTGCGGGTAGAGAATTCGGTGGAGGACTTTGCGGAAGGCGACCTGGGCAAGTTGTTCAACAGATTTTACCAACAGGATGAATATTCCGAAGGCATAGGTGTGGGCCTTTCGCTGGTGAAGCAGCTCGTAGCCCTTTACCAGGGCGAAGTGGATGTCCGGTTGGAAGAAGCCTCCGACTTGATAGCGTTTCAGGTGACCCTTCCCATGGCGCGGGATCTTTTTCCAGACGCACAAATAGTGGATGCCAACACAAAGGAAGAGCATCCAGCGCCGGATGCGATTTCAAGTACCATCGACCTGGCGTCCGACAAAGGGGGGGCGGACGAGGCCAAAAGCGACCTGCCCTTGATCCTGGTGGTGGAAGACCATCGCGAAGTGCGCCAGTTCCTGGCATCCGTATGGAAAGGCAAATACCAGGTACTTGAAGCCGAAAATGGGGCGGAAGGAGTCGAAAAAGCCCTTGAAATTGTCCCGGACCTGATCATTTCCGATGTGCGGATGCCGGTGCGCGACGGCATTGAGCTCTGCAATACGCTCAAAACGGACCAGCGCACCAGCCATATCCCCATCATCCTGTTAACCGCCGGCTCGGGCGAGGAGCACGAGTTGAAGGGGCTGCAATCCGGGGCAGACGACTTCGTCACCAAACCCTTCAAACTCCGGCTGCTGGAAAGGCGCGTGCAGAATTTGATCGATACCCGACGGGCCCTGCGCAGCAGGTACAGCCAGGAGTTGGTGCTCAAGGCCAAGGATATTGCCATCACGCCCACCGATGAGGTATTCCTTGAGAATGTGCAACAGGTGCTGGACGACCAGTTGTCGGACGCCGGCTTCAACGCCGGGAAATTTGCCAGTGCGGTGGGGATGAGCCGGATGCAACTGCACCGGAAACTCACGGCCATCACCGGGTTATCCACCACGGAATTCATCCGTTCCCAGCGGTTGAAGCAGGCAATCCGGATATTGAAAAACTCCGATGCCACCGTCAATGAGGTGGCCTATACCGTGGGTTTTAACACCCCTTCCTACTTCATCAAGTGCTTTAAGGAAGCCTACGGGAAAACCCCCGTGGAGTATTCCCGGGCCGCCGATTAACCCGCCTTCTGCCGGGCAATACGTCTGTTTATATAGCTGAATAACAGTATATTACAAGAGTCGTTACATATGTTTTATAGCCGGTTACATTTGTGGCACGGCCCGTAGATTCCTTCTGCTACTTTTCCTCCAAACAAAAATTTTACAACGATGAAAACAAGGATTCTCCTCCCGCTGCTCATGTTGGCCCTGGGTACCGTGGGCCTGAATGCCCAGTTGCGCACGGACGGCAAGACTACCAAAGTGCTGCTCATTGCAGATCGCTCTAACAACATCACAAATATTGAACTGGTAGGTGATGCGCGAAATTTTGATGCGGACGCCCTGATGAAGAAATATCCAAACGCCAAGGTGCTTTACGGCCTGCTGGAAGGGGGTTATCGGACCACGAGTTCGGGGGTTCTGCCTAACAAGGACACACAACTCACTTTGTTTAATAGCGAAAACGCCCTGCCGGGAGATCACTTCCTGCCGGGAGATCACTTTCTGCCAGGCGACCATTTTCTGCCGGGGGACCATTTTGTTCCCGGCGATCACTTTGATGTTGCCCGCATGAAAGCCCGGGTTCAGGCCGTGCAGGACGGCCGCGTGCAACTGAAAATCCAGTAATATGGGACATTTCTTCAGGCAATTGATTATCCTGAGTGCCCTATTCACCGGCCTGATCGCCACTGCACAAGGCACGTTTGAGGGCACGCTCGAAAACTGGCCCCACGGCCGGGCGCAAATTATCCTGCCCACCGATTCGCCGGTGGTTATCGGGAAGGTGGAAGCCGACGGTAAGGTATCCATAACCCTGGGAGAAGCGTTGGCGCAGAGGATCTCCGCGAGCCGTGAAGCGGATGATGGCAGCGGGATCCGGTTGGTACGAAGTACCGTGGAACGTGCATTTTATTGCCGGAGTGACGATGTGACCTCCGAGAATGGGGACTTGCAGCTGGAGCGTGCCACTACCCGGGGCGGTTTTTATGTGGGCAACCTGGAGGAGGAAGAACTCCACGGCCAGATTCGATTGGCCAGTTCCCAGGCTTTCGGCAACAGTTTTTTTCAGCTGGGTAAAAAGGATTTTGTCACCGGGCATTACATCGAGTTCTACTTTGCCGAAGCGGATGCATCCGTTCACGGTACGTGTAAAACACCCACCTATACGCTGGACGGGAAAGATGTATTTGACATCATCCACGAGTACACGATCGACCTGAAAAAAGGCTGGAACCTGGTAAGGGTTGAGGTGGCGGAGACCTACACGGACCAGGAAGGCAATGTCCGCCCGCTGAAAATGGTCATGAAAACAGTCCGAGAGGTCCCCGTGGACACCCAATTCTTGTTTACAGCCAATTGATAAGACGCAGATTATGATGCATTCGATAAAACCATCCACCCATATAAAAGCCATGTTGTTACTGGCGGCTTTGGCGCTGGCAACCTGCGGGGAAGTAAAGACCCGGGATGCTGCCCAGGATGAGGAAAAGGAGATGCCGGAGGCGGATGCGCCAGTGGAATCAAACGAGTCGCTGGATATGAAGGCGAATATGAAACGACTCGCAGGCCTGACGCCCCTGACCGATGCGGAATTTGCGGCCTGGAAGCCCGATGCAGTCCTGGGTCTGCCGGCCACCAACGTGAATACAAATTCCCCGGAGGATGTTGCCATGTTTGACATCACCTATTACGCAGGCGGAGAAAAAATCAGGTTGCACATTGTGGACGGGGCCGGGAAGCGGGGTTCCCAACTGACGGGGCCCGCCCATATGATAGCCGTGCAGGATGTAGACGAGAAAATTCCCATGGGATATATCAAAACGGTGCGGGAAAACGGCATCAAGGCCCGGGAGCGCCATGAGAGTGCCAATAAGGAATATCAATTGAAACTCTTCTACGGCAACCGGCTCTTTGTGACCCTGACCACCTTAAACGTGGGACGGGCACGCACCTGGCAGGCGCTGGAGGCATTTGACCTGGAGGCGCTTCTACCCAAATAGGCCCCGTGGGCCATCCGGCCCCCGAATGGCATCCCGCCCCGGGGACTGGTTGCAACCACCAGGCTGGCCGTGATTACACCAAGAAAAATAAAAATCCCCCAAAATCTAGTTTATCAACCTAAAATTCACATTTATGAAATTGTCAAAATCCATCACCAACATCGCCCTTACATGCACCGCCCTTTTGGCATTTGGCTGCGGAGGCAGTGACGACGACGGCTTGGGCAATTGCTCCGAAAGTGCCTGGACACAGATTGTGGCCAACGAAGCCGCCCTATACAGCGATGCACTCTTTGCTTACCAAAATGATCCCTCCGCAGCGAATTGCGATAACGTGAAGTCGGCGGCTGTGAACTACCTGGAAGCCTTGCGGGATATCCTGGACTGTGTCCCAACCACCAACCGCGCTGAAATAAATGACGCAATTGACGACGCCCAAGAGGAAGTGAACTCCGAAGACTGTAACTAATTCGGTCGTGCATAGCCATTTCAGCCGATGGCAGATGACCCCTCGGGGATGAAGATCAGACTATTCATATTGACAGTACTTGCCCTTCTGGCCTGGATGGATGCCCGGACCCAGCAGCGCAGCACGCGGGAGACCAAAGTGGTGCTGGTGGTCAATGAGCGGACGAACACGGTCACCGATATCGTCCTTTTCAATGAGATTGAGAAACGGGACCAGCAGGCTGTCCTTGCAGAATTTCCCGATAGCAAGTTTTTTATCGGGTTATTGCAAGGCAGTTACAGGAACCTTCAGGGCCTGGGGATTGAACCCATGCCCAATACAACGGTGACCATGTATACCGGCAAGGAATATTTCCCGGGAGATCAATTTTTTCCGGGAGACCAGTTCTTTCCGGGCGATCCATTCAATCTGGGGAACATTAAGGCCCGGGTGGTATCCAGCAAGGACGACCGGCTGACCCTCAAAATCAGGAATCGGTAGCGGGCAGTATCTGCGGACTGTAGTACATTTGCGCCAGAAACGGAATTGCTTCCGTTTACCCAAGCGCTTATGGCCCAACCCAACGACCCGTATGCTGCCCTGAGATTCCGGGAATTCAACATTTTCCTGGTAGTGCGGTTTGCCATGGTCCTGGCCTGGACCATGCAGTTTATCCTGATTGAATGGCTGGTCTATACGCTGACCAAGGACCCATTGTCCCTGGGGATCATCGGGCTCATGGAGGTAATCCCATCGGTGGGGATGGCTCTTTTTGCAGGGCATATCGTGGATCAGCGGGAGAAACGGAACTTATTGATTTACTGCATCCTGGGGTTTTCGGTCGTCAGCCTGGGACTTTTCATCTTCAGCCTGCCGTCCGTGGAAGCCTCCATGGAACAGAAGTACCAGCTGGGGGCCATCTATGGGCTGGTGTTCCTCGGCGGGATCGTCCGGTCCTTTTTGGGGCCGACCATCTTTTCGCTTATCGCCCTGATTGTCCCGAAGCGGATCTATCCGAATGCGGCTACCTGGAGTAGCAGTACCTGGCAGCTGGCTTCCGTATTGGGCCCCGCCCTGGCGGGCTTCTCCATTAGTTGGATCGGGGTGCACTGGTCGCTTTGCCTGATATTTGGCTTCTCCCTGGTGGCTCTGGCCTTTTTATTGCGCATCCCGCGGAAGCCCATCCTCAACCCGAAAATCGGGGAACCCGTGTTCCAGAGCCTGCGGGACGGCCTGCAGTTTGTGTTTCGCAACAAGGCTATCCTGGGGGCATTGACCCTGGACATGATCGCCGTTCTGTTCGGGGGGGCCGTGGCCCTGCTCCCCGTATTTGCCCAGGACATCCTGGAAGTGGGGTCCGAAGGTTTCGGTATCCTGCGCGCGGCCCCTGCCGTGGGGGCGGCTATAACGATGCTTGGCTCCACCCGGTTCCCCCTCCACCGTCACGCCGGCAGGAAACTCCTGTGGGCCGTTTTCGCCTTTGGCCTCTGCATCATCGTCTTTGGGTTGTCCACCATGTTCTGGGTCTCCGTGGGTGCCCTGTTCCTGAGCGGAGCCGTCGACGGGGTATCCATGATCATCCGGCAGACCATCCTGCAGCTGAAGACCCCGGACAATATGCGGGGGCGGGTAGCATCGGTGAATTCTATTTTTGTAGGTTCCTCAAACGAATTGGGAGCTTTTGAAAGCGGGGTGACGGCCAGGTTGATGGGGACGGTGCCCGCCGTGGTATTCGGCGGTTGCATGACACTCCTTACCGTGGGGGCCATGGCCTGGTTCTCGCCCAGGTTCCGCCGGCTGGACCTCCGCGATGAGGTAGAGGCCGCCGATTGATCTGTTCAGCGGGCCGTAACCACCACCCGGGCATACCGGATCATCGGGTGCTCCGCTTCATCGGCCACCTCCAGGATGAGGTGCAGATCCTCTCCCGGCGCCATATCCGCAGGCAGGCGGAAGCGAAGGGTTTCCCCGCTTATGGCCCTTGGCAAAAGCTCACCGGTGTAACTATCCACCTCATGGTAACGCCACCAGGAAAATTTCAATCGGTCGCCATCCGGGTCCGTCGCCTGTCCGGTTAGTACTACTTCTTCCCCGGGTTTCGCAGACAGGCGGGAACCTTCCGAAACCGCCACATCCGGGGGGTGGTTGGCAGACTCGAAATCGAGGACGCACCAATCGGCACGGGCGGCAAAGTCTTCCTGGATGGCCGGGATCCATCGGGTCTGTGGATAAGTGACATCGAGGGTGTCTGTAAACGGGTTGAAATCGGCAACCCCGGTACCATCTTCCCAGCGGTTCGGCTCGGATTCCGACTGTTGCAGCCGCCCGCCCCATCCGCCAAAGGACGGATTGTCGATATTGTCCAGGCCTACATCCACCAGGTGCAGGTAGGCCGGAGAATCGCCTTCCGATATGAAATCAAAGGGTTCAAACGGCCCCCAGGACCGGCCGTTCCTGTTTTGGTTAAAGGAATCCAGGGCAATACCGTGGATATGTTCCGGGTCCCCGTCCTGTTGTTGGCCATCTCCGTAGCTGTAATATTTTTCCATCAGCGGGCCGTGCCCCCGGATGATATGTTCCTTCATGAAAGGACCTTGCAGGAAGGAATGCCAGCGTTCGGGCACCTGTTGTTTCCAGGGATAGGCAAAGCACCAGAACTGGTTGGAATTGTAATATACCGGTATATCCGGCCAGTTGGGTGCAATGTAATTGCGGTAGGTGGCGTCCTGGTCCATGATCGCATAAATGACGGCCTTCTTGCAGATATCCCGGTATATGGCCTCCCAGGAGTCGGAATTTCCGTATTTCTCCTCAATGGATTTCAACGCCCGGGCAATGGTATTGGTCCCGCCCCATACCTGCAGGTAGAGTTTTGTGGTATCGCTGTCCAGCAGTTTTTCGGCAATCAGCCGGGAACCGTCCGTGTCCGCCGCCATTTCCCCTTCAAAATCGATATTGCCCACCCGGATCAGGGAGCGCAGGGTTTCGGGTGCCGGGTACCCTTCCGCGTGCTTCCGGAGGTTGGGGTAGACCTCGGCGTAACGGGCAATCAGGTCCTCCATCCAGGTGGTGCCCGGCCACCGCAGGTCGGTACGTTCCCCGTAAATGTTCCGGGTCATTTCCATTTCGGAGGTAAAAGGCGTTCCCTTTCCGTCGCCCTTATAGTGCCACATGGAGCTGCTGTACACCAGGCCCTCGATTTCGAATTCATTGGCGTAGAGCAACATCCGGATAAAGGAATCCACATCGTCGATCTCCCCGTCCGTGGTCACAATCGTACGCGGCCTTTGGGGATCGGCCTCCGGGGCAACCGGGGTATCCGCTTCCGCCCGGCATTGCAGAAATGTGCCGGCCAGCAGGAGGATGAAAAGCAGGGGGAGGGAACGGGTCATAGGTTGGAATTTATCAGGTTTATTCGAATTCGCTGGGATCCAGGTTGAAGAACCGGACGGCATTGTTGAAAAATATGTCCCGTTTCTGATCCTCGGACAGGTAATTCGCATTTTCGATGACCCCTATAGAGGTCTCCAGCAATTTGGGCCAGACCATAAAATCGGTACCGTAGAGGATGCGTTTACCGAATCCGGCCTGTACCAGGCGCTTCAGGTAGGCGTGGATCTCTTCCAGGGGGTAGCTCCAGATAAAACCTGCCAGGTCTACGTATACATAGGCATTGGCCCCCATCAGGGCAATCATCTGGTCGATCATCGGATAGCCGGCGTGCATGACCCAGATTTTAAGTTTCGGGTGGCGGGCGAGCATGTCCTCCAGAAGGAACGGTTGCCCCAATGATGCCCGGTAGTTGGCATTGGTGATATTGGCCATCCCGTTACCGCCCGTACCCATGTGGATGCCCACCGGGATTCCGAGTTCCTCGGCAACGGCAAAATAGGCATCCAGCGACATATCGCTGGGAGACATCCCTTGGTACTGCGGGGCTACTTCGCCCATCACCTTGTAAAAACCAGAGGAAAGGGAATCCCGGAAGGCCTCCACGGATATCTGGTCGGCGTTGCTGACCCCCAGGGAAGGGATTATCCTGTCGGGCGCCTGGGCGTGCCATTTGTGGATGACATCCGCATCGCCGCTAACCACCAGGGTCATGTTCAAACGCTCGGCCGTAGCGAGGAGTTTTTCCTGCATGTCCGCATCCGAGGCAGCGGGTTGCAGGGGGTCTACGCAATCCAGATTGATAAATGAGGGCGCCTCCTGGTTGGGCCCGCTCCCGGGCATGCTGCTCAGGAACCAGGGGCACATGGGCCTTGAAAAATTGGGATTGACCTTCATCGCATGCACATGGACATCGATGATCGGGGGGCGTTTTGCGGATTGCTCCTGGGCGTTGGCCTGGAACGACAAAACAGCTGCCAGAATCAGGCAGGGAAGCATTGTCTTATATTCGATAGAGAAATAACTGGTTATCCAAAACGACCTGCCGGCCGGTGTGGCTTGGGAAAAAGAAATCATGTCCGATTGGTTTTTGTGGTTGTTTGCGAATCCCATTGTGTTGGGATCGCATTCTTTGGAACAATTTAACCTAAAATTTCCAAGGATGGTAACCGGTAGGGTATGCCCCGGGTTGAAATGTGGTTATTTCACAAAAAGGCGCAGTAATTGTTGTTTTTCCCCCACCCGGCCCAGGTGGACCGTTTGGTAGGAAACGGTTTGGGAAGCCATGCCGAAATTCTCGTAGATGCGGCAGCCAAAAACCAGTGGCAGATTATCCGGGGAAGGGGGATCGCTCAGCAACTCTACGTTAAAAAGCCATTCCCCTGAGCTGTCGGCCCCATAAAAATCGAAGGTTTTAACGGTATATCCGGTTTGATGCTCTTCCCGCAGGCGTTCCGGAGCGGCCAATTGCGAATGTTCCCAGTCGTAGAAGCGCTGCTGAGGGTTTACCGATTGCAGGTTGAATTCCGCCCCGGGGAGGTTCCACTCGATGACCAGGCGCGCCCTGTAGGTTGGGCAGTTTTCGTAGTCGTAGGCACCGGGGATCATCCCGGCAAATTCCGGGTTGGCCCGAAACAGGTTTTGGATTTCCCGCTGGAGGAACGTCCGGTATTCCCTTGCGGCCTCCCCGGTACCCTGTACCTGGCGGTGGGCTTTGATAAGCTGGCGGACCAGCGCGGCTTTTTCCTGTTTGTCTTTTGCAAGCAGCGCCCGGCTGACCAGCGCACTCCCGGCAGGGGAGGGGACGGAAGCCAGGCTTTCGGCCACCACTATTGCGGCCTCGTGGCTGCCGCTTGCCAGCAGCCCGTACAGGGCGGCAGAAACGGCAGCGGGCCTGTCGGACATCCGCTCGGCCAGGTTGCTGACAATACGCGACGACAGTACCGGGTCCCGATCCCTGAAGGCAGCCGATGCATCCAGGTAAAACCCCGGGTCGGCGTCCCTGGATTTTCGCAACTCCAGATACCGCCTGTAAGCAGGTGCTACCGGGATGCCGGACAGGGAGCGGGATATGGCCGAACCGGTTGGGCCGGTGGTTTCACGGGCATCGTATACATTGTTCCGCAGTTGCAAGGCATCGGCATTTTGTCGGTTATCGGCAGTACCGTATACGGCATTTTTTGTAGTGATCAAAAGGACCCCGTTCCGGCCTGCCTCCCCGTACATATTGGTAGCTGCCAGCCCTTTGAGCACGGTGATGTCCGCGATGTTGGCGGGGTCGATAAAATTGGCCCGCTGCGACCCGGCAACCCCCCCTGAAGAATTTGACTGGGCGAGGGGGGTGCCATCGACAACCACTAATCCGTAGTTGTTCCCCAGCATCGTCAGGTTGGTCCTGCTGGTGAATTGCGTGGCATCCTGCCCGGGTCCGACATTCACCCCGGTAAGCCGCCCGCCCTGCAGCGACTGGGAAATGTCTGTCTGGATCTCGGATACGTCCTCATCATCCAGGGAGCTCACCGCGACACCCACCCGGCGGCTATCCCGAGTGCCTGTTCCTGTCCGGACTTTTTCCGCGGCTTCCCTGCGGGTTTCGTTTACTTCCACCTCTTCCAGGGCAATCACCCCCTGCCCGAAACCGGTACCCGTTTCCCGGGTTTCCGGATTCCCGGCCTCGGGCCGGATGGCCCGGGCAAGCGGTTTCAGCTGGATGTAATTCCCGCGGTAAACCAGCGCCGTGCGCTCAAGGAATTGCTGTGCCTCGCCGGTGGACCGGCTCAGGATGGTGTTGCCTTTCTCAAGCAATAACCGGTCGTTCGGATGGAGCTGAACGCCATCCGTATAGATGTAGGTGGCGCCGGGTTGCAGATGTTCGTTAAAGAGCGCATAGGGGGCGATTCCGTCGTAGGTGATGGCTTCCAGATCCTTTTTCAATTCCGTCCAGTCGCCATCCTGAACCACATAGGAATTTTTGACTGCCGATGTCCCTATGGTCACCAGTTCCACTTCGCAATCCGCACATGATGCCAGGACGGGCTCCAGGTACCGGAAGGGGTAGACGGGTTCATTGCCTTCCATGGAGGCGGAGGCATCCCAGCAGATGGTGATTTTTTTTGGACTACCGCTTTGGGCAGCAGCCCCCCAGGCAAGCAAAAGGAGCCAGGCGATGGCCTGGCCACGGCATGATTTCCGGAAGGGTATCACAGGCTCTGAAAATTTCAGTTCAAGATAGGAATATTCATCCTAACAATTTTGGGGATTCCCCGATTGGTTTGTTACGTGAATTCAGGGTATCTTGTATGCTGTTAAACCAATTAATCGCAAACATGAAACCTCTTCGGAATCCGGGACTCTTCGTCCTGATGATCGTATGCTCTATCCAATCGCAGCAACTTTCGGCCCAGCAACATGCTGCCAACCCGAACCAGAACGCCTTTCCCGTCCAGGCGCAAACCGACAAAGGGATTGTCGAGGGCAACTACGACACGCATACGGGTATTCAAACCTACTTCGGCATCCCGTTTGCCAAGCCGCCTGTAGGGGAGCTTCGATGGAAGGCACCCCAGCCTATGGATCCCTGGGAAGGGGTAAAGGAGACCAAAAAATTTGGTCCGCGCCCCATGCAGACCATGGTCTTCGGCGATATGAAATCCCGGTCGGACGGGGTAAGCGAGGATTGCCTCTACCTGAACGTCTGGACACCGGCCAAACGGAATACCCGGGGCCTGCCGGTCCTGGTCTATTTTTACGGGGGCGGCAATGTGGCCGGGGATGCCTCGGAACCCCGGTATGACGGGGAAAGTATGGCAAAAAAGGGCATGGTGGTGGTCACCACCAATTACCGGCTGAACATTTTTGGATACCTGGCCCACCCGGAACTCAGTGCGGAGGCCCCGTATAAGGCTTCCGGAAATTACGGTTCCCTGGACCAGCAGGCGGCCCTTCAATGGGTCCGGGACAATATCGAAGCCTTTGGGGGTGATCCGTCGCGGGTCACCATCGCCGGGGAATCCGCAGGATCCATAGGGACAAGTACACTCATGGCCTCGCCCTTGTCCCGGGAACTGATTGCCGGTGCCATTGGCGAAAGCGGGGCGGCCATCCACCCTACCATGGCGCCCGTACCCTTGGCGGAAGGCGAGAAACAGGGCGCGGAATTTTTAAAGCAAGCCGGGGTGGCCTCAATCGCGGATTTGAGAAAATTGCCCGCCCGGGATATTTATGAGTTGTACAACGAATCGGGGCGGTTTGGCTTCCCGATGACTATCGATGGGTATTTCCTGCCCGCCAGCCTGCCGGAGATTTTTGAGAGCGGCCGGCAGGCCCAGGTGCCTTTGCTGCTGGGGTGGAACTCGGCTGAAATCCCGGGGATGGCATTTATGCAGGGGATGTCCTATACCCCGGAGAATTTTGAGCAAAAAGTCCGGGAGGTCTACCCGGAGCGGCACGAGGAGATACTGGCTGCCTATGCGCACAGCACGGCCCGGGAGGTGGAATTTTCGGCCACCGCCCTGGCTTCCGACCGGTTTATCTCCTACAGTACCTGGAAATGGTTTGACCTGCACCGCAAGCATAGCGACCAACCCGTCTACCGCTACCTCTACAGCAAAATCCGTCCGCCCCTCCGGGATGCCAACCTGCGTTCCGGCCTGGCGGGAGGTACGGTGGAAGCGGATACGGAAGCACCCGACATGCCGGAGCCCATCGGGGCCCCGCACGCCTGCGAGATTGAGTACTGTATGGGGAACCTGCACCTGGTGGACGACTACGCCTGGACGGCAGACGACTACAAGGTATCCGAAACCATGCAGGCCTTTTTTGCCAACTTTATCAAAAAGGGGAACCCGAACAGCCTGGACCTGCCCAACTGGCCGCCCGCCGAAGCAAATGACCCGACGCCCCCGGTGATGATCATCGATACGAAGAGCCGGCAGGAACCGGCTGCCAACGACGATCGGTACCGGTTGCACGATGAGATATACAACGAATAAAGCACTCCGGCCGGTCAAACCAGTATGCCGGCATATTTGTGAAGTTTAAATTGGTCAACTATATGCATGTCTTAAGCTATTGCCGCACGGTTCCTGCCTGCCTGCTGGCCGTGCTCCTGTTCCAGGGATGCAGCGCCCAGAGCCGGCTGGTTTCCGGGTCGCAGCGGACGGAAGTAAGGGACACCCTGCATTACTACCTGTATTACCCGCCCGGATATGACCAGGGCAACGACGAATTTGGCTTGCTGTTATTCCTGCATGGGGGCGGGGAGGCCGGCAAGGACCTGGAAGCCCTGCGGGAGGCGGGCCCGCCAAAAATGCTCCTGGAGGGCAACGACTTTCCATTCCTGATCCTGGCTCCCCACAATTCCCATGAAAAACAATGGTGGAACGTGCGCGCTGTGAAGCAGTTGCTGGACGCGGTGTTGGCGGAAAACCGGGTGGATCCGGGCCGCATTTACCTCACGGGCCTCAGCCGCGGGGGGTCCGCTTCCTGGGAGATGGCCGTACACTACCCGGATGTATTTGCCGCCCTGGTGGTGGTATGCGGGATGGCCCCACTGCCGTACGCCTCCTGGATTGACCCGGATATGCCGATCCGCATATTCCACGGAACGGCCGACGAGGTGATCCCTTTTTCGGAATCCGAACAGATGGCCAACCGGCTGAAAAAGCTGGGATACGATGTTGAATTAACCGCCTATGAGGGGGTGGGCCATAATTCCTGGGACCGGGCCTACCGGACGGAAGGGTTATTCGAATGGATTGCCGCCCAATCCCGGAACAGCCACTGAGCCTTACGCGCCCCCGGCGTTTTCTACTGTTCGCACCTTATTTCCGGCTGCATCGAAGAATTCGATGGTTTCGATGGCCGGGGTAACCTCCAGGAAGCGCCCCGATTGGGAGTGGAACCCGCTGCCCCAGTAGAATTCATGGACCTGGCTGCTGCCGTCCTGCATCCGGACTACAGCCCGGACCTCTTCGGGGGCAACCCTTAGCAGTTGGCCGGCGCGGGGGTTTTCAAAGGCCTTCAGCCGGTCGTTGTTCTGGGATGCCACCCAAACCACGGAGCCGCCCTGTTGCTCCAGGCGTATCAGGGCCTTGCCATCCCCGGGCACGAAAAACCCGCTTTGGCTTCGGGCAACCGGCACAAAACCATCCCCGACATTCCGAAGTGCCATGCCCATAAAGGCATCGGCCCGTCCCTGTTGTACTTCCATCCCGTAGTCGTTGCCCACCATCAGGAGGTCCAGGCGGCCGTCCTGGTCCAGATCGGTGACGGCCGTCCCGTAAACCGGGGCAATCTGCACGGGCACGGGTAAGGCGTGCCGGGCAAACCGGTTGTTGCCGAGGTTTTCCAACCAGGAAGACTCCATCGTATTGAACTCGTAGACCAGGGCGTCATCGAGCAGGCCGTCCGGGAACATCTCGGGCAGTGTGGACGCCCCGAACTCCCCGAACGAATTGAACCGCTTCCGGATGGCGGAGAACTGTTTGACCACGTCCTGCCAGGGGTGGTACAGGTATTCGCGCCGCACACCGGTACTGTCCCGTAGGTAATAGGAGATCAGCGGGTCGATCATCCCATTGTCGTCCAGGTCTTTGGCGTATATACGGACGGGTTCTTCCGGGCTGCCCTTGAAATAGATATTTGTTCCCGAATTCCCGACAATGTAATCCATGTCCCCGTCGTTGTCCAGGTCGGCAGCCGTGAGGCTGTTCCACCAGCCTTTGTCTTCGGCCAGGCCGGTACTTTCCGTAATTTCCCGAAGTTCGCCCTCACGGTTCTCGAAAAACCGCACCGGGCTCCACTCGGCTGCCAGGATGAGGTCTGGCCAAAAATCGCCGTTAAAGTCTGTCCATATGGCATCGCTTATCAGGCCGGCATATTCCAGGTTTTCCCCAGCCTGAGCGGTAACGTCTGTAAAGCGTACCACCCCGTTTTCCGTATCGTTCCGCAGCAGAAAGGAGCGGTCGGCTGTGGGATATGCAAAAGGCTTCACCCGGCTGCCTACAAACAGGTCCAGGTCGCCGTCCCGGTCAAAATCGGCTGCCTTGACCACCGAGGAATTCGCAAAGGCTTCCGGGAGGGCATCCTTCGCCTCGGTAAAATTGCCCCGACCGTCATTGAGCCAGAGGACATCCCGGTAGCGGGGGTCTCCCGGTTCGTATTGGCCGGATCCGCGTGCCAGGTAGAGATCCAGGTCGCCGTCCCCGTCGGCATCGAACAAGAGGGAGGCGGTGTCTTCCTCTTCGAGCTCCGGGTGCGACTTATACGTGGCCTCCGTTTCGCGAAACGTTCCGTCTTCCTGCTGGTAAAACCATTTTTCCGGGAAATTCCGGCTCCCTCCGGCCAGCAAATCCGTGAGGCCGTCCCCATTTACATCGCCTGCAGCCAGGGAAGGACCGTACTGGGAGAATTTATGCGGGATGGTCCGCTGGTAGTTAAAGTCGATGAAATCAATGTCACGGATCAGGCTGTTTAACCCGAGGCGTTCCGAGGCCTCCGTCAGGTAGGTACGCCCCCGGGTTGCCGGCTGGGAGCCCGGCGTCTGGGAATCCGCATGGTCCAGGACCAGGGTCTGCCCAACGGGCACATTCAGGAGCCGCTGCACCCTGCCGTCCGGCCATTGGACAGTTACCGAGTCTGCTGTCCTGACAGTACCCAGGCCAAAATGCAGGACGGATTCCGGTTTGGAAAGGTACCCGCGCCCGGAAAGGAGTTGCAATTTCTGTACGCGATCCTGGCTGTACACGGACACGAGGCTTCCGAAACCCGCAGCATTTTCCCGTGTTCCCTCCAGGCGCACCCGTAAATAGCCCTGTTCCGGATGCAGTTCGGAACCGTTATTTTCCATGAGCAGCGCCTTATCGTTCAGGTTGTTGATCACCAGGTCCAGGTCGCCGTCCTGGTCCAGGTCGCCGTAGGCGGCCCCGTTGGAAAAGGTGCCGAAATTAAGCCCCCATTCCTCGGTGACATCCTCAAAGGTCAGGTTGGCCTGGTTGCGGAATGCGAAATTCGGGATTTTGATCTCCGGGATGGCCTCGATGAGTTTTTCCTTGCTGACCAACCGGCTCGCCGTCACCCGGAAATCCCCGAAATCCCGGTCGGTGACGTCTTTTGGGAAACCGTTTGTGATCAGCAGGTCCTGCCAGCCGTCGTTGTCGTAATCCGCAAAGAGCGGGGCCCAGCTCCAGTCGGTTTCCTGAATCCCGGCAAACATGCCCGTTTCGGAATATACGGGCAGCCCGGTTTCCGGGTCCGTACCGTTGGCAATCTGCAGCGTGTTCCGGGCGTACTGGTACTCGTACCCGTACCGGCGCGTGAATATTTCCTTGTTGTAACTGCTGGGGCCCTGGAAGAGCTTTTTGCGCTTGTTGTAATAGGGCTGCATTTCGGTGGTGAACAGGTCGAGTTCCCCATCGTTGTTGATATCCGCCAGGTCGCTTCCCATGGAGGAAAGGCTGAAATGCTTAAAGATTTCCCCTGCCCGGTTGGTAAAGGTGCCATCCTGGTTGTTGATATATACCAGGTCGTTGCTGAAGAAATCATTCGCTACATAAATATCCATCCAGCCGTCCTTATTGAAGTCGTGGATGAGTGTGCTGTGGCTGTACCCGTGGTACCGGATTCCTGCGGAATCCGAGACATTTACGAACCGCGGGTGCCCCAGGGTGTCATCCCACCGGTTTTCATACAGGCGATCCCGGCTCAGGGAGGTGCCGTCGTCCTGGTTGGGCCGGAATTCGGACGGGTTGATCCCGTCGATCCGGTTGACCCCAATAAACAGGTCCAGGTCTCCGTCGTTATCGTAGTCGAAGAACTGGGCGTGGGAGGAATAGGTGTCGTCGGCAACCCCGTAGGCCTCGGCGCGTTCGCTGAAACGGGGGATCCCGTCTTCCCCAACCCCTTCGTTCACGTACAGGAGGTTTCTTCGCTGGGTGGAGTCCCTGTAAAACGTATTGCAGATATAAATGTCCAGGCGGCCGTCCAAATTAAGGTCTACCAGGCTGACACCGGAGGACCAGAGTAGGGAGTCGGGTTTGCCAACACCCGAAGCAGCCGATACGTCCCGGAATTTCAGGTTTCCCTCATTCAGGTACAGGGCGTTATCCACCTGATTACCGGCCAGGAAGATATCGTCCAGTCCGTCACCGTTAAGGTCGCCCAGGGCTACCCCGCTGCCGTTGTAAACAAACTCGTTGTCCAGGATGTTGATGGAATCGTTTTCAACCAGTCGGTTTTCAAAATGGATCCCCGAATCGTCAGGGGAGACTTTGGTGAATAGGGCAGGGGCCGGATCTTCACCGGTACAGGATAAAAAGCTGGCTGTTGCGAGCGCCAGGAGGAGCGCGGAATAGGGTTTCATCGTGGATTGTTTGAAGTACGGACAAAAATGCGTGAATTCGCCGGAAGGGACAAGAAAAAGGCCGCTCAAAAAGCGGCCTTTAATCATTCATTAATTATTGTTAGCAGGTCATTACCAACCGGGGTTCTGTGTAAGAACATCGGCACCCTGCAGGTCGATCTGACCTTGCGGGATGGGCTGGTATTCGTGCTTGCCGGCCTGGAAACTGGCACCACCAAACTTGGTGACCAGATATTGGCCTTCGTAGTTGAAATAACGATTCAGCTCCTGATCGGCAATGCCCCAGCGTACCAGGTCAAAGAAGCGGTGTCCTTCGCCTGAGAGTTCCAGCTTGCGCTCAAACCGGACGATATCCCGGGCAACATCCTGGCTGGAGAAATCGGCAGCGGAGTATTCGCTGATTACATAGTTGGCGGCATTGGCATTCGGATCGTCGTACTCCTTCACCCAGTATTGGGAATTGGCTGCACGAGCGCGTACCTGGTTCACCAGGGCGCGAGCGGCTTCAAGGTTTCCGAGTTCCACCTCAGCTTCAGCAGCCATCAGCAGGACGTCGGCGTAACGGATGATCGTGTAGTTCATCAGGGCGTATCCCCGTGTCCAGGAGCTGGCATCTGTCAGGCTCCCTTCCTGGGAACGATAATAGATGTACTTCTTGGGGGAATACGGCCCGGCGTACGGAAAGCTCCGGATCCATGCAGATCCAGGGTGTTCAATCCAATCCAGGTAGGGAATGCCCTTCCGTCCGATGGACCAGTCGATCCGCGGGTCCAGGGGGCCGGAATCTTCTACGAAGGTTCCTTCGTCCTGTCCGTCAGTAAAGACATGCTTGTAAATATTGGCCACTTCATTGGCGGGGTCGCTGAAGGAGTAGTCCAACAGGGGCTTTCCTTCATTGGTCACCCGGAAGTGGTTTGCCAGGTCGATACTCGGCTGGAAGAACCCGCAGCAGTTACCCGGACCGTCAGGGCCGGTGTTGTACGGGTAGTTCAGGTCGTCGAAGTAATTCGCATTCTGGGTACTACCGGTATTGTTGGCAGATTCCACATCGAATACCGCCTCGGCGTGGTTATCGAACTCGGCATTGAAAATCTGCTGGTAGTCGTCCAGCAACGCGTACTTCTCGCCTGTCGGGGTGGTCCCGTTGGCGATCACATCGTCAAACCAGGATTTGGCAGCGGCAAATTTCCCCTGGTAGAGGAGTGCCTTGCCCATCAGGGCCGCTGCAGCCCACTTGTTGACGCGCCCTGCGGAAGTAGTTCCCGGCAGGTTGTCGTAAGCGTATTGCAGGTCGGCTTCGATAAATGCCCAGGCATCCCCGTTGTTGGGAACCAGGGGCACTTCAGCGGCCGGTACCGTTTCATCAAATACCGGGATGTTGTTGAAGTGCTTTTTCAGGTCAAAGTAATAGTGGGCGCGCAGCATCCGGGCTTCTCCGGTAATCCGGGCAAAGTCCGCTGCAGAAAGCTGGTCCTGGATCGCGGTTGCGGTGCGCACCACGTTGTTGGTCCGGCTAACGCCTTCAAATCGACCTCTCCAGAGGTTGTTCAGGTCTCCCTGTGTCGCGTCGTGGTCGAAGCGCTGTACCGGGTTGATGGATGAATAATCCCCGGCATCCGTCCCCTTGTTGGCGTCCCCGCCGAGGATGGAACCGGTAACCCAGTGGTTCGGCCCTTCGAAACGGTTGCCAAATACTCCGTTCAGTGCCGCGTAGGCCCCGATCAGGAGGCCTTCAACCCCGTCCTTGGTCTGTAGCTGGGCATCCCCCAGCGAGTTCGCTGGCGCGACTTCCAGGAATTCATCACTACAGGCGCCGACCGTTAAAAGGCCTGCTGCCAGTAGCGAAGCAATAATTCTGTTTGTCTTCATAACTTTTTTTCCAAATATATTTAAAATATTTCTATTCATCTTCCTCATTCTTATAGAATTACAGTCCTATGTTCAGATTAAACAGGTAAGATGGCGTTACCGGGTAGTTACCTACGTCGATACCGAAAGTGGTATCGGCATCCCCACCAACCACCGGGTCGAGCCCGCTGTACTTGGTGATGGTCCAAACGTTGTTGGCGGATACCCCGAACTCAAGCCTTTTCAGGCCCAGGGAGTTCAGTACTTCGTCGTCGAAGCTGTACATCAGGGCAATGCGCTGCAGGCGGATGTAATCCCCGTCTTCCACATACCAGCTGTTAGCGGCACCGCTCGTAGACAGGTTGGAAGCGCTTTCCCAGATAGGTGCAGCGGCGTTGTTACCCAGTTCAGGTGTCCAGGAATTCAGTGCAGCTACCCCTTTGGCTGAACCTTCGAAGGTGCCGAAGAAATCCCGGAACCACTTGCTCATGTTGAAGATTTCCACACCGGAAACCCAGTTCCAGAATGTGTCCAGGGACAGTTGCTTATACCGCAGGTTGATCACGGCCCCACCGCTGTATTCTGGTACAGGATCGCCCAGATACGTCCGGTCGTCCGGCGTAATTACGCCGTCCCCGTTGATATCTGCATAACGGAAGCGACCGACGCCGGCACCGTCCTGGGTAGGGGCGGCATCCACTTCGGCCTGGGAGTTAAAGTATCCGGTTACCTGGTATCCGAAATACGAGGAGAGCGGACGTCCCACCTGGTTACGCGTCGGGAAGATCCCCCGGTAACCCGGGCCATCGAGGAACTCGATGCCCTCGGCAAAACGGACTACTTCGTTTTTCAGGAAGGAATTGTTCAGGGTAACGGTAAAGTACAGGTCTTCGGTGAGGTTGCCCCGTCCGATGATCTGGAAGTCTACCCCCTGGTTCAGCATAGCCCCAACGTTACGCGAGGGAGCCGCTGCATAGGCGCCGGTAACTGCAGGCAGCGGTACCTGGAAGAGCAGGTCTTCCGTATCCTTCTTCCACCAGTCGAGGATAATATCCACGTGGTTGTTCAGGATGGTGGCATCGAAGCCGACGTTAATCGTGGTAGAGGTTTCCCATTTTGCATCGGGGTTTCCGATACGGGAGGTGGCAAATCCTTCGTTGGCTCCACTGTTCTGACCGTCAATCGGATAAATGGTGTTTCCGATATCCAGGGCTGCCAGGGAGTACTGGTTGGCCGGGTTTACGTTGTTGGAGTTACCCATTTGTCCCCATCCCCCGCGAATTTTCAGGTCCTGGAAGATGCTTTGGTTTTCCATAAACGGCTCGGCGATCACCCGCCATGCCCCGGATACCGCAGGGAAGGTACCGTAGCGGTTGTTTTCCCCGAATACGGAGGAACCATCCCGCCGGATTACCCCGGTAACGTAGTATTTCTCGTCAAAATTATAGTCCAGTTTTCCGAAAATGGAGCTGAAATTCACCCCTTTCCGGATAAAGCTCTGTACAACCGGGCTGGTAACCGTCTGCAGGTTTACATAGTCCAGGTCCGTTGAGAAGGGGTTGATACCCGATCCCTGGATCCGGCGTCCCCTGGCAGGTGTAACCGGTGTGCTGGCGCCTTCAATGGCCTCGATACCGGCCAGCACCTTCACGCGGTGCTTCCCGAAGAGTTGATCGTAATTAATGGTGTTGGTCCAGATCCACTGGAATCCATACTCCATTCCCTCGTTGAAGCTAAAGCTCGCCTGGGGCTCGGAATCCCCGAGGTAACGATAGTTGTAATCGCGGTTTGTAAAAGAGTTGTACTGGCCCCCGATGCTTGTGCGGAGGGTCAGTCCTTCAATCGGCGTAAGGGCGGCGTACAGGTTACCGAAAAGGTTTACGCTGAACGCGTCGTCATTGCCGCGGTCCTCGGCCAGCCGGCGTACCGGGTTCCGCGGGTTGTTGAACCCTGCCGCCCGGGTGGAGGCGTAGCTTCCGAATTCGTCGAATACCGGGATGATAGTCGGCATCCGGTAGGCGGAGAGGATCTCCGACTCGTCGTTGGCAATACCCAAACCGCCGTTTCCACCGGTTTGGCCGCGGACAGAGTTGTACGTGGCCTGGAAGTTCTCCCCGATCACCAACCAGGGCGTCAGGTCGAATTCCGAGTTAAAGCGGGCCGTGAAACGATCCTGCTCGTTTTCGAGCAGCACCCCGTCCAGGGATTGCATCCCAAGCCCGGCGTAGAAGCGTCCGTTCTCGTTACCCCCGCGGAACCCTACGCTGATACGCGTGGCGGGTGCCAGGCGGGTGATTTCCTTATACCAGTTAGTTCCCCGGAGATTCGGGCGGATCAAAAAGACATTTTCCGGATCGGCCTCGTAGTTAGCGCGAATCTGCGCCAGGTCGATGTCGCTTTCGCTCACCCCGTTCTGCCCGTCTGCGTGCAGATAATCGGGGAAGGTCGGCGTGGCGTTGGACCCGTACTGCGGGTGCGTATACTGAGGCGTGGTGCCTGTAGCAGCTGCGTTGTTCCGGTACGCGATATGCGTGTACTCGGCCATCTGCTGCGGGCTCAGCATTTCAGGGGAACCGGCCACGTTCGGATCGGTAACACCCGATTGGATATTGATGTTGATTTCCGTTTTCTGGTTCCTTCTACCGGGCTTGGTGGTATAGACGATTACCCCGTTGGCGGCACGCGCCCCGTAAATGGAGGCTGCAGCAGCATCCTTAAGTACGGTGGTGGTTTCGATATCGTCCGGGTTCAGGAAGGAGATGTCGTTGATCGGCACCCCGTCAACCACATAGAGCGGTTCGTTACCGCCGAATGCCCCGAATCCGCGAACACGGATCTGGCTGGCGGTACCCGGCTGACCGTTGGTTACAACTGTCACACCGGCAACCCGACCGGCGAGCTGCTGCTCGACGTTACCGGAAGGGATGGCTGCCAGTTCCTCGGCTTTAACGATGGAAACCGCTGCGGTGGTTTCCCGTTTGGTTTCCGTGGTATACCCCGTGACGATTACCTCGTCCAGGGCCTGTGAGTCTTCCGCCATGGTAACATTGACGGTGGAGCGACCGTTTACGGGCACGTTCTGCGTAACATATCCCAGGTAGCTTACCACGAGGACGTCATCCCCATCGGCTTCGATAGAGAAATTCCCGTCGAAATCCGTCTGGGTTCCGCGGGTGGTACCCTGCACCACAACGTTGGCTCCGGGTAGCGGGACTCCAAAGGAATCGACAATGGTACCCGATACGGTATTCTGTATAGGTACTTCTGCTTTCGTCGATGTTTTGGAATTGGCGCGCAATGACTGAATTCCTAAACATGAGAACATCAAAATGAACCCGAAGAAAACACCTACATACGAGTTGAGTTTCTTCGAATTCGAATCAGCGCTTCGAATCATAATGTTTAAGTTGTTAAGTTAGTTAAATGTTTGATTTACACTTGTTTAATTCGAACTTGAGCCGCAAACGTTTTCGCTAGAACGTTAAAATAACCCAAAAACAGTGTTAATATTACTAAAATTCGGCCGAACAAACCGGGGGGTCGGATGTTTTTTTATCAAAAAACTTCTAATATGTTAAAATATGGAATGATATATTGCGGATATGGAAAATGCCTATTTTCACGTAATAAGCCCTGAATTGGTACGAAATCGGGACCCGGAACCGGGCTGCGATGTACGCGAAAGCCAGGTGGGCGGTAAATATAAAACTCCAAAAAAATGAGACGATTTTACAAGTTATTGATACTAACCGGATTGTTATTTGTGTCCGGAGGCTTCCAGGCAGGTGCCCAGGAATTCGGACTGCAACTCTACAGCCTCAGAAACCAGTTCAGCCAGGATGTGGAAGGTTCCCTGGCCCAAATCCGCGATTGGGGAATAACTTATATAGAAGGCGGGGGAACTTACGGGATGCCGCAGGAGGAGTTTATGCAATTGCTGGACAAATACGATTTGAAGGTAACCAGCATCGGGGCTTCTTTTGAGGAATTGGAAAAGGACCCGGCCTCCCTGATTGAAAAGGCCCGCGCCTTTGGGGCATCTTATGTTATGTGTGCCTGGATCCCGCACCGGGGCGATGCATTCGGGTTGGAGGATACCGAAAAAGCGATAGCCGTATTCAATCGGGCAGGCCGCATCCTGGAGGAAGCCGGGCTGCAGCTGGCGTATCACGCACATGGCTACGAATTCCGGCCGCACGGCGACGGGACCCTGTTTGACCTGATGGCGGAGCAGGCCGAGTATTTTGATTTTGAAATGGATATATACTGGGTGAAGCACGGCGGGGCCGATCCGCTGGAGCTGCTCAACCGGTATCCGGACAAGTTTGTGCTGATGCACCTCAAAGACCTGGAAAAGGGCGTCACCGGAAACACCAGCGGGCACGAAGACGTGGAAACCAACGTGGTGTTGGGAACCGGGCAAATCGACGTGGCCGGGCTGGTGCGTCGGGGTGCCGAACTCGGGATTCAATATATGTTTATTGAGGATGAGTCGTCACAGGTACTCGAACAGGTGCCCAAAAGCCTGGAATTCCTGCGCGGGTTGAAGGACTAATCGATTTTCTCCAGGACGAGCCGCTGCACATCCCAGCGGGCCCTGTCCGGAAAGGGGCCGGCCCGGAGCCGGAGTGTATCCGTCCCCTGTCGCAATTCCAGCCTACCCAGGGGCAGCTTGCGAAAATCCCTGGCATAGGATTCAATGCGCGGGACGCGGTCTTGTTCCGCACCGTAGATCTCGCTGTCAAATGCGGACCGAATTTGCGTTCCGGTCATATCGCCCCCGGACGCTATCCGTACCGGCAGGCCGATGGCCGTTTCGGGGCAGGCGTAATAGCAGGAGATTTCATAGGTGCCGTCGGACAACACCTCCACGGGCCAGTACACCAGGCCCGCTTCATTCTCCCATCCGGTAATGTAGCTCGCGTTCGGGTACTTGTTGCTCCTCCGCAAAGGGGGTAGTACCGTGGCGTCTCGAGCCGGCAATACTGTTCGGCCTGCCCCGGGATACCCGACGGTGAAGGGGCGCTCCGGGAAATCCTTCGGGACCTCGGATGTCAGCCAGGCCGCTTTGGCTTCCACAAGGGAATCGTATGCCTGGGGGTGCTCCCCGGATACATCGGTGGTTTGCCCGGGGTCCCTGCGCATATCGAATAACCGGTTTTCGGCATCCAGGCGAAAATCCCGCGACCGCAGGCTCAAAGCACCATTCCAATAATTGTATAAATAACCATCCCTTTGAAAATTTGGTTTCCCGAGTACTGCGGCACTCAGGTCCTGCCCGTCCCAGGATGACCGGGTTTCCTGAATCCCGGACAACCCGACAAGCGTGGGGAGCAGGTCCACGCTACCGCCAAGGGAGCGGACCCGGAGCCCGGCGGGAATGCTTCCTGGCCAGCTTATCAGCAGGGGCGAGCGGACGCCTCCCTCGTCTGTACTGCCTTTCCGCCCCTTTATCCCCCCGTTCCAACGAAAACTATTGGGACCGTTGTCCGATAAAAAGACCACGATAGTTTCCCGCCGGGTACCGGACTTTTCCAGGAATTCCACGACCTGGCCGACATTCGCATCGATGTTTTCCACCATGGCGAGGGCCGCCCGGGTGAATAGCGTGTCCTCCAGTTGCGGTTCCCGGTGCCGCATCTCCAGCGGGCGGTTTTGCAAGGCATCCCAATAGGGGTCGGGAACCTGCATCGGGCTATGGGGCGTGTTGTAGGAGAGCACGGCCAGGAAGGGTCGCGGATCCGGGGCACCCATAAATTGGATGGCCCGGGCGGTAAGGTCGTCGGCCAGGTATCCCTCCCCCCGGACGAACTTTCCGTTATGCTCGAGCTCCGGGCTGAAATAATGGGCCCAGTGGCCGGAGGCAAATCCGTAAAATTCATCAAACCCGCGAAAGTTCGGGTGGTACGGGGGCTGCGAACCGTTGTGCCACTTGCCGAACAGGCCGGTCCTGTAACCCGCGTCACGAAAGACATCGCCCAGGGTGGGCACGCCCGGATCCATGCGTTCTCCACCGGCGGAAGTGCTGTAAACCCCTAGCGCGGCTGCATAGCGACCCGTCAGGATTTCGGCCCGGGTAGGCGAACAAACCGGCTGGACGTAGAACTGCTCAAAGCGCGCCCCGCTTATAGCCAGGGAGTCGAGATTCGGCGTGCGGATATTGGAATTGCCATTAATGCCCAGGTCGCCCCAACCCTGGTCATCGGTGAGGACTATAAGGATGTTCGGGGGAGGGGGGGGTTGGTTCGCTTTCCTCCGGGGCGCATCCCGACAGGGCAAGTATCAGGATGAAGCACCGGGCAGCCATTAATAGTGTATGCTCCACGGCTGTAAGTTACAATTTTTGGTCGCTGACGGCTACCCCGACCATTGAGTCTGCCGTGCCGTAATACAGCAGCCAGCGGCCTTTATAGCGCACAAGCCCTTCGATAAATGTCGTCCCTGCCTGGTATTGTCCGCTCACCTCGTGGGGGAGGCTGGGGCAGATAAAGGGCGTTTCCAGCCGCCTTAAAAACCGGGCCGGGTTCTCCCTGCTGAAGAGCGCCTGCCCCCCGCAATAACTGCCTTCCGGGGTTTCAGAACCGGCCCCTTCACCACTCAAATTTTTACCGTTATACAGTAGCAGGATGCCGGCATCTGTGTAAAGGGCCGGGGGGCCGGGTTCTGTCAGGTGGCTGTCAAAGCGGCCGGTGGTCGGTACAAACGGCTTGATCAGGTCGCCATTCCCATCGGTTAGCGGTGTCCAGTCCTTCCCGTCTTCTGACGTCGCCACATTGACAAAGAGTTCGCCCCAGTACATGTAGTATTGGCCGTCGATTTTTTTGGCAACCAACCGCCCGTCGCGGAGCTCGGTTACCACTGAACCCGATTTGCTCCAATGGTCCAGAAAGGCCCCGCCATGGGCTTCCTCGAAAACGGGCCCGTGTTTCTGCCAGTGGACCAGGTCCGGGGAGGTGGCGCTGGAGAGCCGGGCGACATCCCGGTTCCAGCTTGTGTAGAGCATCAGGTAGGTGCCGTCCTCGAGTTCAACTACCCGCGGGTCTTCCACGCCTCCGGGATAGTCCCATTGGGTATGCACCCCTGGCTGCGGGTAGAGCACGGGGTCCGGATAGCGCGTGAAATTCAACCCGTCCGTACTCCAGGCCAGGCCAATTCGCGAAGTGCGTTCCCCCAGCCGTGCCGTCGGATCGTCTTCGGCCCGAAACAGCAGAAATACCGTGTCGTTGCGGACAACCGCCCCGGGGTTGAATACATCGGCCTGCTGCCAGCGGACCTCGCGTTCCGCCATGGGGCAGAAAAAGCGGGCGGTGGAATCGGGCTCCAGAATGGGGTTTTTCTCAGGTTTCTCAAAACCGAGCAGCCAGGGCTCCTGGGCCGGAAGCACAGCGCAGGAGAGGCACATCAGGATGAAGGAAAGTTGTTTCATGGTGGTACTTGGCGCTATTTTTCAGATATTCGTGTTTATCGGAAGGGCGGCTTCCAGAATTAAAGATACAATCAAATTCCATTCGCACCAGACCCCGGCCGGGATTGCCTGTAAAATAGCATCGGGACCTGCGCATGCCGCAAAACCAAAATTAAACGACCATGAAGAGAACATACCACCTCCGCGTTGCAGGCCTGCTCCTGGCAGCGGGCCTTTTGGCAGGGATTTCCTGTGGCGAAACCACCCGTAGGGAGTCGGCTAACAAACCCGAAGCAGGCGAATCGCAGGCTTTGGAAGGCGAATCGCAGGCAATGGAAGGTGAATCGCAGGCCGGGGAGGGCGAAATTCAGGCCGCGGAAGGCGCAGGATCCCCGGAAACGGACGCAGCAGCCGGCGAGACCACATGGGCCGGCGGGGAGGCAACCGGAGTGGGGGAGCCGCAATCTGCCCCCAATCCGCCTTTCCTGGAGTCCCTGCCGGACACGACGTTTATCCGTCTGGCGGATTACAGCGATGCATTCGCCTACGACCTGCGCTATGCGACGGATAACAATTTCCTTGGGGAAGTAGTCTATCCGTGCGGGGAGTGCTATACCCGGGTCAAAACCGCCAGGGCCCTCCTGGCCGCAAATGCAGATTTTCGGAAGCAGGGCCTGCGCATCCGGTTTTTTGATTGCTACCGGCCCAATTCCGTGCAATACAAGATGTGGGAATTGGTGCCGAACCCGCAATACGTGGCCAACCCGGAAAAAGGGTCCATCCACAATAAAGGCGGGGCAGTGGACATCACTCTGGAAACCCTGGAAGGGGAGCCGTTGGAGATGGGGACGGACTTCGATTTTTTTGGCCCGAAGGCCCATCACGATCACACGAATTTGCCGGAGGCCGTGCTGGAAAACCGGAAAATACTCAAAGAAACCATGGAATCGCATGGTTTTTTGTCCATACGGACCGAATGGTGGCACTACAACCTACGGGCCGCCGTCAATGACCCCGTGGACAATTTCCAATGGCCGTGCCCGTCGTCCTGATCAGGTGCCGCTATACGGGTGTTCCCAGCCTTCCCGGTAAGCCCGCTTCAGCAATGCGCTCGCTTCGGGGTCGCCCGGGATGGTTTTGGCCGAAGGGTCGTATGTAAGTGGCCGTTCCAGCTTTTGGGACAGGTTGGCGATGATACAGCTCGCCGAGGAGATATGCCCTTCTTCAATATCCGAAAACGGCCGGGTGTTGCTCTCAATGGCCGCCAGGAAATTGATCATGTGCCGGCGGGTGGCCGGCACGGCATTCAGTTCAATATCGGCCTCATTGACGTCTTCCGGGAATTTCTCGCGTTCGTAAAGTACATCCCCGTGAATGGGTTCCCCGTCTCCCTGTGGGGTAAAGTCGTATTGCATCGTACTGCCCACGAGCGTGCCCTTTTCCCCGTATATCCGAAATGCCCACGGATACTCCGGGTCCGGGGGTGTGCCCCAGCTGCGGTGCTGCCAGTGGACATCGAAATCGTCGTATTCAAAGACCGCCGACTGGGTGTCCGTGATATTCGACTCCCCGCCGGTCTGGACAAAGATTCCGCCATGGGAGGTAATCCGGTTGGGCCACCGGAGGTCGAGCATCCAGCGGACCGTGTCGAGCATGTGCACGCACATATCCCCCATGATGCCGTTCCCGTATTCCATGAATGTACGCCACCACCTCTTGTGCGGCAGGCCGTCGTAGGCCCGCATCGGGGCGGGGCCCGTCCACAATTCGTAGTCGAAGAAATCCGGTACTTCCTGCACGGGCGGATCGCCGTTGGCGCGCATGTGGTAATAGCAACAGATTTCTACATGCCCGATCTTCCCGAGCATCCCGGTGTCGATGAATTTTTCCTTGGCATCCTGCAGGTGGGGGGTGCTCCTTCGCTGAGTGCCCACCTGTACGGTCTTGTTGTAATGGCGTGCAGCGGCCAGGATGGCCTCCCCTTCCAGGACGTCCACGCTGATGGGTTTTTGCAGGTAGACGTGGGCCCCCTGTTTCATCGCCTCGATGGCGGTCAGGGCATGCCAGTGGTCCGGGGTGCCGATCAGTACAATGTCGAGCTCCGTTTCGGCGAGCATTTTCCTGTAGTCGCTGAAAAGGCGGGGTTTGCCCATGGCGCCTGGCCGTTCCATGGTGAGGCGCGCGGCTTCTTCCAGCATCTTACGGTCCACGTCGCAGAGGGCCATCACTTCCACCGGGGCCACCTGCATCAGCCTCCAGAGGTCCATCTTGCCGTACCACCCGGTGCCTATCAGGCCCACTTTCCAGGGCTTATCCCGGTAGATCATGTCCATGCCATAGGTTCCCAGGCTGGAAAGGATGGCAACAGCGGTAGCGCCTTTCATGAATTTTCGGCGGTTGATGTAAAAGTGTGGTTCCATGGAGATCGGTTTGGTTTGTTTCAAGTTGATAGCGCCCGGTTTCGACCCGGGCTGGATTCTAAAGATATAAAATTGTCTCTTATGCAGCTATACAGCCTCGGCCGCCAGGACCCGTAACGCGTCGTCTGCCGCCCGGACAAAAAACAGGTAGGTGTTGCCGCCGCTTTTGATACGGTTGCGCTTGCGGATCCGGGCCACGTCCTCCGGGAAATTCCGGCTGTTTACATGCCCTTCGCGGTAGGGGAGCCTGCCGGGTTTGTACGGGTGGTTTTCCAGGATGCGAAAACGCCTGCCCGGATAGGGGATAAGCTTCTCCGAGGTGTAGAGGTGGGTATGTCGGTGGAGTTTCCCGAGACCGTACCGCGTGCCCGCCAGTTTAAAAGCCCCGGCTTTCAGCAGGGCGGCCCCGGGCTCATACAGGTATCGGGCCGGGAGGGCGAGCTGGCTGTCTGCGGATGCCTCCTCGTCCGGGTGGAAGCGGAAGGGCGGATGGCCGTCGGACAGGTCGCTGGCATGGATTCGGGGTCCGTCGGAAGCCGTACTTCGTATTACCCAGAGGAGCTCCTTCACCTCGTTTTTAACGGCTACCACGTGGATTTCCGCTACCTGCCGGAGAGCCTTCAGGCCCGCAGAAAGATCCAGCATGGGCGACGTTTTTACGAGCAGGTTATCCGAGACTCCCAACAGCAGGTCCAAATTCCCCGGAATGTCCGGGGCGTAATCCTCCAGGCGGATTACCCGGCCTTTCTTTGCATGCCGCCGGGAGGGGTCTGCGTAGATCCAGTCCGGTAGGCTGCTGCCCGGTTGGAGCCCCCGGAGGTAGTCCAGGCCGTCCCCGGGATGGACGCGGATATTCGTCGCGCCAAGCTGCCGGAAATTATGGGCGGCGATTTCCGCGAGCCCCGCGTTAATTTCAAAGTAATCCACCCGATCCGACTGCAGGGAAAAGAAGTAGGAATCCACCCCAAACCCCCCGGTGAGGTCCAGTAGCCAGTTGCCGGAAATGAGGCTGGCTTTGTAGCGGGCCGTCGCCTCCGAAGAGGCTTGCTCCAGGTTCAGTCCGGGCGGGTAGTAAATGGCGTTGGCCCGGTGCCAGGAGGGGAGCTTTTCCAGGGTCTTTTTCCGCCCTGCAACCTGTTGCGCCAACTCCTGTGGGGTGACCCCGTCAAAAGGGCTGGATTTTAAGGCAATTGACAAAATGTCAGCCTTTAAATTATTTTTAATAAAATACTGTACACCAGTATTTAGCAGGCGCTTATTCAAATTGTTACTATAAATTTTTAGTCAGGCTGCGAACCACCTTGTTTTCGGCCAGGAATTCCTTTAAAATCACCTTGATTGCCGTGTATCCCGGTACGGCTACGATCATCCCCATCACCCCGAATAAAAGCCCCGCTATGATGATGACCAGGAAAATTTCCAGGGGGTGGGAGCGGACGCTGTTTGAAAAGATTACGGGCTGTGAAAAGAAGTTGTCCACCAGTTGTCCGATGGTCAGGCCCAGGAATACCCACCCGACGTCCGGCAGGATCACTGAACTGAAATCCGAGCCCAGGTTGCTGGTCATCGTCAGGATGATCATGATTACCCCCCCGATAATTGGCCCTACATAGGGGATGATATTGAAGAGGGCGCAGAGGAATGCGATTACCACCGCGTCTTCGATACCCACCAGCAGCAAGACCACTGTGTAGATGACGAACAGGACAAAAATCTGGCCCAGCAACCCGACAAAATACCGGGATAACAGGCCTTTGATCTTCTCGAGGGATTGAAGCATCCTACCTTCCTTGTCGTCGGGTACCAGGGCCATCAGGCTATTTTGGAACAGCCGGCTGTCCTTGAGGAAAAAAAATGCGATGAACAGGACGGAAAACAGCCCGACGCTCAGGTTGCTCAGCAAGCCAACTATGGAATTCAGCATGTCCGGGATAAATCCGATATCCAGCCCTTCCAGCACGTTTTTTTCCAGGTCGGTTTTCTCGATGAGCGCATCGATTGAGGCCGGGGAAGCCCCGAAGTACTCCGTGATTTCCATATAGAGGGAATTCAGGTCCTTTTGCAGTTCTTCCATGTCGAGGAGGGAGAGGTTTCTGCCCTGTTCGGTGATGACGGGAATAAACAACGCAATGATCCCCGCGAGCAAACCGATCATCAGCAGGACCACCACGACTACTGCCAGCGTATTGGGAAATTTCAGACGCTGCCGGAAAAATAATACCGCCGGCCGGCCCATCAGGGCAACTACAGCTGCAATGAGTACATAGGCAATCACCGAGCGTATCAGGTAGAGGAAATAGGCCACCAAAACAATCGCGGCAAGGATGAAAACTGCCCTGAGAATCCCGTTGGCAATGGTTTTTGCGCGCATTTTCAGTTAGTTTTTAAAAGCGTAATTGACAATATTGGCCCCCATTTGCAAGGCCTTTTGCCGAACTTCTTCCGGGTCGTTGTGCACCTCCGGTTCTTCCCATCCGTCCCCGAGGTCTGCCTCCACGGTAAAGAGCAGTACCAGCCGCCCCTGGTGGAAATATCCGAACGCCTGCGGGCGCTTGCCATCGTGCTCGTGGATTTTGGGCAGGCCCTCCGGAAAATCATACGGTTCTTTGAAAATCGGGTGGTCGGCACCGATTTCCTGCAGTTGTTTGTCGGGGAAGATTTTTGGCAATTCCTCAAGGAGATACTCGGCCATGCCGTAGTTGTCGTCGATGTGCAGGAACCCGCCACCGAGAAGGTAGGTCCGGATATTCGCAGCCTCCTGCTCCGAGAAGAGGACATTGCCGTGCCCGGTCATATGCAGGAAAGGATAGCGGAAAATATCCGGGCTGTCAGCGGCCACTGTTCCGGCCGCCGTTTCCAGGTGGGTGCCGATTTCCGCATTGCAAAAACGGATCAGGTTGGGGAGTGCCGTAGGGTTGGCGTACCAGTCACCCCCGCCCCGGTATTTGAGTACGGCCACCTCCTGGGCCTGGCCGAAACCGGTACACGCTAAAGCCATTAGGGCTGCCAGAATCCTCATGGGTTATCCGTTGTTTATCAGGTTGACTGTGGTACAGGCCACCAGGGCGGCGGTTTCCGTCCGCAGCCTGTATTCGCCCAGGGAAACCGGAATAAAGCCTTTCTCGCAAGCCATCTGGATTTCATCGTGCGTGAAGTCGCCTTCAGGGCCAATGAGGATGATGACGTCCTTGTCTGCCGCCACCCGCCTTTTGAGATCCATCTTTTCGTCCTCCTCACAGTGGGCGATAAACTTCAGGACAGGCTGCTCCCGTTCCAGGAACTCCCGGAGCGCAACCGGTTCTTCCAATTCGGGCAGATAGGTCCTCAGGCTTTGCTTCATCGCCTCCTGGACCACCCGCTGCATCCGTTCCATCGGGAGTTTCCTGCGTTCCGACCGCTGGCAGATCACAGGGGTTATCCTGTCGATCCCGATTTCAGTGGCCTTCTCCAGGAACCATTCAAACCGATCCGTTTTCTTGGTCGGGGCTACAGCCACATGCAGGCTGTACATTTTCGGGTGGAATTTGCGCGTTTCGAGCAGCTTGCCCATACACCGTTCCGGATTGGCTTCGAGGATTTCGGCTACGAACAGATACCCCTTCCCGTTGGTGATGTGGAGTTGGTCGCCGGCTTTTTTGCGCAAAACTTTGACGATATGGCGGCTTTCCTCCGGGGTAAACGAAAACTGGTTGACGCTGGTATCCAGGAGCGGATGATAGAAATAATTCATTTTCCGGCTATGCGTTTTGGGGGAGCGCTTTTCTGGCGGGCGTGCTCCAGCCCCCATTCAATCCATTGTTCCATCTCTGAATCGTCGCGAAACCCTTCCGGGTCCACAAATACGAATTCCTTCATAACCCGGCCGGTAAAATCCATGGGCCGCGCACCCCTGCGGAGGAGCGCTTGCTCCATGGCGTTTGCAGGTACCCGGGCCATGAGCGAATGGCCTACGACCCCCACGCTCATCTTACCCTTGTAGAGATAGGCGAGCCCGCCAAACATGTATTTCACGGTCAGGTGCTTCGAGGCCTCGGGATGCCGGGCTTCTAGCATCCGGTTCAGCCGATCTTCCAATTCCTTGCTATAGGGCATTGCGTGGGTTCTTTAGTGGGGCTGGCCGCCGATGCGGTACCTGGCCTGAGCCGATACCCCCAGGTCCGTAAACCTGTTGTCAAGATACTTTAAATATCCTACAATTCCTATCATGCCGGCGTTGTCCGTGCAGTATTGGAACGGCGGGATATACGTGGTCCAGCCCAGTTTATGCTCGGCTTCGGACAGGGCCTGGCGGATACCCGAGTTGGCCGCCACCCCGCCGCCGATGGCGATATGCCGGATCCCGGTTTCCCGGGCCGCCTTTTTCAGCTTTTGCATCAGGATGGCAACTATCGTTTGCTGTAAAGAGGCGCAGATATTGTCCCGTTCCCTGGCAATGAAATCCGGGTCGTTTTTTGTGTTGCGCTGGATGAAGTACAGGACGCTCGTCTTCAGCCCGCTGAAGCTGAAATTGAGCCCGTCCACTTTGGGGATCGGGAAGTCGAATGCCTCCGGGTTTCCCTGGCCGGCGTACTTGTCTATCAGCGGCCCGCCCGGGTAGGGCAATCCGAGGAGTTTGGCCGTCTTGTCGAAGGCTTCGCCAACTGCGTCGTCCAGGGTTTCGCCCAGGACCTCCATGTCGAAATAACCATTCACCTTCACAATCTGGGTATGGCCCCCGCTGATGGTCATTGCCAGAAAGGGGAATGGGG
>Ga0208934_1000082_pt1 | contig 82798 bp, 72 predicted proteins | sample MalvirDeepMed_s2_FD_184243 | JGI IMG/M metagenome (GOLD analysis project Ga0208934, IMG submission 184243) | Marine viral communities from the Global Malaspina Expedition - Malaspina viral metaG DeepMed_s2 (SPAdes) (version 2) | ecosystem: Environmental > Aquatic > Marine > Oceanic | place... | reverse complement strand
GCTTGTGCTCGATCAGATAGTGGATCGCGTGTTCGAAGGTGCCAGGCTGAAGCTGGTCCTGATAGTTGATCACGACCATCGCGTCCTGGTCGTAGTTGTAGTGCTTGAAGCGAGGCATGAGACGGGTCCTTGTCTGCCGGAGATGCCTGGAATGCTACCAGAGGCGGAAGGGTGAATCTGGGAGTTTTTCTACAGCCTCAACGCCGCGTTCACCGGCGTGTCCGGTGAAACGCTTTGTTAAGCACTCTTCTCCGCAGCCTCTCTTCCTTTTTCAGTAAGTTGATATGCAGCTGTGTATCTTGTTCTTCCAGGCACTGATTCCAGAAGACCGTTTTGTACGAGGAGCTGCAAAATCCTTTTCATTTTGTTCTCCGAGTCGATAAAGCATATTTCTCTAGCGTGTCGATTAGCGATCTCATCATTCTCAAGCAAGTACCCTAATATGGCCTCTTCCGGTGTTGCCAAAGCCTCATGTCTTAAAATAACTTTCACATAGCCGCCCTCTTGCTCAATTATTGGCGGCTTCAGCTTCAATTGTCTCATTGACTCAAAAGCGGTATTTAAACCCTCACCAACATCTTTGTTGGGTGGGTTAGGAAACTTATTTATTAGCCTTACGAGACCAGGGTTTCTAGCAAAGCGCTCAGAAAGGATGTTCTCTGCAGTCACATGGCCCGGCAAGGTTCCGGGGCTTAAGACTTCGACTCGATTGTCAAATATCCTAATATGGATATCGTCGGTGATAGCGTAGTCTCGGTGTATAACAGCATTAGTTACTATCTCGTGAATCGCCTCGAAAGGGTATTTTACAGCTACCATCCCTATATGAGTATTCAATCGAACAGACTCAATGATCTTTACAGTTTCATCTACAGCAACCTTAATTTGGTCGCATACATTCCCTTCTATAGATACTGGGTCAAAATCTAAAGTTGTACGCGTTCCTTCATCATCTGAAGTTTTATATCTATAAATTTTAAGTCCGCTGCGTTTCGGCAAAACAGCCTGCGGCTCTTCGGCAAATAGCAGGATTGCCGCCACTGTGGGCTTACCGTTTAATAGAAGCATTTGCTTTTTTAACCATGCCTCAGGCTCTCCCGTTGGAACAACTTCTAGTAGAAACTCGATGATATGTGTCGAGTTTGAAATGATATCATCTGGGCAGTTCACCAGCTCTGTTTCGAACGAAACCAATCCTTTATCCCGACGAAGAGACTGAAGCCTATCTTCATCACTGACTGGAAGGCTTTGCGCTCCTCTACGAACATATACTTTCCCATCACTTGCAGTTTTTAAATCGCGAGTTTTAGCTACTTGAATTTTAAGGACAAGCCCTTCTGACTCGTCATTTCTAAGAAACTCATATTGAAAATCACCACCTAATGGAAAAAGGTCATCAAACACTTGAATATGAGCGTTCGCGGCTTCGACGTTACTAAATCCTCTCCATTTTCTAGGGCTATCATCGATTCCTATAAAAAGCTCTCCTCCCTCAGCATTTGCGAACGCAGCTATCGCCTTTGTAAGCTTGCCGGGAGCGACTTCAATAGCTTTATGATCTGTAAAGTGCCCCTCGTCCATGACGAGCAGCTTGTTTTTTTCAGCTTCCGATATTTTGACAACATCAATCATGAATAGATGATCCTGTTTTGTTGCTTAACAGTGGTTAGATAGATCCCTGCGATATTGCAATAATGAAACCGCTTCATTATTACGGCTAAGCGGCCACTCCACCGTTATTTCAATTTTCAGTAAAACAACAGCCTAGCTCATCTGGCAGGATAGCTCTATGTAATCGCCAGAAATTTGTGATCCACGCTTTCAATAACACAGCACATCGGGCCAGCTCACAAGCTAGCCATCCACCCTCTCGTTCAAACAAACCTGCCCCTGTAAGCAATTCCCCCGCTTGAGCCAAAGCCCTTCAGGTCTTACTCTTTGACCACTATCTGAACTTTCTCTGAATACTCTCCTGACCACGGAACCGCCCAGGCATGACCGATTCTCCAGACCGTTCCAAATCCCGTATCGCCAGTGGCAGCAAGTACCGCAATGATCGTGGTGTGTCTGCTATTAAAGATGGCATCAAAGGGCGGTCGGTGGTTGAGGAGCAGAAGGGTCCGGTTCAGCGCAAGCCGTCCTGGCTGCGGGCTAGGATTCCAGCCGGTGAGCGGTTCGATGCGGTGCGTCAGAATGTTAAGGAGCATCGGCTCAGTACGGTCTGCCAGGAATCCCATTGCCCCAACATCGGTGAGTGCTGGAACAACGGCACTGCGACGATCATGGTGATGGGTTCCGTGTGTACCCGCGCCTGCCGCTTCTGCGCCGTAGACACGGGCAACCCCAAGGGCTGGCTGGATGCGGAGGAGCCGGAGAATACGGCGCGGTCTGTGGAGCTGATGGGCCTTCGTTATATCGTGCTGACGTCGGTGGATCGGGATGATCTGGACGATGGCGGTGCGGCGCACTATGCCGCTTGTGTGGCGGCGATCAAATCACGCACGCCCGAAGTGGCAGTGGAGGCGCTGACGCCAGACTTCGATGGTGTTGAGGCGCACGTGGAGCGCGTGGTCGATTCAGGGCTGGATGTTTTCGCTCAGAATGTGGAAACGGTGAAGCGGCTGACCCACCGAGTTCGCGATCCTCGCGCCGGCTACGAGAAAACTCTGAACGTTCTGGCCCATGCCAAAAAGCATCGGCCGGATGTGCTCACCAAGACCAGTCTGATGCTGGGCCTGGGTGAAACCGAAGACGAAATTCTTGAGACCATGGACGATCTGCGAGCGGTGGGCGTAGACATTCTGACCCTGGGCCAATATCTGCAACCCACCCGCAATCATCTGCCGGTCGAGCGGTTTGTGTCGCCGGATGAGTTTGCCCGCTACCGGGAAGCCGGCCTGGCGAAGGGATTCATGGAAGTGCCTTCCGGCCCGCTGGTACGCTCCAGCTATCGGGCGGATCGTGTGTTTGAAGGCAATAATCTGGGATTGAGCGCTCCTGCGGTGCCTCCGGTGCCCACGTCGCCCGCGCGCGCGATTGAAGTGCGCAATATTGACTGACTCGTTTGTCTTGAAGGTTGCAGGCGGCTCTGCATTGCTCTGGAGCGCCTGACCCGGCGCGATGTTCGGTATCAGCCCCATCGCCTTATCCGTCACTCCCTTTCTGTTACACCCTATCGCCCGCTTTCACTCTTTCTGTAAGCCCATAAGCCCATCATCACCTGTCAAAGCACTCGAACTGTGGCAGACTGCGGTCACGCAGCTCGCCCGCTCACGCCGGGCTTTTGAGCCCGCGATTGACCTGACACAGACAAAAACAGCGTTCTGGAAACTTTCCGGTTCGGGAATACGTATTCCTTTCGTCAACCAAGCCGACAGGCCGGATCAGTAGACAGACGACCACTCGCTCGGGGATTTTCATGGTTAACCGTTCCTATCACCGCCTGGTGCTCGACCATCCGGTCTGGCTTCTGATTGCCTTTGCCGGACTACTGGTGCTGGCGGGTCTTCGCATTGACCAGTTCCGTCTCGATGCTTCCGCTGAGTCATTGGTGCTGGAAAACGACCAGGCGTTGGAGAATTACCGTTCGGTGAGCCGTCGCTTCTCTTCCGCCAGTGATTTTCTGGTGGTGACTTACCAGCCTTCGGTGGATCTGTTCTCCGAAGAGGGTATTGGCACACTGCGGAATCTCAGGAACGATCTGGCGGAAATCGAGGGCATTGAGACGACCAATAGCATTCTCAATGTGCCCCTGCTCTACTCCCCGAAACTGACGCTCACCAATGTAGCCGAGGAAATGCGCACCCTCGATGCCAACGAGGTGCCGCTGGATACGGCTCGCGAGGCGCTGCTGGAAAATCCGCTCTACCCCAACCTGCTGATCAGTGAGGACGCCCGCACCACTGCCATTCAGCTGGTGCTGCCGACGTCCGAGGATTACTACCGGCTTCTGAACAAGCGCAACGATCTGCGCGATCAGGCGCGCAAAGGCTCGCTTACGACCGAGCAAGAGCAAACGCTGGCCGAAACCCAGCAACAGTTTCTGGCGCTGAAGGAGCAACTGGAAGCGCAACAGGCGGCCACCATTGCCTCGGTTCGTGCCGTGCTGCAGCAGTATCAGGACCAGGCCCGTATTCATCTGGGCGGCGTGCCGATGATCGTGGCGGACATGATTGCCTTTATCAGCAACGACATATCCACGTTCGGTATCGGCGTGCTGGTGTTCCTCATTCTCACCATGGCGGTGATTTTCCGGCAGTGGCAGTGGGTCGTGATGCCTCTGCTGTGCTGTGGATTTACCGTCTGGCTAGTGGCCGGCTATCTCAGCTGGGTTAACTGGCCGGTGACGGTCATTTCGTCGAATTTCGTTTCCCTGCTGCTGATCATGACGCTGTCGATCACGATCCACCTGATCGTGCGTTACCGCGAGATTCAGACGGAGCACACCGCTCAGGACGCTCGCGAGACGATGCGGCAGACGCTTCAGGCCATGGGGCGCCCGTGTTTTTACATGGCGATTACGACCATCGTCGCCTTCGGCTCGCTGACCTTTAGCGGCATCCGCCCGGTTATCGATTTTGGCTGGATGATGACGCTGGGCCTCGCCCTGGCCTTTGTCATCGCGTTTGTGATTTTCCCGGCGCTGATTCGTCTGAGTCCGCCATCGGCTGATCCCCGCCTTGCCAGCGAGAAGCCTCCGTTTACCGATCGCTTTGCCCGCTTTACCGAGAGTTATCGTCCTCTGGTACTGGTCAGCGGACTGGTGATTGCCGTGCTGTGTGCGATTGGTATTTCACGCCTGACGGTAGAAAACAGCTTCATTGACTACTTCAAGCCCGATACCGAGATCTATCAGGGCATGGTGGTCATCGACAACAACCTCGGCGGCACCACGCCACTGGATGTGGTGATCACGGATAAGGCACCGCCTGCGGCGGCGGCCGATTGCGATCCGTTTGTGGAAGACTGCGGCAGTGAATACCGTGATACCTGGTATACCCGCGAAAAGATGAACCGACTCGCCGAGGTGCACGACTACCTGTCATCACTGCCGGAAACCGGCAAGGTCCAGTCGATTACCACCACCATGCGCCTGCTTCAGCAGATCAATCAGGGCCAGCCTTTGAATGCGCTGGAGCTGGCCTTTGTTCCTGCGGCTGTGCCGTCTGAGTTGCAGGATATTCTGCTGACGCCCTACATCTCACAGGAATACGATCAGGCCCGATTCAACATCCGCTTGATTGAATCCAATCCGGACCTGCGCCGGCAGGATCTGCTGGACCGGATCCGCACAGAGCTGACGGGGCCGCTCGGATACGATGATGATCAGGTCATGCTCACCGGCATGACGGTGATGTACAACAACATGCTCCAGAGCCTGTTCGACTCACAGATCAAGACACTGGGGCTGGTGTTCCTGGCTATCTCCATCATGTTCCTGATTCTGTTCCGCTCGCTGAAGCTGGCGCTGATCGGGATGGCTCCGAATCTGATTGCGGCGGGCAGTGTATTGGGCCTGATGGGCTGGCTGGGACTGCCGCTGGACATGATGACGATTACCGTGGCGGCGATTACGGTCGGGATTGCGGTGGACGATACCATCCACTACATCCATCGCTTCCGTGAGGAGTTCAGTAAGGACGGTGACTACCTCGCGACCATGCACCGCAGCCACGGCAGTATCGGCAAGGCCATGCTGTATACCTCGCTCACCATCATCGTGGGCTTCTCGATTCTGGTGCTCTCGAACTTTATACCGACCATCTACTTCGGGCTGTTCACCGGCTTTGCGATGCTGATGGCGCTGCTCGGCTCATTGACGCTGCTGCCAGCGCTGATGATCTGGCTGAAGCCATTGGGTTCCGAGCAGACAAAAGAAAACCCGGCCTCATGAGGCCGGGTTTCCGGTAAACGCAAAGCTTAGCGATTACTGAGAAGCAGCGCCGTTCTGCTGCTGCATCCGCTGACGCTGCATTTCCTGCATTTTGGCCTGAATCTGGGCCATCTTCGCTTCCAGCTCTTCACGCTGCTGCTCAGTGAATACGCTGTCGATCTTGGCCTGCATCAGGGTCGACAGTGCCGCCATACGACCGGACAGATCACCCAGTGCCGAAGCATCTTTGCGGATCTGCTTTTCGTCAAAATCCGGTGCGATCTGTTCACGCAGTTTGGTTTGCAGCTCCTGTGCCTTGGTCTGCAATTCAGCAATTTCATCACGCATGCCTTCGACGATGGAGCGAATCTCGTCCTTCTGCTTATCGGTAAGATCTACCAGCGCGGCCAAGCGATCAATCTGTTCCTGAGAGGATGGCTGCTGAGCCATCGCGCCCATGCTGAAACCGAAGGCGAGCATGGCCATGGCAAAAATTCGGATGAACTTCATATTGTTTGTCTCCGTAGCGTCTGTTAAGCCGGATGAGGGTACACCCTAAGTAATCTGATAGCGACTTTCAAAATGGAAAGGCCGCATTTGTGATACGCCAGTAAAACTTGGCCGTCCGTTGCCAATCACTGTCACCTCGCGCCACCGACAGGAACCCGGCAGGCGAACCTCCGGCCGCTGAGGCATAATGGCGCCCCAGTATCCCCATCATCTGTCGAGGCGGAGCAGTTCATGGCTATTAATTGGTTTCCCGGTCATATGCACAAGGCCCGCAAGGAAATCCGTCAGGTCATGCCGCAGATGGACCTGATCATTGAAGTGGTGGACGCCCGAATCCCTTTCAGCAGCGAGAACCCGCTGGTGCCTGCCCTGCGCGGCGACAAGCCTCTGATCAAGGTGCTCAACAAAAGGGATCTGGCCGATCCTGACCTGACCCGTCGCTGGCAGCGGACCATGGAGCAGGAGCGGGGTGTCCGCACTCTTGCCCTGAGACACGACCAGCCGGAAGAAGTTCGCCAGCTCCTTGGCCTTGCGTCAGAACTTACGCCCAATCACGATCGCCAATTATCGGCTCTGCGAATCATGATTCTGGGGATTCCCAACGTCGGCAAGTCCACGCTTATCAATACGCTGGCCGGCCGGATGGCCGCCAAAACCGGTAACGAGCCCGCCGTCACTCGTGCCCAGCAGGCCATCAAGCTGCCGGATAACTGCCTGCTCTACGACACGCCCGGATTTCTCTGGCCCAAACTGTCTCCCGAGAGTAGCGGCTACCGGCTGGCCGTCACCGGGGCTATCCGCAGCGCAGTTATCGATTATGAGGAGGTCGGGCTGTTTGCCGCTGAAACACTGCTGGAACTCTATCCGGAGGCGCTGGTAAGCCGTTACAACCTTGAAGAGAAACCTGCCGATGGCCTGGCAGCGCTCGACGCCATCGCCCTTTCCCGTAATTTCCGGGGTCGCGGCGGTATACCCAATCTGTTCAAAGCTTCAGAAGTGCTACTGAACGAATTACGCAGTGGCAAGCTGGGGCCACTAACACTGGAAACCCCAGAGCAGGTCGCAAAGGAAGTGGCTGAACAGATTCATAAAGACCAAGCGGAAGCCGAGGAGAAGAGCGCTCGCAAACAGGCCCGGCAGAGCAAGCGCAAACGGTAGGGAGGCTCCTTAACTGCGAATCGCTCTGGGGATTCGGTTATCGGTCGGCTCATTCTTGCGGGACAGTTGAGTCTGAACCCGTTCGATCTCCTTCAGCATACCCGTTCGCCAGGGTAACTGTTTGATACCGAAGGTATTGCGGATTTTCAGGCAGCCCAATTGACTGTTCTCAGGCTCAAGTTCAGCCCAGTCAGGGTTATCGTCGATGATAGAGAGTTGCTTGCGCCAACCGCCGATCTCTGCGATTGCCAGGCCGAGATCGTACATGGATATTTCTTCCGCACCGGCATACTGGTAGGTACCCCAGACTTCCGCCCCACAATCCAGTTGCAGAATCATCGCGACGATTACGCGCGCCAGATCGTCGCTGGTGACTGGCTGACCAACATGCTTGCTGGGCAGTTGCATCGCCGCCGGATTGTCCAGTCCGCTCAGCACCTTGCGAATAAAACGGGTCAGACTCCAGCCGGTCCTCAGAATCAGGTGCTTGGGGTTATTGGCGCGCAGATACTGCTCAGTCTCCCATTGCCAGGACCCCAGCAAAGTGAACGGCTTACCAGGATTAGAGGTGATATAGGCGGTCTGCTTGCGGCCATCGAAAACATAACTCGACGACATCTGCATCAGCGGTATATCCCGCTCGCGGGCGATATCAGACAGCGCCCTCGGCACCTCGCTGCATGCGCCGCCTACAGCCGTGGCGTTCTGTGCTGCGTTTTCAGGGTCCGCCAGCCAGAGCGCATTCACAATCAGGTCTGTGCCAGCAGGAACCCACTCGGGAATGGCGCTCATCTCCAGTCGCGCAGGATCACTGACCAGTACCGGGGTGACACCCAAGCGAGTCTGCTTGAGCCGGGCCAGCAAAAGCTCGCCTAAAATGCTGTAATCATGCACAACCAGAACATTGAAAGACATTCCGAACCTCAGAAACAGGGTCGGCTGGGCGACCAGCACCTTCGTGAAACACAGAAAAAACGGTTACCTGCGGGGTAACGGCGATCCGAAGTCGCCTCGGGGCTTTGAACGACCTCCAATCGCCGACGCCTCACCCGCCAGGCGATATAACCAGCGTGCAGAGCGGCCAGTCGCTGCTGACTGGAAACACCCGGAGTTTTCTGATGGAAGACCGCTCTGGTGACACTCAAACAGGCAATCCGGGCCAATGCCGGGCTGTGGAGCGGCTAATACATTGGAATATCCTAGATCAGTTTCTGGCCATTGGCAGGGATATCCGGGCGTCACTCACTTCCAGAAGAATAAGAAACCTATGTTAAAACATCAGAGCCATATAGTTGCACCAATTTCTGACGATCTCCGTCAGCGCGCCGAAAACACCGTACGCAACCTCCGCTCCAGGGGCAAGGCCGACAAAACGGCCATTGCCGAAGTCGAAGCGCTTATCGACGAGATGACAGGATCCGGACTGGATTTTTTCTTTATCGAGCCCCTGCGCCGTCTCAGAGCCGGTTCAATAATGATGGGCATGGCCAACATGGGCATCTCCAGTATGCACAAGGCCAGCCGCATGGTAGTGGGCAAAGTGCTGAAAAAGCTCGATGAAGACAGTCTGATGTCGATCCTGGACTTCCTCGATGAGATTGTCTGCCCGCCGGAAAAATAATCGCTCCGCTCGGCCTGAATTGCCTGGAAAGCCAGGCCGCGAAACGATGCCTGCCGTTGCAGCGCCGAGGAATGCTCAGTGGTCGTAGTAGACTCTGGGCACCCTCTGGCTGATCTGAGTCAGAAGTTCGTAAGATATGGTTCCGGCCGAAGTGGCCACGTCATCAATGCTGATGTGCTCGCCCCAGAGTTCCACCCGGTCGCCTACCCTGGCTTCAGGCACGGCGCTTAAATCCAGCGCAAGCATATCCATAGAAACCCGGCCAATCAGTCTGACCGTCGTGTCTCTCACCCACGCTGGCGTGCCCGTACCTGCATGGCGGGGATAACCATCTCCGTAACCAATACAGACAATACCCATACGGGTCGGCTGCTCCGCTGTCCATGTCATGCCGTACCCTACTGACTCCCCCGCAGCGATGTCCCGAACACTGATCAGTTCGGACTGCAGGCTCATGGCCGGTAGCAGATTCAGGTCGCAGCCCCGCTTTCCGAGTAATGGCGAGCCGCCATAGAGCATGATGCCGGGACGGGTCCAGTCAAAGCTGGGCTGATGCGGGAGGAAGTGTGCTGCCGAATTGCAGGCACTCAGCAGCAGTTCGGGATGCGGGCGGCCCAGGGCTACGAGAGTCTCACTCTGCTGCTGGGTCATTGGCGACTGGGGATCATCCGCGCAGGCAAAGTGGGACATTAGCCCGCGAATGGTGTGCCCCTGCCTGCGCATGCGCGCCAGGGCATCTTCTATGCGGTCTGGCCGCAGCCCGAGACGGTTCATACCGCTATTAACCTTGAGCCACAGCGACAACTGAACATTGGTTGCTTCAAGCCACTGCAACTGTTCTTCACAGTGAATCACTGGCTCGAAATGCTCGTGGTGACATACCTGCAAATCGACGGCCTGATGCACGCCTTCAAGCAGAACCACAGGATGGCGCAGCCCCGCCTGACGCACGCTGATCGCTTCTTCAATGCAGGCGACCGCATAACAGCGGGCAGTTTCAGACAATGCCCGGGCGACTTCGACGAGGCCATGCCCATAGCCATTGGCTTTGATCACTGCCATGGTATCCGCGCCCCGCGCCAGCTCTCCGGCTTGACGAAAATTAGCCCGAATCGCTGAAAGATGAATCGCCGCAACGGTCGGCCTTGGCATCAATCGTCCATCCCGTAATCGCCGTAGGCGAGATCCTCGAACTTGGTGAACTTGCCGATAAAGGCCAGTCGCACCGTACCGATGGGACCGTTACGCTGTTTACCGATAATGATTTCGGCAATGCCCTTGTCGGTGGTGTCCTCGTTGTAGACCTCGTCCCGATACACAAACATGATGACGTCCGCGTCCTGCTCAATGGCTCCGGACTCCCGCAAATCCGAGTTCACCGGACGCTTGTTGGGGCGTTGCTCCAGAGATCGGTTAAGCTGCGAAAGCGCCACGACCGGGCAGTTCAATTCTTTTGCCAAACCTTTGAGCGAGCGGGAAATTTCAGAAATCTCAGCGGTCCGGCCCTCATTATTGCCGGGCACTCGCATCAGCTGCAGGTAATCCACCATGATCAGGGCCAGCTCGCCGTTATTTTCGCGGGCAACGCGACGGGCCCGGGAGCGCATTTCGGTAGGACTCAACGCTGGGGTGTCATCGATATACAGCGGCTTGTCCTTGAGCAGTCCGACCGCGGAAGTCAGCCGGGGCCAGTCCTCATCCTCAAGCTTTCCCGTACGCATGCGGGTCTGATCGATGCGTCCCAGCGAAGATAGCATCCGCGTGACCAGCGAATCGGCCGGCATTTCCATACTGAACACCAGCACAGGACGGCCCGAATGCAGCAACGCATTCTCAACGATGTTCATGGCGAAGGTGGTCTTACCCATCGAGGGCCGACCTGCGACGATCAGCAGATCAGCCGGCTGCATCCCGGCTGTGCGGTCGTCCAGATCTCTGAAACCTGTGGTGAGACCGGTGATGGATTCCCCGGATTCAAATAGCTCTTCGATCCGCTCAACAGCGCGTGTCAGCAGCGGATTGATCGTCGCCGGCCCACTGCCATCCTTGCCCCGGGCCTCCGCGATCTGGAATACATTGCGTTCTGCTTCGTCGAGAATATCGGCGCTGGTTCGCCCTTGCGGATTAAACGCGGAATCGGCTATGCCGCCGGAGACTTCGATCAGACGCCTCAGAACCGAGCGTTCCTGAACAATCTTGGCGTAGGCTTTGATGTTAGCCGCGCCCGGGGTTTTCTCCACCAGCTCCGCCAGGTAAGACAGACCGCCGGCATCCTCAATATCTCCGCCCCGCTCCAGAAATTCGGCCAGAGTGACCACATCCAGCGGATCGCCCTCGCTCGCCAATCGCTCGATGGCTGCAAAGATCAGGCGGTGATCCTGGCGATAGAAATCTGGCGCAGTCACCAGTTCAGCGACTTCATCAAACCGCGCCTGGTCCAGCATCAGTCCACCGAGGACGGCCTGCTCGGCCTCGATAGAGTGCGGCGGCACTTTGATCTGCCGGGTCTCGGCATCCGGTAAAAGGGGTTTGGGGTCAGCTGGGACCATGCAAATGAGCCACTAAAAAGTATGGGTTGCGCGATGCTGTATCCGCGGAGGTTAACACAGCGGCAATATCCGCTGAATATATCAAACGAGGCAGAGGTTGCGCATCAGCCTCAATAGCAACCTAATCATGCGCCACGCCCGGAAGTAATCTTCATCGCTTGGGCGAAACACCAGAACGAAAAAACCCGGTACCTGCCGTTAGGCAGGACCGGGTTTTCATGCAATTCGGGTGAAGCGATCAGCTTATTCGCCGATCACTACAACCTTGATTGCAACAGTCACGTCAGAGTGCAGCTGAAGCTCGATTTCGTACTCACCAGTAGCACGGATCGGGCCTTCTGGCATTTTGACTTCGGACTTCTCCAGTTCGGTACCGGAAGCGGTTACGGCGTCTGCGATGTCACGAACACCGATTGAACCAAACAGCTTGCCTTCATCACCCGCTTTGGAAGTGATGGTGATTGACGTGCCGTCCAGCGCTTCACCACGGGACTGAGCAGTCGACAGCTTGTCGGCAGCCGCTTTTTCAAGCTCAGCGCGACGCGCCTCGAACTCTTTTACGTTGGCTTCGGTGGCCGGTACGGCTTTGCCGTAAGGCACCAGAAAGTTACGACCGAAACCGGACTTAACCTTCACCTTGTCACCCAGGTTACCCAGGTTTGCTACTTTTTCGAGCAGAATAACGTCCATCTCGTTAACCTCTTATGCTTTATTCTGCTGGTCCGGAAGGTTTGATGCGCTTCCGGAAATCCAGCCAGCTATCCACAAATGCCATCATCAATAACAACAGAAACAGGGCCGGGCTAAGCAGAACCAGGGCAGTATACCCCGCGACCAGCCACCCTTTACTCATTCCGCGTTGCGCCACGATGCAATGCACCATTGCCAGACCTGCCACCGCCAGCGGTATGGCTCCGGCCCAGCCAACGAGGGCCAGACTGGGTCCTAACTGCTGTGCGGCCAGAACCGCCAGGGCACAGAGGCCCGCTACAACTGGAGACAGGCGAAACCCGTAAAATTCCTGACGGAATCCGCCCGGATTGAACAGTACCGCCTGCCAACGACGGGCCAGCATGGTTAAAAGCACGCCTGTCACGTAGAAGGCGCCGATCATGCTTGCGTTCATGGTGTATCGCAGGCCTTCAGTGGAGCCTGGAGTCAGCTCACCACCGCTCTGGCTCGCCAACTGCTCGTACACTCTTTCACCGGCCGTCGCCAGTTGATCCAGCAGTTCCGGAAACAGAAGCGGCGACGCCAACCCGCTGACGATGGCCACGAGACCACCGCCAATCAGCGCTTTCTCCCAGGACACACTCACACGCAGGATGGTCGCCATAACCAGAACCTGCAGGAGTACTGCCAGGGCGGAGGGATCCTGGGCGAAGTAACTCCACCCCAGAGCCGGCAGCAGAGCCCAAAGCCCTACCATCATGCCCTGTCCGATACCCATCCTCAGAATGACCAGACCGACCACTGATGCTCCAATCCAGAACAGCAGAGGCACAGCCGTGGTCAGCGCAGCCAGGCCACTGGCCTGAACCGGTCCGCGCATGGCGAACTGGGCGAGACTACGCATGATTACCGGCCCTGTTTCTGATTAATGATCGTGGCCGTCAGTGTATGGCAACAGTGCCAGGTAGCGAGCGCGCTTGATCGCGGTAGCCAGCTGACGCTGATAGCGTGCCTTGGTGCCGGTAATACGGCTGGGCACGATTTTGCCAGTTTCGGTGACATAGCCTTTCAGGGTGTCCAGATCCTTATAATCGATCTCTTTGACACCTTCCGCAGTGAAGCGGCAAAACTTACGACGTCTGAAAAAACGCGCCATGAATGATCTCCTCGATCTGAATGAAAAACTTACTCTTCTTCTTCGTTGGAAGCCGATGCGCGGGAGCGATCATCAGAGTCGTTGGAACGACGCGGACGGTCATCGCTGGAACCACGACGGTCTTCGCGGGACTCGGCGGCCTTGATCGGTGAAACACCGGTGTCGGCCTGGTCACGACGAATGATCATTTCGCGAATGATGGCGTCGTTGAAGCGGAAGTTGTGAGTAAGCTCGTCGAGAGCCTTCTGGGTACATTCCACGTTCATCAGGACGTAGTGAGCCTTATGAATCTTGTTGATCGGGTAAGCCAGGTGACGACGGCCCCAATCTTCCAGGCGGTGAATTGAACCGCCGTCTTCTTCGATCAGGCCGCGATAACGCTCAATCATCGCAGGAACCTGCTCGCTCTGGTCCGGATGGACCATGAAAACAATCTCGTAATGACGCATGCTTTCTCCCTTCGGTTTAAGCAGCCTCCGCACCCGTGATAATCGATGGATTATCACACCCGGAAGCAAGGAGATCGCAATCCTGGCGGGCTATGCCAAGTAGGCAAAGAGCCCAGCCGCAGATTGCGACAGGTTTTAGACCGCCAGTGCACCACCGAATTGGAATACGGCGGGCACAAAACGACCTCCCCATTTTCAGGGGAGCAGCATTTTAGAGGGGTAAGGTTTCAGGTGCAAGCATTAAGGAGTCTCTGGATGACTAGGAACGCTTAAGCTGAGGCCGCTCGCTGACGCACTGCTTCGTAAAGACAGATCCCAGTGGCGACGGACACATTGAGACTTTCTACCTGTCCCAGCATGGGCAGATGAATGAGCTGATCGCAGGATTCGCGGGTCAAACGCCGCAGGCCCTTCCCCTCTGCCCCCATCACAATGCCCACAGGACCTTTGAGATTGGATTGATAGACAGAAGCGTCGGCTTCTCCAGCAGTGCCAATCAACCAGACGCCACGATCCTGCAGCTGTCGCATACAGCGGGCAAGGTTGGTCACTCGTATCAGCGGCACGGTTTCGGCAGCACCACAGGCCACTTTGCGAGCGGTGGGCGTGAGCGACGCGGACTTGTCCTTGGGCACGACCACGGCGGCCACCCCAGCAGCGTCTGCCGTGCGCAGACAGGCTCCAAGATTATGAGGGTCGGTGACACCATCGAGAATAAGCAGTAAGGGCGACGGCCCTGCCCGGTCCAGTAACTGGTCAAGGTCCTGCTCCTGCCACTGGCGACTGGCCTGCACCTCAGCGACTACGCCCTGATGAACGCCATTGACCCGGCTGTCCAGCTCGCGCCGATGGACAACCTGCCAGGCAATCGCCAACTCATCCAACTGACTGGTGATGACTTCGACCCGGCGATCCTTGCGGCCCGACTGAATCCACACCTCCACTAGCCGCCCCGGCTCCTGCTTTAGAACAGACTCAATGGCATGCCAGCCAAAAATGAACTCTGCGGCCATAAATCAGCGACGCCCCTTCTTGCCGCCACGACCGCCGGCTTTTCGATCACCGTCCGGCGAGCCTTTTTTCTCAGCCGCTTCTTTAGCCGCCGCTCTGGCCAGGCGCTCCTTGGCACTGTTTTTCTTTCGGCCAGCTTTCGGCGCTCCGGCTCCAGCTTTTCCGGAGGCCTTTCCAGCGCCTGCACCCTTACCAGCGCCCTTGCCCGCACCTTTGCCGGAGCCTTTGCCCTTCTTACGGCCTGAGCGGTTGCTGTCGTCCTGGTCCAGCATCATCAGATCCGCTTTGCGGCGAACCGGCTTGCTCACCAGTTCCAGATCAATTTTGCGGTCCTCGAGATCGACCCGAGCCACTTTCACTCGCACAGCATCCCCGAGACGGAAGCTGATCGCCGTACGTTCGCCAATCAGGCGGTGCTTGGCGGCATCGTGCTGGAAGTAATCGCCGCTGAGACTGGACACATGCACCAGCCCTTCGATAAACAACTCCGCAAGAGAGACAAAAAAGCCAAAAGGCACGACTGCCGCAATGGTGCCATCAAATTCCTCGCCGACATGCGCTTCGAGGTATTCGCACTTCAGCCAGGAGGCGACATCACGGGTCGCATCATCGGCTCGCCGCTCGGTCATAGAGCAATGTTCACCAAGCTGGACCATCCGAGCGTGGTCATAGGGGTAATCCGCCAGCACTTTGTCTTTGCGTTCCGGCTGGATGACTGTTTCATGGGCATCGTTGCCGTGAATCAGCGATTTGATGGCACGGTGCACGATCAGATCCGGATAACGCCGGATCGGCGAGGTGAAGTGCGTATAGCTCGCGAATCCAAGGCCAAAGTGGCCGCTTTCGTCAGGGCTGTAGACGGCCTGACTGAGCGAGCGCAGCATGACCATCTGGATGATGTGGGCATCCGGTCGATCCTGGATCGCCTTCAGTAATGTCTGGTAATCGCCCGACTTGGGCTTCTCGCCGCCGCCCAACTGCAGGCCCAGCTCCGCCAGGAACAGCCTCAGGGCTTTGAGACGCTCATCGGCCGGTCCATCGTGGACCCGATACAACGCGGGTATACCGTGACGCTTGAGCAGTCGCGCCGTCGCCACGTTGGCGCACAGCATGCATTCTTCCACGATTTTATGAGCATCGTTGCGGTGGACCGGCACGATCTCTTCGATCTTGCGCGTCGCATCGAAAATGATCCGGGTTTCGGTGGTCTCAAAATCAATGGCGCCGCGCTCGTCTCGGGAGCGACGCAGCACGTGAAAGAGTTCATACAGGGTTTCGAGCTGTGGCAGCACGTGCTCGTAGTCTTCGCGCAGCTGCTGGCCCGCGTCGCTGTCGGGATGCTGGAGAATCTGGCTGACTTTGGTGTAGGTCAGTCGGGCGTGAGAATGCATGACGCCCTGGTAGAACTGATAACCACTGATCCGACCATTGGCACTGATGTTCATGTCGGCCACGAGACACAGCCGGTCTACCTGCGGATTCAGTGAGCATAGACCGTTGGAGAGCTTCTCCGGCAGCATCGGCACAACATGATCCGGAAAATAGACAGAGTTGCCTCTGGCCTGGGCTTCTTCATCCAGCGCCGTGCCGGGCCGCACATAATGGGAAACGTCGGCTATGGCGACCAGCAGCCGGAAGCCACCGCGCGGGCGGCGTTCGCAGAAAATGGCGTCATCGAAGTCTCGCGCGTCCTCGCCATCAATGGTGACCAGCGGCAGGGTACGAATATCTTCGCGATGAGTCTTGTCGGCCTCGGTGACCTCTTCAGGAATTTTTGCGGCCTGAGCGGTGACTGCCGGCGGCCAGTCGTGAGGAATATCGTAAGAGCGGATCGCCACTTCGATTTCCATGCCCGGCGCTTTATGATCGCCCAGTACCTCAACCACCCGTCCGGTTGGCTTGGTCCGCACCGTAGGCGGCTTGAGGATATCCACTACCACATACTGGCCGTGATAGGCATCGCCGCAGTCCTCTTCCGCCACCAGGACTTCCTGGGTAATGCGGGCATTTTCCGGAGCGACAAAGGCAATACCACCCTCCCGAAAAAGCCGGCCCACGATCTGCTGCCGGGCCCGCTCGAGGACCTCGACAATCACGCCCTCACGACGGCCGCGATCATCAAATCGGTCAACGCGCACAGCAGCACGATCACCGTGCATTACCTGCCGCATCTGGCGCGCAGTCAGGAACAGGTCGGCACTGCCATCATCCGGAATCAGGAAACCAAAGCCTTCTCGATGCCCCATGATGCGACCGGTAATCAGGTCCGCTTCATCCAGTGGCAAATAGGCACCTTTGCGGTTGCAGATCAACTGGCCGTCGCGACACATGGCAATGAGGCGTCGCCGTAGCGCTTCAACGCCCTCATCCGAGGTTTGCCCGAGTTCCTGGCAAAGTGTCTCGTGGGTCGCCGGCGCGCCACGATCGCTGAGGTGCTTAAGTATGAATTCCCGGCTCTGAATGGGATTGTCGTACTTTTGTGCCTCTCTGTCGGCGTGGGGATCTTGCGAACTTTTCTTGCCTGAAGCCATGTGTTGTGGAGTCCTGTCTGCGTGTCGGCGGCGGATTGCCCGTCGGCCTGACGATCGCAACTTTATCTGGTGGATGCATTGTCTGGCTGGTTTACAGGTTCAGCGCTTGTGCTCTGATTACCTGAAATTAGTGCTCTGATTACCGGCAATTGGCCTGTTTCAAAGACGGCGGCACAAAAACCAGATTCTTCAGGAGTATAACGCCCCCAAAGGCGCCTTGGCCAAGCCCTCTCTGTTGCCTGCGCCTGCTTTATAGTCCGATAACGCCCCCGGGTGAGCGGAGCAATACCGCATTAATACTCACCGCAGGAATTCCTCAAAAAGTGTTTGACAGGCTGAAATCTGCCTATTAAAGTACGCGCCATCGCTCAGATCGACCCAGTCACTGAGCTGGCCTGCGAAAGCGCAAGCGTCAAATAACATTCTGGAAACACCTGATTTAAAACAGGAAATCCAGAAGGACGCACCACCCGCTCCCTCGCAAGCAAATCACCTGCCGAGGTGGTGAAATTGGTAGACACGCTAGCTTCAGGTGCTAGTGGGGGCAACCCCGTGGAGGTTCAAGTCCTCTCCTCGGCACCATTCCTTCCCTCAAGGAATGGCGAAGAAAACATTCCAGCATCAAGATCTCACGAAGCGATTTCGCTACGACTGCAACGTCCAAGCGCCCGGCTTATCTGTTTTTCCTTTCGGCCCGCCCGTTTTTAGTGGATGAAAGTTGGCGGATGAAAGTTCGTAGATGAAAGTTCATGGATAGAAAAATGGCGGGTGAATGACCCGCCATTTTCAATCAATTCCCTTCGTTGGCATTTCTCGCCAGCAGTGTTGCCAGCGGCAAATACTCATACAGAACGTCGGCATAGAGGTTCGCTTCCGGCGACTCAATGGCAGGAATGCCACAGGTACCCGCTGATTCGTATTCCTTCAGGCGAGCCACCACAATCAATGGCGACTGAGGACCTGGCGGCGTCACATCTTCCTCAGTAGGCGTTGCCTGATAGGCAAACTGCCAGGTCAGCGCTTCGCTACTGGCGCTTGAACTGTAGACTTCCGGGTAGGTCATCAGATAACCACTGACGAGATCGTAACGGGTCAAACGGGTCTGGCCTGTGATGGTTCGGGCGTCGAAATCCGCCACACCGGAGGCGAGCGCGTTTGCCGGCGAGCCCAGCAAGGTCAGATCATAGGTCTGTCGGGCACTGACGACGGCCCTCAAGCCCGCGTCTTCCGGCGCGATGGAGCCTTCGCAGGATGCGGGAGAGCCATTGAACAGACGGGTTTCTGCATCGGCTGAATTCACCTCTATCCGATAACCCAGCAGAGTTGAGGTGGCATCGGCATATTCTGGCATAAAGGCCCGATTACCCTGAGTCATGGAGGTCACCCGGCCTGAATCCGCATCGAGCGTCCATGTGAACGTCAATTCCGGCACATCGTCGGCGAGGCTTTCACTGGTGGCGGGAGTGAACAGACTCGGCAAACAGTTGGTATTGCTGTCGAAATACGCCGTGTTGTTTTCCCAATCGAAACGCAGCTGCTCGTCCAGCCCTTCTTCGTCGTAACGGGTTTTGCTTTCAGGAGAAAGAGTGACCCCTGGCATCCATTGGGTGTCGAGCTCGCCCATGCGGCCGCCGACATTCGCGAGCCGCGTCATTTCATGCATATCCGGCTGCAGACACCCTTGCACGTTGACCCGGCTGAGCCGGCCACTTTCGTCGTAAACGAAGTCAAAGCGGGATGAGCGCTGCAGCCGTGAGAGGCTAACCGGATATTCGGTGGCACCGGAATCGGGCCTTGCTTTGACGAGCTGAGAGGCAATAACCAGCGGATTCGTCAGATCCGGCGTCACCGAAGGCAGCGCCAGGGCGTTAATGTCGACATTGGCGTAGCGGCCACCGGCAGCCTCATCAACCAGTGCAATCACCTGTTCACCATAACTCGGCGTGCGCTCATCGAGCCTGGCGTCGTAGCTTCCACTGACCAGAGTTTCCCGCAGGACATCCTGAGCATCCGCATCCAGAAGCCGCTCCCGGCCGGTGCTGACCTGAGAGGCGATGTCTACAGGAATCAGCTCAGCCATAAATTTTGAGAGCGCCTGAGCGTAAGCCTGTGCCCGGGCATTATCCGACTGTATATAGTCGGCGAGTGTGTTTACCCCATTGAGCGCGGAACGCAAAAAGGATGACGGTGCTTCGCTGTCCCGTAGAGCCACTTCCAGCGTGGTGAGCGGAGTAACGATACGAACGCCGGCCGGCGCGACCAAGCGATGCGCCTGATCAAGTACGACGTCGCCGGAGCGGGATTGCTCTACCGTCTGGCCGGGAAGCAATTGCACCCATAGCCGATAGTCCCGAGGATTGAGACTGGGGGCCACCAGCGGATCCTGGCGCAAAGCGCTGACATCCAGCGTGAAATTGCCATTCTCACCGCTCAGCACGGATGGTTCACCGTTACTCAGAACGACCTGATTGCCTGAGGGCAGATCGACGGTGACTGTACCTGATGTGTAGAGGCCGTCGCCGTCGATATCCAGCCAGACGAAAGCGTTTTTCAGGTAGCCATCAAAGACCTGCCCGCTGTACTCGTCGGACGCTGTGTAGTTAACGCCATCGAAATCGCGCCCGTCCACGGGGCGATCGGGGTTCTGTTCGCCACAGGCGGAAACGAGCATCGCCGTTGTGATGGCGAAGGGGAAAAGCAGTTTTTGGTTCAGCGACATGGTGGGAATCGTTGTTGTAGGTCTGTTGCCCGCCACGGTAGACAACAACGACGCAAAATTCTGCGAAACACTCCCCGCGCCGGCAAATATGAGCGCGACCAGTCGCACTTTATTCAGGCACGCGCACGGGAGGCATCGTGGCTCAGTGGTTTTTACGATAGCCCCATCGTGCGATCAGAGACTGATCAATACCCAGATGGTCCAGTATCCGCGCGACAATGAAATCGACAAGATCGTCGATGTCTTTGGGATCGTGATAAAACCCGGGGCTGGCTGGCATGATGACCGCGCCCATCCGAGTCAGGTTGAGCATGTTCTGGAGATGGACTTCTGAATAGGGCGTTTCCCGGATCACCAGAATCAGTGGACGCCGCTCCTTAAGAGCCACATCCCCTGCCCGCTCAATGAGATTGTTGCTGGCCCCCGTCGCCAGAGCGGAAAGAGTACCGGTGCTGCAGGGGCAGATGACCAGCGGCGCCCGATCAGCGGAGCCGGAAGCCGGCGGCGCGAACCAGTCTTCCCGACCATAAACCTCCAACTGGGCGTCTTCAGCCTGGAATCGCTCGCGGAAATAGCGGGCTATCGCATCCGGTGAGCCCGGCACAGCCTCATTGGTTTCTGTCGCCAGCACCACATGCGCGGCCTTGCTGATCATCAGGCGCACGTGGCAGCCTGCTGCCAGCAGCATTTCCAGTAGCCGCAGCCCGTATGGGGCACCGGAGGCTCCGGTAAACGCAAGATTGACGGTCTTGCGCGCTACGCCAGTGGGCTTGTCAGGCATGATTCTGGAGCCTCGCGAGCAGACGTTGATGGATACCGCCGAAACCGCCGTTGCTCATAATGACCAGATGGCAAGGGCCGCCCGCGGCTTGCATCGCCATGTCCATCAATTCCTCGGTTGAATGGCCGATCTGATGTCGGCCCGCCGACCCGTCCGGCTGGCCGGCCACCATATCATCGAGCCAGGGCATTGCCGTATCGCCAGACCAGATGACTCTATCGGCAGCGCGGGCGCTATCCAGTAGCGTCGCCTGATGGATGCCCTGCTTCATCGTATTTGAACGCGGTTCGATCAACGCCACAATTTTCTCTGCGCCGACTTTATGGCGAAGACCATCAAGCGTGGTGGCGATGGCCGTGGGATGATGTGCGAAGTCGTCGTAAACCTTCACACCCGCTGCTTCACCCAGCAATTCCATACGGCGCTTTACACCGCCAAAGCGGTTCAGGGCCGAGATCGCATGATCCGGAGTCACGCCGACATGGCGGGCTGCCGCGATGGCAGCCAGAGCGTTGCGAACGCTGTGACGTCCGGTCTGATTCCATTTGAGCGCAGCGACCGGCTGATTGTTATGCATCACCATGAAGTGACTGCCGTCTTCGGCCAGCAGTTCGGCCCGCCAGCCGGAGGTATCCGATTCGCCGCCGATGGAAGTCGTGTGCAGGCTGCTCCAGCACCCCTTGGCCAATGTGGCATCCAGATTGGCATCCAGCGCGGGCCGGATAATGGCCCCGCTGCTCGGGACGGTGCGCACCAGGATATGAAACTGCTTACGGATGTCTTCAATGCTTTCGAAGATATCGGCATGGTCGTATTCGAGATTATTAAGAATCAGGGTGCGGGGACGGTAGTGCACGAACTTGGAGCGCTTGTCGAAGAACGCGCTATCGTACTCGTCGGCCTCGATCACAAAGAAATCGGTGGTCCCCAGACGCGCGGAAACCGGAAAGTCCAGTGGCACGCCACCTACCAGATAACCCGTATCAATTCCTGCCTGATCCAGTATCCACAGCAGCATCGAGGTCGTCGTGGTCTTGCCGTGAGTCCCGGCCACCGCCAGAACCCAACGGTTTTTCAGGACCGCTTCCGCCAGCCACTGGGGTCCTGACTGGTAATCGATATTGCGATTCAGCACCGCCTCGACTTCGGGATTGCCCCGAGACATGGCGTTGCCGATCAGCACCAGATCAGGAGCGGGTTTGAGGTTAGCCGGACTGTAGCCCTCCACAAGTCGAATCCCCAACTGCTCCAGCTGAGTGCTCATCGGCGGATACACGTTCTGGTCGGATCCGGTCACTTCATGCCCAAGCTCTCTGGCAAGTACCGCCAGGCTGCCCATAAAGGTGCCGCAAATGCCCAGAATGTGGATGTGCATAGAACCTCGCTTCCATTTATGAATCGGCAAGCGTTACCTATACGAGCACACTCGTCAAGCGGGCTTGTGGCGGGCGGCCCAAGGCTTTCATGGTTACCCCCAAAGTCATGAAAAGGCCAAGTCATTCACGTATGATCCGCAGTAGCGCGCTGCCGAAATGCTCAGGGGCTTCAAGGCCCGTTGCCATTTTGTGTTGGCAGCGCAGAGGGATCTCAGGCTACTTCCCAACACTTGAGAAACTATCCATTAACAGGAGGTTGATGTCTCAATGGCACCCAAGAACGCTTTCTATGCCCAGTCGGGTGGAGTTACCGCCGTCATTAACGCCAGCGCCTGCGGTGTCATTCAGACCGCCCGCAAGTACCCGGAGCAAATTGGAAAAGTCTATGCCGGTCGGAATGGCATCATTGGTGCCCTCCGCGAAGAGCTGATCGACATCTCTGAGGAATCCGACGAAACGATCGCAGGCTTGCTGCATACCCCCGCCGGCGCTTTCGGCTCATGCCGCTACAAACTGAAGAATCTTGAAGACAACCGTCGCGAATACGAGCGACTGATCGAGGTTTTCAAAGCCCACGACATTGGTTACTTCTTCTATAACGGCGGCGGCGATTCCCAGGATACAGCCCACAAAGTCTCTCAACTGGGCGAAAAAATGGGCTATCCGATCACCTGCATCGGTGTACCCAAGACTGTCGACAACGATCTGCCTTTCACCGACTGCTGCCCCGGCTTCGGCTCGGTTGCCAAATACGTGGCGACCTCTACCCTCGAAGCCAGCCTGGATATCAAGTCCATGTGCGAGTCGTCCACGAAAGTCTTCATCCTTGAAGTGATGGGCCGCCATGCAGGCTGGATCGCAGCAGCGGGCGGGCTGGCAGGCAAAGGCGGCGCCGAGCCTCCGCACATCATCATCTTCCCCGAAGTGGCCTTCGATCAGGAGGCGTTCCTGGCGCGGGTTGATCAGTGCGTAAAGGATTATGGCTACTGTGTGGTGGTTGCTTCTGAAGGCGCTCACACAGCCGATGGTCGATTCCTGGCAGACAGCGGGCTGAAGGACGCTTTTGGCCACACTCAGCTGGGCGGCGTGGCCCCAGCACTGGCGACGATGGTTCGCGAAGCTCTGGGATACAAATTCCACTGGGCTGTCGCCGACTACCTGCAGCGAGCTGCTCGTCACATCGCATCCGCGACCGATGTTGAACAGGCCTATGCCGTGGGCAAGGCCGCTGTCGAGATGGCCGTTGCCGGTAAGCAGGCCATCATGCCGATCATCGTACGCGAGTCAGCCAGTCCCTATCGCTGGAGCATTGGTGAAGCACCGCTGAGTGAGGTGGCTAATCAGGAAAAGATGATGCCTAAAGACTTTATCAGTGACTGCGGCTTCGCGATCACCGACAAGTGTCGGGAGTACCTGCAACCCTTGATCGAGGGTGAGAGCTTTCCTCCGTTTGAAAACGGCATTCCCAAGTTCACCACGATTCGCGGCAAACTCGCGGACAAAAAACTGGGCACCGATTTCGATATCTAAAGGGCTGCGATCGGATCTGGAGTAGCTCTGAGGCTAAAAGTCGCGCGGGCATCTCCTGTTCCGGACAAAAAAAAGCTCCAGACCCGCCGGCCTGGAGCTTTTTTTTCTTACTCAGCCGGCAGGCCTACAAATTAGAGGCCGCTTCCCGCTGTTCTACGTACTTGGAGAAGTGGTCAAAACCGCCGATATACTCCTGACCAACGAAAATCTGCGGCACGGTTTCTACCGGCTTTCCGATGGTTTTTTCAAGGTCGGCTTTACTGATGTTCTCTTCAATAATGTCGATAAAGCGATATTCCATACCTTTGATTTCGCAAAGCTCTTTGGCTCTGGTGCAAAATCCGCAGGCTGGCCGACCGAATATGGTGACACGTTCCATAGGCTTTCTCCCCGGTTGCAACGTATGAGTTTCAAATTAAACATGAATCATATCTGGACACCATGACAGAGGCTGACACGCAATCCAATTACAATAAGGCGATCACGGTGATAGTTTTTGCATTCCAAACAACCGTGTTTTCGCTCCGGCTGCTGCCCTGGCCTCGTCCCTGACCCGCCTACTTATCGGGACCGGCCAGGCCCGCCGATATCCGGTCCGAGGATTCCGCTTTCGAGCGGGTCTGAATCGCGAATCCACCAGAAGCGAACCCTGATTTGGTCTACCTCATACTCTTTGTGACGTCACTCGCTGCAGCAACGATTCTGCCTTTCTATTCAGAAATCATGCTTGCGGGGCTTGCCGTGAAGGGATACACGCCTTTCTGGCTCTGGTTCTGGGCGACCTTGGGCAATACGCTAGGCGCAGTCATTAACGGAATCATTGGTCGGCAGGTCGACCGCTTCAAGGATAAACGCTGGTTCCCCATGTCTGAACGTCAGCTGGAGTTCTACCGCCGGCGCTTTAATCGGTTTGGCCAGTGGTCGCTGCTGTTTTCCTGGCTGCCGATCGGCGGTGATGCCTTAACACTGGTCGGCGGCATCATGCGGGTCCCCTGGCTGAACTTCATCATTCTTGTCGCTATCGGCAAGGCAATACGCTATGCGGTTTTCCTGTGGCTGGTAATGAATTCCGGCGCCGGGTTTTGATGGCAGCCATGCCTGAATGACTGCCATCGGGACGAGGCCAGGTCAGGACTGCTGCTGTTCCTGTTCCCGCTCTTGCGCCTGAAGCCGCTCGCGTTCCACCCTGACTTTATCTCCGTAGAGATACTCCTTCAGAAGTTCCTCACCGTTGAATTCCGCCCGCATCACGGAAATGAAGGTATACACTCCAATCAGTTTGCGATTGAGGAAGACAAATTCCTTGGGCGGAATTCTGAAGTAACGGCTAATCGCTGAGCGTGCGGCCTGGCGTGCCACCCTCGCCGGCAGGTCACTCTGCTTCCAGCGGTATTGTCCCTGCTCATTGACCGCTTCATCAGGCCACTCACCGTTGGCCGGCGCCAGCGGCTCAAGCACCGACATACAGACTTCGCCAAAGCGCTCAAGCACGTCCTCAGGCCAATCGCTGCCCATGAATCGCAGCTTGATACCGCCATCAATCACGCGCTGAAGATCCTGCTCATAGGACGCCCGAATCATGTCGATGACCGGTTCCAGAAACTCATCGCTGTAACGCTGAACCGCACCAAAATCGAGGAGCACGATCTGATCGTGACTGCCATCAGTGCCGTCCTCGCCGGCGATCCGAACCCGGTAATTTCCGAAGTTAGGGTCCGTTTGCATCTCGCCCCATACGAAAAGCTCGCGGAAGAACAGTTCCAGAGCGGCTCGGCCAAGCGCACTGCGCCGATCAAGCGGGAGCGCCTTGACGGCTTCGGCACTGACCGCATGGCCGGGCTCGTAGGTCGATGCAATGACATGCTCCGACGAATATTCCGGCAAGACCCGGGGAACGACGAAACGTGGATCGTCTTCCAGCAGTCTGCGGAATTTTTCCGTAGTTCTGGCTTCCAATGGATAGTCGACTTCACGGTGCATCATTTCTCGCACCTCTTCGAGCCAGTCATTGAATTCCGGACCGAAGGAAACCAGTCGAGCCACTCTGAGGAGCTGAGCCACCGCGTTGAGGTCGCTGTCCACTGCTTCATCTACGCCGGGATACTGGACTTTCAGAACCAGTTCCAGTCCATCGCTGTGCCGACGAGCGCGATGCACCTGACCCAAGGACGCAGCACCAATCGGCTCAGGTTCAATTTTAAGCTCGCTCAGCCGTTCTTCGCCGAGCTCGCGGACCAGTACTTTTTCGACCGACGGCCATTCCAGCCAAGTTGTTTGATCTTCAAGTGTGTGCAGCGCCTCCGTGACCTCTTCCGGCAAAAAATGCTCGCCATAGAGCGCCATGACCTGACCGATCTTGACCACACTGCCCTTCAGTTTGCCCAGCTCTTCCACAAGGAAGCTGGCCTGACTCGACAACATGGCACTGTGCCGGGCTTCCCGCTTTTCTTTGCTGCCAAACCAGCCGGTGGCGTAATGGGAAGCCATGCGGGTACCAGCAAACAGGCCCGCCTTGGTGAGACTGAGGCGGCGCTCGAAACTACCCGTCTTGATGCGGGACACAGACTTGCGGGATTCAGTCATGGAATACCTGATGTTGATCAGTGAAAACGGAAGCTGACAAACGACAGCCAGAAGCCATTATAAGGAACAGGGCAAGTGGAATCAGTTACCATACCGACGGTTCATGCCGCCGACATGACACGATGACAGAGCGAAAAATGTCGGTACAATCCTATAGATTATGCCTAACAGTTAACGTCTTGAATAATTCCTTTGGCACTGAACTAATAGTTCACGAAGTTAAACACTCTGCCAGAGCCACAGAGGATAAGCTAACGTCAACCCGTCAAAGTTATGCTTGATCAGGTGTAAGAAATGAGTGAACAAAAAGGCGGATCACCCGGACTGATTCGCTCAACATCGCGTCTTACCGGGGACATCCCGATACCTGTGTTGATTAGCTATATATCGTGCGCAGCGATAGTGCTGCTCTGTTTGTTTGCTTTGAGAGCGCACTATTCCGGTCATTTTATGGATCGCACGGTCATGCTCGGCATGGGCGGCCTGCTCGCTATCAACCTGATCGTCTTCCGTGTGACGCGTCGCGCCGTCCTGTTCCGCTGGTCCTTCATCGGCATTATCACACTGCTACTGGTTTACCTGGCCGTCGCGTTTGTGGATAACGGGAACAGCATCCTGTGGCTGTTTGCGTTTCCCCCGGTGGTTTTTTATATCAGCCCCCAGCGCACGGCATTGATGCTTTCAATCGGTGGACTGGTCGCCACGGCGGTACTGTTCTCACCGCTTGGGGAATTTATGTTCGGTTCTTCACGGCCGACGACCTTCGAGCTGAATATGCTGCTGGTCCTGGCCTTCGAAATCCTGTCCTGCGCCGCGCTGGATCAGGGGCGCCGACGCAGCCAGACCAAGCTCATGGGACTGGCTGAGGAATTTGAATACGCCGCCAAGCACGATAGTCTGACGGGGCTGGCCAACCGCCGCGAAGGCCACGAGCAGTTGGACATCGAGCATGAGCGCTACTTACGCAGTGGAAGGGCGTTTTCGGTCATCCTGCTGGACATCGACCTGTTCAAGCGCATCAATGACAACTATGGCCATGCAGTGGGCGACCGAATCATTCGGGAAGTTGCCAATCAGCTCCGCAATCAGTGTCGCAGGATAGACACCGTCACACGCTGGGGTGGTGAAGAATTCCTGATACTCTCGCCAGAGACGACGTTAACTGACGCGACTCTCCTGGCGGAGCGTATTCGCGTGGCCATCGCCGGGCCGACCGTGACCGTGAGGAATCGCGAATTGAAAGTGACCGTCTCATCCGGAGTCGCCACCGTCAGCGGCCAGGAGTCCCCGGACAGACTGCTGCAGCGAGCCGATGATGCACTCTACGCAGCCAAGAACGATGGTCGGAACCAAGTGAAGTGTGACCCGCCAGCAGCGACGGCATAACCGGTCTTTTCACCGCTAACGGGAAGCCGGCAGCTGGTTTTCGTCACTGCGTCGCGCCCCGGAGCCGCCGTAAAAACTCTCCAGCAGACGCGTCAGCAACGCTTCCGACACGCTTGCCAGGTCTGAAGCCACTGGATAGTGGCTAACCTGATCCATCGCCATTCCCGCCATACCGCATGGGTTGATACGGCCAAACGGCTCCAGATCCATGTCGACATTCAGCGCCAGGCCGTGAAAGCTTCGGTTCTGTCGGATTCGCAGGCCCAGCGACGCAATCTTGCCTCTCGCCGTGTAGACGCCTGGAGCGTCTCGGCGTGCAGCTGACTCGATACCCAGGTCGGCCAACAGCTGCACCAGCGATGTTTCAATGATATCGACAAACTTCCGCACCCCGAGATCCAGCCGCTGCAGATCCACCAGAATGTAGATGACTGACTGCCCAGGACCGTGATAGGTGACTTGCCCCCCGCGATCTACAGGAACTACAGGAATGTCGCCCGCGGCCAGTACGTGCTCCGCTTTGCCCGCCTGTCCCTGAGTAAACACCGGATCGTGCTCGACGATCCAGAATTCATCAGCGGTAGAGTCAGTGCGGGCGTCGGTAAAAGCCTGCATGGCGCGCCACACGGGCGTGTAGGATTGTCGCCCCAGCCAGCGGACGACAACGTCTGCAGGATCGTCAGCCACAGGTGACATGGATTACAGAACGGTGTAGACGCGACCGGTCGCTTTCAGGTCGTCGAAGATCGCCTTTAGCTGGGGCTCGCCTGTCGCGACGATCGTGAGCTGGACAGAAACAAACCGCCCGGTGCGGCTGTCGCTGATTTTGATCCGATCACGATCAACGCCGGGGGCGTGAACCTCCACCACGGCCACTACAACGTCGACCAGATCATCAGCAGCATCCCCGATTACTTTGATGTTGTAGTCGCAGGGAAACTCGATCTTGGGAGCGTTTGGCTCAGACATACTTCCTCCCGGCCGCCCAGACGACGGGCGGCGGTTTTCAGATGATCAGGAAAACAGCTGGACAAAGAACAGCTTGATTGAATCCCAGATGCGCTTGAGGAAGCCGCCTTCTGACACGGAATCCAGAGCGAGGATCGGCTGGTCAACGATCAGTTTTCCATCCAGTGACACTTTGATTCGACCCAGTTCCTGACCGGCTTCGACAGGCGCTTTGATCACGCTGTCCACATCCACCACAGACTCAAGACTGTCGCGGGCGCCCTGCGGGATCGTCACCGTTACGGCTTCCGGGACACCCAGTGCTACCTTCTCGACTTCTCCGCCCCAGACCTGGGTCTCCATCAAGGATCGATCTGCCGCAAACAGTTCCACGGTTTCATAGTAACGGAAACCGAAGTTGAGCATTTTCTGTACTTCCTGCTCGCGGGCGTCGAAGCTTGAGGTGTTCATGACAACCCCAATCATACGGGTGCCGTCACGCATGGCCGAGGCAACGAGACAGAAGCCCGCCTCTTCGGTGTGGCCGGTTTTAAGACCATCGACGCTGGGATCACGCCAAAGCAGGCGGTTACGGTTAGGCTGGCGGATGTCGTTGAAGGTGAACTGCCGCAGTGAATAGAGTTTGTAGTTTTCCGGGTAGTCCCGAATGATGGCGCGCGCCAGAATGGCCAGATCGTAGGCGGAGCTGTACTGATCTTCGCCAGTGGGCAAGCCGGTAGCCGTCGCAAAATGTGTGTCATTCATACCCAGCAGTTTGGCCTGCTGATTCATGATATCGGCGAAGGCTCCCTCGCTGCCGGCAATAAATTCAGCCAGCGCGACGGAGGCATCGTTGCCGGACTGGACAATCACACCCTTGAGCAGATCCTCGACTGACACCTGAGTGCCTTCCCGCACAAACGTTCGGGAGCCGCCAGTCTTCCATGCATTGACGCTGATGGGCACCTTGTCTGTCATGGCAATGCGGTTTTCCGCAAGCTCGCGCTCGACAATGTAGGCCGTCATCATCTTCGTGAGGCTGGCCGGGGGCAGACGTTCACGACTGTTGTGCTCCATGATGATGGCACCGCTGGTCGCGTCCATCAGAATATAGGAACCCGCATTGATCTGCGGCGGCGCTGGAATGAGGACCTGCGGTGACTGGTTACTCTGTCCGGGCTGCGGGGGCTGCTGAGCCGATACCGCCAGGGTGAACAGGAGGAGTGAAAGCAGGGCTGCGACTTGTCGGACTGTCTGGATCATTATTTTCCGTCAATCGTTTCTGGTTTATAGGTAGGGCAAAGGTTATGAATCGCCAGCGGGCATGAACAGAGCGATGATTCTAGCTTCCGTTGCTGACTGCCGGATCGATGTCGTCGGTCAGCACAATAACACCCTCGTAGCCGGCTGACAGCAGATTCTGACGAACCCGCTCGGCGCTGTCAGCCTCCGGGAAAGGTCCCACCTGCACGCGATGAAAGACACCGGATGAGGTTTTAATTGGCTTGACCCTGGCTTGGGTCCGGGCATTGTCTGGCAGCACCTGAACCAGCGCCTCCGCTGGCCCACGGCGACTGAAAGAGCCAACCTGAACAAACAGGCCCTGTGGCGCGCCGGATTCTGACCGACCAGTGCCAGCAGCATCCGTAGCCCTTGCGGCGGCGTCGAGATCGCCTACCACTGAAACCTTATCCAGATTGCCGGCATTGCGAGCAGTGGAAGGCGTCGTTGCGGGGGGAACCGAGGTAACGGTGCGATCAAGCTGGGAGGGATCAAAAGGCGATCCGGCCAGAGTCATCCGACCGTCCGGCTGCACAGTAATAGCCGCAACCTCCACCCGGGCGGTCCCTTTGAGGTGGTATCCCAGTTTCTTTGCCGCGGCGTAAGACAGATCAATCAGGCGGTCATCGTGAAAGGGTCCACGGTCATTCACGCGAACAATAACTGAACGACCGTTGTCGAGATTGGTGACTCGCGCATAGCTGGGAATCGGCAGGCTTCGGTGAGCAGCGGACATGGCGTACATGTCGAACACTTCGCCATTGGACGTGCGGTGACCGTGGAACTTTTCACCGTACCAACTGGCGATACCTGAATCCACGTAACCGTCGGCAGACGACATCACCCGGTAACTGCGGCCCCAGACGGTATAAGGGCTCTTATTACCGGCCGTGCGTGGTTCTTCATACCGTGGCATGGCGTTTTCAAGATCAGAGACGTCACGGTCATCCGAGGGTGCCCGGTCCTGGCTAATGCTGTAACGGGAAGAACTGGTCGGCTGCGTTTGCTGAGAGGAGCAGCCACCAAGAAGCAGGGAAAGAACCAGACCAGACAGACCGGCCAGTTTCCAGCCACTGAGGACTGAACGTTGACACATCATGCTCGTTTACTCGTTGATCGAGGAAAGTTCTGATTCGCCATCGCCTGGCATGGTTGTCGCCTCGGTCAGCCTGGAAGCCAGCTCGGTAACGGCCATAGCGTAGAGATGACTGTGATTGTAGCGCGTAACCACATAAAAGTTATGGAAAGTCAGCCAAAACTGCTCGCCGTCGTCCGCCTGCAGCCTGATCAACCGAGCCGGCGCGCTATCCGGCAGATCCACTTCAACATCGAGGCCTGCAGCCCGGTAATCCTTGAGCGTCAGTGACGGTCGCAGCCCCTCAGTCAACAGCTCTTCTGGGATCGCGTTTGCCGGATACACTCGCTTGGCGACGGGCTCGCCGGCTCGCCAGTCGTGAGCGCGGAAATATTCCCCGACACTGCCAATGGCATCGACAGGATTTCCGAGCAGATCCACGACACCATCACCGTCAAAGTCGATGGCGTAGTGACGGTAACTACTGGAAATAAATTGGCCATAGCCCATGGCCCCTGCATAGGAGCCCATCACTGTTTGGGCATCGAAACCCTGCTCTCGGGTCAGTAGAAAAAACTGCGCCAGCTCACTGCGGAAAAACTCGGCCCGCGGCGGATAATCGAAAGCCAGGGTGGTCAGCGCGTCGATGACACGATAGTTGCCGCGGAAGCGGCCGTACCACGTTTCAACGCCAATAATCGCGGCAATAAACTGACGAGGAACGCCAAATTCCTCTTCCGCCCGGGCAAATGTCTCTTGGTGTTCGTTCAGGAATTGAACGCCACTCTCGATGCGCTTGGGTTTCAGGAAGATCGACCGATAGCGGCCCCATTCCAGTGTCTTTTCCGCCGGGCGCTGCATGGCATCGATGATGGCCTGCTGACGCTGGGCCGCCGCGAGCTGTTTCTCCAGCCAGGCGCGATCAAAGCCGTAGCGCTCGGTCATTTCGCCGACAAACTCACGGGCTTTTTCTCTGAGCGGGCTATTTTCTTCCGTCGCTGCCTGAACGGCAACGGGGGTGGCCAGGGACAGTGCGAGGGATACAGAAAGGACAATCTTGGGCAGCATCAGGCAGTAATCATTCTTCGGTGGGTGTGAATGGACATCAGAATTCCGAACGAGGCCAGCAGGGTCACTACGGAAGTGCCTCCATAGCTCACCAACGGCAGGGGTACCCCAACCACCGGCAGAATGCCGCTGACCATGCCAACGTTTACGAACACATAGATGAAGAATGTCATCGTGAGCGCGCCCGCCAAAAGGCGGCTGAAAGAGTCCTGAGCATGCACGGCAATATAAAGACACCGCAGTACGATCAGCAGGTAAACCGACAGCAGGAGCAGCACGCCAACGAAGCCGAATTCCTCGGCGAGCACGGCAAAAATGAAATCGGTATGGCTCTCCGGCAAAAACTCCAGATGCGACTGTGTGCCCTGCAGCCATCCTTTGCCATGCATGCCACCGGAACCGATAGCGGTGGTCGACTGAATGATATTCCAGCCGGCCCCGAGAGGATCACTTTGGGGATCCAGAAGCGTCAGCACCCGCTGCTTCTGGTACTCGCGCATGACAAAGAACCACATCAGAGGGGCTGCAGTGGCGACCAGAGCGACGAATCCGCCAAGCAGACGCCAGCTGATTCCCGCAAAAAAAATCACGAACAGCCCCGCAGAACCTACCAGCAGCGAAGTCCCAAGGTCTGGCTGCTCGATGATCAAGGCCATGGGAATGAGCACGATGGCGAGACCGACCAGCATGTGCCGCTTGCGCGGAGGAAGGTATAGTCGCGACAGGTACCAGGCGGCCGTGATCGGCACCACCAGTTTCATGAGCTCCGAAGGCTGGAATCGAGGCAGACCCGGCAACTCAAGCCAGCGTTGCGCGCCCTTGGCGCCCTGCCCCATCACCAGGACGGCAATCAGCGCCAGCAGACCGATCACATAGAAAAGAGGCGACCAGCGCCGATAGACGGATGGATCCAACTGGGCAAAGACCACCATGACAATCAGCGCCAGCCCGAAACGTATGCCCTGAGCTCGCAGCGTGGCCGGATTGGTATCGGCGCCACTGAATAGCACGAACAGGCCTCCCCCGATCAGTGTCAGCAGAAGCAGCAGCAGGATCGGATCAAGATGAACGATGCGCCAGAATCCGCCCTGACTGGAGGATCTGACTTCATTGTTGCCGCTCATTCCGAGGCTGAAATCATTACTTTTCACTCGGCTCTCTCCCGGGCATTTGAGCCTTGTGCGTATTGGCCAGCAAAATCGTCACGACCGGCGACCACCGGCTGTTCCCCATCCTCTTCAGGGAAGCCTAACAACCAGGCATCAAACATGGCTCGGGCTACAGGCGCGGCGGCACCACTGCCGCTGCCGCCATTTTCAACCACAACGGCGACCGCAATTTTTGGATCATCGACCGGCGCAAAACCAACGAAAAGAGCGTGGTCCCGCAATCGTTCCCGCACCTCTTCTTCGTCATATTCCTCTTCTTCCCCGAGGCTGAACACCTGCGCCGTGCCGGTTTTGCCGGCCATGCGGTAAGGCGCATCCTTCGCGGCAGCCCGGGCAGTTCCGTGAGGCCCGTGCATCACCTCTTCCATCGCTTTGACGATGTAATCCCAGTCTCTGGGATTCTCCAGGTGCATATCAGGCTGAGTCGCGACAGGCATCACCTCCGACACCGGGGTATCTCCTTCAATTGCCTTCAGATGATGAGCCTGCACGAAGCGACCGTGATTGGCGACTACAGCGGTCGCGGTGGCGAGCTGAAGCGGTGTCGCCAACATAAAGCCCTGACCTATACCCATGTTGACCGAATCGCCCGGATACCAGGGCTCATTGCGGCGGGTACGTTTCCATTCGCGGGAGGGCAGCAGGCCAGGCAAGGCTCCCTGCACGTCGAGCGAGGTATCCACACCAAAACCGAACTCGGCCATGTAATCATGCATGGTGTCGATGCCCATACGGATGGCCATGTCGTAGAAGTAGATATCACAGGACTCTTCGATAGCCTTGTTCAGATCGACCCAACCATGACCCCAGCGCTTCCAGTCGCGGTAGCGGCGCCCCTTGTTGTTGATCTGGTAAAAGCCTGGATCCCAGATCGCACGACTGCGGGTCGTCGCCTTGCTGTCCAGACCGGCGACGCCCAGCATCGGCTTGACCGTCGAACCGGGCGGATACTGTCCTCGAAGCGCCCGATTAAACAGCGGTTTGTCGAGTGAATGGCTCAGCTCCCGGTAATTGTCATGGGAAATACCCGTGACAAACAGGTTGGCGTCAAAGCCAGGCACACTGGCCAGCGCCAGGATACCGCCGTCGCTGGGATCGATTGCAACAATCGCCCCCCGCCGATCCGCCAGAAGCTTGTGGGCGAGCCGCTGCAGCTCAATGTCGAGACTGAGCCGGAGATCCTGACCTGGAACGGGATCTTCGCGTTCCAAAACCCGCAGAATGCGGCCCCGGGCGTTGGTCTCTACGTGCTGATATCCAACGGTCCCATGCAGCACTTCCTCGTAGAACTTCTCGATGCCCAGCTTGCCGATGTAATTGGTGCCGGCGTAATCAATCGAGTCGATCCGTTCCAGCTCATCACGGTTGATGCGACCGACATAACCCAATGCATGGGCAGTCAGTTCGCTGAATGGGTAGTAGCGCACCAGCTCCGCTGACACCTCAACTCCCGGCAGTTCATGACGGTGAATCGCCATGCGGGCAATTTCATCCTCGGTGAGGTCGTAGCGAAGCGGTATTTCCTGAAAGGGCCGACGCGGCTCACGGCGACGCTTTTCAAAGCGTTCAAGATCTTCCGGGGAAATTTCGAGAAAGGTCTGCAGCCGGGCCAGGGTCGAGGGGATATCGTCCACACGCTCGGGAACGACTGTGACGCTGAATACCGGACGGTTTTCCGCAAGCAGTACGCCATTACGGTCGTATATCAGGCCGCGTGTCGGAGGCAGCGGCAGCACCTGAACACGATTTTTGTTGGATATCGTGGCGTAGACATCGTGCTGCATCACCTGAAGGTGATAAGCCCTGCCGACCAGAATACCGAACAGCAGCAAAACCATGGCAAGCATGAAGAGCGTCCGGGCCCGGAACAGGCGGCGCTCACCAGCCGTATCTTTAATTTCTCCCCAGGGCATGGGTGAGTCCTGTGGTCATGCTCGGTGGTAGGGATGGTTTCGTGTGATGGTCCAGGCCCGATAAAGCTGTTCGGCCAATAATATGCGTACAAGCGGATGAGGAAGCGTCAGAGGCGACAGCGACCAAAGCTGATCGGCCCGCTTACGGCAGGCCTCAGACAACCCGTCAGGTCCGCCCACCAGAAAACTGACATCGCGGCCATCCAGCATCCACTCTTCCAATCTAGTCGCGAGTCGCTCGGTTGACCACGCAGCCCCGCCGACCTCCATCGCAATCACCCGGTCGCGATCCCCTGTCGCAGCCAGAAGGGCAGCGCCTTCTTTGTCCATGATTCGGGGAATATCCGGATTCTTGCCTCTATTGACCAGCGGCACTTCGGCGAGTTCCAGGGGAAGTTCAGGCGGCATCCGACGGGTGTACTCATGAGTCCCGTCGTTTACCCAGGATGGCATCTTCTGGCCTACGCAGACCAGACGCAACCGCACGCTCAGCGACCTTCAGCAGCACCCAGATCGGGCGCATCGCGCCAGAGTCTCTCCAGGTCGTAGAATTCACGGGTGGCGGGCATCATGACGTGGGCCACCACGTCGCCAAGGTCCACAAGAATCCAGTCGCTGGCGTTGTCACCTTCTACGTTAGCAGCCCGAACGCCCTGCTCGCGGGCTTCAGCAACAACGGATTCAGCGAGAGAGCGAACATGACGGTTGGACGTGCCGGAGGCGAGGATCATAAAGTCGGTGACGCTGGTACGATCGCGGACGTCTATGACAGAGACATCCTTTGCCTTGAGGTCTTCAAGGGCGTTAGTGACCAGATCTTTGAGTGCTTCTGCCTGCATAGTTACCTTATCAGATCGGACTTTGCGGAAGTCGTGAGTCCGGAAATTGTTCAGGTGCCCATGTTATCACCAAAGCTCAGGATTGGGGATTTTCTGATCGACTCTGGTAGAGACCCTGTTCAAATATTCGCCACAGAACGGCGTCTGGCAGGAGAAATCGGGGCGAACGGCCCGCCGCCAGTTTCTCACGGATCGTTGAAGCGGAAATATCCATTGCCGGTAACTGCAACGTCAGCACGCCGCCTGCAGGCGCCTCATTCAAGGCATCAGGCGACTCAACACCCCGCTCGGCAATAAGTGTCGCAGGCACCGGTTGATCGGGCAGCGCCTGCCCGGGCCGATTGACAACAATGATGTGAGCCAGCTCCGGAATAGACGGCCAGTCACGCCAGTCGGCGAAGCCGGCAAACGCATCATACCCAACCACCATGGCGAGCGGACGCTGCGGTCCAAGCTCGGCCCGCAACTGCTGCAGAGAAAGCGCCGTGTAGGAGGCTCCATGTCTTTGCAGTTCTCGATCATCCAGCACCAGCCCCGGCTCTCCCGACGTGGCAAGCCTCATCAATTCAAGTCGTTCCTGGGCGCTGGCGCCAGGTTGCGGCCGATGCGGGGGAATACTGGCTGGCATCAGGCGGATTTCGTGCACCTTCAGCATTTCCCTTAACTCAATGGCCACCCGAAGGTGGCCATTGTGGATAGGATCGAAGGTTCCGCCGTAAACGACGCAAAGATCACTCACGGATGTGCCCATCTCCCAGCACGATGTACTTCTGGGACGTCAGGCCCTCCAGACCCACCGGCCCCCGAGCATGGATTTTATCGGTGGAAATGCCGATTTCCGCACCCAGGCCGTACTCGAATCCATCCGCGAAGCGCGTCGATGCATTGACCATGACCGAGCTGGAGTCGACTGCCGTCAGAAAGCGGCGGGCCCGGGTATAGTTTTCGGTCACAATCGCCTCGGTGTGCTGCGAGCTGTAACGGGAGATATGGGCAATGGCGGCTTCCATGTCTTCAACAACGCGGATGGACAGAATCGGCGCAAGGTACTCGGTTCCCCAGTCTTCCTCTCTGGCAGGTACGGCGTGGTGAAGAATTGCGCAGGTTTTGGGGCAACCGCGCAGTTCCACGCCCGCCGCGCTCAAGGCTTCACCAATGCCCGGCAACAAGGCTTCAGCTACCGGCTCATCGACCAGCAGTGTTTCCATGGTATTGCAGGTGCCATAGCGATGGGTTTTCGCGTTCACGGCAATGCGGAACGCTTTTTCCGGATCGGCATCGCGATCCAGGAAGACGTGACAGATACCATCGAGGTGTTTGATGACCGGGACTCGAGCATCGCGGCTGATCCGTTCGATCAGCCCTTTTCCGCCACGCGGCACAATCACATCAACGTACTCAGGCATGGTAATCAACTCACCAACGGCTGCTCGATCCGTTGTTCTGACCACCTGCACCGTGTCCTGGGGCAACCCTGCAGCATCCAGACCTTTGGCAATGCATTCAGCGACGGCCTGATTGGAATGTATTGACTCGGACCCGCCCCGCAAAATGGCTGAATTGCCCGACTTCAGGCAAAGACTGGCGGCCTCGACCGTCACGTTGGGTCGGGATTCATAGATTATCCCGATCACGCCCAGCGGCACTCTCATGCGACCAACCTGGATACCCGAGGGCCGGTAGTTCAGATCCGTGATTTGACCGATTGGATCAGACAGGGCCGCCACCTGACGCAGCCCCTCAATCATGGTGTCGATTCGCGCCGGGGTCAGCTCCAGCCTGTCCAGCATGGCTGGTTCAAGGCCATTCTGACGGCCGGCCTCAAGATCTTTGGCGTTAGCACTGACGAGTGCTTCACGGGAAGCATCGATGGCTTCGGCCATGGCCAGCAGTGCCGTGTTGCGGGTAGACGTGGGCGAACACGCAACGACTGCAGCTGCCGCTCTGGCTCGGCGCCCAACGTCAGTCATGTACTTCGCAACATTTTCCGTGCTCGAGATGTTCACCACCGTTTTCCTTTCTGATACCAATACCTGAATACGACCCAATCTGGATACGACACGCCAGGACAGCCAAGCCGCCCGATTTAGGGGCGCCGGGCAAACGGCGCTGATTCATCTTGAAAATCATCAGCTACCGAAAACCTACAGATGCGTGAACGTTCGCTATCCAAACGGTTATGATACAGGGAAAAACTGTCTATGCTTACCCCCATGAGATCGGCCGTTACCATTTGAAAAGGATTTTTTCGATGTCCCAAAGGGGCGACCACTTTTTACTGCCGCGAATCGCCCGCGCGACTGCCGTCATTCTGGTTGCCGTAGGACTGTGGTTATTTCCGCACGGAGCGATTATTGAGACGCTGGCCGCCTGGCTGATGGCGCCACTGATCTGCATGCTCATAGCCCGTGATCAGAAAGCGCGAGGCTTCTTTTTCCGGCTTGTGGAAGCCATCCTTCTGCTGTTGCTTACGCTGGTCCTGTTGGGCAGCTTGTGGGCCAATCCCAGCGAGCCCGGCGCCATCAGCTTCTGGCTGTTTGCGCTGCCGCTCCTTATCTTCTCGGTACTGCCCGTTCGCCTGGCGGTGGCCCTGCTCGTAATCGTTGCCGGCGGCGTTGCCATTGAGCTGTTGCATCCCAGTGCCGGCGCCTATCGCCACCAGTTTGCCGGCGCTTTCTATCTCACGGTCTTTCTCTCGCTCGTGCTGGTATTTCTGAGGGAATACAAGAATCGCCAACTCGTGCCCCTGCGTCGAACCGACGAACTGACTCAGGCCGCCAGCCGCGACTACCTGATGGCCGATCTGCACAAGGAAATTCAGCGCAGCGAGCGCGAAGGTACGGATATGGCGATCATCATGATCGGACTGGACATTCACCTCAGTGATGCCACCGCCGACGATGACATCCGCGCGATTCTGCCCCGCATTGGCCGTTTCCTGCATTCTCAGCTACGGGACTTTGACAGCTACTACAGGATGGCGGATCTGCAGTTTGTCATCATCCTGCCGGGAAAAAATACCGCTGACGCCAGCGCTACTGCGGACCGAATCCGACGGGGGCTGCGAGACCTTCTGAAATCCCATGATCTCAGCCTGACTGCCAGCGCGGGAATTGCCGGACTCAATATCGGTGACGATGCTGAGAGCCTTCGACAAAGCGCCGCCAATGCGTTGCGTCGAGCCCAGCAGCGCGGTGGCAATCGTGTCCAGACCTACTCAGCCTGGTCGGAAGCATCGAATGGACTGAGCGAAGGGGGTGCGTCGTGACAGAGACCCGGTTACGCACCTATTCCCATCTGGCGGCCTATAGCCTCGCACTGGTTTTCCTGGCGAGCCTGGCCGCCCAGAACCTTCGTTACGGATTCTATGACCTGTTCTTCCTCGCCACAGTGTTACTGGTGGTGATGATCAGCGGCGTAACTTACACACTGTTCAGCCGCCGCCATCAGCTTAAAGCCCAAGGCCACAGTTTCATTTTGCTCACGGCGAATCTGCTGCTGGCCACTTGTATGCTGACGCTGGACCAGCGAGACCTGAGTTACTGGGCCATGCCGATTCTGCTGCTGAACATGATCATCCTGCCGCTGCGCCGGGGTCTGGTGTTTTCGCTACCGGTCATCTGTACGCTGTTGCTGAATCACCTGCTATTCAATTCGGCAGGCAGCGTGGTGAGTCTGTCGGTGGCCGTAGTGTTTCTGCTCTCGGCGGCGGTACTGTATTCCTGGCACTACGATCACATGGCTCAGTCGGCCGAGGATCTGACCATTTTCGATCCTCTGACTGGCGCCCACAATGCCCGGTTCCTGCAGGAAACGCTTCAGAAGGAAATCAGTCGCTCGGCGGCGATGAATCATCCCTTGTCGGTGATTCTGCTGCGGATTGATTATCTGGAAGAGACCATGGGGCTGCACGGCGAAGCCGGACTTCAGACATTGCATACCGATCTCGCCAACAAGCTTTTCGAACTCATCCGCGCCGGTGACACGCTTTACACCCTCTCGGAAGGCTCGTTTTTCCTGATTCTGCCATTCACCCCAGAAGAAGGTGTGCGAGTGATTGCCGAGCGCATTCGACGGATTGTGGCTGAAGAAAAATGGCCCGTGGTAGGACGTATGACGGTGAGTGGCGGCTGTACCACACGTACAGCCCAGGATCTGCGAGCCGAGCAACTGCTCAAACGCTCCGAAAATGCTCTGGAGGAAGCCTGCCGAGGCGGCCATAACCGGCTTTGGTTCAGTGCCGGTAATCGCTCCAATACATGATTCAGGAATGGCTGCACCTCATCACCGGATGGCTTGAAGCGCACCCTGCCCTTCTGCCGCTGGCTCTGTTCCTGATTGCCTGCGGCGAATCTCTGGCCATCGTCGGGTTGCTGGTGCCGGGGATGGCGCTACTGTTCGCCTTTTCAACGCTTGCGCCCGCCAGCGGTATGTCAGCAATGCATGCCATGGCCTGGGCCCTGGCGGGCGCGGTCGTTGGCGACTACCTGAGTTTTATTCTGGGACGCCGTCTGCACGGCCGGCTGGATCAGGTCTGGCCTCTGTCGCGCTATCCCCGGCTAATCGCTGATGGCGAGCGTTTTTTCCGCCGGCACGGCGGCAAGAGTGTCATCTTTGGCCGTTTCGTAGGGCCTGTACGACCGGTGGTTCCTCTGATTGCCGGCGCGCTGCTGATGTCTCGCTCCCATTTTTTGGCCTGCAACGTGTTCTCCGCCGTTCTGTGGGCACCGGTGACCATCCTGCCCGGCTTTCTGGTGGGCATTGCCATCAGCCAATCCGAAAAGTTGCCTTCAGACTTCTACACATTGGCAGGCCTGCTTGCCGCTTCGCTCGCTGTACTTGCGATTGTGTTTCTTCTGTTACACCGAAGCTTCGGCCCAGATAGCCGAATTTATCGCCTGACTCACCCCCACCTCAGTCGCTACCGTTACTGGCGCTCACTGGCCCGGCAACGCCCGGCGGAACAACCGGAATTGCCTCTGGCTTCGGTTGTGCTTGCCCTCAGCTCTTTTGCTCTGTGCTTTGTCTGGATTGGGGTGGCTGGCCAGTTCGGGTCAGGGACAGAACTGGATGCCTACACGGGCCGGCGTCTGGCCGATCTCGATCTCTCCTGGCTTGAGCCACTGTACGGTTATCTGCTGGTCTTCGGGAACCTGTGGCTGCTGGGTTTCGGTGCCTTTCTGTTTATCGGTGCCCTGCTATTTCGCGGTGCGTTGGCCGCCGCGGCTACCGTGTTTACAGGGCTACTGCTGGCGATAGCAATCATAGCCCTGCATGGCAGCCTGCCGCTGGCTCCGCACCTTTTCGGGGCGACGCTTCTGTATGGAATGGTGGCAAGCTTTGTCGCTGCCGATTTACCGGTAAAAAAACGCTGGATGAGTTATTGCGCCGCCTCGGTACCGCTGACACTACTCGGGTTTGCGGGACTCGCGACGGGGGACCTGAAGGTGAGTCAGATTGCGGTCAGTCTGTTTACGGGACTGGGGATATGCGGGCTTCTGCGAGCAGGCTTCAGCCGGTTTGACCGTCATCCCCTGCCGATCGATGTCAGCTACGCCGGCGCCGCCAGCCTCTGGTTGATCAGCCTGCTGGTGACCGCGTCCCTGCAGGCGGGCTATTGAAGTGCGGGGTTACTCGAGTTCTTTGAGCAGAACCTGCAGTCGATCCAATCTTGCCAGCGGATCCTGAAACTCGACCAACGCCTGTTTTTCCCTGTTATCCAGAGGTAGCAGTTCGGTCAGACGCCAGCCAACATGCCGTGCGTCGTTGAAATCAACATCCATTTCGAGATTACTGATAAGCGGATGTTTGAGCAGTGCCTTGAGCACCGGGGTCAGATCCTGAAAGGCTTCAGGCACCGGGCCATGGTGCTCTTCCAGAACCCCTTCAACATCCGCAACGTTTAGACCATCTTCCTGCTGCCAGGAGCGAATAACTGCGACCTTGTAGAGACCTTCAACGGTGATTCCCAGAAAACCGTTGGGCATCTCTTCGAAGTCGACGATACGGACATAGGTACCGATATCATAGAAAGCGGCGGCACGGCTGTTTTCGAGGCCTTTGCGGAGCATGACGATAGCGAAACCCCGGTCTTCCTTGAGACAGCGAGTCAGCATATCGATGTATCTTGGCTCAAACAGCTGAAGAGGCACGCGGCCTCCGGGGAGAATCACTGTATTGAGGGGAAAAAGCGGAACATGCATTGTCAGGTACGATCCGGTCCGGTTCTCAGCCTTTCCGCCGTCCAGTGGCAGAAACGCCTGTATCTTTGCGGACCGGTGAAGACGCTACACTGACAATAGAGCCTTGACTGCCTCCAGCCGGTCCTGCGATGCCGCCAGAATTGCCAGCGCACCGTTCTGATCCAGATCGGGGCTGCCAAGGTGACGATAGGCCGGGATTGAATCCCAGTCCGGCGTCAGCGAATGACGATCAGCCGCCATGATCGCATGAAGTCGGGCAACAATCACCAGATCAGCCATCGAGACGTTCGCTGACGGACTGCTGTAACCGGTATCGCGACAGTGTCTTGCCGCAACCACGTAGGCATCATCGAACTGCCAGTGCTTCAGAGTCGCGGCGCTGACTTCCGCGGCGACCTCAAGTGTGAGCTTCTCAAGCATCTGATCCTGCGAGAGAAGTCCTGGAATACTGTCCAGCCGAACCAGCATCGGGACGGCACCGATGTCGTGCAGCAGTCCTGCCAGCATGGCTTCTTCAGGGCTCAGATGAGTCAGGCGCTCGGCCAGAACCCGTGCCAGAGCAGCGACTTCCAGTGAACGCCGCCAAATGGCCGCCATCGCTTTCTGGGTGGTGGGATTGGGGGTGCGAAACACTTCCCGGGTGGCGAACACGGTGACCAACTGTCGGGTCGTGTCCAGTCCCAGACGGGCCACCACCTCGTCGATGCGACGGATCTCGTTCAGTCCGCGATAGAGCGGCGAATTGCAGGCTCGAATCAGTTTGGCGGTGATCGCCGGATCCTGACTGATAGCAGCACCAAGATCACTGACCGTGGTTTGCGGCTGATCAATCAGGCGCCGCACTTTAAAGGCAACAGACGGAATGCTGGGTAGCTCCAGTTCGTTGTTGCGAAGTTCCCGCAGAAACATGGCTCGCAGGCCTTCGCCTGTCGGGCGGGAAATCTCGGAGGCGCTCATTTCCCCAGGTTCCTCTTCCTCTGGGACGGGCGCGGACTCCAGCAAGTCCTCAAACACTTTAATGTCGATCGACATCATGATCACTCGAGAGACCGAGATCACGTCGTACATGCGCGGCTGCAGCCTCGCAATCGGGGCATGCGCCTTCTCGGAACCGGCTTTGATCAAGGTGCGGCGTCCGTCAGCCGAGATCAGCTCAAGCTCACCATCGATCAGATAATGAATCATGTTGTCGGTAGCGCCCCGCTCGAGTATCCGTTTTTTCGCGGGATAGGCTTCAATCCTGGCGGTACTGGCAAGCAGGATGCGCTGTTCATCCGAGAGGCGATCAAGAGGCTGGAACGCTCTCAACTGGCGGCTGGAGGGGCGGATTGTCTTTTCACTACTCGCTAGCATGGCGTCGGGTTTCCTGCAGGATATCTGGCTGCCGCCAGCGTTTGACGGCACAGCCCACGGAATGGGGGAAATACGGTGATTAGTGGAAGTGTAGTCGCAGTTCGCAAACTCGCCATTACCCGGCTCACGGGTCCTTACGGCAGTTTCACATACCCCCTCATGACCCCTGATTCTGCGGCGGGATATCTGTTAATATCCCGAGGCTGACAAGCCCCGAAACTGGAGATGAACACCATGCCTCAGTACCGTTCCCGCACCTCTACTGCCGGACGCAATATGGCCGGCGCCCGCGCCCTGTGGCGTGCCACTGGCATGAAGGACGGAGACTTCGGCAAGCCGATTATTGCAGTGGCCAATTCTTTCACCCAGTTCGTGCCTGGCCATGTGCATCTCAAGGATCTTGGCCAACTGGTCTGCCGCGAGATTGAAAAGTCCGGTGGGGTCGCCAAAGAATTCAATACGATTGCCGTCGACGACGGCATCGCCATGGGCCACGACGGGATGCTGTACTCGCTGCCCTCTCGGGAAATCATCGCGGACTCTGTGGAATACATGGTCAATGCCCATTGCGCCGACGCGCTGGTGTGTATTTCCAACTGCGACAAGATCACCCCGGGAATGCTGATGGCCGCCATGCGCCTCAACATACCTACCATCTTCGTTTCCGGTGGCCCGATGGAAGCCGGCAAAACGAAGCTGTCTGAGCACAAACTTGATCTGGTGGATGCCATGGTAATCGCGGCCGATCCGACCGCAGATGACGAGAAAGTCGCAGAGTACGAGCGCAGCGCTTGTCCGACCTGCGGCTCGTGCTCCGGCATGTTCACCGCAAACTCAATGAACTGCCTGACCGAGGCCATTGGCCTGGCGCTCCCGGGCAATGGATCGTTGCTGGCAACCCACGTTGATCGCGAGCGCCTGTTCCTTGAAGCGGGTCGTCAGATCGTGGTCAATGCCCGTCGCTATTATGAAGAAGACGATGCCAGCGTCTTGCCGTTGAGCATAGCCTCGGAGGCCGCGTTCGAGAATGCCATGGTGCTGGACATCGCCATGGGCGGCTCGACCAACACCATTCTGCATCTGTTGGCGGCGGCTCAAGAGGGCGGCGTGAATTTCAATCTCAGCCACATTGATCAGCTCTCGCGCAAAGTACCCCAGCTCAGCAAGGTGGCGCCCAACTCGCCGAAATATCACATGGAGGACGTTCACCGTGCCGGCGGTATCATGGGCATTCTAGGTGAACTTGAGCGCGGCGGGCTCATCAATACCGATCTTCCGACAGTACACAGCGAGACGATGGCAAAGGCGCTTGATACCTGGGACATCATGCGCAATCCGTCCGAGGAAGTCGTCGAATTCTATAAGGCCGGCCCTGCCGGTATTCCGACGCAAACGGCATTCAGTCAGAGCACTCGCTGGCCCTCTCTGGACGGCGACCGGGAAACCGGCTGTATCCGCTCTGTCGAAAACGCCTATTCCCAGGAAGGCGGCCTGGCCGTTCTGTTCGGCAACATTGCTCGTGACGGCTGTGTCGTAAAAACCGCCGGAGTTGATGAAAGCATCTTTGTTTTCGAGGGTCCCGCCCGGGTCTTTGAGAGCCAGGATGCTGCTGTTGCGGCCATTCTCGGGGACGAAGTGAAGCCCGGTGAAGTGGTGATCATCCGCTACGAAGGTCCCAAAGGAGGCCCGGGTATGCAGGAAATGCTCTACCCGACCAGCTACCTGAAATCCAAAGGCCTGGGCAAACAATGCGCCCTGCTGACAGACGGACGTTTCTCCGGAGGCACTTCAGGCCTCTCCATCGGTCACGCTTCGCCAGAGGCCGCTGCCGGTGGTGCAATTGGTCTGATCGAGGATGGCGATACCATTCTGATCGATATTCCCAACCGGACCATCGATGTGCAGTTACCGCAGGACGAGTTGCATCGTCGTCGTGAAAAACGCGATGCCGAAGGGTGGAGACCGGCGCTCACCAGAGACCGGAAGGTGTCTGCTGCCCTGAAAGCTTACGCCCTGCTGGCAACGAGTGCAGACCGAGGTGCGGTTCGGGATCTGAGTAAGCTCGACTGATCTCAGGTTACGGCGTAACCACGCCTTACTGACGCCGGGTGCTCGCACTGAGCGAGCGCCCGGACTCCGCTAGCATTTCTTCACTTGTGGATCGTCTGCCGATGCCCATAGGGCTCATCGGATTGGGGCGACTCGCCGGAAGCTCGTTCGACAAGCTCTTCCACATACTCATAGTTAGTTTCACTACCGTCCTCCGGGCCAAACTCCCGGATGAAGATGCCCCAGAACGCGACAAACAGCGCGGCCACCAACGGTCCCATCACAAAACCATTGATTCCAAACATGGCGAGACCACCGAGAGTGGAAAGTAGCACCAGGTAGTCAGGCAATTTGGTGTCACGACCCACGAGGATCGGGCGCAGTATGTTATCGGCAAGGCCAATCACCAGCGAGCCAAAGGCAACCAGAATAACTGCCGAAATAACTTCACCCACCGCAAACAGGTAGATGGCGGCAGGTAGCCAGACAATCGCCGCACCAATGGCTGGCAAAAGTGAGAACGCCGCCATCACCACCCCCCAAAGAAAGGCGCCGTTCAGATCCAGTAGCCAGAAAATCGTGCCACCGAGCGCCCCTTGAACAATCGCGATGACCAGATTGCCTTTGACCGTAGCCCGGGTGACTTCCGCGAATTTATTGAACAGCAGACGCTCACGGGCGTCCCCCAGAGGCAGGGCGCGAATCATCAGTTCAATCAGGCTGCCACCATCTCGCAGCAGGAAAAACGCGAGATAGGCCATCAGAGCAAAGCTGAGGAAAAACTCGAAAGTATTCTGTCCAACGCTCAATGCCTGCTTTGCCAGCAATTGGCTCCCGCCCGTGATGGCGGCGACGGTGCGGTCCCGGATGTTGTCGACACTGATATCAAATTCCGCCAGCAACGACTCAACAGCTGGGAACGAGGTAAACACCTGGTCAATGTATTTTCCCGGCTGAAGATCGCCGTCCTGAATCTGCTCGTAGACATTGAGTCCCTCTGCCACCAGCGTAGACGTGAGACCAAGCAACGGCAGGATGACAATGAACATGCATATGCCAAGCGTCAGTAGAGCAATCGTGTTGGGACGTTCGCCAAGGCGATGCTCCAGCCAGTGCTTGACCGGGTTAAAAATGACGGCAATGGCGACCGCCCAGAATATGGGGCCCATGAATGGCTTCATCAGCCACACGAACGCAATACTGACCAGTATCAGCACCAGCAGGAACGCGCGGCTTTCAAGATTTACAAAAGGCTTCATGTTCTGTGCTGTCCTTCCCTGATGATGAACTTGCCCGATCCGTGGATAGGGCTGAGGAGCCTCAATACAACTTCGGAGCACGCCGAGGTAGTCCGGGTTTATTCACGGGCCCCTAACGCGCTGGAAATTTCTGAAATTTCCGGGATATAGTGGGCGTTAAAGCCACAAAAAAACAACCATCCTTCGTTACATCGGCTTTGCACGCCCATTCGCGGACGCGTTTCGGGCCCGCTCCTGACGACTAACAGAGCAGAACGGGACTGCCATTGGACATTGAGTTCAACACCGAGACTGCACTTGCAGCCTCCGAAGCGCTTAGCCAGGTTCTGGCCGCCCGCACTCACCGCCGCAAGGTTCTGGGGCAGGAGGTTCTAGTACCTGGCCAGCTCGGTGATGCACTCAACCTGCCTCGGATACGCCGCCGACTGGTCAGTCGCCAGGCCAGACTGAGAGAGCAAGGAGTCAACGACTTTGAGGAGCTCTGGCAGACTCTCTCTGAGCCAACTCGCCGCCGAGTGATCGACGCTATGGGCTGGTACGATCCCCGCGAGCTTGACTGGGAAGATCCTCGCTCCAATCGGCGGCCTGCTGCCGATGACGGGCCAGAAGAGCCCTGACCCAGGAAACCACTGTAGCGCCAGCCGCAATGCAAAGGGTTTACAGCACCGTAACTCGGCCTATATTCCGTTTGTCACATAAGAGCCCTAGGATGACTTCCCTGGAGGTAAAACCTATGCAAGTCACCTACTTCAACGCTCAATTTTGTGGTCAGTCCGTTACGCCCAAGCTGCTTTGCGGCCGCTGCAGCTCGCCGCTCTCCCGTTCGCGCATGTTCGAAGCGGAAGCCGGTCAATTTCCGGACCCGGCATGCATTACCGTCGGGATATGCTCAGCCGACGACTGCGACGCGGTGAACTGCTGCGATCACGCGATTGCCCGGATGCCCAAGCCTGAGTCCTATACACTTCTGCGTCAGTGAAGCAATCCACTACCCTCTGTAACTGAAACCAAACAGATTTATTCCACCACTAATTTAAGCTGAACGGAAATGGATCAAAGCCGTCGATCCCTGTCCTTTCAGCGAGATTGGTAGTGGTAACATGCGCGTTCTCAGCATAGACAATTCGCGATTCGAAAATCTTCCCGATTATCCGTTCAAGCCGAACTACACAGCCGTGGAGCCTGGCTTGAATATGCATTACTTGGATGAGGGAGATCCCAGAAATCCAGCAATCGTCCTGCTGCATGGAGAGCTGTCATGGTCCTTTCTCTACCGGCACATGATCCCGATCATCGTGAAAGCCGGCTTCCGCGTGCTGGCGCCGGACCTGATTGGTTTTGGCCGCTCTGACAAGCTGGCTGACATCCGCGATTATTCGGCCGATAAACATGTCCGCTGGATCAGTAACTGGCTGAACGGCCTTAGACTGAGCAACGCCACCATGGTGTGTCAGAACTGGGGATCACTGATTGGGCTCCGGACTATCGTGAGCCATGACAGCCAGTTCGCTCGCGTGATTGTAGCTAATGGCATGTTGCCGACCGGTGACGTACCGGCGCCAACGTCGTTCCTGGTACTCCGCGCCCTGGCGCGCATCAGCCCCTGGTTCCCGGTGGGCCGACTGGTTCAGCTGGGAACGCGTCGCGCACTCAGCGAAGATGAAATACGCGCCTACGAAGCACCCTTCCCGACAGCCGATCACAAGGCCGGCGCTCGGGCCTTTCCAGAACTGGTGCCCACCCACGACGAACACCCCTGTAGCCGCATGAACCGGCAGGCGTGGCAATTATTGACGGCCTGGAAGAAACCTTTCATCACCTGCTTCAGCGACGGCGACCCGTTTTCACGGGGCGAAGAGCGCAAGCTCCAGCGCCTGATCCCAGGCGCCTACGGCCAACCTCACGTCACCCTGGCCGGCGGGCACTTCGTACAGGAAGACTCTCCCAGGGATTTTGCGCGTATTATCATCGACGCCTGCAAAATGGATATGGCCGGCATGGCCGCCTGAACCGTCCACCGACTGCGGTCAATGCAAAGCGCAGACGCGAGAGGCTCGCGCCAGTACGAAAAAAGCCCGGAGTGATCATCACACCGGGCTTTTTTTAGTTCTGCGCCTGAGATCAGCGCTGCTGACCAGTCAGCACCTTGCGATAGGCTTCCAGCAAGCGTCGGTGACCCTCCGTCGGCGCCGCAGCGTCGAGTTTGCCCAGTCCCGGGAAGCGAACCTCGCCTTCGACCCAGGCCTCTGCAGCCGAAACTGTTTCTTCACCGTAGTACTGCACCAGGGCCCGGCGATAAGGCCTTGGATCCTCACTGCACAGGACCAGCTCAAGCGTTGCATGCAGCGCCCGGTAGCGCAGCCGCTCGTCCGCGCTCAGGTCACCAGACGCCAGTACTGGCGGCATGAGCTCATAGGCTTCTTCTCTTTCGCCCAGCGCCAGCAACAGCCAGATCCGGAACTCACCCATGCGCAGGCGGCCCCATGGGCTGCTATCGCCGACCAATCCGGCCCACTCGAACACTTTGAGCTGATCGTTGACGTTCTGACGATCCAGCAATTCTAGAATCCGGGCCCAGCCCTCCGGTCCGGCGGCTTCCAGATCGAACAGAAGAGGCCGAACATCCAGACAGGCATTATTGTTCTGAAGGATCAGCTCATCCGGCAGATAGATGTCGGAAAAACCCGGCACAAGAATCCGGCACGCGTAAGCGCCGAGCGCCGTATGCTCAGCGATGTAGACTTCGTGACCTTCTCCGTGCAACAGATCCAGCAACTGCCGACAGGCCGTTTCGTTGTCTTTCGCCCAGGGACTATCGGCATCCCAGTCGGCGAAGGCTACATCGGGCTCATCGCTCAGCAGCGCCCAGCTGACATAACCGCTGGAGTCGATGAAGTGCAGCTCCATATTGTGGGGCTCGGCGACCATGTCCATGTCAGCCGTCGGTGGCGGGAAGTCGCCCAGCTCATCCAGTGCCCGGCCCTGCAACAACTCGGTCAGGGCGCGCTCGAGCGCCACCAGGAATGTGGGATGAGCACCAAAGGAGGCATACACACCGCCATCGGGATGCTGCAGCAACAGACACATCACGGGATAGGTCCCGCCCAGCGAAGCGTCGAGAGCACGTACGCCGAACCCGTGGCCTCGCAAGGCCTCCATCCCTTCAAGAATATGAGGATGGCGGCTCAGCACTTCTTCGGGAACCTCTGGTAGCGCAATCGCCTCGCCAATGATGCGCTCTTTGATTGCCCGCTCGAAAATTTCGGAGAGACCCTGAACAACAGCTTCGTCCCGGTTGTTGCCGGCGCTCATGCCATTGGAAACAAACAGATTGGCGATCATGTTGACCGGCACATAAACCGTCTTGCCATCGCTCTGACGGGTGTATGGCAAAGCGCAGATGCCCTTGCCTGTACCGCCGCCATTCATATCGCGCAGTTGTGCCAGTTCCAGCTCCTGGGAATCCACATAAAGCTCGCGCCAGCGGTCGTCCAGCAGATCCTTGGGCCACTGATTGTCATCAGGATCAAACCATTTTTCCTCGGCCTGATGGATAAAGCCAAATTCTCCGAGGATTGGATCGAGCATGAAATCCGCCCACAGATAACGGGTAGACAGACGCTCAATCAGCTCGCCGTAGGCGCTGGCGAGGGCCGCATTGCGGCTTGCTCCCTTACCATTGGAAAAAACCTGAGGACAGTCTTTGTCGCGGATATGAACCGACCATATATGAGGCGCTGGATTGAGCCAGCGCACTTCTTCTATGGAAAAGCCCAGATCGGTGATGGCCTGACCAATGCGGGAAATGGAAACTTCCAGCGCCTGATCTTTGCCGGGGATAAACGTAGCGGTCATGATTGAGCCCGAGCTGCAGAGAGTGACTGCGCAGTTTACCAGCGCCATCGCGGGACTCACAGAGGTCGCTCCCGGATCGTTGCGCATGGAGCAGACCAACAACTGGGGTATGACGTTATTCGTAGGCGACGCCTGCTTGCGGTATCAATCCTTGGTCTATGGGCCTATAATGCGCGGTCTCATCCCCGGAATTTACCTGATCCCGATACGCAACCGCCGTGCACCTGTGTCTGCACTGGCCAGTGCTCTGTATTGGCATCCCGTTATTCCGATTTTTTGCATCGGTTCCATTTCAGGAAACTTCATGTCTGCAGAGTCTTTTGACGATTTCGGTCTCAGCGAAGCCGTTCTCGAGGCTGTTCGCCAGGTGGGTTACGAGTCGCCCTCGTCCATCCAGGCGAAAGCCATTCCCGCGCTACTGACGGGTAAAAATTTGTTGGGTATCGCCCAGACGGGAACGGGCAAGACTGCGGCGTTTGCACTGCCGCTGCTGAGCCGCATTGACCCCACCCGGCATCAGCCGCAGATTCTGGTGGTTGCGCCGACTCGAGAGCTGGCCATTCAGGTGGCTGAGGCGTTCTCAACCTACTCAAGAAGCATTCGCGGTCTGCAAATCGCCTCTATTTATGGCGGCCAGGACTTCCGGCCCCAGCTCAAGGCATTGCAGCGGGGCGCCCAGGTTATCGTAGGCACACCGGGACGTCTGCTGGACCATCTGCGCCGGGGCACGCTGAAGCTGAGCGATCTGCAGGCACTGGTGCTTGATGAGGCCGATGAAATGCTACGCATGGGTTTCATCGACGATGTGGAAGCACTGCTGGCTGCCACACCTGAGACCTGCCAGCGCGCTCTGTTCTCCGCCACGATGCCGGAACCGATCCGCAAAGTGGCGCAGACCTACCTGCACGATGCCCAGGAAGTTCGCATCCAGAGCGAGCAGAAGACCGTCGACAAAATCGAGCAGTTCGTTCTGCCAGTGTTTGCCGAACGCAAGCTTGATGCCCTGACCCGGATTCTCGAAGTTGAGCCCTTTGATGCGGCCATTATTTTCGTCCGCACCAAAGCGGAGACTACGCTGCTCGCAGAGAAGCTGTCGGCCCGTGGCCTTGCGGTAGGTCCGCTGAACGGCGACTTGAATCAGCGCCAGCGGGAACAGACGGTAGAAGATCTGAAAAAAGGCCGTAAAGACCTGATCGTTGCCACCGATGTGGCCGCCCGGGGTCTCGACGTGCCCCGCATTACCCATGTTATTAACTACGATGTCCCTTACGACAGTGAAGCCTATATCCACCGGGTAGGCCGTACTGGCCGTGCGGGTCGTAGCGGCAAAGCCATTCTGCTGGTCACTCCACGTGAGCGCAGCTGGCTCAAGACTCTGGAGCGAGCCACTAACTCGCCCATGAAAGACTATGTACTGCCCTCACCGGAAGATCTGGTGCGCCTGCGCGAGCAGCAGTTCGAAAATCAACTGCTGGGCTTTGCCAATCATAGCAAGGTGGATAAAGCGATTGAGCTGCTGGACCGGATTGCCGGAAAGCATGATCTGGACGTGAACCTGCTCGCCGGCGCGCTTGCGTGCTGGATGGAAACCGCCCAGCCAGGCACCTTGCCCCTGGATCAGCCATCCGATCTGCCGGCTCCGTCCCGAGAGCCGGCGCGACGTCACAGCGACAAGCCTCGCGGGCGGCGTCCCGGCGGCGACCGTTCGGGCCCCCGAGGCAAGCCTGCTCCGCGGAATGGTTCGGGAAAACCAGCGTTCAACAAGGGCAACAACAAAGGCAAGCCCGCCGGCAAGCGGCCGCCTCGCCCTTCGAGAGGCTAAAGCCCTTATGGCACTCTGGTGAACCCAGTCGGCAAAGTCGAAGCGTTTTATCCAGTCTTGGGAACGCCCCAAAAATACTGGTAAAACGTCGAGAGTAAATACCGACCAAAAACACCGACCAAAATAAAAGGAGTCGAAGGGCTCCTTCTATTCGTTTTGGCGACTGGCCAACAAGCGTCAGCCGCCTGATTCGGCCCCCGCGCGCTGGTAGACAACAAAGCTGTAGTCATAGGGATTGTTGTCCGCTGCAGTAAAATCCTCCCGACCCAGCTCTTGCCAGTCCGAAAGTTCAACATCGGGAAAATAGGTGTCACCGCTGACTTCAGCATGAACTTCAGTGATGTACATGCGGTCGATCTCTGGCATCGCCAGGCGGTAAAGTTCTGCGCCGCCAATGACGACCACTTCGTCGACTCCGTCCAGCTCAGCGTGTGCACGGGCCTTCGTTAGAGCGTCATCCAGACTATAGACCACGGAGGCCCCCTGTGGCTCTGGCCAGGAGCGGTCGCGAGTCACCACTACATTCAGGCGACCCGGCAGGGGCCGGCCAATTGAGTCCCAGGTTTTGCGCCCCATGATAATGGGCTTACCCATCGTCGCCTGCTTGAAATACTTCAGGTCGCCAGGCAGATGCCAGGGAAGTTGGCCGTTTCGGCCGATCACGCCGTTTCGTGCGCGGGCTACGATCAGTGCAGTTCTCATCGTCGGTCAGGCCTTTTTGCTTCAGAACTTGTCTCGTCAGATTCAGATGGCAATCGGGGCACGGATAATCGGCCACGGATCATAATTTTCGAACTCGAAGTCCTCGAATTCATAGTCGAACACCGTTTCAGGCTTTCGCAGAATACGCAGCTTGGGCAAGGGTCGTGGCTCACGCTTAAGCTGCTCGAAAACGATGTCGTCCGTCAGGTGATTGCTGTACAGATGGCAGTCGCCAAAGGTGTGAACAAAATCGCCCACCTCCAGATCGCATTGCTGGGCAATCATATGAGTGAGCAGGCTGTAGGAGGCGATGTTGAACGGTACGCCCAGAAACAGGTCCGCGCTGCGCTGGTAAAGCTGGCACGACAATCGCCCATTAGCCACATAGAACTGGAACAGGCAGTGACAAGGGGCCAGAGCCATTCGTCCCCGACGAACATTTTCCTGGGGAGATACGCTCTCATCCGGAAGTTCCGCCGGGTTCCAGGCGGAAACAATCAGACGCCGCGACTGCGGCTTGGTGCGGATCTGTTCAATCACGTCCTGGATCTGATCAACCACCCGACCGTCCGGGCACTGCCAACTGCGCCACTGCTTTCCATAGATCGGGCCAAGGTCACCATCCTCCAGAGCCCACTCGTTCCAGATCGAGACCTTGCGCTCCTGCAGCCAGCGGTTGTCCGTCGAGCCTTTGAGGAACCAGAGCAGCTCATAGATGATGCTGCGCAGATGTACTTTTTTTGTCGTCACCAGAGGAAATCCCTGGCTCAAATCGAAATGGAGCTGACGACCGAACACAGAGCGGGTACCGATACCGGTGCGGTCTCCCCGATCAGTGCCGTTATCAACCACATCTTTCATGAGATCCAGATAGGCCTTCATACTTTATTCCGTCCATAGGCGTAGGCCATCAGAGCCGCACCACCGATGATCATCGGGAATGAGAGTACCTGCCCCATGGTGAGCCAACCGAATGCCAGGTAACCCAGTTGCGGATCGGGCTGGCGGACAAATTCCACCAGAAAGCGAAAGCAGCCATACATCATCACGAAGAGCCCGGAAACCGCCGCTCGCGGACGCGGTTTGGCTGAAAACCACCAGACGATCACAAACAGGGCAACGCCTTCAAGCATGAACTGGTAAAGCTGGGATGGATGACGCGGCAGCGCATCGGGTGCGGTGGGAAAAATCATGGCCCAGGGCACATCGGTTGGTTTGCCCCAGAGTTCGCCGTTGATGAAATTACCAATTCTGCCTGCGCCGAGCCCAACCGGCACCAGAGGCGCGAGAAAATCGGTAATCTGGAAGAACGTACGATTGACCTTGCGACCGTATAGCAGCATCGCAATCATGACGCCGATCAATCCCCCGTGAAAGGCCATTCCCCCTTCCCAGATCCGAAACAGCCATAGCGGATCCTGCAGGAAAACCGGGAAATTATAGAAGACGACATAACCGAAGCGGCCGCCGAGAATCACACCGACGGCACAATAGAAAATCAGATCCCCCACCTGATCCGGCTCCAGGGGCGAATGGGGCTTGCGTGCCCTCCAGCGACCCAGCACCCAGCCCATGGCAAACCCAAACAGGTAAGTCAGTCCATACCAGTGGACTTGCAGCGGCCCGAGACTCACTGCGATGGGGTCGATTTGCGGGTATTTCAGCATAGTCTTTCCTAGTTAGCGTGGGCCGGCCCCGTCAGGCGAACAGAAACTTGATACCAACGATAAACAGCAGAATAGCGAACAGTTGTTTTAATTTTCTTGCATCCAGACGATGCGCCAGCGTTGCACCAAAACGGGCACAAAAAACGCTGGTGGCGATGATGCCGAGCAATGCAGGCATATAAACAAAACCCAGCGAGTATTCCGGCAGGCCAGGCTTTCCCCAGCCCGTTCCCACATTCGCAAGCGCTCCTGCGACGGCAATCGGCAGGCCACAGGCCGCTGACGTTGCCACAGCCTGCTGCATTCGCACGCCACACCAGCTCAGAAATGGCACCGTCAGCGTCCCGCCCCCAATACCGAAAATTGCGGACGCCCAGCCGATCCCACCACCGGCCAGCCCGAGCCCTCCGAGCGCGGGAACATCACGCCCGGGCTTCGGCACCACGTCGAAAAACATCTTGATTGAAACCGCTATCGCGAACACTCCGATGATCAAGGTCAGCGTGTCTCCGCTGAGCAGCGAAGCCGTCCAGGCACCCAGAGCCGCGCCAAATATGATCCCGACCGCCATAGGCCGAAAAAGATCCCATCTCACCGCGCCGCGGCGATGGTGAGCCCGAATCGAACTGATCGACGTAAACACGATAGTTGCGAGCGATGTACCCACCGCCATATGGGCCGCGAGATCGAGACCGATGCCCTGACTCTGGAGACTGAAAATAAGGACCGGCACGATGATCATACCGCCACCGATGCCAAACAGCCCTGCAAGAACCCCGGCAAACGCTCCGAGCGTCAGGTAGATTGCAATGAGGCCAAACAGCGTCATGGTAGATCCGGGCTGAATTCACAAGGCCGGTATGATACACAAACGCAGCAGACTCTGGACAATCACCGGCCCGATGTCCGCCTAACGCCTGCCAGCGCACTCCACGGAATTATAGTCATGTGTCTGATTCTTTTCGGCTTTCATCGTCACCCGCGCTACCCGCTGATCGTAGCCGCTAACCGTGACGAGTTTCACGATCGACCCACGACCAGCATGCACTGGTGGCCGGATCGGGAGATTCTGGCAGGCCGCGACGAACGCTCCGGAGGCACCTGGATGGCCATAACCCCTCGCGGTGAAGTCGCGGCGGTCACCAATGTCCGTGAGCCCGGCCAAACCTCAGGTACCAGGAGCCGTGGAGAGCTGCCGCTAGCGGCGTTAAGACAGACGAATACAGAACTGGCGGCTTACTGCGATGACCAGGCGGAGCAGTATGAAGGCTACAACCTGGTCAAACTCAGTGGTCGTGAGGGCTGGTATTACAGCAACCGTGACCCTCAGCCCGGCCGGCGGGTCTTCCGTGGCAGCTACGGGGTGAGCAATCACCTCCTGCAGAGTCCCTGGCCGAAGTTAGTGCGTCAACGCCAGCGTCTGGACCAGATGCTGGCGCACCGCGCCGACCACTTTACAACCGGGCAACTGCACGACGCTCTGATAGACCAGCTGCGCGATAGCGAGCCGGCGCCGGACCATTTACTCCCTGACACCGGCGTGGGAATTCAGTTTGAAAGATTTCTTTCACCTCCGTTCATTGTCGGTCCGACCTACGGCACTCGGGCGACCACGGTTGTTACAGTGGATGATCAGGGCCACTGCTGCGTCACCGAACAGGCTTGGCAGCCAGGCGGAGAACCGGCAACACGGAACAGTTTTAACTGGCAAACCCCCCTCTCACTTTGAATGAGGCTGGGCGCTTTTGGATGTTCCGGCGAATGGTCTTCAGAGCCATTCTGATATACTGCCGCCGAATAGCGACCTCGCCCGAACGAAAGGAACTGCAGGAGACTTCATGTCTAAAGAATCCAAGGCCCCAGCCATTGCTGACTTTGAAAAGTCGCTGAACGAACTCGAAGGCTTGGTGCGGGATCTGGAACAGGGCGAACTGACTCTGGAACAGTCGCTGAAGGCCTTTGAGCGCGGTGTTTCTCTCACGCGAGCCTGCCAGGAATCGCTGAAATCGGCCGAGCAGCGAGTGGAACAGCTGATGCAGACCGAATCCGGCGATCTCGAGACCCGCCCATTGGGCGACGGGGACGCGGAGTGATGCTGGAGGTGACTTCACCGGACAATTTCCTCGAAACCGTCCGGAGCGACACCGAGCAGTTTCTCGCGGCCAACCTGCCCGCGAAGGATGAAGCGCCAGAGCGGCTTTCGTCCGCCATACGCTACAGCGTTCTGGGCGGCGGCAAGCGGCTGCGGCCAGCGCTTTGCCTGGCCACGGCCCGCGCCCTGGGCGTGCAAGACACCGCCGCTTTTTTAAGGCCCGCCTGTGCTGTTGAGCTTATTCACGCCTATTCGCTGATCCACGATGATCTGCCGGCAATGGACGATGACGATCTGCGACGGGGCAAGCCAACGGTTCATATCGCATACGATGAGCCCACGGCCATTCTCGCCGGGGATGCACTGCAGACGCTTGCGTTTGAGTGGCTCAGCAGAGCCGAGGAATTTACTGCCGATCAGCGACTGGCCATGATTCAGGAGCTCTCCGCGGCTAGCGGGCACCGCGGCATGGCCGGCGGCCAGGCCATTGACCTGTATTCCGTTGGAAGCCGTGTGGATCTTCCCTATCTTGAAACCATGCATCGCTGGAAAACAGGCGCATTGATTGAGGCCAGCGTTGCCCTCGGTGCCCTGGGGTGCCAACGCACCCACGGCCAGCTTCAGTCGTTACGCCGATATGCGGCGGCGGTCGGTTTGGCGTTCCAGGTGCAGGACGATCTGCTTGATGTCGAGGGCGATACCGCCGTTATCGGCAAGCCGCAGGGCTCTGATGCCGCACGCGACAAACCGACGTTTCCCAGCCTGCTGGGACTGAACGGTGCCCGGGAGTACCTCGAAGATCTACTGACTGACTCGCTCAGCAGCCTCCAGGGCTTTGGTGATGAAGCCGAACCTCTGAGGGCGCTGGCGCGCTTTGCCGTAGGTCGGCAGCACTGATCTGGCGGCCATATCTCACGAGGCGTTGTTTTGCGTTCGGGCCTGAAATCAGACAGAGGCAACCTGCATTAAACGGCGCCAGTAACAGTGAAAGGAGACCGGCTTTTTCACTATAATGGCCGGTCAGGTTTTTACCGATGGAATATCAGGGCAAGAGGTTTTTCATGCAGGAGCTGCAGATGTTCAGGAAAATCCCTACCCAGCGGCCCGCCACACCGCTGCTGGACAGGGTTTCGTCGCCGGAACAGTTGCGCACCTTACCTCGTGAAGACCTGGGTCGACTGGCCAATGAGCTGCGCGCTTTTCTGCTCTGGACGGTGGGCCAGACTGGTGGACACTTCGGCGCAGGCCTGGGTGTGCTGGAGCTGACAGTCGCCCTCCACTACGTATTCCGCACGCCCGATGATCGGCTGGTCTGGGATGTTGGCCACCAGGCCTATCCCCACAAAATTCTGACGGGCCGCCGGGATCAGATGGGCAGCATTCGCCAGAAAAATGGTATCGCCGGCTTCCCCAAACGATGTGAAAGCCCCTACGACACCTTCGGCGTTGGTCACTCCAGCACGTCAATCAGCGCCGCGCTCGGTATGGCGCTGGCGGCACAACAACAGGGAAGCTCCCGCCGTAGTATCGCCGTCATCGGTGACGGCGCCATGACAGCGGGCATGGCTTTTGAAGCACTGAGTCATGCCGGCGATCTCAAGGCAAACCTGCTGGTGATCCTCAACGACAACGATATGTCTATTTCGGCCAACGTCGGTGGGCTTTCAAACTACTTCGCCCGACTGCTGGCCAGTCGCACCTACCACCAGGTTCGCGGCGGTAGTAAAAAGGTGCTGCAGGGTGCCCCTCACCTGATGGCCCTCGCCCGCAAGACCGAAGAGCACGTTAAGGGACTGATTTCTCCGGGCACGCTTTTCGAAGAACTGGGCTTCAATTATATCGGCCCCATCGACGGCCACGACCTGCCTCTGCTGCTCGACACTCTGGAAACCATCAGTCATCTGGACGGGCCCCAGTTTCTCCACATCGTCACTAAAAAAGGCCGCGGATTTGCACCCGCAGAGGCTGACCCGATCCGGTATCACGCCATCACCAAGATTGAGCCGGTGCCGCCCAGCAAGCCCGAGCCGGTTCCCGTCAAAAAGCCCAAGTACGCTAACGTCTTCGGCCAATGGTTGTGCGACGCGGCTGAGGAAAATCAGCGGGTCATCGGTATCACTCCCGCCATGTGCGAAGGTTCGGACATGGTGGCTTTTGCTCGCCGCTTTCCCGAGCGGTACCACGACGTAGCCATTGCCGAGCAGCATGCTGTGACTTTGGCTGCAGGGCTCGCCTGTGACGGCGCCAAACCCGTAGTCGCCATCTATTCCACTTTTCTTCAGCGCGCTTACGATCAGCTGATTCACGACGTCGCCATCCAGAATCTGGATGTTCTGTTCGCCCTGGACAGGGCCGGCCTGGTCGGCGAAGACGGACCAACCCATGCGGGCGCTTTCGATATCAGTTACCTGCGATGCATCCCCAATATGCTGGTGATGACCCCCTCAGATGAGCGGGAAACCCGGATGATGCTGCAGACGGGTCTGGTCTATCGGGGCCCAGCGACCGTTCGCTATCCGAGAGGTGCCGGCACAGGCGCCGAGTTGGCCCGCGAACTGCTTACCCTGCCGATAGGCAAGGCGCGCATGGTCCGGGAAGGCAAGCAGGTTGCCATTCTGAATTTCGGGACGCTGCTGCCGAGCGCCGTTCGAGCCGCTGAATCATTGAATGCGACCGTGATCGACATGCGATTCGTAAAACCGCTGGACGAAGCCATGGTACTGAAACTCGCAGAGAGTCATGACCTGCTGGTCACGCTTGAAGAGAACACCATTGCTGGCGGAGCAGGAAGCTCGGTCACCGAACTGCTCAATCAGGAAGGCGTACTGCGATCGGTGCTTCAGCTTGGACTGCCCGATCGGTTTATTGATCAGGGCACCCGTGAAGAATTACTGCAGGAATGCGGGCTGGATGCCGAGGGAATTGAAAAGTCGATCGCCCAGCGACTTGAGAGGATCAGCGGCAGTCGGAGCCTTAGGGCCGCGCTATAGAATCAAGCAGCGGTCGAACGTAATCAGAAACGGATCAGGCACCGGAACTGAGCAGGCTTTCAGACCGGGTCGTCGTCCTGATGCGTGGCCATCAAGTGGCCGAGCTTTGACTGCTTGGTGTTGAGGTAATCTTCATTGTAGGGATTGCGACCTACATGCAGAGGCACCCGCTCAGCAATACGGATACCCATGTCTTCCAGCGCTTTCACTTTGCGCGGATTATTGGTCATCAGGCGTAGGCTGCTGATGCCCAGGTGCTCCAGCATGTCTTTACACATTCCGTAGTCGCGCATATCGGCGCCGAACCCGAGTCGGACATTCGCTTCGACCGTATCCACGCCCTGATCCTGCAGATTGTAGGCGCGGATTTTGTTCAGCAGTCCAATGCCACGCCCTTCCTGGCGGAGATACAGCAATATGCCACGACCTTCCCGGGCAATGCTGCCAAGCGCTTCTTCCAACTGATAACCGCAGTCGCAGCGCATGCTAAACAGTGCGTCACCGGTGAGGCACTCGGAATGGGTGCGAGCCAGCACCGGCTCGCCTGATGCGACATCACCGAGGGTGAGAGCCACATGCTCCTTGCCTGTAGCCAGCTCTTCGAAGCCATGCATATCGAACACGCCGAACGGCGTAGGCAAACGACAGGATGCGATAAAGCTGACCAGCACGGAATGTCCTCGACGGCAATACAGATTCTCAGGGCGCAGCATTCTACCAGAACTGACGGCTTTTTGGGCGATTCAGGGACTGCCCGGGCCAGACCGTCAAACGCCGTGGCACCTCTGCCCTAACTTCAGGAGTGCTTTAGCTGTCGCGTTGCCAGTGGCCGCTTTTGCCTCCGAGCTTCTCCACCAGGCGCAGGTTCTCAATGGACATGCCCCGGTCGACGGCCTTGCACATGTCGTAAAGAGTCAGGGCGGCGATGCTGGCAGCTGTCAGCGCTTCCATTTCCACGCCAGTGCGAGCCGCCAGCTTGCAGCGGGTCAGAACGTGGATTCCACAGGGTTGCTCTGAGGCCGTAAGCTCGACCTTTACAGAGGTGAGATTTAGGGCGTGACACATGGGAATCAGCTCGTGAGTCTTCTTTGCCGCCATGATGCCGGCAATGCGCGCCGTCGCCAGTACATCGCCTTTGGGATGACGGCCATTGACCACCATGGCCAGTGTTTCTGGCTCCATGGTAATAAACGCCTCGGCGCGGGCTTCGCGACTGGTGACGTCTTTGTCGGACACATCCACCATATTCGCTTCGCCCTGATCGTTCAGATGCGTCAGTTGGCTCATTCTGTCGGTCTCCAGCTTGCGCTCTGCGGGACTATCCCGCGAAGCTATTGGGCCACCAGGCGGAAATGGCGGCGACACCCTGCCCACCGGCCTGACGGATACGGGTGCAGTCTTCCAGTGCCAGCCCGCCCAGTCCATAAACCGGCAATATTGCCCGCTCACAGAGGGCCTCGAATCGGGTGAGTCCCATCGCCGCTGCTCCGGGGTGGGAAGCGGTCGGTTGCACCGGACCAAGCGTTACGAAATCCGCGCCGATCGCCGCCGCATGATCGAGTTGAAATTCATCATGACAGGATACCGCCAGCATCTTGTCACGACTGACCGGGCGCTCGTTCAGGACCTTCGCATCTCGCCAGGGTAAATGCACGCCAACGATCCGGGGGCTTGCCATTTCCGGACTATCCAGGCTTGCCCTGCCATGAGCCATCAGCCGTATCCCGAGTGACTGAACAATCTCAGACGCCACGACCTGGGCTAACAGGGCCTGATAATCGATGCTGGCCAGCTGGGGATTGCGCAAAAGCAGCAATTTGCCGCCAATATCAGATTGTGAAGACAGAATCTGGCATGCCCGCTCCAGCGGTTCCACCTGCGCGACAGCACCGGTGATCAGGTAGGTCTCGGGCAACTGGATGGCTTGAAGGATCGGACGGTTGGCGGCAGGAAATTCCTCAGGAACCAGATCACGGGGTTGCCGCCAGCCGATGTCCTGACCTTCCCTGCCAACAGGCTCGCCTTTGCCTGATTTGCACTCACAGACGTAAAGAGCAACCTGTTTGTCGCCATAGTCGTGACGAATCGTAATTAACGGCTTCACGGTCGCCGGATCGATCATAAGCCCGGTTTCTTCTTTAAGCTCCCGGACCAGGGCCTCCGCCACCGTTTCGCCAGGCTCGATCTTGCCGCCAGGAAATTCAAGCAGGCCGCCCTGGTGCCGATCCAGGGGGCGGCGTGCAATCAGGACCTGATCGCCGCGCCGGACCACAGCCACCGCAACACGGACTTCAGACACCGGTCAGGTCCGGTATTCCGCGTTAATGGTGACATATTCGTGTGAGAAGTCCGTCGTCCAGACGGTTTCCCGTGTGTCACCTCTGCCAAGCAGAATCCGTATTGAAATATCTTCGGCTTCCATCGCGGCCTGACCACGTTCCTCGGTGTAGTCCGCAGCGCGCCCACCGTTTTCGACGATGCACACCTCGCCCAGATAAATATGGATACCACTAACATCCAGATCGTCGATACCGGCTCGCCCAACAGCCGCCAGAATGCGACCCCAGTTAGGATCGCTGGCGAACAGAGCGGTTTTGACCAATGGCGAGTGGGCGACGGTATAAGCAACGGCACGGGCCTCATCGCGGCTGGCAGCCTGCTCAACATCGATAGTGACGAATTTGGTTGCCCCTTCCCCATCCCGTATGATCGCGTGGGCAAGATTCACGAACACATCCTCCAGCGCCAGGCGAAGCGCGGCATAGGCTTCACTATCTTCAGTGATCAGGGGCATACCGTTGCCACCGGTGGCAATCAGCATGCAGGCGTCGTTGGTGGAGGTGTCCCCATCGATGGTAATGCGATTGAAGGAGCGATCAGCCAGCTCAGAGGCCAGACGTTGCAGAGCCTTCGGTTCCACGGCGGCGTCGGTCGCGATAAATCCCAGCATGGTCGCCATATTGGGGCAGATCATACCGGCCCCTTTGCTGATTCCGGATATGACCACTGGATGACCATCAATCTTGAGCGATCGACTCGCGCCCTTGGGGCGGGTATCGGTGGTCATGATGCCATAGGCAGCATCTTCCCAATGATCCTCAGACAGGCTGGCCAGCGCATCCGGCAAACCTGCCTGAATCTTGCCAACGGGCAGGGCTTCGCCGATGACACCCGTTGAAAAAGGCAGCACGGCCTGCGCAGCCACGCCAGCCTGCTCGGCCAGTGTCTGGCAGCAGGTCAGCGCATCCTCAATGCCCTGATTTCCGTTACCGGCGTTAGCATTGCCCGTATTGATCAGCAGGTATCGGGTAGCCGCTACTGCCAGATGCTGACGAGTCACCACCACCGGCGCCGCACAGAAGCGATTCCGGGTAAACACACCGGCTACTTGGGCTCCTTCAGCCAGCTCCATAACGACCAGATCTCGGCGTCCCGGCTTTTTGATGCCGGCACATGCCACACCAAGCCTGAGACCTTTGACCGGATAGAATTGTGGTAGCGAGCCTTGACCCGTTGCCATAGTCGAAATACTCCTGAAGCTTCAGAAAGAACGGCCATCACCGACGAGTCCTGCGCGGGAGAGGGCTATTAAACCAGCGCGCCCGGTAAAATCACGAAGTCGGTGCCGACTTGCCATGACATTACCAGGCGCGCTTTTAAACTATCGAAGAGGCCTTGTGAGTTCTGGTCGAGGCCAATCCGTGTGCCTGTCAGAAATCAGAAGCTCTGTCAGACCACCTTTCCGTGACACTGCTTGTACTTCTTGCCTGAGCCGCAGGGGCATGGCTCGTTCCGACCCACCTTGCGCTCGTCGCGGATGTAGGTCTCGGCCACAGCGGGGCCATTCTGGCCGGCAGACTGACCGGCATTGGTCTGTCCCGCGTTGCCCTGGCCAGCGCCACCCTGACCCTCTGCAGAGACTGCATTGCCTTGTTCATGCTTCAGGCGGGCGGCGGCCAACTGGCGCTCCAGTTCCTCTTTGCGACGACGCTCCAGTTCTGCCATCTCTTCTTTGGACTGAACCCGCACGTGGCAGAGAATCCGCACGACATCGTGCTTCATGGATTCCAGCAGAGCCTCAAACATGTTGAACGCTTCGCGCTTGTACTCCTGCTTGGGATTCTTCTGCGCATAGCCGCGCAAATGAATGCCCCGACGCAAATGGTCCATGTTGGACAGATGCTCTTTCCAGAGCGTATCGATCACCTGCAGGAACACCTGCTTTTCAAACCGACGCATGGATTCAGCGCCAACGACTTCTTCCTTGGCGGCGTAATCGTTGACGATGGCATCCAGAATCTTCTGGCGGAGGCCGTCTTCGTCGAGGGTCTTGTCTTCGTCCAGCCACTGCTGAACCGGAAGATCGATATTGGCCTCCGACTGCAGCTGGGCCTCGAGACCGGGGATGTCCCACTGCTCCGGCATGCTCTGCAACGGGATGTGGTCGCTAAACAGTGAGTCCACAACGTCCTCACGGATGGTCTGCACAAGCTCGGAAATATCGTCCGACGACATGATGTCGTTGCGCTGCTCGTAGATCACCGAACGCTGATCATTGGCGACATCATCGTACTCAAGCAGCGTCTTGCGCATGTCGAAGTTACGACCTTCAACCTTACGCTGGGACTTTTCGATGGCATTGCTCACCATTCGGTGTTCGATAGCTTCGCCCTTTTTCATCCCCATGGCCTGCATGATGTTCTTCACCCGATCGGGAGCGAAGATACGCATGAGGTTGTCTTCCAGGGAAAGGAAGAAACGGGAGGAGCCGGGGTCGCCCTGACGTCCAGCCCGGCCACGCAGCTGGTTATCGATACGCCGCGATTCGTGGCGCTCTGTGCCGATGATATGCAGACCGCCGTTTTCGAGTACCTGGTTGTGACGCTCAGTCCACTCGGCTTTAAGGCGAGCAAGATCCTCTTCACTGGGATTCTCAAGACCTGCGGCTTCGTACTCCCAGTTACCACCCAGGACAATATCGGTGCCTCGACCCGCCATGTTGGTGGCAATGGTTACCGCACCCGGTCGACCGGCCTGGGCAATGATCTGCGCTTCACTCTCGTGCTGCTTGGCGTTGAGAATCTTGTGTTCGATCTTGCCATTACGAAGCAGTCGCGAAAGCAGCTCCGAGGCTTCAATGGACGCCGTACCGACCAGAATTGGCCGACCTTCCGCCTGGACATCTTTGATTTCATCAATGATGGCGTGGAATTTTTCTTCCTGGGTCAGATAGATCAGGTCGTTATAATCGATCCGCTGAATCGCTCTGTTCGTGGGAATGACAACGACGTCCAGACCGTAGATCTGGCGAAACTCAAAGGCTTCGGTGTCCGCAGTACCCGTCATACCGGCGAGCTTGTTGTACAGACGGAAGTAGTTCTGGAAAGTCGTGGAGGCCAGGGTCTGGCTCTCTGCCTGAATCCGGGCACCTTCTTTGGCTTCGATGGCCTGATGCAGACCTTCGCTCCAGCGGCGCCCTGGCATGGTCCGCCCGGTGTGCTCGTCAACGATGACCACCTGGCCACCCTGCACGATGTAATCGACGTCCTTCTGGAACAGATGGTGAGCCCGCAGGCCCGAGTGGACGTGGTGCAGCAGGCTCAGGTTCGAGGCGGCATAGAGGCTCTCGCCTTCCCTGAGCAATCCTTTCTCAAGCAGTATTGCCTCGACCTTCTCATGACCTGCTTCGGTCAGTTCGACGCTCTTGTTCTTCTCGTCGACAGTGAAGTCACCGGTGGGCTCTCCTTCTTCCGGAATCTCGCCCTTTTCCAGTGTCGGAATGACCCGGTTGATCTCTTCGTACATCTTGGAGCTGTCTTCGGCAGGGCCGGAGATGATCAACGGGGTACGGGCTTCGTCGATCAAAATGGAGTCGACTTCGTCGACGATTGCGAAATTCAGCGGACGCTGAACCTTGTCGGCGGTGCTGAACGCCATGTTGTCGCGGAGATAGTCGAAACCGAATTCGTTGTTGGTACCGTAGGTGATATCGGCAGCGTAGGCCTGGCGTTTTTCATCGGCTGACTGGCCCGCTACGATCACGCCGACGTTCATACCCAGGAAGCGATACAGACGTCCCATCCATTCGGCATCCCGGCGAGCCAGATAGTCGTTGACGGTGACGACATGCACGCCTTTTTCGGAAAGCGCGTTGAGGTAGACGGCCGCCGTCGCCACCAGCGTCTTACCTTCACCGGTTTTCATTTCGGCGATATGGCCTTCGTGCAGCGTGATCCCGCCAATCAACTGGACGTCAAAGTGGCGCATGCCCATAACACGCTTGCTGGCCTCACGAACCGTTGCAAAGACCTCGGGCAACAACTGGTCCAGCGTTTCTTTTTCCAGTCGCTCGCGGAATTCGACGGTTTTCGCCTGCAATTCCTCATCGGAAAGGCTACTGAACGCCTCTTCAAGACCGTTAACCTGCGCAACGATCTTTCGCATCCTTTTGACTTCTCGGGAATTTTTACTGCCGAACAAACTGGTTGCAAGCTTCGTAAACATAGACCGCTGCTTCTGTGTTATCTGATCGATGGCTGGCCGCAAATACTGGCGACAACTCCGAGGAGGAAACGGCTAAAAAAGTGTCAAGACGACGGGGCCAGAATTTTTAGAGGAGGCATTCTAACCCTAATTCCATCAAGGACAAAAGAAACCCGCGACTGGCGCGGGCATAGTGTGAAGCGGAACAGGCACCGGACGGTCGGCAATCCGACGGAGTCATCCTCAGCGACTGGCGCGCTCTATATATTTCTCCGGATTCTGGCTCTTGCCATCCTGAATCACTTCAAAATGAACATGAGGGCCGGTCGACCGTCCGGTAGTCCCCAGCAGCGCGACGACCTGACCACGCTCAACCACTTCTCCGGCTTCCACCTTCACAGCTTTACAGTGAGCGTAGCGCGTAACCAGACCTTCGCCATGGTCGATCTCCACCAACATGCCGTAGCCGTGCTTGTCGCCTGCAAAGGTGACTACGCCTGCAGCCACCGCAATGATGTCACTACCCTCACGCCCTGCCAGGTCTACACCATTATGCCAAGCGCGACGCCCTGTGAAGGGATCAGAGCGGTAGCCATAGCGCGATGACAGCCAACCCCAGGTAATCGGGCGTCCTGCAACGAAACGCTCTTTCTCATGGGCTCGGCGGGTCATCAGGGTGTCCAGCAGACGAAGCTGCCGCTCACGACTGGTAATCTGATCACTGAGCTGATTGATCATCGACGACAGCTCCGGCGCTGAATAGCCTTCCAGCTCTTGGGTTGTCTCCGGGCCGCCTACGGCGGGCGGACGATCAAAGCTGAATTCATTGCTACTGACCAGACCTTCATCAACAAATCGCTGACCCAGAGCATCCAGTCGCAGCACACGACTCTGTAGCTGACCGAGGCGAAGCGTCAGCGCGTCGACCTGGTAGCGCATCTCGTCGGTGATTCTGTCGATTTCTCGCTGCTGGCTCTCAAGCCGCTCCTGCCAAGCCGCCACTACGGTGCTATCGAGCCCGGATTCGGAAACGGACGGCTGTGCCGTTGCAAGCCGAAAGCCTATCCAGCCCGCGGCAATGACCACAGAACAGAGAATCGCAAACAGCGCCAACACCGACGGCCAGTTGAACGCGACCGAGCGGGACTTCCCATGTTTTTTTGCGACAAAGATTATATTCATACTCACGATGACTGCTTAGGGCAAAGTGGTTCCGTCCACAATGCGGATCGAGTGTTGTGGCACAAGCCCGATAAAAGCATTCCTTGGCGGGCTCTGAAGCTGAAAGCTTCCTGTACCGATGAGTCCGGTGCGTCATTGGCGCCGAGCGACTAATCGCCCCTCGGATCCAGTCAATGATTCTTCACCTTTTGGACCAAGGGAGGACAATAGCGTAGAGAGACGCAAAAATCCGTGCCAGAATCGAAGAATAGACAAGCCTCGACCCGGCTTGGGTAACGAACCGTAAAATTTATGGTAGAACTTATATCATTCAGCGCTGACGACGACGGGCCGTCTGAGCAGCTTAACCAGCTTCTGAGCCAGGCTCAGCGCCATGCTGAGCAGGAAAAAGTGCTGCTGGAAAAGCTTCCGTCCGACCTGACGGACGGCGTTCGTCTGGGACGATTTAACGACGGCAGAATGTTGTTGATCGCAAGTGACTCAATGCAAGCCAGCCAACTGAGGTTCCGTCAGCAGGAGATTATGGAGTCTCTGCGTGCCGCCGTGCCATTTCAATACCTATGGTCAGTCGACGTCAAGGTCCGACCGGCAATTCCAGCCAGAAAGCGCAGCAAAGCGAAACGTATCCTCAGTAACGAAAATGCCCGGCTCCTCGAGGAGGAAGCCAGGCATACAGAAGATCCAGGGCTCAAAGCAGCGCTGTTCAAGCTTGCGCGTCACTCGCGCCGCTAGAACACCCTAAAGGGCTCAGATCAGGCCTGAGCCGCCAGAGCGGGCTTCATATAGGAAATCGGCGCCGTCTTTTCATCGTCAAAGGTGACCACTTCCCAGGCATCTTTCTCGGCAAGGAGTCTTCGCAGCAGGCGATTGTTCAGATCGTGGCCTGACTTAACACCGCGGAACTCACCAATCAGGCTATTACCGAGAAGGTACAGGTCACCGATAGCGTCCAGAACCTTGTGCTTAACGAATTCGTCTTCGTAACGAAGACCATCCTCGTTAAGAATCTTGTACTCGTCTACAACGATAGCGTTGTCGACGCTACCACCGAGGGCCAGATTCATAGAGCGCAACTTCTCGATATCTTTCATGAATCCGAAAGTACGGGCCCGGCTCACTTCTTTCACAAATGACGTACTCGAGAAGTCGACAGTCGCGGTCTGGGCTCTTCCCTTGAAAACCGGGTGATCAAAGTCGATACCGAAGCTGACCTTGAAACCCTCAAAGGGCAGGAACGTGGCCGACTTGCCGTCTTCTTCGACCGTCACTTCACGCTTGATACGGATAAACCGCTTGGCAGCGCTCTGCTCGGAAATGCCCGCAGACTGCAGCAGGAAGACGAAAGGACCGGCACTGCCATCCATGATCGGCACTTCCGATGCGCTGAGTTCGACATAGCAATTGTCGATACCCAGGCCCGCCATCGCAGACAGCAAATGCTCAATTGTGGCGACACGCACGCCATCTTTGACCAAGGTGGTGGAGAGCATGGTGTCGCCGACACATTCGGCGCATGCCTTGATTTCCACTACCGGATCGAGATCCGTGCGGCGGAAAACAATACCGGTATCGACTGGAGCCGGCTTCAGGGTGAGGTAAACCTTCTCACCGGAATGAAGACCAACGCCAGTAGCTCTGATGGTATTTTTGAGCGTCCGCTGTCTAATCATGTGTTCACATTTCCGTCACAAAAAAGAGGTATTCTTCAGGCAAAACTGGTGCCGAAGATACCAGAAAGTGAGACTGAGTACCATTTAACCAACTATGGCAGATGGTCGTTGGCCCAGTTTCCCTACTCTTTCAAACTGGATAACCGAGGGCCGCGCCTAGCTGGCGTCGGCCCCGAGCGGAGACCGGGTTTGAAGGAGGGGTAACCCTATCAGTCCGCCTGACGACGAAGGAATGCGGGAATATCGAGATATTCGACGCTCTGCTCTTCGTTTTCGTTGCGCTGATCCAGCGCTGCATTACCGCCAGCAACTGCACGACGACGCAGAATCGCCGGACGATCCAGCTGGTGGTAATCTGTTTTACCGTCAAGCGTGCGGGTGTTGTCGACCACTTTGGTCGGCTTTTCGCGCTCGCCACCCAGACCGGTAGCCACAACCGTTACCTTGATTTCGTCCTGCATGTCTTCGTCGATCACGGTTCCTACCACTACAGTAGCCGTCTCTGAAGCAAACTGCTGAACGATCTCACCAACCTCAGCAAACTCGCCCATGCTCAGATCCAGACCGGCAGTGATGTTCACCAGAATGCCCTTGGCACCGTGGAGATTGACATCTTCCAGCAGCGGACTGCGGATCGCACGCTCGGCAGCTTCCTGAGCGCGGTTATCGCCTTTGGCGCTGGCAGTGCCCATCATTGCCATGCCCATTTCAGACATCACTGTCTTCACGTCTGCGAAGTCGACGTTGATCATACCGCTGCGGGTGATCAGGTCGGCGATGCCCTGCACGGCACCTTGCAGAACGTTATTGGCCTCAGAAAACGCATCCATCATGGTGGTCTTCTTTCCCAGGACGGACAAAAGCTTTTCGTTGGGGATGGTGATCAGCGAATCGACTTTCTCGCTCAGTTCCTTGAGGCCTGCATCGGCCACGCTCATACGCTTGCGGCCTTCGAAAGCAAAAGGCTTGGTCACAACCGCAACAGTAAGAATGCCCATTTCACGAGCAACTTCTGCGACAACCGGGGCTGCACCGGTGCCGGTACCACCGCCCATGCCGGCGGTGATAAACACCATATCAGCACCTTTGAGCGCTTCTGAAATCCGGTCCCGGTCCTCAAGTGCTGACTGACGACCGACTTCAGGATTGGCTCCCGCACCCAGACCCTTGGTGACGTTGCCACCGAGCTGGATGATGTGCTGCGGGTCCATATCCAGCTTTGCCAGCGCCTGGGCGTCAGTGTTGGCGCACAGAAATTCAACACGATCGATGTCGCTCTTGACCATGTGGCGTACAGCGTTACCACCGCCACCGCCGACACCGACGACCTTGATTACGGCATTTTCCTGAATGTTATCAACCATTTCGAACATCATACCCCGTCTCCTTCACGCTGTTTTCAGTCTGTTGCCGACTGATTCAATTTCAAAGTTTTTAGTCAATGCACAAGCTTCTGGCTGCGGTCAGAACTGCCCCGTAAACCAGTTTTTCATCCGTTCAAACAGGCTCGGCGCCTCTTCTGCCTTCAAGGCAGGAGGTTGGCCAGAGTCAAGACGTTTGAAGCCGTAGATCAAAAGTCCCACGCCAGTGGCGTAAATCGGGTTGTTCACTACATCTGCCATGCCCGCTACCGACTGCGGCGACGCCAGCCGGACGGGCATATGGAAGATTTCTTCGGCCAGTTCCACCACACCTTCCATGGTGGATGAGCCGCCGGTGAGGACGATACCGGCAGGGATTAGATCCTCGAAACCGGATCGACGCAGTTCCGCCTGCACCAGAGTAAACAGCTCCTCGTAGCGCGGCTCGACGACTTCTGCCAGGGCCTGCCGGGAAAGATCCCGCGCGGCCCGCTCGCCCACGCCTGGTACCTTGATCGTCTCATCGGCACCGGCCAGCTGCGTCAGGGCGCAGGCATACTTGGTCTTGATTTCTTCGGCATTCTGGGTTGGTGTGCGCAGGGCCATGGCTATATCGTTGGTCACCTGATCACCGGCAATCGGGATAACGGCGGTGTGGCGAATCGCTCCGCCGGTGAACACGGCGATATCGGTGGTACCACCGCCGATGTCGACCACGCAGACGCCCAGCTCTTTTTCATCATCCGTCAGCACCGAATAACTCGACGCAAGCTGTTCAAGAATGATGTCGTCGACTTCCAGTCCGCATCGACGCACGCATTTTTCAATGTTCTGGGCCGCGTTGACGGCGCAGGTCACCAGGTGAACTTTGGCTTCAAGCCTTACCCCGGACATGCCGATGGGCTCCTTGATGCCCTCCTGGTTATCGATCACAAATTCCTGCGGCAGTATGTGGAGAACTTTCTGATCCGCCGGAATGGCTACCGCCTGGGCCGCGTCGATCACCCGGTCAATATCAGCCTGAGTCACTTCCCGATCACGGATGGCTACGATGCCATGCGAGTTCAGGCTGCGGATGTGGCTGCCAGCGATACCGGCATAAACCGAGTGGATGCGGCTGCCCGTCATCAGTTCGGCTTCTTCTATCGCCCGCTGGATTGCCTGCACGGTCACCTCGATATTGACGACCACACCGCGCTTAAGACCACGCGATGGATGAGAGCCGATGCCCACGATCTCGATGGTTCCATCCACTTTGCGCTTGCCAACAATGGCCACCACTTTGGATGTACCGATATCCAGGCCAACGATCATGTTTTCCGTTTCGTGCAACGACATGTTTGCGTCCAATTCGAACTTATGATTTTTCACCAGAACCCTTGGCGAGGTCCTTCCACTGAACAGCCACACCGTTGGTGTATCGGGCGTCCACACTGACTACCTCGTTCACCCGGTCGGCCAGTTGTTCGCTGTATACCGTAAGAAACCGTTCAAAGCGCTCCCCGACCTGATCCCGCCCCAACACCACAGCGATGCCGTTGCTCAACCGAAGTGTCCAGGCGCCACGGGTTTCCAGGTCCAGTCTGGCAATGGAAAGCTCCTGGGTCTGAAGCCGTCCAGACAGTTCCTGAGCCATTCGAATAATCTCACCGACTCGCTCATCAGGGCCGGAAAGCTGAGGCAGATCTCCGGCGGCCTCTGGGTTAGGCGGACTGAAGATCACGCCCATGCGGCTGACCAGACGGTTGTCATTCCAGTAGGCCAGCGGCTCATGCTCGCGAATGTCTACGACCACTTCGTCAGGCCATTTCCGGCTTACTGCAGCGCTTTCAACCCACGGGCGAGCCTCAACAAAATGCTTGACCACGTTCAGATCGGTCACAAAAAAGCTCTGGCCTCTCCAGCGATTCAGCTCGTTCTGCAGGCCGATCAGGCTTTCTCCGTTCAGGCTGCCATCGACCAGCACTGAATCAATGGGTCGGTCCATATGTTTCAGGACCGTGCCCGTACCCCAGGGCAGCATGCCCGAGATCACCAGCACCAGGGCACCGATAAGCCCCTTGATCCAGGGAACGCGTCTTGCACCAGCGAACAGCAGACCCATTGACTGCCGGAAGTACTGCGAGAACAGAGGCTTCGGCGGCACAACCGCCTGGGCCCCTCTGGGACGCGGGCCATTGTCCTGTCTGCGGCGGCCGCTCCACTGATCAATCATGGCGTGGCTCCAGCGAGTCCTTCAGGATTCGAACCACCAGCTCCTCAAAACTGATATCCACCGCTTTAGCCGCCATCGGGACCAGACTGTGATCAGTCATCCCGGGCACCGTATTGACCTCAAGCAGCCAGAAGTTGCCTGCGGCGTCCTGCATCACGTCAACACGGCCCCAGGTGACACAGCCAAGCGCGTCAAATGCCTTCAGCGCCAGTTCACCCAGCCGGGCTTCGTCTTCGCCAGAGAGGCCGCACGGTATGCGATAACGTGTGTCATCACTGAGGTATTTGGCGTCGTAGTCATAAAAGACGTGATCGGTGCTCAGCCCAATCGCCGGCAGCGCCACATCGCCGAGAATGCTGACCGTAAATTCCGGTCCCTGAATCCATTCTTCAACCAGCACCATCGAATCATGGCTTGCGGCCTCTTCGTAGGCGGTGACCAATTCCTCAACAGTGTTAACTTTGTGAATGCCAATGCTTGAACCTTCGCGGCCAGGCTTCACGCCGAGCGGTGCCTGCAGCTCGTCAAGAATGCCCGCCGCTTCTGCCGCATCCGTCATCACCCGATACCGCGGCGTGGGTAGCCCACAACCCAGGAACACATATTTGGTTTTGACCTTGTCCATTGCCAGTGCCGAAGCCAAGACGCCGCTGCCCGTAAAAGGTATGCCTGCTTCGCTGAGAATCGCCTGCAGTACGCCATCCTCACCGCCTCGACCATGCAACGCGATGAAAACGCGGTCAAAACCACCCTGACTGACCGCTGCGATCAGATCACTGCCAACATCCACGGAATAGGCATCAACGCCAGCATTCACCAGCGCCCTGGTCACGGCAGCCCCGCTCTTCAGGGACACCGCACGTTCGGCAGAATCGCCACCCATGAACACCGCCACTCGACCAAATTGTCTGGCAAGTGCCGGGTCGGCCTGAAATTCTTGACGGGCTTCAGTCATTAGTAATCACTCCTGTGGCCGCCAACCGAGCCGCCACTGCTCCAATGTCCCCTGCTCCCTGAGTAATCAGCAGGTCGCCGTCCTTCAGCACTTGGGACAGCAGTCCCTGAACTTCGCCCGGACGCTCGACAAACACCGGCTCAATGGCTCCACGCTGGCGGATGCTCCAGCACAGGGCCCGACCATCAGCACCAGGAATCGCGCTTTCTCCGGCGCTGTAGACATCCATCAGCAGCAAGGCATCGACCTTCGACAGCACTCGCACGAAGTCTTCGTACAGATCGCGGGTGCGAGTGAAACGATGGGGCTGGTAGACCATCACCAGCCGGCGGTCCGGATAAGCCTGGCGGGCGGCGGCAATGACGGCATCCACTTCGGTCGGATGGTGGCCGTAATCGTCAACCAGCGTGACGTTGCCACGAGAGGTCTCGTAATCGCCGTAAACCTGGAAGCGACGGCCGACGCCGCCGAACGCTGCCAGACCCTCGACAATCGCAGCGTCCGCGACACCCTCGTCAGTCGCCACGGCGATCGTGGCAAGCGCATTCAGAACGTTGTGGCGCCCTGGCATCCGCAGCCGGATCGCGAGATCTGTGTGCGGCGCAGGCCGATGAACAATGAAGTGAGTCTCAAGGCCATCGTAACGAATGGCTGAAGCGGTGTAATCCGCATCCTCCCGTTCGATTCCATAGGTCAGCATGGCCCTGGAAATACGGGGAATAATGTCACGGACCCAGGCGTCATCCAGACACATGACTGCCAGACCGTAGAACGGCAGGTTATGGAGGAAATCCACAAAGGTCTGACGAAGCCGGTCAACGTCACCCTCATAGGTGTCCATATGATCCGCTTCGATATTGGTGACGATGGCCACCACCGGCGTCAGGTGCAGGAAGGAGGCATCGCTTTCGTCCGCTTCGGCTACCAGATAGCGAGATCCACCAAGCTGGGCATTGGTGCCGGCGCTATTGAGACGACCACCAATGACGAAGGTCGGATCCAGCCCGGCCTGACCCAGAACAGAGGCAATCAGGCTGGTGGTCGTGGTCTTGCCGTGAGTGCCTGCCACAGCGATGCCGTGACGATAGCGCATGATTTCCGCCAGCATTTCAGCGCGCGGCACGACTGGCACGCGCCGCTCCCTCGCAACGGCCACCTCAGGATTACTCTCATTGACGGCAGAGGACACAACGACAACATCAGCTCGTTGAGCGTTCTCAGCTTTGTGGCCGATAAAGACTTCAATACCTAGCGCTTCCAGTCGCTGAGTAACGGCACTGGGCTTAAGATCCGAACCGGAAATGGTGTAGCCCTGATTGTTCAGCACCTCGGCGATGCCACACATGCCTGCGCCACCGATGCCGACAAAATGAATACGGCGGATACGGCGCATTTCTGGAACTTCATAGATCGATGGCGGCTGCTGAATCCTAGGCATTGGCCGCCTCCAGACAATAATTCACGACTCTCTCCGTAGCATCAGTGATCGCCAGATCGCGAGCAGCGACTGCCATTTCCAGCAGACGCTGGCGATCAGCAGAAAAACGTTCTAACAGGTCTGCCAGCGCTTCGGCGGTGAGCTCTGGCTGCGGGATCAATACGGCGGCACCACCCTCTACCATGTAGCCGGCATTGCGGGTCTGATGGTCATCCACCGCATGGGGATAAGGCACCAGCAGCGCACCAACGCCAGCGGCGCAGAGTTCGGCAACGGTCAGCGCGCCGGCTCGACAAAGCACCAGATCAGCCCAGCCGTAAGCCTGAGCCATATCGGCGATAAAGGGATCAACCCGACCCTCGACGCCAGCCTGGCGATAACTCTCGCGGGCGGAATCCAGCTTGGCCTGACCGCACTGATGCCAGACTTCCGGCCGGCTCGACTCGGGCAGGCGGGCCAGGGCCTCAGGCAGAATTTCATTGAACACCTGTGCACCCAGCGATCCGCCGACAACGAGCAGTCGCAGGCTACCTTCGCGCCCGGCCATCCGAACTTCAGGCGCAGCCACTTCACAGACTTCGACTCGAACAGGATTGCCCGTACACCGTACACCTGGCCGCTTCGCAAAACTGCCGGGAAACGCCTCAAGCACTGTGCGTGCCATGGGTGCCAGCAAACGGTTGGTAAGACCGGCTACAGCATTCTGTTCGTGGATAACCAAAGGTATTCCATTGAGACGAGCCGCCAACCCGCCAGGGCCCGCGACGTAGCCACCCATGCCGACCACGCAGTCAGGTCTTACAGTGCGAACGACCTTGCGGGCACTGGCCAGGCTTTTAAGGAGCTGGAACGGTGCTTTTACAAGCGTCATCAATCCTTTACCACGCAGGCCAGCAACCGGAATAAGTGACAATGGAATATCTGTGTCCGCAATGAGGCGCGATTCCATACCTCGAGCTGAGCCCAGCCAATGGACTTTGTGGCCCAGCGCCTGCAGAGCACGGGCGGTCGCCAGTGCTGGGAAAACATGGCCACCGGTGCCACCCGCCATAATCAGAAACTGGCGATCAGTCATAGGTCGCCCCCACTGCAGCCGGACGAGCGCGCGGAATTGTCCGGGAGCGCTGCTGGCGCGACGGTTTTTCTTCTTCGGCAGCAGTGGCCGCACGGTCCATACGTTCCATCTCGATGCGGATGAGAATGCCCAGTGCGATACAGGTCACCAGCATGCTGGAGCCACCGTAACTCACCAGCGGCAGGGTCAAACCCTTGGTGGGCAGCAGCCCGGTGCTGACGCCCATATTCACCACCGCCTGAAGCCCGATAATCAGCGTCAGTCCGTAGCCGAAGCAACCGGCAAACCCCATACCCGACTGCTCAGCCCGGCGGGAAATCACCAGCCCTGACAGCACCAGTACCATAAAGAGTGCCAGTACAGAAAGCGCACCAAACAGGCCGAATTCTTCGGCGATGATGGCGAAAATAAAGTCAGTGTGAGCTTCAGGCAGATAGAACAGCTTCTGAATCGAATTACCAAGGCCGACCCCAAACCAGTCGCCGCGACCAAATGCGATCAGTGACTGAACCAGCTGATAGCCCTTATCGAAGGGGTCAGCCCAGGGATTCAGGAAGCTTTGCATCCGCGCCATGCGGTACGGCTCCAGATAAACCAGCAGTGCCGCCAAAACCCCTGCAATCGCGACCAGCGGTATCAGGCGCACCAGGCTTACCCCGCTGAGGAAAATCATGCCCAGAGAAGCAGCCGCCAGCACCACGGTGGCACCGAAATCCGGCTCCATCAGCAGCAGCACTGAAGCTACCCCGATAACCATGAGCGGCTTGAGGAAGCCACTCCAGGTTGAAACCAGTTCGTCACGACGACGGTCTACATAGCCGGCGACATAGGCCACCAGAAACAGCTTGGCGACTTCCGACACCTGAATGTTGAAGATACCCATGGGCAGCCAGCGAGTGGCTCCGTTGACCTCGCGACCCAGCGGTGTCAGAACCAGTACCAGCAGCACCATGGCAATCGCCAGCAACAGCCAGCCGCTGCGCTGCCACCAACTGACCGGAACATTGGCCACCGCCAGACCCAGCGCCAGCCCTATCGCGGCGTAAATCACCTGCCGCGTGACGTAGTAAAAGCCGTTGCCCAGGGTTTCAGCGGCGACGTCCATGGAAGCTGAGCTGATCATGATGACGCCGATCATCAGCAGCGCCGAAGCACTGAACAACAACCACAGCAGCGGATTGAGGTGCGGATTACCAGACGCGAGATGCAGGTTAGGCTTCATGATTCCAGCCCTCCTGCCAGTTGGGCGAACTGCTCGCCGCGATCCTTGTAGTCTCTGAACATATCGAAACTGGCGCAGGCCGGAGAGAACAGTACCCGGTCACCGGGCTCTGCAGCCTGCCGGGCTGACTGAAGGGCGTCAGCGAGAGACTGGGAGTGAATTAGAGTAACGGAGTCCTCGAGCGCTTCGGCGATCAGCGCCGCATCGCGGCCGATAAGAATCACAGCATGGCAATGACGACGAACCGGCTCCAGCAGAGGATCGAAATCAGCACCCTTACCCTCACCACCGGCAATCAGCACCAACTTGCGATCAGCGCCAGCCAAACTGTTGATGGCCGCAACCGTTGCGCCAACATTGGTGCCCTTGGAATCGTTGATGTACTCAACTTGATCAATAATGGCCACCCGCTCACAACGATGGGGCAGACCGGAAAACTCCCGGGCGGCATCCAGCATGGCCGGCATCGGCAGCCCGGCGGCATGCCCCAGGGCCAGGGCCGCCATCACATTGCTGACGTTGTGCAGTCCGACCAAACGCAATTCCCGGGTGTTGATGAGATTGTCCAGCCCCCAGGTAATCCACAGGCCGTCCTCGTCTTCACGAGTGCTAAAGGTGTCGGGATTGACCCGGTGATGACCGAAACACAGAAACTCCATTTTTCCCGGCGTCATTGGCGTGCTCAGGGCATCGTCCAGATTCACAACGGCCACTTGAGCGCCGTTATAAATGCGCTGTTTGGCCTGGTAATAGGCCATTCGCGAGTCGTAACGATCCATGTGGTCATCACTGATATTCAGGATGGTTGCCGCCCGGGCGCCTAGAGATGCAGTGGTTTCAAGCTGGAAGCTCGACACTTCCAACACATACAGCTCTGCCTTGCGGCTGAGCAGATCCAGCGCCGGCGTACCGATGTTGCCACCCACAGCGACATCGACGCCGGCTTTGCGCGCCATATCGCCCACCAGAGCGGTCACAGTGGTCTTACCATTTGATCCGGTAATCGCCAGGATGGGCGCTTCGGCATGCTCCGCGAACAGATCGATATCGCCTCGTATAGCTGCCCCGCTCTCCATTGCGACCGCGACCGCCGGTGTCTTCACACTGACGCCGGGACTAACCAGCAGCTCGTTGAATTGGCAGAACCACTGCATATCGAATTCACCGCAGCGCACTTCAACATCCGGTACTTCTGAGCGCAGCACATCCAGCCCTGGCGGATTCTCACGGGAGTCCGCCACCGCGAAAGTCCTGCCCTGGGCGTGCAGGAATCGGGCGCAGGAAAGCCCGGACTGTCCCAGCCCAACGATCAGGATTTTGCGATCAGAAGCGATCAGCGCCATGGACTCTACCGTTTACCGCAATTTAAGTGAGGCCAGCCCAATCAGGACCAGCACAACCGTGACTACCCAGAACCGCACGATCACGCGCGGCTCTGGCCAGCCTTTGAGTTCAAAATGATGATGCAGTGGCGCCATGCGGAAGATCCTCCGACCGGTCAGGCGATAGGAGGCCACCTGCAGAATCACAGAGATCGTTTCCATCACAAACACACCGCCCATGATGAACAGCACGATTTCCTGCCTCACTACGACTGCCACCACACCCAGCGCCGCGCCCAGGGCCAGCGCACCCACATCACCCATGAAAACCTGCGCGGGATAGGTGTTGAACCACAGGAAACCGAGCCCGGCACCGACAATGGAGCCACAGAAGATGATCAGCTCGCCGGTGCCCGGTAGATGAGGTATCAGCAGATAGTCTGCAAACTGCACGTGGCCTGAAACGTAAGCAAAGATGCCCAGTGCGCCGGCCACCATGACCGTGGGCATGATCGCCAGACCATCCAGGCCATCCGTCAGGTTCACCGCATTTGAACTACCGACGATCACGAAGTAAGTCAGCAGGATGAACATCACCGGCCCCAGCACCAGAGACACCTGTTTGAAAAACGGCACATAGAGTGACGTTTCCTGAGGCAGCGACGAACTGTAGAACAGCGCGAAGGCCGCGCCGAAGCCGAACAGCGACTGCCAGAAGTACTTCCAGCGAGCAGGCAAACCGCGAGGGTTGCGCTCAACGACCTTGCGGTAATCATCAACCCAGCCGATCGCACCGAACAGGAGCGTTACCAGCAGAGTGATCCACACATAACGGTTGCTCAGATCGGCCCACAGCAAGGTACTGACTGCAATCGCGACTAGAATCAGGGCACCGCCCATCGTCGGCGTGCCGGCTTTACTGAGGTGTGTCTGCGGGCCGTCATCACGGACCGCCTGACCGATCTGACGCTGGCCCAGGCGGCGAATCATCGCCGGTCCGATCAGCAGCGAAATAGCCAGCGCCGTCAGGACACCGAAGATGCTTCGCAGCGTCAGATACTGAAACACAGTCAACGCCGAGAAATATTCCGACAGAATACCGGTGAGCCAGAGCAGCATGGCTAGTGAATCCTCTTCTTAAGGCCTTCCACCACGATTTCCATGGCAGAACTGCGAGACCCCTTGACCAGTATCACGGCCGGTGCCTTCACGGTGGTTATTAGAAGCTCAACGGCTGCAGCCTGATCAGAACAGACCTCAGCGCCGTCACCAAAACCCTTGGCAATAGCCGCAGCCCCTGACCCAACGGCCAGCAGACGCTGAATGCCGACACTTCGTGCAAATTCACCCACTTCCTGATGGAAGCGCTCCTGATCGGCGCCCAACTCGCCCATGGCGCCAAGCACGGCGATCTGCTCACCCGACTGCTTCGACAGCACCTGAAGCGCTGCGCGCATGGCGGAAGGATTGGCATTGTAGGTGTCATCGATCACGCTGATCTGATCACTGATTTTCTCCAGATTCAGCCGACCTTTGGCCGCACGCAGAGAGCCCAGGCCCTGGACGATCGCTTCATCAGCAAGATCCAGCGCGCGAGCGGCCGCGACGGCCATACCCATGTTCAGCAGGTTATGATCCCCTGCCAATCGACGCGGCACCCGCAGCGACCATTGGCCCGGACCTTCGATAAGTGCCTGGTCCTCGCCTTCAGCCGTGACCACGTAATCCGCTTCGGCGCCAGGCTTGAGGCTCACGGAGATGACGTCATAGCTCAGCGCCCGCTGCCGCCAGGCCGCGAAGGCAGGATCGTCAAAATTCAGGACTGCAGTGCCACCGGCTTTGATCTCGTCAATCAGCTCGCCTTTGCCCTGTACTATATTGTCGTAGCTTCCAAAACCTTCGAGATGCGCTTCACCCGCATTGGTAATGATGCCGACGTCGGGGCGCGTGAGGCCGCCGATATACGCGATTTCATTCAGACCACTGGCACCCAGCTCGATGATTCCGTACTGGTGGTGTGATTCCAGGCCAAGCAGGGTCAGCGGCACGCCGATGTGGTTGTTGAGGTTGCCCTGGGTCACCAGCGTTGGTGCAACAGCCCGGAATATGGAGCCACACATTTCCTTGACGGTCGTCTTGCCACTGCTTCCAGTGATGGCGACGAGCTTGGCCTCGCTCTCGCTGCGGTTTGCAGCCGCCAGTTTGCCCAAAGCAGTCAAGGTGTCCGGGACCACGATCGAAGCGGATTCGTGACTGCTTGGCAGATGGCTGACCAGAGCCCCAGAAGCGCCGGAGGCGAACGCCTGTTCAACGAAGTCATTGCCATCAAAACGCTCGCCTTTGAGGGCAACATACAGCGCACCCTTCTCCAGAGACCGGCTATCCGTCGACACCTGCTCGAAGGAAGGATTCTCAGCGGGACGCGGTACACCAAGCAGATCGGCGACTTCAAGCAGGCTGAACGCGCGAATCATGCAACACCTCCATTGAGACCCAGCGCGGCGCGCACCTGCTCCGCATCGTTAAAGGGATACTTTCGGCCTTTGATTTCCTGGTAGGTCTCATGGCCTTTTCCGGCGATCAGCACGATGTCGCCGTTTCGAGCCTCGGAAATCGCCTCTTCAATAGCGGCCGCTCGCGAGTAAACGACCCGGAAAACGTCCTGCTTGGAAAACCCGGCCACGATGTCTTTCACGATCGACTCCGGTGACTCGGTACGAGGATTGTCATCCGTGACGATGCTCAGATCGGCCAGCCGGGCGGACTGCGCCGCCATTTCGGGCCGCTTGCCGCTATCGCGATCTCCGCCACATCCAAATACACAGATCAATCGGTCCCGGGCATGCTCTCGCAGTGCTTCGAGTGCTTTACCCAGCGCATCGGGGGTGTGAGCGTAATCGACGACCACCGTCACATCGTCACGGCCTTTAAACGCCTGAAGACGCCCTGGAGGCGGCAGGAGCCGGGCAACCGCACCAACGAGACGCTCCAGAGGAACACCCAATTCCAGCGTTGCCGCCATAGCCGCCAGCACATTACTGGCGTTGAAACGGCCCATCAAAGGCACCTCTACCATTGCCTCACCCCACTTCCCGCCGATGGTCATTCGGCAGCCCTCGGGCTGAAGTTCGCAGCGGATTGCGTGAAGCTCTGCGGAGGCATCTTCAAGACTGAAACGGATGACCCGGCGACCCTTCTCTGCCAGGCGGGCGGCAAGACCCCGGCCGAATTCATCGTCAACATTGATGATGGCGGTGCGACAGCGGGACCCGGCAAAAAGCTTTTCTTTGGCCTCGCCATAGGCCTCCATAGAGCCGTGATAATCGAGATGATCTCTCGAGAGGTTGGTAAAAATTGCTGAGGCAAATCTCAGCCCATCCACCCGCCCCTGATCGAGGGCGTGCGAGGACACTTCCATGGCACAGGCGCGACCGCCCGCTTGCTGGATTTCCGCCAGCTGCCGATTCAGACGGACCACGTCCGGCGTCGTGTGGGTACCGGCGTGGATATTCGCGGGAAAACCATAACCCAGCGTTCCGATCACTCCGCACGGAGAGCCGCACTGCTCCAGCAATTGCGCTACCAGCTGAGAGACTGTGGTTTTGCCATTGGTTCCGGTAACGCCTACCAGCGACATGTGGTCACCAGGATGTCCGTAAAAACGGGCGGCGAGCGTTCCAATATGC
>Ga0208934_1000081_pt1 | contig 83459 bp, 87 predicted proteins | sample MalvirDeepMed_s2_FD_184243 | JGI IMG/M metagenome (GOLD analysis project Ga0208934, IMG submission 184243) | Marine viral communities from the Global Malaspina Expedition - Malaspina viral metaG DeepMed_s2 (SPAdes) (version 2) | ecosystem: Environmental > Aquatic > Marine > Oceanic | place... | reverse complement strand
ACGGCATCCGCCGCAAGCTCGCACAGCAGAAGGCACAGGGCGGCAGCGCGGGCGCGCCGTCCTCGACCGGCGGGCTCGACGGGCTTCTCGGCCAGCTGGGCCTTGGCGGCGGCGGCGGCAGCGCTGGCGGATCGTCCTCGCTGGGCGGGCTTCTGGGCGGGCTCGCCGGTGTCGCTGGCGGCAGCGCGGGCGCGGGCAAGATGAAGGGCCTGCTCGACACCACGCGCGAGACGCCCGCCGATACGGCCGAGGAAGAACAGGTCTCGGGCCTGATGATCCGCGCCATGATCCAGGCGGCCCGCGCCGATGGCGAGATCGACCAGGCCGAGCGCGCCACGCTGATGGAGATCATCGGCGACAGCGACCCGCAGGAGACGGCATTCATCCAGGCGCAAATGACCGCGCCCGTCGATCCCGAGGCGCTGGCCCGCGACACGCCGCAGGGCCACGAGATCGAGGTCTATACCTCCGCCGTGCTGTCCATCGACCCCGACAACCGCGCCGAGGCCGTGTTCCTCGACACCCTGGCCAAGGGTCTGTCGCTTGGCCAGCAGCAGGTGAACGACATCCACGACGCGCAGGGCAAGCCGCCGCTCTACACGGTCTGAACACGCGTGCCGGTTCCCTACCTCGTCTACGACGTCTTCACCGACCGCCCGTTCGGCGGCAACCCCCTGGCGGTTTTCCCCGATGCCAGCGCGTTGCCGCAGGACCGGCTGCAAACCATCGCGCGGGAGTTCAATTTTTCCGAGACGGTGTTCCTCTTCCCCGCGGAAGACGCCACCGCCCGGCTGCGTATTTTCACGCCCTTGCAGGAGGTGCCCTTCGCCGGGCACCCGCTGATCGGCGCGGCGGTCGCGCTGGGTGATGCGGGCCACGGGCCCCAGCTGGCCCTGGCCCTGCGGGATGGGACCGTGACGGCACAGGTCGCGGACGGGCGCGGGGAGTTCACCCGCACCACCCCGCTCGAGATCCTTCACCGGCCCGACCCGGCCCTGGTGGCCCGCTGCCTGTCGCTGCCGCCGCACTCGATCCGCGGCGCGGTCATGGCGTCGGTCGGGCTGCCCTTCGTCCTGGCCGAGATGACATCGCTGCAATGTCTCGACGCCTGCCTGACCGACATGGACGCCTTTCGTCGCGGCCAGGCGGCCTATCCGTCTGACTTCGATTTCGCCGTCCTCGCCTACGTGCGCGATGGCGAACGGGTGGACGCGCGGATGTTCGCGCCGCTCGACAACATCCCCGAGGATCCGGCCACGGGCAGCGCGGCGGCGGCCCTTGGCGCCTACCTGCGCGGCGACGCGGCCGAGCTCAGGCTCGAGATCCGGCAGGGCGAAGCCATGGGCCGGCCCAGCCGCATCGGCGTGGTCGCGACACCGGAGGGTGTCACGATCTCGGGCCGTGCCGTGCGTGTCATGGAAGGCCGGTTGCTGGTCTAGCGGCCGGATTTGCGGTGGTCGCCGATCGAAACCGGCGATAGACAGGCCACGCCTTGAGACGCCGGGGGCCGCATGTCAGACACCATCCTCGACCGTTGCGCCGCGCACGGTCTGCGCATGACCGAACAGCGCCGCACCATCGCGCGGGTGCTCGAGGACAGCCGCGACCACCCGGATGTCGAAACGCTGTACGGCCGCGCTGTCGAGGCGGATCCCAACATCTCGATCGCCACCGTCTACCGCACCGTGAAGCTGTTCGAGGAAAGCGGGATCCTGGAGAAGCACGAATTCGGCGACGGACGCGCCCGTTACGAGGATGCCGAGCGCGATCACCATGATCATTTGATCGACCTGCAATCAGGGGAAGTGATCGAATTCGTCGATCCCGAGATCGAGGAACTGCAGGAACGCATTGCAAAGCGGCTCGGATACGAGCTGAAGGGCCACAAGCTGGAGCTCTACGGCGTGCGGCGCCGGAGCTGAACCGGCCTGCCCCTCCGTTGACCGAATGACGGCCGTGGGCCACTGATGGCCATGCGGCGCGCGCGACAGTCGACGGCGCCGCCAGTCTTAACCGATCGACGGGGTCACGATGGACAATTTGCGCGCCATTGCGCTCATGTGCGTGGCCATGGCCTGCTTCGCGATCGAGGACATGGTCATCAAGATCGTCGCGCGGGACCTGCCGACCTGGCAGATCTTCGTGCTGATGGGCGGCGTGGGCCTTGTCATGTTCGCAAGCCTCTGCCGCCGCCATGGCCTGCCGTTGATCTCGCGCGCGTTCCTGCATCCCCTGGTCCTGGTGCGGAATACCGGCGAGATCATCGCCGCGCTGGGATTCGTCACGGCATTGACGCTGGTCGAGCTGTCGCTGGCCACGGCGATCCTGCAGGGTACCCCGCTTGCGGTCACGGCCGCAGCGGCCCTGGTGCTGGGCGAACAGGTGGGCTGGCGCCGGTGGGTGGCGGTCGGGCTGGGCATGGTGGGTATCCTGATCATCCTCGACCCGTTCGGCGCGGATTTCCGCCCCGAGGCCCTGCTGGCGCTGCTGGGGGTCCTTGGCCTGGTGTTGCGCGATATCGCGACCCGGCGCATCCCGCAGACGATCCCCACCCCGCAGCTGACCTTCTGGGGCGTCTCGTCCTACGTGCTCTGCGGTGTCATCCTGTTCCCATTCCAGCCCGGCGTGGTGGTGCCCGCGCCCGCGACCTGGGCGGTCCTTGTCGGCGGCGCGGTTATGGGCGCCAGTGGCTACTGGGCCCTGACCACGGCCACGCGCCTGGGCGAGGTCTCGGCCGTCGTGCCCTTCCGCTATACCCGCCTGATCTTCGCCATGGCGCTGGGGGTTCTGGTTCTGGGCGAACGGCCCGCGGCCACGACCCTTCTGGGCGCGGCGCTGGTCGTGGGCACCGGCCTTTACACCGTGCTGCGCGAAAGACGGCTGGCCCGCGCGGCCGCCGCCCCCGCATGTTAGCGCAATAGCTTTCATCGTCACCGGCCCTGCGCTAGGTATCGGGCAACGCAAGCCATACCGACAGGAGAGACCCATGAGCACGATCATCGACATCATCGGCCGCGAGATCATCGACAGCCGGGGCAACCCGACGGTCGAGGTGGACGTGGTGCTCGAGGACGGGACCATGGGCCGGGCCGCCGTGCCCTCGGGCGCGTCCACCGGCCAGCACGAGGCGGTCGAGCGCCGCGACGGCGACAAGTCGCGCTACATGGGCAAGGGTGTGCTCGAGGCCGTGGCCGCCGTAAACGGAGAGCTGGCCGAGGGCCTGGTGGGCATGGATGCGACCGAACAGCAGGCCATCGACGCCACGATGATCGAGATGGACGGCACCGACAACAAGGGCCGCCTGGGCGCCAACGCGATCCTCGGCGTCTCGCTGGCCACGGCCAAGGCCGCCGCCGAATACACCGGCCAGCCTCTGTTCCGCTACGTGGGCGGCACCGCCGCGCGGGTGCTGCCGGTGCCCATGATGAACATCATCAATGGCGGCGAGCATGCCGATAACCCGATCGACATCCAGGAATTCATGATCATGCCGGTGAGCGCGGGTAACATCCGCGACGCCGTGCGCATGGGCTCCGAGGTCTTTCACACACTGAAGAAGGAACTGTCGGCCGCCGGCATGTCCACGGGCCTGGGCGACGAAGGCGGCTTCGCGCCCGAGCTGGGCTCGACCCGCGACGCGCTGGATTTCATCCTGAAATCCATCGAGAAGGCCGGCTACACCCCCGGTGACGACATCATGCTGGCGATGGATTGCGCCGCGACCGAGTACTACGAGAACGGCAAGTACGAGATGAAGGGCGAAGGCGCGACGCTGAGCTCGGAAGAGAACGTCGCCTACCTTGAAAAGCTGTGCAGCGACTACCCGATCCTGTCGATCGAGGACGGCATGTCCGAGGATGACTGGGATGGCTGGAAGATGCTGACCGACGCCCTGGGCGGCAAGGTGCAGCTGGTGGGTGACGACCTGTTCGTCACCAACCCCAAGCGGCTGGCGGACGGCATCAAGAAGGGCTGCGCCAACTCAATGCTCGTGAAGGTGAACCAGATCGGCACCCTTTCGGAAACGCTCAAGGCCGTCGACATGGCACACCGGGCGCGTTTCACCAACGTCATGTCCCACCGCTCGGGCGAGACCGAGGATGCCACCATCGCCGACCTGGCCGTGGCCACCAATTGCGGGCAGATCAAGACCGGGTCGCTGGCACGCTCGGACCGGCTGGCGAAATACAACCAGCTCATCCGCATCGAGGAGATCCTGGGCGAGTCGGCCGAATTCGCCGGCAAGTCGATCCTGCGCTGATGCTGGGCGAAGGTCACCACCGCGTTCCGAAAGGCATGCTGGCGGCGGTGGTCACGCATCTCGTGTGCCGCCGGCCCGCGCCGGCGCAACCCGCCCCGGCGGGCGTGCGGCTGAGGCGCGAGACGCGGATGCCGGCGGCCACCTACCGCGACCTGTTCCGGCTGATCGGGCGCGACTGGCTGTGGACCAGCCGGCTGATGCTGGGCGACGACGACCTGCTGGACGTGATCCTCGACCCGAAGGTCGAGCTCTACGTCGTCGACAGCGACAACGGCCCCCTGGGCATGGTCGAGCTGGACTTCCGCGAAGAGAACAATCCGCAGATCGCCTTTTTCGGGCTGACCCCCGCGGCGGTCGGGCGCGGCATCGGATCGTGGCTCATGCCCGAGGTGCAGCGCCGCATCTTCGACCGCGGCGCCAAGACCGTGCGGCTTAACACGTGCTCGCTGGACAGCCCGAAGGCGATCCCGTTCTACATGAAGCACGGGTTCGAGGCCGAGCGGCGCGAGGTCAACATCTTCCCCGATCCGCGCGCCATCGGCGTGCTGGATTCCGAGGCCGCGCCCATGGTTCCCGCGTTGTGAGCGCGCCTGCCGCGCTGATCTTCGACGTGTTCGGCACCTGCGTCGACTGGCGGGCCTCGGTGGCCCGCGACGTGGCGAACGCGATCCCGTCGGTCGATGCCTTCGCCTTCGCGGACGCGTGGCGCGGCGAGTATGACCCGGCGATGGAGCGGATCCGCTCGGGCGGGCGGGGCTACGTGCCGCTGGACGACCTGCACCGCGAGAACCTGGACATCGTGCTGGACCGATTCGGGGCCACCTGCCCCGACCCGGACGCGTTGAACCGCGCATGGGAACGGCTGGACCCCTGGCCCGACACGGTGGCCGGGCTGACGGCCCTGAAGGCGGGCCACATCATCGCGCCCTGCTCGAACGGGTCGATCGCGCTGATGACGCGGCTGGCCAAGTGGGGCGGCCTGCCGTGGGATTGCATCCTCGGGGCAGAGATCGCGCGCGATTACAAGCCCAAGGCCGAAGTCTACCTTGCCTCCTGCGCCGCGCTGCGGCTGACGCCGGGCGAGGTGATGATGGTCGCCGCCCATAACGGCGACCTGCACGCGGCACGGGCGGCGGGGCTTCTGACCGCCTTCGTCCCGCGTCCGACCGAGCATGGAACGTCTCAGGCGACCGACCTTGCGGCCGATAGCGACTGGGACATCGTGGCGCGCGATTTCAACCACCTGGCCAAGCTGCTGTCATGACCGCAGACGAGATCATCGAACGGCTGGACCTGCGCCCTCATCCCGAGGGCGGGCATTACCGCCAGACATGGGAAGGTCCCGAGACGCCGCGCGCCAGCGGGACCTGCATCTACTTCCTGCTGAGGGACGGTGAGGCCAGCCACTGGCACCGGGTCGACGCCACCGAGATCTGGCATTTCTACGCCGGCGCGCCGCTGACCCTGTCCATCGCCGCCGACGAGGACGGCCCGGCCACCGACCATACCCTGGGCCCGGACCTGGCCGCCGGCGCCGCGCCGCAGGTGATCGTGCCACAGGACCACTGGCAGATGGCGTGGGCGCATGGTGGCTGGACGCTGGTGGGTTGCACGGTCAGCCCGGGCTTCCGGTTCGAGGGTTTCACGCTGGCGGCGCCGGATTTCGATATTCCGCGCAGCTAGCCACGCGCTCCGAACGGAAAAAGGGCCCCGCGCGGGGGCCCTTCCTCAAGTCGTCTTTCGCAGGCCGGATCAGTTCCAGAAGCCTTCGTCGACGCCTTCAAGCTCTTCCAGCTCTTCTTCGCTGCGGTTGGTGACGTAGCCATAGGTGGCATCGTCCACCGCGACGAGGTTCACGTCTTCGACGGGGATCATGACCGTCTTGTCACCTACGTCGAGGAAGCCGCCGATCTCGGCCACGATGCCGATCATCTGGCCCGATTTGTTGAGGACCAGGTCCTCGATCTCGCCGATATTGGTCCAGTCACCGCTAACGGCGTCATACATCGACCCTTCGACCCAGTCGTCCAGGCCGGCGGTGGTGTAGACATTGCCGCCGGTGATGTCGCGGCTGCGGATCAGGTCGGCGCTGTCGGCGTTCGCCATTTGATTGTCGGTGGCGGTCATCGCGCCCTCCGACTGCATGCTGTCGCCGTTTTCCGAGCTGTGGTTCTCGGCGTGAACGCCGGTCGCTGCGAGGCCAAGGGCGAGTGCGGTGGTGGTCAGAATTTTCATTGCTAAACCCTTTCTTGTTTCGGTTTGCTGATGGACCAACGGGCCCCCCGCCCGGGACAGTTCCTGAGGAATCTGCCAACCCCCTGAGAAAAGGGGTTATTTTTCATAGAACCAGGCCCCGCGGCGCCGTCTCGACCCGGACAGGATGTCACAGGACATAATTCGCCGCCGCGCGGCATTGGCACGCGACACCGGCGCGCCCTGCCCTATCTGTCGCTGCAACGCAGAACTCCAAGGCAGCAAGAAAACATGAACGCACGACACACCGATTCCCGCGCCCTGATCCTCGGCGGCACCCAGGGCGTGGGCCTCGCCATCGCGAAGCGGCTGATGGCCGAGGGCTGCGAGCACGTGGTCATCACCGGCCGCGACGCGGACAAGGGCAAGCGCGCGGCGGACGAGATCGGGGCGACCTTCGTTCAGGCCGATCTCGAGGACGTGGCGGGGACCATCGACACCGTGGACCGCGCGGCCGGGATCATGGGCCGGGTGGATACGCTGGTGGTGGCCGGCGCGCTGACCGACCGGGGCACGATCCTCGACACCACGCCCGAGCTGTTCGACCGCATCCTGAAGATCAACACCCAGTCGCCCTTCTTCGCGTTACAGCGCGTGGCCCAGCGGGCGCGTGAGGCCGGCCACAAGGCCGCGTGCGTGAACATCCTGACCATCAACATCCACGGCGGGCAGTCCTTCCTCGCCCCCTACGCCGCGTCGAAATCGGCGCTGGCGCTCATCACCAAGAACGCGGCGTCGGTGCTGGCCAAGGACCACATCCGGGTGAACGGCATCAACGTGGGATGGATGGAAACCCCGGGCGAGGCCGAGGTGCAGAAGAAGTTCCACGGCGGTGACGACGACTGGGCGCTGAAGGCAGCCGAGGGGCGGCCCATGGGCAAGCTGGTGCAGCCCGACAGCGTGGCGGGGCTGACGGCCTACCTGCTCAGCGACGACGCTGGCGTGATGACCGGCGCGCTGATCGATTTTGACCAGGTCGTGCCCGGCATGTATCCCGAGTAGGCTTCCCAGCCGAAGGACCGCACCCGATGAAGATCCTGGACGGACAGCACCCGTTCTTCCGTCCGCTCTGGCGGCGGGTGGTGGTCACCGCCATCTGCGGCGCGTGGACGGTCGTCGAGCTCGTTTCCGGGAACACGTTCTGGGCCGGGGTCTTCGGCGTCATGACGGCGCTGTGCGTCTGGGAATTCTTCGTGGCCTTCAAAGCCGACGATAGGGACGGCGGTCCGGACAAATAAAAAGGGCCCCCGCGGGGGCCCTGAGTTTCGTTGACCAGGCTCTGTCATTGCTGCTCGATATAAAATTTTTGCCTGTGGCCTGGCCGACGTCCAGGGCGAGCGCACCCGCCCCGTGACCTTACGCGCCCGCGATGGGCGTTGACCGGTGGCGGACACCCTGCCCGCCGCCGGAATTCCTCAGTCTCAGCTGCACCCAGACGTTCCGCCGCAGGTGTTGCACTTCATGCAGGTGCCGTTGCGCACCAGCGTGTAGTTGCCGCACTCGCCGCAGGGGTCGCCCTCGTAGCCCTGCATCTTGGCCTTGGCGCGGGCATCCATGGACACCGCCGGCTTGGTCTCGGTCGCCACGGCCACCGCCGCGTCGCCGGTGTCGAGCGCGCGCTCCTCGAAGGACCCGCCCTGCAGGACCACGAAGTCCTTGGGCGCCCGGCCCCGCAGGTAACCGGTCGAGGCGACCTGCCGCAGCACGTCCAGCGGCGAGGCACCGGCACTGTCGGGCACGTCCGAGAAGTTGCGCTTGCCCTCTTCCTCGCCCCGGCCCAGATCGTCGAAGCTTTGACCTTCGGGCTTCACGTGGGCCAGGTCGCTGCGGTCGAGATAGCTGACGGCCAGTTCGCGGAAGATGTAGTCGAGGATCGACGTGGCATTCTTGATGCTGTCGTTGCCCTGCACCATGCCCGCCGGCTCGAACCGGGTGAAGGTGAAGGCGTCCACGAATTCCTCGAGCGGCACGCCGTATTGCAGGCCCACCGACACCGCGATGGCGAAGTTGTTCATCATCGCCCGGAAGCCCGCGCCTTCCTTGTGCATGTCGATGAAGATCTCGCCAAGACGGCCGTCGCGGTATTCGCCGGTGCGCAGGTAGACCTTGTGCCCGCCGACGATGGCCTTCTGGGTATAGCCGCGGCGGCGTTCAGGCATCTTGTCGCGCCCGCGCGCCTTCTCGACCTCTTTCATCACAACGCGCTCGACGATCTTCTCGGCCAGCACCGTCGCCTTTTCCTGGGCGCTGCCGGTGGCGAGAGTCTCCTCGGCCTCGTCGTCATCGGCCACGAGGGCCGAGGCGAGCGGCTGGCTGAGCTTCGAGCCGTCGCGGTAAAGCGCGTTGGCCTTCACCCCCAGCGACCACGACAGCTCGTAGGCGCGCTGGCAGTCCTCGATCGTGGCCGAGTTCGGCATGTTGATCGTCTTCGAGATCGCACCCGAGATGAAGCTTTGGGCGGCGGCCATCATGTGGATGTGGCTGTCGACGCTCAGGTAGCGCTTGCCGGTCTTGCCGCAGGGGTTGGCGCAATCGAAGATGTGCAGGTGCTCATCCTTCAGGTGCGGCGCGCCCTCCAGCGTCATGGTCCCGCATACGTGGTTGTTCGCGGCGTCGATATCGGCCCGGCTGAAGCCCAGGTGGCGCAGCAGGTCGAAGGACGGATCGGTCAGCTTCTCGGCCGGGATGCCCAGCGTCTCGGTGCAGAAATCGGCCCCGAGGGTCCACTGGTTCATCACGAAACGGATGTCGAAGGCGGACGGAAGCGCCGCCTCGATCTTGTCGATCTCGGCCTGGCCGAAGCCGTGGCCCATCAGCGACTGGTGGTTGATGCCCGGCGCGTTGCCCAGCGTTCCGTGGCCCACGGCGTGGCTGATGATCTGGCTGATCTGCGCGCTGCCGTAGCCGAGGTTTTCCAGAGCGTTCGGCACCGAGCGGTTGATGATCTTGAAGTAGCCGCCGCCGGCCAGCTTCTTGAACTTCACCAGGGCGAAGTCGGGCTCGATCCCGGTGGTGTCGCAATCCATGACGAGGCCGATGGTGCCCGTGGGGGCGATCACGCTGACCTGCGCGTTGCGGTAGCCATGGGTCTCGCCCAGCGACAGCGCCTCGTCCCAGGCCTGGGTCGCCAGCTCGACCAGCGTGGCATCGGGGCAGTTGTCGTGGTCCAGCGGGACCGGCTTGACCGCCAGCCCGTCATAGCCGCTGGCCTTGCCCTGCGCCGCGGTGCGGTGGTTGCGGATGACGCGCAGCATGTGCTGGCGGTTCTTGGCGTAGCCCGGGAAGGCCCCCAGCTCGCCCGCCATCTCGGCCGAGGTGGCATAGCTCACGCCGGTCATCAGCGCGGTCAGCGCACCGCAGAGCGCCCGGCCCTGGTCGCTGTCGTAGCCCAGGCCCATGTTCATCAGCAGGCCGCCGATATTGGCGTAGCCAAGGCCCAGCGTGCGGAAGTCATAGCTGCGCTGCGCGATCTCCTTGGACGGGAACTGCGCCATCAGCACGCTGATCTCGAGCGTCACGGTCCACAGGCGCGTGGCGTGCATGTAGTCCTCGGCCTGGAACACGCCGTCCTTCAGGAAGGTCAGCAGGTTCATCGACGCCAGGTTGCAGGCGGTGTCGTCGAGGAACATGTACTCGCTGCACGGGTTCGAGCCGCGGATCGGCCCGTCCTCGGGGCAGGTGTGCCAGGCGTTGACGGTGTCGTGGTACTGGATACCCGGATCGGCGCAGGCCCAGGCGGCGTGCCCGACCTTTTCCCACAGGTCGCGGGCCCTCACGGTCTTCGCGACTTCGCCCGTGGTGCGGTTCATCAGCTGCCAGTCGGCATCCTCCTCGACCGCCTTCAGGAAGGCATCCGTCACGCGGATCGAGTTGTTGGAATTCTGCCCCGAGACCGAGTTGTAGGCTTCGCTGTCCCAATCCGTATCGTAGGTGGGGAACTCGATACGGTCGTAGCCCTGGCGGCCGTAATCCAGCACGCGCTTGATATAGGTCTCGGGGATCGACACCCGCTTGGCCGCGCGAATAGCGGTCTTGAGGGCATCGTTCTGGGCCGGGTCATAGGCGTCTTCGGCCTTCCCGTCCCAGGATTTGAAGGCTGCGAAGATGTCGTTGAGATATTTCTCGTGCATCTTCGATCCGGCAACGATGCTGGCGACTTTCTGTTCTTCCAGCACCTTCCAGTCAATGAAGGCCTCGATGTCGGGGTGATCCGCGTCCACGATCACCATCTTTGCTGCTCGACGGGTGGTTCCGCCGGATTTGATCGCGCCGGCGGCCCGGTCACCGATCTTCAGAAAACCCATGAGACCCGACGACCGGCCACCGCCCGACAGCGGCTCGCCCTCGGCGCGCAGGCTCGAGAAATTGGTGCCGGTGCCCGAGCCGTACTTGAACAGCCGCGCCTCGCGGACCCACAGGTCCATGATGCCACCGTCGTTCACCAGATCGTCGCTGACGGACTGGATGAAGCAGGCATGGGGCTGCGGGTGCTCGTAGCTGGACTTGGACTTGGTCAGCTTGCCGGACTTGTAGTCGACATAGTGGTGACCCTGCGCCGGGCCGTCGATGCCGTAGGCCCAGTGCAGGCCGGTGTTGAACCACTGGGGCGAGTTCGGCGCGGCCTTCTGGGTGGCCAGCATGAACCGCATCTCGTCGTAATAGGCGCGCGCGTCCTCTTCGCTCGAGAAGTAGCCGCCCTTCCAGCCCCAGTAGGCCCAGGCGCCGGCCAGACGGTCGAACACCTGCTTGGACGACGTCTCGCCGCCCATGACGGCGCCGTCGTCGGCCTCGGAGCGCCACAGGAACTCGGGCACGCCACGCTCTTTCACGCGGCGCAGCTTCGACGGAACGCCGGCCTTGCGGAAATACTTCTGGGCGATGACGTCGCTGGCCACCTGGCTCCAGCTCGTGGGCACTTCGACCGCGTCGTTGTGGAACACCACCGTGCCGTCGGGATTGCGGATCTCGGACACCGTCTTGGTGAACTCCAGATCCGCGTAGGCGTCCTGCCCGGCCTTGGTGAATTTGCGGTCGATCTTCATGGTTGTTGCCCCGTCACTCTGGTTGTCAGCCCGCGGTGATCCGCGTGATTTTTCGTGCAAGCCAGAGGACCGCCCCGGACATGAGGGGGGGTGTAGGCCGGGGATGTGTGCGCATCCACTGCCCTATGCGTATCCACTATATCTGGTGGTCATCAGGCTTGCCCACACTTGGTGCAGTATCGGGCGTCCTCCGGTCAACGCAAAATTCGCCGTTATTCACAGCAAAAAAATGCCAAGAACCTTGATGAATTCGACAACCGGACGGGACTGCCGGAGAAAACGCCGTGTTTATAATTAATTAGACCGAGTTCGGGCGGTCCGCGCGGCGGTCCAGTCGAATCGACAGGCGCTGCGAAGGGAACGCGGTCAAGGCCGAATTGTGGGGATAACTGCCAGATTTCGTGGCAGCCAAAAAACGCTCCACCAGATGTGGAAGGCGTGGTCGGGGCGATAGGATTCGAACCTACGACCTACGGTACCCAAAACCGCCGCGCTACCAGGCTGCGCCACGCCCCGACGCGGCCTGCATAGACCCACGCCCCAGTGATGGAAAGCGATTATCGCCGCGGCTCAGTCGGCGGAACAGGGCCACGCGGCCGCATCCTGCGGCAAGGCCGCATGGCGCATCTGCGTGCCGGGTTCGATACCGATCTGCCCGGCCATGCCGCCATTGATCTCCAGGACGCTCAGCACCCCGTCACCCCCCGAGATCGAGGTCTCGTCCAGCGGCACGGCGTTCTCATGGACCCGGGTAACCGTGCCGGTTTCGTCGGCGAAGATCATGTCCAGGGGAATCAGCGTATTGCGCATCCAGAACGACGCGCGGCGCGGGCTTTCGTAGACGAACAGCATCCCTTTGCCGCGCGGCATGTCCTCGACGAACATGAGGCCGCGGGCGCGTTCTTCGGGGTCATCGGCCAGGTCCACCCGGAACGAGGCCTGCCCGAAATCGCCGCGCAGCTCGACCACGCCATCGCGGCAATCGGCCCACGCGGCCGTGCCCGCCAGAAGAGCGGCGCCAAGCCCGAGGATCAGTCGTCCGAGTCGATTGCGCTTTCCCATAGGCTCACATGCGTCGCGAGACGCCCCCTTTCGCCGGTGGCCACGCGAATGGCGACCGCTTCTCCGGGTTGCAGATCCGCCAGCGTCGACCGGCGCAGCACGTCCACGTGAATGAAGACGTCGTCGCTGCTGCCGAACTCGTTGGCGAAGCCGAACCCCTTGGACCGGTCGAACCACTTTACGCGGGCGGGCACAAGGGGGCCGCCTGTCTCGGGCACCGTGGGCTCGGAGCTGGGCGCACCCAGGGGATGGTCGGCCGGGTCCGGCGGTTCGATCTCCAGCACGGAATGGGCCTGCTTGCCGCGATTGGTCTCGATCATCCGGATCCGCACCCGTGCCCCCTCGGCGACCGAGCTCTGCCCGAAATTGCGCAGGACATTGGCGTGGAGAAGGATGTCGCCGGCCACGTCGGAGGCGGTGACGAACCCGAATCCCTTCGACGTGTCGAACCACTTGACGTGGCCGATGACGACTTCGCCGTCCTCACCTGCGGTTTGAGTCATCATGTCAAAAGGCGGTTTCTCCGCCATCCCTACAATTTCAGGTAATTCCCCACTGGTCACGGCAACAAACGAGTAAAGCGTTGGCGAATACTAAGGGAAAAGTCGCTGAGTCCGCCAGTCCCCCGCGCGCGACTCGCGGCTCCAGACTTCACGATCGTGAAGCCGATGCGCGCCATCTGCCCAAAATTCAATCGTTTCAGGCCTCAGGCGGAAGCCGCCCCAGTGCGGCGGGCGATCCGGATTATCGCCAAGCGTGTTTCGCGCTTCTTCCACTCGCGCTTCAAGCGTTTCGCGGCCGTCGAGCGGACGCGATTGCAGTGAAGCCCACGCCCCCAGGCGCGAGCCGAGATCGCGCGAGGCGTAGTAGGCATCCGACTGCGCGGCCTCGACCCGCGAGACGGTCCCGCGCACGCGAATCTGCCGCCGGAGCGATTTCCAGTGGATCGCGAAAGCGGCCTTGCCGGACTGCGCCAGTTCCTGTCCCTTGGTGCTGTCGTAATTGGTGTAGAAGACGAAGCCATCCTCTTCGATCTCCTTCAGCAGAACGATCCGCACGTTGGGCATGCCGTCCGGGTCGACGCTGGCCAGCGCGATGGCGTTGGGATCGTTCGGTTCGGACGCTTCGGCCTCGTTCAGCCAGTCGCGGAACAGCGCCATGGGATCGCTGGCGTCGAAGATGCTGCGGGTCTGGGTCATCGGAGCGGTCACCGGCGTCTTGAAGGGGTTTGGCAGATACCCTAAGCCTTTTTCGAAGCATAGGAAATGGCAGGGATGGCACCATGGCGAACGATCTGATGGCGGGCAAGCGGGGCCTGATCATGGGCCTGGCCAACGATAAATCCATCGCCTGGGGAATCGCCAAGGCGCTGGCCGACGCGGGCGCCGAACTGGCCTTCTCGTACCAGGGCGAGTCGCTGAAGAAGCGCGTGGGCCCGCTGGCCGAAAGCCTGGGCTCGGACATCGTCCTGCCCTGCGATGTGAGCGACGGCGCCAGCATCGACGCGCTGTTCGACGACCTGAAAGAGCGCTGGGGCAAACTGGATTTCGTGGTCCACGCCATCGGGTTCTCGGACAAGTCCGAGCTGCGCGGCCGTTACGTCGATACCAGCCCCGAGAATTTCCGCATGTCCATGGACATCTCGGTCTATTCCTTCACGGCCGTGATGCAGCGGGCCGAGAAGATGATGACCGACGGCGGGTCGGCCCTGACGCTCACCTATTACGGCGCTGAGCGGGTCATGCCCCATTACAACGTCATGGGCGTGGCCAAGGCGGCCCTGGAAGCCTCCGTGCGCTACCTGGCCGAGGACCTGGGCAAGGACGGCATCCGCGTGAACGCCATCAGCGCGGGCCCCATCAAGACGCTCGCGGCCAGCGGCATCGGCGATTTCCGCTACATCATGAAGTGGAACGAATACAACTCGCCCCTGCGGCGCAACGTGACCATCGGCGATGTGGGCGGATCGGCTCTGTATCTGCTGAGCGAGCTGGGCGCGGGCACCACGGGCGAGGTTCTGCATGTCGACGCGGGCTATCACGTGGTGGGCATGAAGGCCGTGGACGCGCCCGACATGAGCAAGATGTAAGCCGCGCGCGGTGTCCCTGCTCGCCTTCCTCGGGGTCGCGCTGGCGCATCTGCTGGCCGCGATCAGCCCCGGCCCGTCCTTCGTCCTGTCGTTGCGCACCGCCATCGGCGAGGGGTTTCGCCCCGCCGCCGGCCTGGCCCTGGGGTTCGGTATCGGCGCCATGCTGTGGGCCACGGCGGCGCTGGCGGGCCTTGCCCTGGTGTTCGAAATCCTGCCGCCCGTTTTCGTGGCGCTGAAGGTCCTGGGCGGGCTGTTCCTGGTCTGGCTTGGCATCACCATGTGGCGCCATGCCCCTGCCCCCATGCCCAGGGTCGACGCGGGCCAGGCCCCGCGCGGCACCCTTGCGGCCATCCGGCTGGGCGTGGCCGCGATGCTGGCCAATCCGAAACCGGCGATCTTCTTCGGCGCGGTTTTCGTGGGCCTCGTCCCCGCAACCGCCGGGGCGTTGGACAAGGCGCTGGTCCTTTTCAACATCCTGTGGGTCGAAACGGCTTGGTACCTGCTGGTCGCCTGGGCGTTCTCGCAGCCCCGGGCGCGCGCGGCCTATGGCCGGGCGAAAACGACGCTCGACCGCGGCTTCGGTGGACTCCTCGCCGCGCTCGGGGCAAAAGTCGCGCTAAGCTGAGCAAGGGTGACGCAATGACCGAACGACTGCCCCACGAAAAGGGATTCCACGTCTCGTGGGACCAGATCCACCGCGACAGCCGGGCGCTGGCCTGGCGGCTGGACGGGGCCGGCCCCGACGGCAACGCGGGCGACAAGGGGGGCGGCTGGCGCGCCGTGGTGGCCATCACCCGCGGCGGCATGGCCCCCGCGATGATCGTCGCGCGCGAGCTGGACATCCGCACGGTCGATACGATCAGCGTGAAAAGCTACGATCACCAGACCCGCTCGAAAGCCCACGTGCTGAAGGCGCCGGACGCCGAGATGATGGGCGACGGCACCGGCATTCTGGTGGTCGACGACCTGGTGGATTCGGGCAAGACGCTGGAGCTGGTGCGCGAGATGTATCCCAAGGCCCATTTCGCGACCGTCTACGCCAAGCCCAAGGGCCGCCCGCAGGTGGACACCTACATCACCGAGGTGAGCCAGGACACCTGGATCTTCTTCCCGTGGGACATGGCGATGCAGTACGTCCCGCCCTATCGCGGCACCGACTGAGGCCTTGGCCACGCTGCGCGACGCGCGCGACGACGACGCCGAGGCGATTGCGCGGCTCTGGCTTCAGGGCTGGATCGACGCGCATGCGGGGCTGGTTCCCGAAGCGCTCGAGGCGACGCGCACCCTGCCCGAGTTCCGCGCCCGCACCCGCGGCCTCATCCCGCTGACGCGGATCGCCTGGCGGGACGGATCGGTGGCCGGCTTCACGATGGTGAAGCACGACGAGCTCTACCAGATGTACGTGGGCGCGGCCGGGCGCGGCACGGGCATCGCGCAGAACCTGATCCGCGATGCCGAGGCGCACATCGCGGCGACGGGTCACGACGCGGCGTGGCTGAACTGCGCCATCGGCAACGAACGCGCCGCGCGGTTCTATCGGAAATGTGGCTGGATGTACGAGGCCCGCGTGGTCGACCATGTCGACACGTCCGCGGGCCCCTTCGCCATGGATCTCTGGCGGTTCGTGAAGCGTTTGGACTAGGCGTCCAGCTCGGCCTTCACGATCTTCTCGATATCGTCGAGCTGGTGGTTAGTCAGGTTCTTGTCGATCTCGGCAATCACCTTGCTCTTGACCTCCTTGTGCAGGTCGTCGCGCAGCTTGCCGAGCACGTTGGGGGCCGCGACCAGAACGATATCTTTGAACGCGCCCTTGTGCGCCCGCTTGTAGAGCATGTCGGACAGGTCCGCGGCAAAGCGCTCCTTCGCCAGCTCGTGCCAGTCGGTGTCCTCGAAGGCCGAGCGCTGGCCGCCGTTGCCGTCACCCGCCATGCCGTCGGCCATGCGGCCGCGACGGTTGGCCGACTGTTCGCGGTCGGGCGGATTCTCCTGCTCTTCCTTGGTGAGGACGGTCAGGTAGGGATCGTCATGGTCGGTCTGGTTCTCGAGGATCAGCGCCTTCTCGCCGTCGGCGATCAGCACCCAAGTGCCCTTGGTCATCCTTGCCATGTCAGTCGTCCTCCCCGGTGCCGTGGTGACCGCCGAGATTGCCCTCGCCCTTCTCGTCGGACTTGGTGACGCGGGTGGCGCCCTCGCCGTGCTTCACGGTGTCTTCCAGGTCGCGGGTGCCCACCTTGCGCTCGAGCTCGCCATCGGCGCGGCCCGAATGCGACGGGGTCGCGGCATCGCCGGTGAATTCTTCGGTCTCGCTTGTGCCGTCCTTGGAACGGTGCCGTTCGGCCATATCGGACTCCTTTGTTTGTTCAGTGTATCAACCCTGAACACGGGCCGGAGTTCCGTGGATCAGCCTTCGCTGCGGGCCTTGTCGATCAGCCATGCCAGCGCGTCCGGCGCGCCCACCCGCGCCCGTTGCGCGCCGACTTTCAGGACCAGTGGCGCGGCCTCCTCGACCCGCGCCCACAGCCAATCGGCGGCCTCCGTGCTGTCGGCCTCGGGGGTGAGGATCAGGCTGGCGGTCAGGCGGAAGGCACCCTCGCCGTCCAGCGCGGTCTGCATGTCCACCGGCTGGAACGCCACGCCGCCCGGCGCACGCATGGGGGCGCGCAGCACGGCCATGGTCTCGGCGTCGATGGATTCGAAGACGATCAGCATGGGCGTGGCCCTAGCATGGCGCGGAAAGAATGGCGACCGGCGGCCATGGTATGCCAGAGGGCCCCAACAAAAAACGGCCGCACCTCCGTCGGGAGATGCGGCCGCTGTTTTCTCACACCGTGTCGGTGCGGGGTCGTCACATGCGCGAAGCGACGTTTTCCCAGTTCACCAGGTTGTCGAGGAAGTTCGACAGGTAGGCGGGGCGCTTGTTGCGAAAGTCGATGTAGTAGGAATGCTCCCACACGTCGCAGCCCAGCAGCGCGGTCTGGCCGAAGCAGACGGGGTTCACGCCGTTTTCGGTCTTGGTGACCTTAAGGCTGCCGTCGCTGTCCTTGACCAGCCAGGCCCAGCCCGAGCCGAACTGGCCGGCGCCGGCGGCAGCGAAGTCTTCCTTGAATTTCTCGACCGAACCGAAGCTGTCGGACAGGGCCTTCTCCAGCTCGCTGGGCATCTTGCTGTCGTCGCCCGACATCATTTCCCAGAACTGGTTGTGGTTCCAGAGCTGGCTGATGTTGTTGAAGATGCCCGACTGCGCGGTTGCGCTGGGGTCGTAGGTGCCCTTGATGATCTCTTCCATCGACTTGCCGTCCCACTCGGTCCCGGCGATGGCCTTGTTACCATTGTCGACATAGGCCTTGTGGTGGATGTCGTGGTGGTATTCCAGCGTCTCGCGGCTCATGCCCTTATCGGCCAGCGCGTCGTGGGAATAGGGAAGATCGGGAAGTTCGAAAGCCATATCGGTTCCTCCGTTTGCTGTTATTCGTGGCGGCTGTCGGGTGGGCGTGCGGCATCCTGCCGCGGCCCGGCGTCTCATCCGACCAACGACATAGCCCAATCAGGGTTCCGGGAAACCCTCGAAATACCCGACGCGGCCCGCAGGATCCGCGGCGGTCTTCAGCAGGTCGAAGACGTAGCGCGCGACCGACCGGAAACAGACCAGATCCGCCGTCTGCGCATCGCGCAGAAAGAAGGCGCCCGGTACCTGCGCCAGCCGCGTGCGCCGCGCCATGCCGACGGGCAGCCCGGCGGGCGAGACGTCGGCGGGCGCCAGCTTGGCCAGCGTGTCGCGCAGGGCGGGTCCGGTCAGGCGGAACAGGCTGCGAGCGTCCGACATGTCGTGGACGAGCGCGTGGGTTCCGGCCAGCTTGCCCTGGAGATCCAGCGCTGCACCGGCCGCATCGGCGTAGGGCAGCAGGATCAAAAGCTCGTCGGGCGACATCCAGACGGTCGTGACCTCGCCGCTCCACGCCGCGTGGAGCGGCGCGGGGATGTCGTGGCCGGTCAGCGCGCTCACCGAGTCGCGCAAGGTCGCGTCGCCCAGGTCACCGCGCAGCGCGATCATGCCCTGCCCCGTCAGCTCGGCCACGCGGATCGCGCCGTCGAAGCTTGCGCCGTCCAGCGCCGTGTGCACGTCAAACATCCTGTTTCTCTCCGTTCGGGTCGAAGAACACGGGCGAGCAGATCCGGGCGGGAACCTCGGACCCGTCGGTCATGGCGAAATTCACGACCTCGCCGATCCGGTCCGGCCCGTGTTCGACCAACGCCATGGCGATGCCACGGCCCAGCGTGGGCGAATGGTAGGACGACGTCACGCGCCCCTGCATGTTGCGCTGCCCGTTGGCGTTCGTGCCCTCGGCCACCGCGTAGGCGCCATCGGGAAGGACCGATCCGTCGAGCGTTTCCAGCCCCACCAGGCGCCAGCGGTCGTCCGCGGCCAGGAAGCTGCGCTGTTGCCCGCGCTTGCCGATGAAGTCGTCCTTCTTCTTCGAAATCGCCCAGTCCAGCCCCAGGTCCTGCGGGATCACCGTGCCGTCGGTCTCGTCGCCGATCATGATGAAGCCCTTCTCGGCCCGCATGATGTGCAGCGCCTCGGTCCCGTAGGGCATGACGCCAAGCGCCTCGCCGGCCTCGACCAGCTTGTCCCAGAGCGCCCGGCCCCGGTTGGCGGGCACCGCCACCTCGAAGCTCAGCTCGCCCGAGAAGGAGATGCGGAAGACCCGCGCGGGGATGCCGGCGATCGTGCCGTCCGCCCAGCCCATGAAGGGCAGCGCGTCCTTCGACAGGTCCATGCCGCCAAGGCTGTGCAGCAGGTCCCGCGCCTTGGGGCCCACCACCGCGATCTGGGCGAACTGCTCGGTCGCGTTCAGGGTGAAGACCTTCCAGTCCCACCACTCGGTCTGGAGCCATTCCTCCATGTGGGCATGGATGCGGTCGGCCCCGCCGGTGGTGGTGTGGCACAGGAACGTGTCCTCATCCAGCCGCGCGACCACGCCGTCATCCACCAGAAAGCCGTTCTCGTTGCACATGAGGCCGTAGCGGCATTTGCCCGGCTTCAGCGTGGACATCATGTTGGTATAGAGCATGTCCATGAAGCGCGCCGCGTCGGGCCCCTTCACGATGATCTTGCCCAGGGTCGAGGCATCCAGCAGGCTCACGTTCTCGCGCGTGTTCGTCACCTCGCGCTGGACCGCGTCGTGCACGCTTTCGCCCGACCGGGGGAAGGCATAGGGACGGCGCCAGTGGCCCACCGGCTCCCACGTGGCGCCGTGCGCCTCGTGCCAGTCGTGCATCGGCGTGCGGCGCAGGGGCTGGAAGATCTCGCCACGGGCCTCGCCCGCGATCGACGCCATGGAGATCGGAGCGTAGGGCGGACGGAAGGTGGTTGTGCCGACGTTCGGGATCTCTTCACCCAATTCCTGAGCAAGAATGGCGAGGCCGTTGATATTGCTTAGCTTCCCCTGGTCCGTCGCCATGCCCAGCGTCGTGTAGCGCTTGGTATGCTCGACCGAGACGAAGCCCTCCTGCGCGGCCAGTTGCACGTCGCTGACCTTCACGTCGTTCTGGAAGTCCAGGAACATCTTCGACCGCAGCTCGTAGGACGCGCGCGCGGGCATCATCCAGCACGCGGCCAGCCGCGCCTCGGCCGCGACCTCGACCGACGGCGCATCCGCCGACACGTCCAGCAGCGCCGCCAGGCGGGCGGTGGCCGAGCCGAGCGCGACATCCCCCTGCAGCGTGCCCGCCGCCGCGCCCACGGCGGTGACGAAGGCGCTGCCGTCGGCGCCGGTGGGCGCGCGGTCGGGATCGGGGGCGAAATGGGCCTGCGCGGCGTCCCAGGTGTTCTTGCCGCCGCAATGGGACCACAGGTGCGGGACCGGCGACCAGCCGCCGGACATGGCGACCGCGTCGCAGGCGACCTCTTCGGTCACGGCGCCCTCGCCGTCCTGGGCGCAGATCGCCACGCCCTCGACCCGCTTGCCGCCCTTGACCTTGGCGATGGCGGTCCCGGCCTCGACCCGGACGCCGCGCGCGCGGGCCTGCTCGGGCAGCGCGCCGGTCACCTCGGGCCGCGCATCCACGATCAGCGGCACCGACAGCCCCGCGTCCAGCAGCGCCAGCGCGGTGCGGTAGGCGTCGTCGTTGTTGGTGGCGATGACGGTGCGCTTGCCCGGCGCGACGCCGTAATTCACCACGAAATCGCGCAGGGCCGAGGCCAGCATGACCCCCGGCACGTCGTTGCCCGCGAAGGGGATGGGCCGTTCGATGGCGCCGGTCGCGGTCACGATATGGCCGGCGCGGATCCGCCAGAGACGCTGGCGCGGCCCCTCGGGCACGCCGTGCGACAGCGTCTCGTGGGCCAAAAGGTAGCCGTGGTCGTAGACGCCGGCGCCCATGGTCTCGCGCCGCATCTGCACGTTTTCCATGGACTCGAGCTCGGCCACGGCCGCGTCGATCCAGGCCTGCGCCGGGCCGCCGTCGATCAGGTCGCCGTCCACCGGCGCGCGGCCGCCCCATTGCGCCGTCTGCTCCATCAGCAGGACGGTCTTGCCCGCGCGGCCCGCGATCAGCGCCGCCTGCAGGCCCGCGATGCCGCCGCCGACGATAGCGATATCCACGTTGACGTTGAAATGCTCGTAACGGTCCGGGTCGGGCCCCTCGGGAGGGCGACCCAAGCCGGCCGATTGCCGGATCACCGGCTCGAACACGTGCTTCCACGCGGGGCGCGGGAACAGGAATGTCTTGTAGTAGAACCCGGCGGGCAGGAAGCGCGACAGCCGCGCGTTGATGGCGCCCACGTCGAATTCGAGGCTGGGCCAGTGGTTCTGGCTTTGCGCCGTCAGCCCGCCCGTCAGCGGTTGTTGCGTGGCGCGCTGGTTCGGCTCGAACCGCTCGCCCCGGCCCACGCCCATCAGCGCGTTGGGTTCTTCCGGTCCCGCGGCCATGACGCCGCGCGGGCGGTGATACTTGAACGACCGCCCCATGAGCATCTGGTCGTTCGCCAGCAGCGCCGAGGCCAGCGTGTCGCCCTTCACGCCCTTCAGGTGCCGCCCGTTGAAGCGGAAGGACACGGGCGTGGCGCGGTCGATCAGCCGGCCGCCGGTGGACAGTCGCAAGCTCATGCCGTCTCTCCGAAGTTGCGCCAAAACCAGCCGGGATGCACGGCGCTGATGGCGTCGCGGATCTGCTGCGGCGGCTCGGTGGTCTGGGCCTTGTAGGTGCCGAAGACCCGCAGCGTCGTGGTCGAGCGGGCGGCGTGGAACCACTTGCCGCAGCCATGGGAATGGCGCCAGCGCTCGAAATGCACGCCGCGCGGGTTCTCGCGCAGGAACAGGTATTCCTCGAAGGAATCCACGTCGCTGCCGGGGCCGTGGCGGGTCAGGTGTGCCTCGCCGCCAGCGGTGAGCTCGGTCTCGTCACACTGGACGCCGCAATAGGGGCATTGGAGGGTCAGCATGGGATCAGGTCTCCGGCAGTCCGGGTGGGCGTGGATCGGGTCTCGACGGGCGGAAAATGCATCAATGCGCCACCCCCGCCGCGACCGACTCGTCGATGAAGCGGCCCTCGCGGAAGCGTTCCAGCCCGAAGGCGTCGGTCAGGGGCGAATGGCCCTTGGCCATCAGCTCGGCCATGGCCCAGCCCGAGCCCGGCGTCGCCTTGAAGCCGCCGGTGCCCCAGCCGCAGTTTATGAAGCAGCCGTCCAGCGGCGTCTTCGACAGGATGGGCGAGCGGTCGCCGGTCACGTCCACGATCCCGCCCCACTGCCGCAGCATCTTGAGGCGCGAGATCATCGGGAAGGTCTCGACCAGCGCGCGCACGGTCTCCTCGATATGGTGGAAGGATCCCCGCTGGGTGTAGTTGTTGTAGCCGTCGGTGCCGCCGCCGATCACCATCTCGCCCTTGTCGGACTGGCTCATGTAGCCGTGAACGGTGTTGGCCATCACGACCACGTCCATGCAGGGCTTGATCGGCTCGGAGACCAGCGCCTGCAGGGCGACGGATTCGATGGGCAGGCGGAAGCCCGCCATCTCGGCCAGCGCGCCGGAATGGCCGGCGACGACGATGCCCATCTTCTTGCAGCCGATATCGCCGCGATTGGTGGTGACGCCGGTGACGCGGCCGTCCTGCGACGTGATGCCGGTCACCTCGCATTTCTGGATGATGTGCATGCCCATGGCGCTGCACGCCCGGGCATACCCCCAGGCCACCGCGTCGTGGCGGGCGGTGCCCGCGCGGGCCTGCCACAGCGCGCCCAGCACCGGGTAGCGCGGCCCGTCGATATTCATGATCGGGCACAGCTCTTTCACGCGCTTGGCGTCGATCCATTCGGTGGTCACGCCCTGCAGCGCGTTGGCGTGGGCCGTGCGCTTGTAGCCGCGGACCTCGTGCTCGGTCTGGGCCAGCATCATGACGCCGCGGGGGCTGAACATGACGTTGTAGTTCAGGTCCTGGCTCATGGTCTCGTAGAGACTGCGCGATTTCTCGTAGAGCGCGGCCGACGGATCCTGCAGGTAGTTCGAGCGGATGATCGTGGTGTTGCGGCCTGTGTTCCCGCCGCCCAGCCAGCCCTTCTCCAGCACGGCCACGTTGGTGATGCCGTGGTTCTTGCCCAGGTGATAGGCCGTGGCGAGACCATGACCGCCGCCGCCCACGATGATGACATCGTAGCTCTTGCGCGGCTCGGGATTCTCCCAGGCGCGGTCCCAGCCCTTGTGCTGGCGGAACGCTTCGCGGGCGATGGCGAAGGCGGAATAACGTGTCATGGTGCGCGCACCTTTGGGCTGGGGTCTGGCCCGCTATAGGACGGGCTTCGGGCCTTGTGCGGCAACCCAGCGGCACCTGCAATTCCATTTGCGACATGGCCCTCGCGACGCCGTGACGCGGGCCGGTGCGATCCGGGTTTTACCGGCGCGTGCGATTGGCTATGGAGGCGCGGCAAGAGAGGTTCGAAGGAATTCCGTGACGCTGTTCTGGCTCATAACGGGCGCGCTGGTGGTGCTGACGCTGCTACCGGTGGTCATGGCGCTGCTGCGGGGCGGCGGCGATGGCCGCGGCACGGACCTGGCCATCTATCGCGATCAGCTGGCCGAGGTCGAGCGCGACCTGGAACGCGGCCTGCTGAGCGAGGACGAGGCCGCGCGCACCCGGATCGAGGTGCAGCGCCGGATGCTCGATGCCGACCGGCGCGAGCGGGGCGTGGTGTCGCGCCTGCCGCGCGGCACGGCGCTGGTCTTCGGCGCGGTGATCGCGCTGTCGGCCGCGGCCGGGACCTTCGCGCTTTATTCCCTGTTGGGCGCGCCCGGCTATCCCGACCTGCCCTTGGCCGAGCGCATCGCGCAGGCCGATGCCGCCCGCGACCGCCGCCCCAGCCAGGCCGATGCCGAGGCGCAGGCCGCCCCAATGATGCCCGAGCCGCCCGAGCTCGACCCCGATTTCGACCGGCTGCTGACCCAGCTTCGGCAGGTGATGGACGAACGCCCCGACGACCTGCAGGGCTATCGCCTGCTGGCCCGGAACGAGGCCGCGATCGGCAATTTCCCGGCCGCCCGTGCCGCGCAGGAACGGCTGGTGGAATTGCTGGGACCGGACGTCACCGCCGAGGACCTGGCCATGTGGGGCGAGCTGATGGTGCTGTCGGCCGGCGGCTTCGTCAGCTCCGAGGCCGAGGCGGTGCTCGACCGGGCGCTGGCCGCCGACCCGCGCAACGGACGGGCCGCCTATTACAAGGGCCTGGCGCTGGCGCAGATCGGCCGGCCCGACCAGGCCTTCGCCATCTGGCGCGGCCTTCTGGAGCGCGGACCGGAAGAGGCGCCCTGGATCGAACCCATCCGCGGCCAGATCGGCCAGGTCGCGGCCGCCGCCGGCATCCGCTACGACGCGCCCGCCCCCGCCGCCCCGCGCGGGCCCACCGCCGCCGACATGGAAGCCGCCGCCGACATGTCGCCCGAGGACCGGCAGGCGATGATCGGCAACATGGTCTCGGGCCTGTCGCAACGGCTGGCGACCGAGGGCGGACCGTCCTCGGACTGGGCGCGGCTGATCGTGGCGCTGTCGGTGCTGGGGCAGACCGACCGGGCGCGCGCGATCCTGGACGAGGCACGCGGCGTCTTCGCCGGCAGCCAGCCGGATCTCGACGCCATCGCCGCGGCGGCGGACCGGGCGGGGCTGTCCGAATGATCCACGACGCCATCGAGGACTTCGCCGCATCCCTGCCGCCGCGGCGCGCACTGGCGGGCCTGGACTTGGGCACCGCGACGCTGGGGGTGGCGGTGTCCGACGGGCTGCTGTCGGTGGCGACCCCGCTGCAGACGATCAAGCGGACCAAGTTCACCAAGGATGCCGACGCGCTGCTGGCGATCCTCGACGCGCGCGAGATCGGCGGCATCATCCTGGGCCTGCCCCGCAACATGGATGGCAGCGAGGGTCCCCGCGCCCAGTCGACCCGCGCTTTCGCCCGGAACCTGTCGAACCGCACCGACCTGCCCATCACCTTCTGGGACGAACGGCTTTCCACGGTGGCCGCCGAGCGCGCGCTGCTCGAGGCCGACACGTCCCGCCGGCGCCGCGCCGAGGTCATCGACCACGTGGCGGCGAGCTTTATCCTGCAAGGCGCGCTCGACCGTCTGCGCCACCTGAGAGACACGCCATGAAAGACGACATCCCGCGCCTGCGCAGCGGCATCGAAAGCCCCTGCATCAATATCTGCGTCATCCACCCGGCCGAGCGGATCTGCACCGGCTGCCTGCGCACCATCGACGAGATCGCGCAGTGGTCGCGCATGACGGATGACGAGCGGTGCACGGTCATGGCCGAGCTGCCCGACCGGGCCCCGCGCCTGAAGAAGCGGCGCGGCGGCCGCGCCGCGCGGATGGGCCAGCGCTGAACCCGGGCCGCGGGAAGGGCTCTGCCCTGCCCGCCCGTCCGCCCGCGGCTGGCCGAAATAGGTATTTCGGGAAAGATGAAGATCGGCCCAACGTGGTTAATTCGCGCCTGTTAGCGTGCTGCAGTTGCCGTCCCCGACCGCTGGCCCTACTCCTATGCGCGACATCCAATCAGGGAGACGGCCATGAAGGCATCGCGCAAAGTCCAGAAGATCCTGTCCAACTACGAGGGCGAAAGCCCCGGCGTGAAGGGCAACCTCTGCCGCATGCTGATGGAGGGGCGCCTGAAGGGCACCGGCAAGATGATCATCCTGCCCGTGGACCAGGGGTTCGAGCACGGACCCGCACGCACCTATGGCCCCAACGCGCCGGCCTATGACCCGCATTACCACTACCAGCTGGCCATCGACGCGGGGCTGAACGCCTTCGCCGCGCCGCTGGGCATGCTCGAGGCGGGCGCCGACACCTTCGCGGGCCAGATCCCGACCATCCTGAAGATGAACTCGGCCAACTCGCTGATGTCGGGAACGGCCGGCAAGGACCAGGCGGTCACCGCCTCGGTCGATGACGCGCTGCGGCTGGGCTGCGCCGCCATCGGCTTCACCATCTATCCCGGCTCGGACGCGCAGCTGGGCATGTACGAGGAAATCGTCGAACTGCGGCGCGAGGCCGCCAGCGTCGGCATCCCCACCGTGATCTGGTCCTACCCGCGCGGAGAGGCGATCAGCAAGGACGGCGAGACGGCGGTGGACGTGGCCGCCTACGCCGCGCAGATCGCGGCGCTGATCGGCGCGCATATCATCAAGATCAAGCTGAGCACCGATCACCTTGAGGTGCCCGAGGCCAAGAAGGTGTTCGAGGAGCAGAACATCGACATCTCGACCCAGGCCGCGCGCGTGGCCGAATGCATGCGCTCGGCCTTCGACGGGCGCCGGATCGTGGTGTTCTCGGGCGGCGCCAAGAAGGGCGAGGACGCGGTCTACGACGACGCCCGGGCCATCCGCGACGGCGGCGGCAACGGCTCGATCATCGGGCGCAACAGCTTCCAGCGCGAGAAATCCGAGGCGCTGGCGATGTTCGACAAGCTGGTCGACATCTACAAGAACAACGCCTGATACATCCCTGCATCGCGGCCCCGATATGGGATTCCCAGGGGCCGCGATCTGTGCTTATGTTTCGCCCAAGGCGTCGCGGCAAGACGGCGCCACTGCATGAGGCGACCGATGGCACATCCCCGCAAGCAGCCCGCGCTGGGCCTTCTGATCTATTTCCTGCTGACCTTCGTGCTGGGGCTGTATTTCGCCTTCGCGTCGGTGCAGGGCGATTTCGGGCTGCTGCGCCGGATGGAGATCCAGGCCGAGCGCAACCAGCTTGAATCCGACTACGCGCAGTTGCGCGCGCAGGTCGCCGAGATGCGCAACAAGACGCGGCGCCTGTCCGACCGCTACCTTGATCTGGACCTGCTGGACGAACGCGCCCGCGACGTGCTGGGCATGGTGCGCAACGACGAGATCATCCTGCGCTGAGCGCGGGCGGGCTCAGCCGCCGGCGAACAGGTGATCCATCACCACCGACGGCTGGGCGCAACCGGCCTCGCCCACGATACGCGCGGGCACGCCGGCCACGGTCTTCATCGGGGGCACCTCTTCCAGCACGACGGACCCCGCCGCGATGCGCGAGCAATGGCCGACCTTGATGTTGCCGAGGACCTTGGCCCCCGCACCGATCAGCACGCCGTCGCCGATCTTGGGGTGACGGTCTTCCTCTTCCTTGCCGGTCCCGCCCAGGGTCACGGAATGGAGCATCGAGACGTTGTCACCAACGGTCGCCGTCTCGCCGATCACGATGGAATGGGCGTGGTCGATCATGATGCCCTTGCCCATGCGCGCCGCCGGATGGATGTCGACGCCGAAGACCTCGGAGACGCGCATCTGCAGGAAATAGGCCAGGTCGCGACGCCCTTCCTTCCATAGCCAGTGGGCCACGCGGTGGGCCTGCACGGCCTGGTAGCCCTTGAAGTACAGGATGGGCTGCAGGAAGCGGTGGCAGGTCGGGTCGCGCTCGTAGGTGGCGACCAGGTCGGCGCGCCCGGCCTCGGACAGGCCCGGGTCCGAGGCATAGGCCTCGTCCGCGATCTCGCGCAGGATCTGCTCGGACATCTCGCCGGAGCTGAGCTTGAGCGACATGCGGAAGCTCAGCGCCGAGGCGATGGACTTGTGGTGCAGGATCGACGAGTGGAACAGGCCACCCAGCACCGGCTCGTCCGCCGTGGCGGCCTCGGCTTCCGAGCGTATGCGTTCCCACACGGGGTCGATGGCGGTGATCGGATTCGGTTTCAGGCTCATGCCGGGCCTTCCTTCGCAGCGGTCGGTTCCATGCATATAGGAAGGCGGGCGCCGCGGGAAAATGATTTCTCGCGACGCGCCCGATCAAGGCACGCGATGGTTACCGCGCGCTGCGCCCTCAGCCGGGGATGTCCAGCGCCGCGAAAGGCCCCGCCCCCCAGGCGCGCGACAGCTGTGCAACGCGGATCTGAATGCTGCCGGGCCCGGCATCAGCGGCCCGCTCGGCGGCGCCGTAGGTCCAGCCGGGTGACGCTGTCTCGGCGCGCCGCAGCACCGCGCCGTCGCGCAGGACTTCGACGGTGTAGGCTTCAGTCTCCTCGCCCAGCGGCACGTCGATGCCCTGCCAGCTGTCGCCGTCGATCCGCGTGCGCCGGGTCCAGGTGATGTCGAGGTCGCCGTCCCGCTCGTGAAGGCGCAGGTGAACCGGGCTGAGCGGCCGCAAGCCGACGCCCGAGAACGCACGGATGGCCTGCCGGTAGCTCGGGTGGTCCAGAGGCCGATCCACGGGGCCCGCCCGGTAGTATTTGGGCAGACCGCGGTCCGACAGGGGAAGGTCCAGCTGCACCATCCGCTCGTTAAGCATCACCACCGCGCTGCCGGCGGGCCAGACCGGCGGCGTCACCGCGTCGGTGCCCCGCTGACCGCGCAGCCGGAACGACAGGTCCCACGTGCCCGGGCCCACCAGCGTGGCGTCGCGGAACTGCAGGATCTCCCACAGGTCATCGTCGCCATTCCCGATGGCCATGGCGTTCGCGCCGTTGAGAAACGCCTGCCGCGTCGCGCTGGACAGCTGCCCCCGCACCAGCCGCACGCGCAGCGCGGGGCCGCGGTCGGGTCGGCCCGCGGGCGCCCGGGCGAGGTCGGTTTCGGTCACGCCCACCGTGGCGGGTTGTTCGACCGTGGTGTTCAGCCTGTAGCCCGTCTCCTCGCGCGAGGAATAGACGGCCAGCCCCTGCCCCCACGGCGCGGCGCTGGCGGCCAGCCATGGCGCGTGGGGCACGCTGTCTTCCTTCAGCAGCGGCAGGTCCAGCATCAGCAACACGGGCGGCGGCGGCGCGCGGTAGGGGCTGACCGTGACGGGCCCATCGACGATGTCGGAGGGCGCGTAGATCTCGGGCTCGACCCGGACGGCCTGTAGCAGTTGCAGGCCAGACTGCTCGACCCGGTCGATGCGATACTGCCCACCAGCCGTGGCGATGACGTCGCCCGCCCCGAGGTCCAGCCGCGAGGGCGGTAACGCCAAGCGCAGCCGGTCGCGGCCCACCCGCGCCTCGGCCAGCCAGCGTTCGGTGATGGCGCGCCCCTCTGCGCGGCTCAGCAGCAGGGGAAGTTCCGTCTGCGCCGTGCCGTGGCTGCGGGTGTCAGGAAAGACGGCCTCTGCCGTGGCGGCGTCGAAATCGCCGTCCGCCCCCACGAACAGCAGCTTCAGCCGGCCGACACGCTCGGGCTCGGGCGCGCGCAGGGCCAGGATGTCGCCGGGCAATTCGGGCGTGACGGCGACCTCCTCCGCGGTCACGGTGGCCGTGGCGCTGCCCGTTCGGGTGCGGAACAGCAGCGCGCCGCCCCGCTCGATGGCGTCGAACCCGTAGGCGAGCATCGGCGGCTGCAGGGCCGACCGCGCGTCCGAGATGTCGGAGACGATGTATCCGCGCAGCACCCCTTGCAGCGCGGTGGTATCCAGGCGGTCCAGACCCGCCCGCGCGCAGATCTCGGTCACGACAGACGCGATCGTGCGGTTGCTGGACCGGCCGGCGATCCAGTGGCCCCGGTCATAGTTGGCCGCATCGGCCCACAGCGCCGCGTCGCCGGGAAAGGCCGGGAAGGGCCGTGCATCCCAGGCCCAGACATGGGCGCGCGACATGTCGACCATCGGCCCGCCGTAGAAGGGCGACACCGGATTGTTCGCCGGGTCTTCCCAGAACGTGTGCATGGCGCGCAGGTATTGTACCTGGATGTAGTCGTCGCGCTGCCCGTTCGAGAAATGCGGCAGGGCCGACTCGGACGATTTCGGGTCGAGGAACTTGTTGGGCTGGTTGGTGCCCTTGTCGATCGCGGCGCAACCCAGCTCGGTGAACCAGATGGGCTTGCTGCGGGCCACCCAGGCGGTCGGGGCCACCTGGCGCACGCCGCCGATCCGTTCGTGATGCGACAGGCCCCACCAGTTCGCCAGGTCCTTATAGCGGTAGACCCAGGGCTCGCCGAAGGTGCCGTCGGTGATCGGCGTGCGCTCCTGCGCGGCGCGCGCGTCGTCCGAGGCGTAGAACCAGTCGTAGCCCTCGCCGCCCTGCACGTTGGCCATGAGGTAGTCGACGTTGTAGATCGACCCGGCCAGTGCGTCGGCCTCACCCTCGGTGCCGCGCCAGTCCGACAGCGGCATGTAGTTGTCGATGCCGATGAAATCGATGTCGTCGCTGGCCCAGAGCGGATCGAGATGGAAATACACGTCGCCCGATCCGTCCTGCGGCTGGTACCCGAAATACTCGGACCAGTCGGCGGCATAGCTGATCTTGCAATCGGGCCCCAGGATCGCCCGCACGTCCGCCGCCAGCCGGATCAACTCGGCAACGGCGGGAAATCCGGCGGCGCCGCGGATCTGGGTCACCCCCCGCATCTCGGACCCGATGCAGAACGCGTCCACGCCGCCGGCCCGCACGCACAGATGCGCGTAGTGCAGGATGAAGCGGCGATAGCCCCAGGCATCCGGATCGGGCCCGAGATATTGGATCGGGTCGGCCTGCGGGTCGTCGGCCGGATCTCCCTGGGCGTAAGGATTGATCGGGACGAAGCCGCCATCGAGCGGCGCGTTGGCGGCGGCCTCGGTCGTCTGGTGGCCCCCGATCGAGAAATCCGAGGCTTCGGCCGTTCCGAAGAACGCGGCCACCGCGTCATCGGCGGCGGCGCTGCCGTCGGGGCTGCCCGCCTGCCCGGGGGCCGACGGAAGGGTGATCCGGCCTCGCCACGGCAAGGCGGGCTGCTCGGCGCTGCCGTAGGGATCGGGCAGGCCGTTGCCCTCGTCCTGGTCCATCAGGATGAAGGGATAGAAGGTCACCGCCTGCCCCGCCGCCCGCAGGGCGCGGATCGCCTCGATCACCGAGGCGTCGGCGGGCGTGCCGCCGTATATCGCCTGCCCGTCGCGCCGGGCCAACACCTCCGCGTCGGACCGGCCGATGCCACCCGCGCGCCAGGCCAGCTCCTGCCCGTCCGCGGCGGCCTGGTCGACCTTGGGCCGGACCTCGCACCGATCGCAGCGCAGGTCGTTGCCGAACCACGAGACCACCAGCGACGTCGCCGCGCAGCGCGGCAGCTCGCCCGTCAGCGCGTCCAGCGAGGCGGCGAAATCGGTCTGTCCGGTGGGGGTGTTGACGTTGGCGTATCGGCTGGTGCCCGGATCGTTGCCGATCCGCACCGGCGTGGTGGCCAGCGCGTATTCCCCCGTACCGGGCATCATCGCCACGGCGCGGACATGACTGCTGAGGTCGCGGCGCGGGCCATCGGCGTCCGCCTGTTCGGGGCGGATGACCTCGAAGCTGAACTGCGGGATGCGGTTGCCGAAGCGGCCCAGGGCCAGGTCCTCGATCACCACGTAGGCAAGGCCGCGATAGGCCGGCACGACATCCGGACCCAGCTCGGCCTGCATGCGAGGATCGGGCTGTTGGTCCGCGCCACCATCGTAGACCCGCATGGTCAGGCTGCCGGGCTCGATCTCCTGCCCGTCGGCCCAGATCCGACCGACGCGCCCGATCACACCCTCGCACAGGCCCAGGGCAAGCGACACGCTGTAGCTGTATTCGCGGACCTCGGGAGCCTTCGGCGCGCCCTTGCCACCGCCGCCCGAGACGTTCACGTCCTCGACGAAATCCGAGCACCAGATGACCTGCCCGCCCACGCGCATCCGGCCGAAGACGCGGGGAATCGCGCTGCCGGACCCGGCGCCGGTCAGGCGGAGTCGGTCCACGCGCCCGGTCTCGACCGGCTCGCTGCCGCCGCCCAAGATCGACTGGTCGATGACCCGGCCCAACGTGGCGCCCACCGCGCGGCCGATCACGACCGAGCTCAGGCCCAGCACACCACCGCCCAGCGACGCCCCGGCCGCCGCGCCCACCGCGGAAAGAACGATCGTCGCCATCAGGTGTCTCCTTCGGGAAAGGTGAAACGCGCCACGACACGTCGGCGCCACGGTGCGCTCAGCGCATTCTCGACCACCGCGTGGCCGGCAAAGGCATGGATGAAGGTCGGCGCTGCGCCGCCCTGCCCCACGATGCCCAGGTGCTTGGCCACGGCGCCGTCGCGCATGCGAAACAATAGGACTTGCCCCGGCGCCGGCGGTCCGGGCGGCGCATCCCGCAGATGGCGACGCGCCGCACGCCACAGATCCTCGCTGCGCTGCGGCTCGGACCAGTCGGCGGTATAGGGCGGCGGGACCAGCGGTTCGGCCCCGATCACGTCACGCCAGACCCCGCGGATGAGGCCGAGGCAGTCGGTGCCAGCCCCGCGGGTGCTGGCCTGGTGGATGTAAGGTGTCCCGATCCAGGCCCGGGCGGCCGCGACGATGGGCGCGCTCATGCGGATGTTCCTCCGCCACGCCGCGGATACGCCATCAGCCAATCCTCGCCGGGCAGGTGCGGGAAGCCCTGGAAGTTCACCAGGTTGTTGAATTTCACGCGGCAGGTCTCGGCTCGCTTGTCGCAGCCCGCCTCGAGCCGCACGCTGTCGCCGGAGGCGAGGCCCGGACCGATGCTGTCCCACAACTCGATCTCGCGGCCCGTCTCGGTGACACTGTCGCGCTTCACGATGCGCACCGCGCCCGACGCCGCGCCGGAGAGCACCACCAGCCGCCCCCGTTCGAAAAAGCGCGGCGCGAAGCCGTCGAGATCGCCGGGACCAAGCAGCCGGCCGTCGGTGATCGTTTCAACGGTCACCGCCACGGCCAGCCCCAGCGCGTCGAGATCCACCCGGCAGGTGGTGTCGCCCAGGACCGCCGGGCACGGCGCCTGGTAGGTGCGCCCCTGCGGCTGGTTCAGCGTCTCGGTCAGCCCGCGCAACTCGGCGCGGAAGGCCCCGCCCGACCGCTCGATCTCGCCCAATGTCCCGGCGAAGACGATCTGTCGCGCGCCGGTATCCGTCCAGTCCACCAGCCAGGCCTCCACCTCGGCCCCGTCGAAGCGGCCCGCGAGGATATCCGCCTCGGTCACGCCCGCGTCGCTCAGAACGCCGACCGCTTCGGAGTTGTCCACCGACAGCCCAGTGCTGTGCTCGAACGCGCGGGCCGACAGCCCGTCCGACGCCGCGAAGTCGGTTCCGTCGAAGGTCAGCGGCAGGTCATGGTCGGTGAAACCGAAGACCCGCCCGTCGCGGCGGATCACGCGCCAGCAGCGGCAGACGGTGCTGGCCCCGCCACGCAGGCTGGTTAGCAGATCGGGATTGAAGCCACTCATTGGCGCACCTCGATGACGGGAATATCCGGGATCTCTCCCGCCTCGAATGTCGCGACCGAGGTAACGATGCGGTCGGTATCGAAGCGTGCAGGCACGTCGAATGCGAAGCCGGCGGTGATCAGCGCGCCGGCGGGCGGCACGTCGAACAGGGTCACGGTACCGGTCAGCGCGTCGAGCTCGAAATCGACGCCCTCGCGCAATGGGTCGTGTTCCATCCCGACGGTCACGGTCCCCGGCACCGGCTTGGTGATCGGACGGCGATAGGCCGCATCGCCCGCGCCATAAACCTTGCTCAGATGAAAGACGTTGCCCGCGCCATCGGCCACCGCCAGGTCCTGGTCCAGGTAATCGGGATCCTTCGAGGCTGGACAGGACTTGAAGTCCGCCCAGTCCTTCCAGCGGAACGCCCTCAGCGGCCCGCGCCGCGCCTCGAAAAACGCGACAACCTCCTGCACGTCGTCCAGGGACCGCAGCCCGAGCCCCGCATTATAACGCCGGCGGGAATGGATCCACGGCGTGTTGCGTTCCTCGTGACCGTTGGCCAGCGTTGCGATCTCGGTGCGCCGCTCGGGGCCACCCAAGGCGCCGAAGCTCAGCGAGACGGGAAATCGGACATCGTCGAAGGCCATGGGATCCTCTCATGCGGTCAGGTCGAACGGGATGCGCGCAGGGTGCCCGGGGCCGGGTTGGCCCCGGGCTAACCCTGCGTGCGGAGGTCTCAGCGGTTGCGCTGCCCCTGGGAAAGGGCGCGGCCCATACGGGCGGCGATCTGGCTCTGGCTGCGGCGGAAGCCCTCGACATCGGGGGTGCTGACATTGATCGTCACCTGCACGGGGCGGCCGCCGCCGCTGGCCGCGACGCCCAGCCGTCCGTCGGCCCCCCGTGTCAGCGGCATGATCGCCTCCGGCCCCGCCTCGCCCATCAGGCCGGCGCCGCCGCGCATGGGAAAGGCGGTGGCGCCCGACACGACCCCGCCGCCCGCCTGCGGCAGCGCGCGGCCCTGCGAGAAGGCGCCCCCTTCGGCAAAGGGCATCAGTCCCGTCACCATCCCCTCGACCCCCGTGGCCAGAACGCCGCCCACATGCCTGGCCACGGGGTTGATCGCGGCGTTGTAGGCGGCGTTCACCATGGATTGCGCCACGCCCTGCAACGCATCGCTCAGCTTGGCCCCGTCGAAGACCAGCCCCTCGAAACTGCGCTTCAGCCCGCGCGAGATGCCGCGCGACAGCGTCCCCACCTCGCGCGAGGTGTCGGCCACGGTGGACCCCATGGCGCGCAACTCGGCGTCGAAGGCGGCCAGCACGGCACGCGTGCCGCCCGCCGTGTCCTCGATGGACAGGAACATTTCCTCGATCTGGTCGGGGTCGGATCGGTCGGTCATGGGGACTCCTTTTGGTCATCGGGAAAGGCGGCGGACAGCTCGGCCAGGCGGCTGCGCCCCAACGGCGCGGCCAGGCGGTGCTCGCCCAGCATCACCATCAGTTCGGCCGGGCTCAGCGCCCAGAACTCGGCGGGCCGCAGAGCCAGCCCGTGCAGTCCGGCGCGCATCAGGCCCGGCCAGTCCAGCCGCGGCCCGCTCATGCGCCCGGCGCGCGGAAGGCGCGGGCCAGAAGCTGCCCGGCGGCGGTGGCGGCGGCCATGGGCCCGCCTTCGATCTCGACGGTCAGCAGGTCGCGCGCCTCGCCTTCCCAACCGCCGCCGCGCAGCCCCGCGGCGATCAGCGCCAGCGTGTCGCGGGACGAGAACGCCCCGCTTTCAAGCCGCGCCACCAGGTCCGTCAGGCTGTCGTCGCCCAGGGCCTCTTCCAGTTCGGCCAGCGCGCCCAGGGTCAGCTTGGCCACGTGGCGCCGGCCATCCAGGACCAGCGCGACTTCGCCCGCATGGGGGTTGGCCATCATAGCGCCGTGAACAGCAGGCTGCCCGCCGAGGCGAGGCTGATCTCGTAGGTCGCCTCGCCGTCGTAGCTGCCGGAATATTCGATCGCGGTGATCTGGAACGGCCCCTCGACCACCCCGAAATCGGGGATCACGATCTGGAAGCGCGGCGTCTCGCTGTCGAAGAAGACCTGGCGCGCACGTTCGTCGGTGGCGTCGTCCTTGAACACCCCCGCGCCCGAGATCGTGGCCGACTTGACCCCGGCGCCGCCGAGGATCTCGCGCCAGCCGCCGGTGCTGTCCAGGGAGGTCACGTCCACCGTTTCGGCGTTGAAGGACATGCGCGTGGCGCGCAGGCCCGCAACGGTCTCGAATTGCGACTCGCCGTTCATGTCGAGTTTCAGAAGAAGGTCCTTGCCGTTCTGTGCAGCCATGGGATGTGCTCCGGTCGTCAGGGTTTCAGTTGTCTTCGGTGCGCGCGCGAAAGCGCAGGTCGATGCGGCGCTGGGTGTCGCTGCCGGTCCGCCGGGCCTGGGCGCGCAGGAACCACAGCCCCACGACGCGGCCCCGGCCCAGGCTCAGCGGCGACAGCAGAAGCGCGTCGGAAATCGCGGCCGCGGCGTCCTTGGCCGCGGCGAAGCCCGGCCTGTCCGACACGACGGTGATGGTGAAATCGTGCCGCGCGCCGCCGCCGTCGCGGTCGGACCGGTCGCGCGCGGTCTCCTCGCCGATGGCGACATAAAGGGAAGGGACGCTGCCGGGTGGCACGGCGTCGAAGACCGCGTCACCCACGATGGCGGCAAGCCCCGCGTCGCCGGACAGCCGCGCGAAGACCGCTGCCTGCAAGGGGGCGGACAGGGCATAGGTCATGGCGCGACCTCCTCGTCGGCGAATATGTCCAGGTAAAGCGGGCCGTCGCGCGACTCGGTGACCGCGCGGATGTCGAAGACCCGCGTGCCGTCCCGCAGCCTCTGGCCGGCCAAGGGCCGCGACGCCGCACCCTGCGGGGCCGCGCGCACCGTGATGCGATAGCCCACGCGGCTCAGGCTCAGCTCGACGCCCGCGGCCAGCCGGCCGGTCCGGGGGGCCACCCGGGCAAACAGGTCGCCAAGGGCCACCCAGTTTCGGGCATAGCCGCCGCGCCCGTCTGCCGTGGTCTCGGGCGCTTCCAGCGTCAGGCGTCGGTCAAGGATCACGCCGCCCATGTCACATGCCCCCCAGCAGTCGGTGCGGGCGGTGCGGCGCCAGCAGCGCCTGCACCCCCGGCGGCACGGTGCCCTCGGCCGCCCGGTCCTCGTATCGCGCGGCCGCAAGGCTCAGCACGGCCAGGGCCAGGTCCGACGGTGCGTCATTCCAATCATCGGCAAAACCCGCGCGGAAGGTCACGGCCGCGCTGCCGCCCACGGGGATCTGCGGCAGAACGAAGCCCCGCGCCACCAGCGCCGGGCGCTGCGCGTCCCGGGCCACCCGGTAGGCGTCGGGCGCGATGGCCTGCGCGCTGCCATCGATATCGGTGATCGTCAGGCCCTCGACCGATACCAGCGGACCGCGGGGCAGCACCTGCCGGCCCGGGTCCCGCCACGCGTGGGTGGTCCAGACGAAGTCGCGGATCAGAACCGCCTTGGCACAGAGCCGCTCGACCTCGGCCAGGCTGGCGCGCAGCACCTGCTCGAGCAGGGCATCCTGCGCGGTGTCATCGGTGAAACCGGTGCCCAGGCGCAGATGCGCCCGCAAACCGGGAATGGGCAGCCGCGCGGTGCTGAGCGGCGTGGGCTCGACAAGGTACATCTGCTGTCTCCTGAAGATGGGGGCGCGGCGTCCGGCCGGTGTCGTAGGGTGCCCGCCCCTGCATCGCGCAGGGGCGGGCCGCCCGGATCAGGAGACCGCGAACTTCAGCAGCTTGATCGCCGCGAAGTCGCTTACGTCACCGCCCACCCGCTTGGTCGCGTAGAACAGCACGTGGGGCTTGGCGCTGAAGGGGTCGCGCAGGATGCGCAGGTCGGGACGCTCGGCCACGGTGTAGCCCGCCTGGAAGTCGCCGAAGGCCACGGCCATGGCGCCGCTCGAGATGTCGGGCATGTCCTCGGCCACCAGCACGGGGTAGCCCAGCAACCGCGCCGGCTCGCCCGCGGCCAGCCCGTCGGACCACAAAAAGCGCCCGTCGCCATCCTTCATCTTGCGCACGACGCCGGCGGTCTTCGAATTCATCACGAAGGTCGCGTTCGCGCGGTATTCGGCCCCAAGGGCATAGACCATCTCGACCAGCGCATCGGCATCGCCGAAGGCCCCGTCGACACCGGTGGCCACGTAGCCCAGGCTGTCCCAGGCCCAAGATCCGTTCTCAACCGCCGCGTGGTCGAGGAAACCGCGCGGCTTGTCCACGCCGTCGCCGCTCACGAAGGCCGCCGCCTCGGCACGGGCGAACTTGTCGGCGATCTTGCCGGCCAGCCAGCCCTCGATATCGAAGGCCGCGTCGTCCAGCAGGCGCTGCGACGCCTTGGGCAGGGCCGACAGCTCGTGCAGGGGGATGGTGATGCGGTCGACCTGGGGCGTCGCCGTCTCGGACGGGCTGGCGGTCTCGGTCGACCAGCCCGCGCCCATGTCGGTGGTATCGACCAGCACGTCGAACGACGTCGCTTCGACGTTGACGACATTGGCGATCCGCCGCACCGACGCGGTGGAGCGCAGGACCGAACGGACCGTGTCGCTGGTCACCGGATCGACCAGGTAGCCGCCATCGCCGGCCACGGCGGTGTTCAGTGCCTTGCCTTCCAGCGCCAGTCCCCGCAGCGCGTCATCGTCGCCCGAGCGGACATAGGCCTCGAACGCCTTCTGGTGGGGCGCGGCCTCGTCGGCGGCGGTGGACAGGACGGGGCGGCCCGTCAGGCGGGTCTTGCGGTCAAGCTGGGTCATGCGGTCTTCCTGTTGTTGCATCCGGGTCGTCATCTGGGCCTGAAAGCCCCTGAGATCGCTGACGAAATCAGCCATCGCGCTTTTCATTTCGGTGGTGGCATCGGGCAAGGCGCTGCCCTGCCCGGCCGAAGCCGGGGTGTCGGTCTCGCTCATCTTTGGTCCTTTCCGGTGGGGTTTGGTCTACGGGGCCGTCCGGCCCAGGGCGGCCGAAGCGCCGCGCAGCACCTTGGCCATCTCGCGCAGCGGGTCGGGTGCGGGGCCCTCGCCCTTCACACCCGCGACACGCGCCTCGGGCAGCATCGGGAAGGTCACCAGCGACACCTCCCACAGCTCGAGCTCGGACAGCAGCCGCCCGGCGGTGCCGTCCTTCGTGGCCCGCTTCGTGCGATAGCCGATGGACAGCCCGTCGATGGCCCCCGCGGCGATCAGCGCCGCCGCCTCGCGCCCGCGGGCCAGGTCGGTCAGGATCCGGCCCTTGACGAACAGGCCGACGGCGTCCTCGCGCACCTCGTCCCAGACGCCGATGGGCTGGGCCGGGTCGTGCTGCCACAGCATCTTCACCTGCCCGCCCCGCGCCGACAGCGCGGCCAGCGACGCGGCGTAGGCGCCGGGCGCCACGGTGTCTCCGCCCTGGTCGCGGGCCCCGAAGACCGAGGCATAGCCTTCGATCAGGTGCCCGTCCGTCAGGGTCATGCCGGTCGCGCCGGCGCAGAACTTGTGTTCCAGTGTCATCGCAGGATCCCCCTTCATTCCGCGGTCAGTCCCAGCAGCGCCCGTTTCTCGGCCTTGCTGAGGAAGTCGGCCTCGGCCACGCGGCGCCATTGCGCCTCGCGCTCCAGCGCCAGCGCCGGCACCTGGTCGAGATCCACGCGAAGCTCGGCCGCCTCGCCCGCAAAACCCGACAGCCAATGCCCCAGCGCCCCCGCCACGCGGTTCGCCATGGGCAGAACCGTCAGGCGGAAAAAGGCGCGATTGGCCTCGGCGTAATTGGCGTAGGTCGCGTCGCCGGGGACCCCCAGCATCATCGGCGGGACCCCGAAGGCCAGCGCGATGTCGCGCGCCGCGGCGTCCTTGGTCTTGTGGAACTCCATGTCCGAGGGCGAGAAACCCATGGGCTTCCAGTCCAGCCCACCCTCCAGCAGCATCGGACGTCCTGCGTTGCGCGCGCCCTGGTGGTGCGCCTCCATCTCGGACACGAGGCGGTCGTACTGGTCCGGCGCCAGCATCCCCTCGCCCCCCTGGTAGACGATGGCGCCCGAGGGCCGCGCGGCGTTGTCCAGCAGCGCCTTCGACCAGCGCGCGGCGGCGTTATGCACGTCCATCGCGGTGGCCGCGGCCTGCATCGGCGACAGGCCATAATGGTCGTCCTGCGGGTGGAAGGCCTTCACGTGGCAGACGGGCGAGACGCCGTCTTCGACGCGGAACCGGTGCTTGCGGCCACCCACAGCGTATTCGTAGGCAACGGGCCAGCCGTCGGCGCCGGGCACCACGCTCATCCGGTCCGAGCGCAAGACGTGCAGCTCGACCGGCAGACCGCCCTCGCCCACCGCCTCGACATAGCCGTCGCCCGACAGCAGCAGCTGGCCGAAAAGCGACTCGAGCCATTCCGACCGGCCCTGCGCCGCGTTGGGCCGTGCCACGAGCTCCAGCAGGGGGTGGCGGTCATATCGTCCGGCCGAACCGTGCAGCACCAGCGGCAGCGCCGCGGCGGCCTCGGCGATCAGCTTCACGCAGCGAAAGCCCACCGGATTGCCGAGAAATCCGTTCCGCGTCAGCGATCCGGTGTCGCGCGGGCTCCAGGCCACACGGCCCGCACCGCCATAGGCGATGCCGGGCGGGGTCAGGCCGCCCGTGGCGCTGGCCTTCGTGGCCCCGGGCGCATCCGCCGCACGTTTGAGAAAGTCGAACATGGCGTCTCCTCGTCTGCTGTCCGGGCATGGCTGGCCCGCCGTCGCGCGGGGGCGTGCCCCGGCGACCTGTCATCGTCGTCGTCCTGTCTGCGGGTCGCGGGGCTCAGCCCCCGCGCGGGGCTAGACCGACCTTACCTGCGGCGTGGCACGCGGCTGTCCCAGCATCAGCTCGGTCAGCGCCCAGACCAGCGCATCCACCCGGTCGGGGCTGCCCTGGCCGTGAAATCCCGATATCGCCATCTGGCACATCTGATCCTCCAATTCCGCGTGCAGACCCAGATGCGCCACGCGTCCCTGTTCGTAGAGGGCGGCCACCGGCTCTGCCCGAACAGACTTACCCCGGCTGGCGTGAACGCCGCGGTAACTCACCGTACGGTCCTCCTGGCGGATGATCTCCTCGACCATGTCGCCGCCCTGGTTGACCTCGGCCACCAGGCGATCGGCGCCGTGGCGGTGGTAGGCTGCGATGGCCGCGCGGGCCCAGCCGTTGGGGCCAAGGCCCTGCACGCTGCAATCCTCGATCACCACGGCGGAGCCATCGGGCAGCACGCCCGCTACGACGATGCCGCAGGTATCCGCGTTGCGCCCACCCGTCACCGGCGGGTCCACTGCGACCACGACGCGGCCGGGGTCCGGGTGTTCGGACACGCGGGTCCCGTCGATCATCGCCCGCGTCCACAGCGCGCCGTCGACCTCGTCCAGAAGGCAGCCCTGAAGCTCCTGCTGGCCCAGCCGCGTGTCGCCGTAGCGCGACAGGATCTCGTGCAGGAACGACGCCGCCAAGTGCGCGCGGTTGTCCAGGGTGGTGGCGTGGGTGGTCACCGTCGACGGCATGTCCAGAAGCCGTTTCAGCACGCCCACGTTGCGCGGTGTCGTCGTCACGCATTGGCGCGGGTCATCGCCTAGCCGCAGGCAGAATTGCAGCATGTCCCACGTCTCGTCCGCGCGGCGCCACTTGGCCAGCTCGTCCACCCAGGCCGCGTCGAATTGCGGGCCACGCAGCGCCTCGGGCTCCTGCGCGGAATATGCCTTGGCCTCGGCGCCATTGGGCCAGACCAGCCGCCGCTTGCCCGCCTCCCAGACCGGGCGGCGGTCGGGCGGCGCGCAGGCCAGGATGCCGCTGTCGCCGAAGACCATGACGTCGCGCACCTGGTCGAAGGTCTCGCCGACCAGCGCCACGCGCCGGGCGCGCCCGGGGTCGGTCGCGCGGTTGCCCTCGACCTGCGCGCGCACCCATTCGGCACCCGCCCGAGTCTTGCCGGCACCGCGCCCGCCCAGGATCACCCAGCTGCGCCAGTCGCCATCGGGCGGCAACTGGTGGTCCATCGCCCAGAACTCGAACAGGTAGGGCAGCGCCAGAAGCGCCTCCTCGCCAAGGTCAGCCAGGAAGGTCTCCTGGGTCTTGCGCGGACCGGATGCGATCAAGGCGGCGCCCGATTTCAGCGCGTGCGGCTTCCATGTCGAAGGAGCCGTCGTCGCCGGCTCCGGCCTGGCGTTTCCAGAAATCATCGAGTCGTTTCCTTTCGTCGTAGACGGTCTGCACCGAGCGCGAGACCATGGTGACCACCCGCCGGAACTCGGTCTCGGAGTAGCTTTCCGAGGCGCGAAGCGACGCCCGCATCTCGTGCAGGTCGAGGATGACATCCTCGTAATTGGCCACCGCCACTTTCAGCAGACGTTCGGGGTCGATGTCGCAGCTGCCCGCGATGGACTCGCGATCCCTTGTGGCCATGCAGCTGTCTCCCGCGGTCTGGATCCCTGAACGCGAAACGGCGGCGAACCTGTCAGGTCCGCCGCCGCCTATGCATCGCGTTCCTTGCGATCACACTCGCAAGAACCGTTTAAGAGGGGATGTCAGCTCCGCGCGGTCAGTTCGACTGCCGCTCGGCCTCGATGGCGCGCCAGCGCGCCACATTCTCGTTGTGCTCGGCCAGGGTGCGGCCGAAGGCGTGCCCGCCGGTGCCGTCCGCCACGAAATACAGCAGGTCGGTTTCGTCGGGGTTCAGCGCCGCCTCGATGCTGGCCAGGCCCGGGTTCGCGATGGGCGTCGGCGGCAGACCGTCGATCTGGTAGGTGTTGTAGGGCGTCGCGGCATCCAGCTCGCTGCGGCGCAGGCCACGGCCCAGAACACCCTCGCCGTTGGTGATGCCGTAGATCACCGTCGGGTCGGTCTGAAGCCGCATCCCCTCGCGCAGGCGATTGACGAAGACGCTGGCCACCTGCCCACGCTCTTCCGGCACACCGGTTTCCTTCTCGACGATGGACGCCATGGTCAACGCCTCGGCGGGCGTGTCATAGGGCAGGCCCTCGGCGCGGTTTTCCCACGCGGTGGACAACCGGTCGCCCTGCCGTTCCTGCATCAGCGCCAACAGGTCCTCGCGGATGGCGCCGGGCCGCACCTCGTAGCTGTCGGGCGCCAGCATCCCCTCGGGCGGCACGCCCGCAACCTCGCCCGACAGGAAATCGGCGGCTTTCAGCGCCTCGACCACCTGCCACGAGGTCACGCCCTCGGCCATGGCGATGCGGAAGCGCGTGTCGTTCCGGTCGGCCACCTCGGTATAGGCTTCGGGCGCCTCGGCTTCGGCCGCCGGATCGAACTCGGCCACGATGTCGAACCGCCCGGTGGCCGGGTCCAACTCGCGTACGCGGATCTCGCTCTCGGTCACGCCGATGCGGTACACGACCTCGGTCCCGCAGGTGCTTTGTCCCTCGGCGGTGATCTCGCCCACGATATCGGCCATGGAGGCACCTTCGCGGATCAGGAAGCTGCCCGCTTTCAGATCGTCGGACCGTTCCGTGTAGGTCGCGCCCAGCCGCATGATCTGTGGTGTGTCGACCGCACCGCGGGCCGCCAGCTCTTCGCTGACCCGACGCATGTTCGATCCGGGCTCGACCCGCAGGCAGATGGCCTCGGCCAGGGGACCCGGCTGCTCATAGGCGCGCTTGCCCCAGGCCACCACGCCACCCACCGCCAGAAGCGCGACGATCAGCAGCGACAATCCGTTTGCGGCGACGTGTTTCCACATCAGGCATCGACCTTTCGCATGATGAGGGCCGCATTCGTGCCGCCGAACCCGAACGAGTTCGACAGGACGCAGTCGATCTTGCGTTCGACCTTCTTCAGCGGCGCAAGGTCGATCACGGCGTCCTCGGGGGGCGACTCGAGGTTCAGGGTCGGCGGCGCCACCTGGTCGCGCATGGCCAGGATGCTGAAGATCGCCTCGATCGCGCCCGCCGCACCCAGAAGGTGGCCGGTCGACGACTTGGTCGACGACATGGTGGCGTTCTTCGCCGCGTCGCCCAGCAGGCGCTGGACCGCGCCCATCTCGATGGTGTCGGCCATGGTGCTCGTGCCGTGCGCGTTGATGTAGTCGATCTGCGACGGGTCGATGCCCGCGCGCTTCACGGCCGCGCGCATGGCGCGCTCGGCGCCCTCGTGGTCGGGCGGCGGCGCGGTGATGTGGTGCGCGTCGCCCGACAAACCATAACCGATGACTTCGGCATAGATCTTGGCGCCCCGCGCCTTCGCCCGGTCGTAATCCTCCAGGACGACGACACCCGCGCCCTCGCCCATGACGAAGCCGTCGCGGTCCGCGTCCCAGGGGCGGCTGGCGCGCTCGGGGTCGTCCTTGTGCTTGGTCGACAGCGCCTTGCAGGCGTTGAACCCGGCGATTCCGATTTCGGAGATCGGGCTTTCGGTGCCGCCCGCGACCATGACGTCGGCATCGCCCAGCTGGATCAGCCGCGCGGCATCGCCGATGGCGTGCGCGCCAGTGGAACAGGCGGTGACGACGGCGTGGTTCGGGCCCTTGAAGCCATGCTTGATGCTGACCTGTCCCGAGACCAGGTTGATCAGCGCGCCGGGGATGAAGAACGGCGACACGCGGCGGGGGCCGCGTTCCTTGATCATCACGGCCGTCTCGGCGATGGATTGCAGCCCGCCGATGCCCGAGCCGATCATCACGCCGATATCCAGCTTCTCTTCGTCGCTGGCATCGCCGATTCCGGCATCCGCGATGGCCTGGTCGGCTGCCGCCACGCCGTAAAGGATGAAATCGTCGACCTTGCGCTGTTCCTTGGGCTCCATCCACGCGTCGGCGTCGAAGGTGTCATCGGATCCGTCGCCGCGGGGGACTTCGCAGGCGTAATCGGTGGCCAGGTGCGAGGCGTCGAAGCGGCTGATCGTCCCCGCCCCCGACTGTCCCTCCAGCAGCCGCCGCCACGTGGGCTCGACCCCGCAGGCCAAGGGGCTGACCATTCCCAGTCCGGTCACAACTACGCGTCGCATGGGCGCTCCTCGATCGATCTTGCCAGATTTTTGCCTGATACACGCCCCGTCTTCCCAAGGGAAGGGTCGCGGGCGATCCCCGCCGATCCCGGCTCAAGCTTGCCGGATGTCTTCAACACATTGGGGGAAAACGCAAAACGCGCCCGCCGGAGATCCGGGCGGGCGCGCAAAGAATACGTTGGGCGAAAGCCTCAGACGGCTTCCTTGATGAACTTCACGGCGTCGCCGAAGGTCTGGATGGTCTCGGCCGCATCGTCGGGGATCTCGATGCCGAATTCCTCTTCGAACGCCATGACCAGCTCGACGGTGTCCAGGCTGTCGGCGCCCAGGTCATCGATGAACGAGGCGTTCTCGGTCACTTTTTCCTCTTCCACGCCCAGATGCTCAACCACGATCTTCCTGACGCGCGTCTCGATATCGCCTTCGCTCATACTGTATCCTCTTGTCCTTTTTCGGGGCGTCGCCCGCTTAGTGGTTTGGCCGCTTTCGGCCCTGGATGGGTTCAGGTCATTTCGCCGCATTGCCATGGGCGCCGCCGACCGGAAGGGCTCGAAGCCGCCTATAGCATAGGATATTTCCGAGGCAAACGCCTAAGCCGCGTGTGAAACCGCGGCTCAGACCATCGCCATGCCGCCGTTGACGTGAAGTGTCGCGCCCGTGACATAGGCCGCCTCGTTGCTGGCGAGGTACAGGACCGCGGCCGCGATCTCGTCCGGGGTGCCCATGCGGCCGACGGGAATCTGCGCAAGCATGCCCTCGCGTTGCTTGTCGTTCAGCTTGTCGGTCATGGCCGTCTCGATGAAGCCCGGCGCGACGCAGTTCACGGTGATCCCGCGGCTCGCGACCTCCTGGGCCAGCGACTTCGACATGCCCACCATGCCGGCCTTCGCGGCGGCATAGTTGGCCTGCCCGGGGTTACCCGTCTCGCCCACGATGGACGAGATGTTGACGATCCGGCCCCAGCGCGCCTTCATCATGCCGCGCAGGCTGGCCTGGCTCAGCTTCATCACCGCTGTCAGGTTCACGTCCAGCACCTGCGCCCAGTCGTCGTCGCCCATGCGCATCATCAGCCCGTCGCGGGTGATGCCGGCATTGTTGACCAGGATGTCCAGCGATCCCATGGCCTCGGCCGCCTGCTTGGGCAGGGCCTTCAGCGCGTCGTCGTCGCCAAGATCGCATGGCAGGGCGAAAGCGCCCTCGCCCAGCTCGGCCGCCAGGTCGTCAAGCGGCCCCTGGCGCGTCCCTGACAGGCCGACCTTCGCACCGGCGCCATGCAGCACCCGTGCGATTTCGCCGCCGATCCCCCCGGAAGCGCCGGTCACCAGCGCCGCCTTGCCATTCAAATCAAACATCTCGTCCTCCCTCTTGCCTTCGGCAGAGCGTCAATTCCCCAATGCCGCCCTTACCTCGTCGGCGGTGCCGACCTGGCGTGTTTCGATGGCCCGGTCGATCCGCCGGATCATTCCCGAAAGCGCCTTGCCGGCGCCCACTTCCCAGATTTCCGTCACGCCGTCGGCGCCCATCCGCTGAACGCTTTCGCGCCAGCGCACCGACCCGGTCACCTGCTCGACAAGCAGGCGGCGGATCTCGTCGGGATCCTGCACCGGCGCGGCGGTGACATTCGCCACCACCGGAACGGCCGGCGCCGCGATGCTCACACCAGACAGAGCGTCGGCCATGGCGTCCGCCGCGGGCTGCATCAGCGCGCAATGGAACGGTGCGGACACCGGCAGCAGCACGGCGCGCTTGGCGCCCGCCTCCTTGGCCAGCTCAACCGCCCGCTCGACCGCCGCCTTGTGGCCCGAGATCACGACCTGGCTGGGATCGTTGTCATTGGCCGCCTGGCAAACCTCGTCGCCCGCCGCCCGGTCGGCCACGTCACGCGCCGCCTCGAAATCCAGGCCCAGAAGCGCGGCCATGGCGCCCTCGCCCACCGGCACCGCCTTCTGCATGGCGGTGCCCCGCAGGCGTAGCAGCCGCGCGGCGTCGGCCACGCTGAGCGCCCCGGCCGCCGCCAGGGCCGAGTATTCGCCAAGCGAATGCCCCGCCACCATAGCGGCGCGGTCCATGGTGAAGCCCTCGGATTCCAGCGCCCGGAACGCGGCCAGCGACGTGGCCATCAGCGCGGGCTGCGCGTTCGCGGTCAACGTCAGGTCGTCGGCAGAGCCGTTCCAGATCAGCTCGCTCAGCTTTTCCCCCAGCGCCTCGTCGACCTCGTCGAAGACCGCCCGCGCGGCAGGAAAGCTGTCGGCCAGGTCACGGCCCATGCCCACCGTCTGCGCGCCCTGTCCGGGAAAAACCAATGCCAACGCCATGCAACTGCTCCGTTCCGCGATAATTCCGCACCGCATAAACGTTGCGTCACCCGGGCGCAATCATTGCCGATCCGCGCACAGACGCTCTGCGGTCGGGCGCGTTGCGCGCGCGGTGCAGGCGGCTAACTTCCCGGCAAACTTCGTTGGGAGCACCAAAATGCAACTGGCCAATACAGACGTTACCTACGGAACGATCACCAAGACCTTCCACTGGCTGATCGCCCTTCTGATCCTCACGAACATCCCGCTGGCGTGGTTGGGCGAGAATCTGCCGGACCAGACCTCGCAGGACATCGCCCGGCTGTCCGTGATCTGGTCCACGCACAAGACCATCGGCGTGGCCGTGTTCTTCGTGGCGCTTCTCCGCATCCTCTGGGCTTTGACCCAGCCCAAGCCCGCGCCGGTGCATCCCGACCGCCGGGCCGAGACCCTTCTGGCTGAAACCATTCACTGGTGCCTTTACGCCGCGCTGGTGGTGGTGCCGCTCTCGGGCTGGATCGGCCACGCCGCCAGCCAGGGCTACGCGCCCATCTGGTGGCCCTTCGGCCAAAGCCTGCCGCTGGTCCCCCGCTCGGACGCGGTGGAAGAGGCAGCGAAGCTCACCCACTGGCTCTTCACCTGGATCCTGATCGTGTCGCTGGGCCTGCATATCGCGGGCGCGCTGAAGCATGCGCTGATCGACCGCGACGGCACCCTGTCGCGCATGTGGTTCGGGCGGGCCGACCTTGGCCGCATCGCCCCGGCCGAGCATCCCGGCGTCGCCATGCTGCTGGCCGCCACGATCTACGTTTTCGGCGGCGTGTCGGTCCTGGCGCTGGCCTATGAACCCGTCGAGGCGCCCGAGGTCGCCGAAGCGGCCCCCGCCGCGGCCACGGGCGGCAACTGGCAGGTCGAAAGCGGCGATATCGGGATCACCGTGCAACAGATGGGGTCGGCCATTCAGGGCGGGTTCGCCGACTGGACGGCCGAGATCGACTTCACCGAAGAGGCGCAGGACGGCACTCACGGCACGGTGACGGTCGAGATCGACATCCCCAGCCTCACGCTTGGGTCGGTCACGTCGCAAGCGCTCGGACCCGATTACTTCGCGGCCGACGACCACCCGGTGGCGGTCTACGAGGCGACGATCCTGCCCGCGGAGGATGGCTACCTCGCCGAGGGCACGCTGTCGCTCGCCGGGCAGGAATCGCAGGTCGACCTGCCCTTCACCCTGACCATCGACGGCGATACCGCCACGATGAACGGCACCACGACGCTCGACCGGCGCAACTTCGGGATCGGCGACAACCAGACCGATCCCGGCACGCTGGGCTTCACGGTCGATGTCGACATCGCGGTGACCGCCACCCGCGCCGACTGACGGCGGGACATGGCGGAGACGAAAAAAGCCCGGCGAAATCGCCGGGCTTTCTTTTTTTGGAGCGATGAGCGCCGGTCTTACGACGCGCTGCCTTCGGCCGTCATCGCCTCGATCGAGATCTGTACCTGCACCTCGTCGCTCACATAGGGCGCGAACATGCCGACGTTGTAGTCGCTGCGCAGGAAAGTCGTGGTGGCGTCGAAACCGGCCCACGGCTTGCCTTCCATCGGATGCTCGCCGGCCTGGTTCAGGGTGGCTTCCAGCACGACTTCCTTCGTCACGCCGTTCATCGACAGGTCACCGGTGATGTTGGCGGTGCTGTCGCCGGTCACCTCGATCCCGGTCGAGGTGAAGGTGACCATGTCGCCTTCCTCGGCGCCGAAGAAATCGTCGGACATGAAGTGCTCGAAACGGCCTTCCCAGCCGGTGAACATCGACCGGACGGGGAACGAGACCTCGACGCTCGAATTCGCGGGATCTTCCTGGTCGAACTGGATGTCGCCCTCGAAGCCCGAGAACATGCCCCAGGTGGTCGAGAAGCCCAGGTGCTCGTACGAAAACAGGATCTGGCTGTGGCTGCTGTCGAGCTCGTAGGCGACGGGCTCGGCGATGGCGGCGGGGGCGGCAAGGCCAAGGGCCAGCGCGGTCGTGGTCAGAAGACGGGTCATGAAAACCTCCTTGAATGGACGACGGTCTGTCGATGCACCGACAGCTAGTCGAAGCCAGGGGAGGCTCAATTCAGCATGGGATCACAAGTTCTGAGCGTTGGCGCACACTTATCAGCCGAAGCTGCGCGCCTCCCGTATCCGCGCGCGGCCCACCAGCGATGTCAGCATGGCCTCGGTGGTCCGGACCGACGCGCCGCTCAGCTGCGCGTGCAGTCGTTCCAGCGCCGGGTCGTCGTCCGACCCCAGGTAGATCGCGTCGCGGCCCTCGGCCAGGCGGGCATACAGATGGCTGGCCGCCCGGCCCTCGCGCAGGATGAAGAAGCTTTCGATCCGGCATAGCGGGATCCGTTCGATCACCTGCGGGGCCCCGTTGAACGCCGATTGCACGATCTCCAGCCGACCGGCGCGCCGGTCGATCCGGGCGGCGATCTGCACGCCCTGGCGGGCGGCACGGGCCAGAAGGGCCGCAGCCCAAATACCGGCGATGCTGACTGCGGCCTTCAGCACGATCAGGGGCGCCTGCCAGACGGCACCCGGCAGAACCCACATGCCGACAACCATGGCCCCGAGCCCCACGGCCGCAACCAGCATGCCGCCCTCGACCACGCGCGCGTTCCGGGTGATCCAGGTGTCGCGATGCAGAACGACCGCCTCCTCGCATTTCTCAAGCCGCAGATGCTCGACCATGCTGCGGTTGTAGTATCTCTTGAGAAACGAAAGGATCATGCGCGCACCCCGACTGGTCACGCATCGGTTTTCCGCGCCAATTCGGGCGCAACTTTGACGGTCGCAAAGCTTTTGCAGGACGCCTGCCTCGGGCCTTGCATCGCGGGCCGAAGGGCTCTATGTCCCGGCCACTTCCGCGAAGACGATGAACGGCGCAGCCTCTCGTGTCCGGGGCGCGGAAGCCTCATATCCCGGACTTTGAAATGCGCCCGCAACAGAACTGGAAAGTCCATGCCCCTTTACGAGCATGTCTTCATTTCCCGTCAGGACCTGTCGAACGCGCAGGCCGAGGGACTCATCGAACATTTCGGCACCGTGCTGTCGGACAACGGCGGCAAGCTGGTTGATCAGGAATACTGGGGCGTCAAGACGATGGCGTTCAAGATCAACAAGAACCGCAAGGGCCACTATGCCTACCTGCGCACCGACGCCCCCGCCGAGGCCGTGCAGGAGATGGAGCGCCTGATGCGCATCCACGACGACGTGATGCGCGTCCTGACCATCAAGGTCGACGCCCACGAGGAAGGCCCCTCGATCCAGATGCAGAAGCGCGACGACCGCGACGACCGCCGGTCGCGTCGCTAAGCCCAGGAAAGGACAGAACACATGGCTGCAAAACCGTTTTTCCGCCGCCGCAAGGTCTGCCCCTTCTCGGGCGACAATGCACCCAAGATCGACTACAAGGACACGCGCCTGCTGCAGCGCTATGTCAGCGAACGCGGCAAGATCGTGCCGTCGCGCATCACCGCCGTCTCGGCCAAGAAGCAGCGTGAGCTGGCCCGCGCCATCAAGCGCGCCCGCTTCCTCGCCCTGCTGCCTTACGCCGTGAAATAAGGAGGACGGACCATGGACGTTATTCTTCTCGAACGCGTGGCGAAGCTGGGCCAGATGGGCGACGTGGTGTCCGTCAAGGAAGGCTACGCGCGCAACTACCTGCTGCCGCAGAAAAAGGCGCTGTGGGCCTCCAAGGCCAACGTCGCCGCTTTCGAAGACCAGAAGGCGCAGCTCGAGGCCCGCAACCTCGAGACCAAGAAAGAAGCCGAATCGCTGGCGACCAAGCTGGACGGTCAGCAGTTCGTCGTCATCCGCTCCGCTTCGGACGGTGGCGCGCTCTACGGCTCGGTCTCGACCCGTGACGCCGCCGATGCGGCGACCGAGAACGGCTTCGACATCGACCGCAAGCAGGTCGCGCTGTCGGCCCCGATCAAGGAGCTGGGCCTGCACGACGTGATCGTGACCCTGCACCCCGAGGTCGAGGTGAAGATTCAGCTGAACGTCGCCCGCAGCTCCGAGGAAGCCGAGCTTCAGGCCCAGGGCAAGTCGATCCAGGAGCTGGCTGCCGAGGAAGAGGCCGCCGCCGAGTTCGAAATCCAGGAGCTGTTCGACGACATCGGCGCCGCCCAGCTGGACGAGCTGGAAGAGCCGGTCGAGCAAGAGACCGACCAGCCCGCCACCCAGGACAAGGCCGAGCTGGACGAGAAGCTGAACGACGACGACTGATCGTCGTTCCTTTCGGAACGACAACGCCGCGCGGGCCCTCCCGCGCGGCGTTTTTCGTTTCCGAGCAGCGGCTTAAAGGAAATCCACGATCCCGCCTTCCACGCGCAGGCTCGCACCCGTGGTGGCCGCGGCCTGCTCCGAGCAGGTGTAGACGATCATGTTCGCCACCTCCTCGACCGTGGCGGTCCGCTGGATGATCGTCGTCGGGCGTTCCTGCTGCGCGAACCGCGCGCCGGCCTCCTCGATGCTTTCCCCGGTTTCCTTCACGTTCTCCTCGATCATCGCCTTCACGCCATCAGACAATGTCGGCCCCGGCAGGACCGAGTTGACGGTGACCCCCGTCCCGGCCAGCCGCTTGGCCAGCCCGCGCGCCAGCGCGATGTCGGCGGTCTTGGACACGCCGTAATGCACCATCTCGGTCGGGATGTTGAAGCCCGACTCGGACCCCAGCATCACGATGCGCCCCCAGCCGCGATCGACCATCCCCGGCGCCAGCGCACGCGACAGGCGCATGGCGCTCATCACGTTTACCTGCCAGTGCCGGTCCCAGATGGCGTCGTCGGTCTGGAAGAAATCGACCGGCTGAAAGATGCCGGCGTTGTTCACCAGGATATCGACACGCTCGACGTCGCTGATCAGCCGGTCGCACCCTTCGGCAGTGCCCAGGTCCGCGGCGTAGGCGCTGCCGCCGATCTCCTTCGCGCGGGCGTCGGCCTCGGCCGCGTCGCGGCCCGTCACGATCACGTGGGCGCCGGCGTTCGCCAGCCCCTGCGCCGTGGCCCAACCGATGCCCTTGGTCGATCCGGTCACCAGGGCGCGCTTGCCGTCCAGGGATATTTTCATGCTCCGCTCTCCGTTCTGACTGTCTTTGCAGCCCGACGTGGCGCGGTGGCACGGTTTGCCAAGGCGAAGCGCGGCCCGGCAAGCAAAAAGGCGCGACCCAGCGGGCCGCGCCTTCTTGGATTCATCGAAGCGGTGTCGCTTACGCCGCGGCCTCCTCGGCCTCCAGCTGTTCGACCGCCTTCTCGAGCTCTTCCTTGCTGACCTCTTTCTCGGTCACGTCGGCCTGGTCGAAGACGTAATCGACGACCTTGTCCTCGAACAGCGGCGCCTGCAGCTGCTGGCGGGCCTGCGGGTTGTTCTGGACGAACTCGAAGAACTGGCGCTCCTGGCCCGGGTACTGCCGCGCCTGGTTCATGACGGCCTGCGTCATCTCGGCATCGGTGACCTGGATCTCGTGCTTGCGGCCCAGCTCGGCCAGCAGCAATCCCAGGCGCACGCGGCGCTCGGCCAGCTTGCGGTGCTCGTCCGTGGGCTCGATCTTCTCGTGATCGTGGCCCTGCACGTCGGGGTTTTCCTCGTGCCACAGCTGGTGGGCGATCTGGTCGGCCTCGGCCTGCACCAGGCTCGGCGGCAGGTCGAAGGACACCTTGTCGTCCAGCTGGTCCAGAAGCTGACGCTTCATGACGGCGCGCGCGGCCTGCCCGTACTCGGCGCCCAGGCGCTCGCGGATCTGGCCCTTCAGCGACTCCAGGTCCTCGGCGCCGAACTGCTTGGCCAGCTCGTCGTTCACCTCGGCCTTGGCGGGCTTCTTCACCTCTTTGACGGTGCAGGCGAAGACGGCTTCCTTCCCGGCCAGGTGCTCGGCCTGGTAGTCGGCGGGGAAATCGACCTTCACCTCGACCTCTTCACCGGCCTTGGCGCCCTTCAGCTGATCCTCGAAGCCGGGGATGAAGCTGTTGGAGCCCAGCACCAGCGGGTAATCCTCGGCGGTGCCGCCTTCGAAGACCTCGCCGTCGATCGAGCCGGAGAAGTCGATCACGACCTGGTCGCCATCGGCGGCCTTGCCCTTCTTGGTCTCGAAGCTCTGGGCGCTTTCGGCCAGCTTTTCCAGCGCCTCGTCCACGGCCGACTCGTCGGGGGTGACGACCATCTTTTCCAGCTTCAGCTCCGAAGCATCGAACTCGGGGATCTCGGGCAGCGCCTCGTAGGTCATCTCGACCTCGATATCGTCGCCTTCCTTCCAGTTCTCGTTGGTCATCTTGACGTCGGGCTGGGCGGCCGGGCGGTCGCCGCTTTCCTCGAAATGCTTGGACATGGCGCCGTCGACGGCTTCCTGCATGGCCTCGCCCATCAGGCGCTGGCCGAACTGCTTCTTCAACAGCGCCATCGGCACCTTGCCCTTGCGAAAGCCCTTCATCTCGACTTCGGGCTGGGCTTCTTTCAGCTTCTCGTCGACCTTGGCGTTCAGCTCGTCGGCGGTCACCGTGATGTGGTAGCCGCGCTTGAGGCCCTCGTTCAACGTCTCGTTGACCTGCATTGTGCCTTTTTCCTCTTCCATGCTTCTGGTGCGGGTGAAGGGACTCGAACCCCCACGCCTTGCGGCGCTTGGACCTAAACCAAGTGCGTCTACCAGTTCCGCCACACCCGCAAAACAAGGGGGCAGCCGACACGGCGCCCCGCAAAATTCGCGTCTCTCTAGCAAAGGCGGTTTGCGGATGCGAGCGGAAAAAACGTACCGAAAAAGGGCCGCTCAACGAATTTTTGACACATTTGCGCGCAAGAGAGGGATCGAGGCAAGACAAAGGACAGTGACATGGCACACGAGATCCCAGGAAAAGCGGCCGGCAAACAGGCCCGGGCGGGATCCACGCAAGCCGGTCTGGCGGCAGGCACGCGCGTGATGACGTTGGACGGGATGATCCCCGTGGAATTCTTGACACCGGGCGACCGGGTCGTAACGCGCGATGGCGGCATCAGCGTGCTGCGCGGCGTGAAGGTGACCGTGCACACGGATGTGCGCCCGGTGACGATCTCGGCGTCGGTGCTGGGCCATGACCGCCCCGAGCGTGACATGACCGTCGCCCCCGATCAGCCGCTGCTGATCCGCGGCTGGAAGTCCCGCGCCCTCTACGCCGCCGACAGCGCGCTGGTCCCCGCGGCCCGCATGGCCGACGGCCAGTACATCACCGTCGCCGACGCGCCGCAGAGCCTGCGCAGCTTCCAGCTCGTCTTCGATGCCGAGCACATCATCTACGCCGAGGGCGTCGAGCTGGCGATGACCACCACCGTGGCCGACATCGCCGCCTGATCGGCGATCTCGCTCCAGGTTGACCCAACCCCAGCGCACCGCCGGGGTTTTTGCCGTGATGAGCCCTACGGCGGGTCGACGCTCTCAGCCCCCGGCCCCCAGCGCCACGGCCAGGTCCGACGGCATGGACAAGGTCCCGCCCCCCACGGGCGCGGGCACCCCCGTGGTGCCCGGCGCCGAGGTCGGCCATCCGCGCACCACCCGCACCCCCAGATAGGCGAAGGCCTGCGCCTCGAGCATGTCGCCATCCAACCCCACCGCCTCGACCGGCGCGACGGGGCAGTCGCATCCCGCCTCCAGCATCCGCATAAGCGTCGCGTTGTGCCGGCCGCCGCCGGTGATCAGCAACCGCGCGGGCGGGCTGGGACAGTGCTCGAGCCCCAGGGCGACCGACGCCGCGGCCGCGGCCGTCAGGGTCGCCGCCGCATCGGCATCGTCCAACGCGGCGACCGCGTCGCCCAGCCAGGCGAAATCGTTCCGGTCCAGCGATTTCGGCGGCACCTTGCGGAACCACCGGTGCGCCGCCAGCCGGTCCAGCACGCCCGCGTCGGCGGTGCCCTGCGCGGCCAGGGCGCCGTCCTCGTCCAGGTCGACACCGCGGCGCGCCTGCATCAGGTCGTTCAGCGGGGCGTTGGCCGGCCCGGTATCGAACGCCAGGCATGCGCCCGGGGCCGACGGGTTCTCGATCGACGGGTCGACCCAGCTCAGGTTGCCGACGCCGCCAAGGTTGACGAAGGCCAGCGGTGCCTCGACCTTGGCCCATCGCGCGCAGGCGTGGTGGAAGAACGGGGCCAGCGGCGCGCCCTGCCCGCCCATCTCGACATCCGCGCTGCGGAAATCCCACACCACCGGGCAGTCCAGCACATGGGCCAGCAGTCGCCCGTCGCCGATCTGGCAGGTCCCGCGCCCGCCGGGGTCATGGGCCGTGGTCTGGCCGTGATAGGCCACCAGCTGCGCCCCGGTCATCTGCGACAGAAGCTCGGCATGGGCGGTCTCGACGATGGCCGCGGCGTCGTCCAGCCAGTCCCACTTACCCATGGCGGCGCGCAGCACCGCGCGCTCGTCGGTGTCGTAGGGGCGGTAGTCGCTGTCGCCGAACTGGAAGATCCGCGCGCCGTCGGTCAGCACCATGGCCGCGTCCACGCCGTCCAGCGAAGTGCCCGACATCGCCCCCAGCGCCCAGACCGGCCCCTGCTTCAACGCCGACTTCAACATGGGTTTTCCTTCCGCAAGAGCCCCGATATACGAAGCCGTGCCGCCAAGGATGGAGCGATTTTTCATGACCTACCAGCCGAAATCCGACTTTCTGCAGGTGATGATCGCCCGCGGCTTCCTGGCCGATTGCACCGATTACGAAGGCCTGGACGACGCCCTGACGGCTGGCATCGTGCCCGCCTATATCGGCTATGACGCGACCGCCAAGTCGCTCCATGTCGGCCACCTGCTCAACATCATGATGCTGCGCTGGTTGCAGAAGACCGGCCACAAGCCCCTGACGCTCATGGGCGGCGGCACCACCAAGGTGGGCGACCCCAGCTTCCGCGCGGACGAACGCCCGCTGCTGGGCCCCGACCAGATCGACGCCAATATCGAGGGCATGAAGGGCGTGTTCGCCAAGTACCTCCAGTACGGCGACGGTCCGTCGGACGCGCTGATGCTCAACAACGCCGAATGGCTCGACGATCTCAACTACCTGGAATTCCTGCGCGACATCGGCCGCCATTTCAGCGTGAACCGCATGCTCAGCTTCGAAAGCGTGAAATCGCGGCTCGACCGGGAACAAAGCCTGTCCTTCCTGGAATTCAACTACATGATCCTTCAGGCCTACGACTTCCTGGAACTCAACCGCCGCTACGGCTGCCTGCTGCAGATGGGCGGCAGCGACCAGTGGGGCAATATCGTGAACGGCATCGACCTGACCCGCCGGGTCAGCGACGCGCATATCTTCGGCCTGACATCGCCGCTGCTGACCACGTCGGACGGCCGCAAGATGGGCAAAAGCCAGGGCGGCGCGGTCTGGCTCAACGCCGACATGCTTTCGCCCTACGAATTCTGGCAGTTCTGGCGCAACACCACCGACGCCGACGTGGGCCGCTTCGCCAAGCTCTATACCGAGCTGCCGGTCGAGGAATGCGACCGCCTGGGCGCGCTGCAGGGCTCCGAGATCAACGAGGCCAAGATCATCCTCGCCAACGAGGTCACCGCGCTCTGCCACGGGCGCGAGGCCGCAGAGGCCGCCCACGCCACCGCCCGAGAGGTGTTCGAGCGGGGGGGCGTCGGCGACGACCTGCCCACCCTCGCCCTGCCCCGCGCCGAGGCCGATGGCGGGATCTCGGTGGTACAGCTGATCGTGCGGGCCGGGCTCGCCAAGTCCGGCAAGGACGCCAAGCGCCTGATCGCCGAGGGCGGCGCGCGCATGGACGACGCGCCGCTCAGCGACGCGGGCCTCGTGCTCGACAGCGCCACGCTCGCCCGGCCGGTGAAACTCAGCGCCGGCAAGAAGCGCCACGCGCTCGTGACCATCGCGCCGTGACCGGCTTCATCTTTCCCCAAATACCTCCCAGGGGGGCGGCCGCAGGCCGCGGGGGGCAGGCAGCCCCCCTCCACCAGACCAGAAAGCGCTGAGATGCCCACCGTCCTCGACAAGATCAAAGCCTACAAGCTCGACGAGATCGCCGCCCGCAAGGCCGAGCGGGACCAGACCGCCATCGAGGACGAGGCCCGCTCTGCGCCGCCCGTGCGCCCCTTCGCCCAGGCGCTCAGCGCGGCCACGCGCGAGGGCTACGGCCTCATCGCCGAGGTCAAGAAGGCCAGCCCCTCCAAGGGCCTGATCCGTCCCGATTTCGACCCGGCGGCCATCGCTGCCGCCTATGCCGAGGGCGGCGCGACCTGCCTGTCGGTCCTGACGGACGCCCCCAGCTTCCAGGGCCACGAGGACTTTCTGATCGAGGCGCGCAAGGCCTGCGAGCTGCCGGTGCTGCGCAAGGATTTCCTCTACGATCCGTGGCAGGTGGCCGAGGCCCGCGCCATGGGGGCCGACTGCATCCTGATCATCCTGGCCAGCGTCGATGACGGCCAGGCGGCCGAGCTCGAGGCGGCGGCGCAGGACTGGAACATGTCGGTCCTGATCGAGGTGCATGACCGCGCGGAGCTCGACCGCGCGCACAACTTGTCCTCGCCCCTCATCGGGATCAACAACCGCAACCTCCATACGTTTGAGACGACGCTCGACACCACCCGAGACCTGGCGCGGCGCGTGGACGCCGACCGGCTGATCGTGTCCGAATCCGGTCTCTTCACCCCGCAGGACCTGTCGGACATGGCCGAATACGGCGCCCGTGCCTTCCTGATCGGCGAGGCGCTCATGCGGCAGGACGACGTGGCGGCGGCGACCCGCGCGCTGCTCGCCGATCCGCTGACGGCGGGCACCCACTGATGGCGCTCACTCATTTCGACGGCGACGGCAACGCCCACATGGTCGACGTGTCCGACAAGCCGGCCACCGCGCGCGAGGCGCGCGCGACCGGCTGGGTCAGGATGACCCCCGAAACGCTGGACATGATCACCGATGGCCGCGCCAAGAAAGGCGATGTCCTGGGCGTCGCACGGCTGGCCGGCATCATGGGCGCCAAGCGGACGTCCGACCTCATCCCGCTCTGCCATCCGCTGCCGGTGACCAAGGTCGCGCTCGACCTGGCACCCGATCCGGAACTGCCCGGCATCCGCGTCACCGCCACGGTCAAGACGGGCGGCCAGACCGGGGTCGAGATGGAGGCGCTGACGGCCGTGTCGACCGCCTGCCTCACCGTCTACGACATGGTGAAAGCGGTGCAGAAGGACATGGAGATCGGCGGCATCCACCTGACCTTCAAGGACGGCGGCAAGTCGGGGCGGTTCGAGGCCCAACCGTGATCAGCGTTGTCGAGGCGCTCGACCACGTCTTCTCGCTCGTCGCGCCGCTGCCGTCCGAGACCGTGGCCCTGCGCGACGCGCTCGGCCGCGTGCTGGCCGCGACGCTCAACGCTCGCCTGACCCAGCCGCCCTTTCCGTCCGCCGCCATGGACGGCTACGCCATCGCGGGCGACACCGCCGCGCCCGGTGCCACCTATCGCGTGGTGGGCGAATCCGCCGCCGGACACGGCTTCGGGGGGACTGTCGGCGCGGGGGACTGCGTGCGCATCTTCACCGGCGCGCCGCTGCCCGACGGAACCGACCGCGTCATCATCCAGGAAGACGTCGCCCGCGACGGCGATCGCATCACGTTGGGCGACCGGCTGGACACGGGCCACCACGTCCGCGCCGCCGGCCAGGACTTCCGCCAGGGCGACGCGTTCCAGCCGCGCGGGCCGCTGCGCCCCGTCGACCTGGCCCTGATCGCCGCCATGGGCCACGGCCAGGTCACCGTGACCCGCCGCCCCGAGGTCGCGATCATCGCCACCGGGGACGAGCTCGTGGCCCCCGGCGAAACGCCGGGTCCGGACCAGATCGTGGCATCGAACAACCTCGGCCTCGCCGCCATGATCGACCGCGCCGGCGGCCGGGCGCGGCTCCTTCCCATCGCGCGCGACACGACCGCCTCGCTCGACACCGCGTTCGATCTGGCGCGCGGCGCCGACATGGTGGTGACCATCGGCGGCGCCTCGGTGGGCGACCACGATCTCGTGGCGCAGGTGGCCGAAGGTCGAGGATTGGAGCGGTCGTTCTACAAGGTCGCCATGCGGCCCGGCAAGCCGCTCATGGCCGGCCGGCTCGACGGCGCGCCGATGCTGGGGCTGCCGGGAAACCCGGTGTCGGCCCTGGTCTGCGGCCAGGTCTTCGTCCTGCCGGCGCTGCGCGTGCTCATGGGCCTGCCCGCCGCGCCCGCGCCCCGGCAAACGGTCCCGCTGCGCACCGACCTGCCGGCGAACGGCCCGCGCGAGCACTACATGCGCGCCTCCTTGCAGGACGGACGCGTGCACGTGGCCGACCGGCAGGACAGCGCCCTTCTTTCGGTGCTGGCCGGGGCCGATGCGCTGGTGATCCGTCCGCCGGACGATCCGCCACGCGGCGCGGGCGACACGGTCGAGATCATCGCGCTCTGACCGCGTGGCGAAACGTTGACACAAAGCGGGAACAGCATTAGAACTTTGGGGGAACAGGAAATTCACCCCAAGGATGCGCCCCGCCATGCTGACCCGCAAGCAACTGGAATTGCTCGATTTCATCAACAAGCGGGTGCAGCGCGACGGGGTGCCGCCATCCTTCGATGAAATGAAGGACGCGCTGGACCTTCGGTCGAAATCCGGCATCCATCGCCTGATCACGGCGCTGGAAGAACGCGGCTTCATCCGCCGCCTCGCCCACCGCGCCCGCGCGATCGAGATCGTCAAGCTGCCCGAGGCATTGGAACAGGCAGGCACGAAGGCGGAAGACCCAGGCTTCAAGCCCCGCGTGATCGACGGCGACCGCCCCGACAGCCCGCCGCCCGCCCGCGCTCAATCGGTTAGCGCCGCGGCGACCGAGCTGCCGGTCATGGGCCAGATCGCCGCCGGTGTCCCGATCGAGGCGATTTCCCACGCGTCCCACAACGTCGCCGTGCCCGGTCACATGCTGTCGGGGCGCGGCCAGCACTATGCGCTCGAAGTGCGCGGCGACTCGATGATCGAAGCCGGGATCAACGACGGCGACGTGGTGGTGATCCGCGAAACCGCGACGGCCGACAACGGCGACATCGTGGTCGCGCTGATCGAGGATGAAGAGGCGACGCTCAAGCGCTTCCGCCGCAGCTCGGGCCGCGTCGCGCTCGAGGCGGCGAACCCGGCCTACGAGACGCGGTTTTTCACCGAGGACCGCGTGCGCGTGCAAGGCAAGCTGGTGGGCCTGATCCGCACTTACTGAGCCGTTCTCGGGCGTTCCAAGCGATTTGCCCATTACGCGCGATGACGGGCTGACCGACGCCCTCATGGCGTGATCTGAGCCTGGAGCGAACCTTCGTGTGCCGGATGCCCCAGTTCGGGCAGATGCTCCAACCACGCTCCACCACGGTTCCAGGGCCGCCGTCCGGTCACGTGGCGGGCCGCGACCAGTTGCGCGCCGCCCGCGTCCAGCCAGATCGCCAGCGCGCCGGTGCGGCGCAACAGGTCCTCGTCGATCACGCGGCATCGCCCGGGCAACCCTGGAATGGCGCGGCGCAGGACAACGACGTCGTCACGTGCGCAGGCGGCGCGGGCCCGCGGGGGCGCATCGCGCCCCATGATCTGGGTGACCGCGAAGCCAGCGCGCCGGAACGTCACCGTGTCCGACGCGTCCCATAGGGACGCGGCCTCCTGATCGGGAACCATGCCGTCATTCTCCAGCCAGGTCCGCGCGGCGAAGCCATCGCCGCGCGGCTTGGACAGGATCCGCCCGTCCTCCTGCCAGGCCCCGATCAGCCCGCCCGTTGGCGCGATCAGGAAATCCGGACGCTCGGCGCCCGTCCAAAGGACCATGGCCGCGACAGCAGGGACAAGGCCCGCGAAGCGCGCGCGCCCCTGCCACAGGACCAAGAACAGCATCCCGAGGCTCAGCAAGGGCAGCACCGCGCCCGGCGGCGCGATCACCCGCGACACGGCATGCGGCCAGTCCGAGACCGTCTGCGCGACCCACAGGATCCAGCCGATCGCCGGCCCCATGACCTCCAGCCCGACCCACGACAGCCCGAACGGCGCCAAAACCCCTGCCAGCAGGGCCGCAGGCATCACCACCGCCCCCATGAGCGGCACGGTCAGCACGTTCGCGACAAGCCCGTAATGGGGCACCATGTTGAAATGGCTCGCGGCATAGGGCGCGGTGGCCAGCCCCGCCACGCCCGAGGACAGCACCACGGCAACGGCGGCCTTGACCCACCGCCCCCCGCCGGACGGACCGTGGTCCCGCCACGCGCGGAAAGCCGCGACTAGCGCCGTTGTGGCGGCGAAGGACATCTGGAAGCCGGGCCGCGTCAACGCCTCGGGGCGGAGGACGAGGATGATGGTCGCCGCGACGGCCACCGCGCCCAAAGTGATCGCGCGCCGGTCGAGGCACACGGCCAGCAGCATCACCGCCGCCATGACGAAGGCGCGTTGCGTGGCGACGTTTCCGCCCGACAGCGCCAGGTAGAAGGCCCCGACGGCCAGCGCCCCGACGGCGGCGTATTTCTTGATCGGCCGGCGCAGCGCCAGGCCCGGCACGGCGGCAAGCAGCGCCCGGATCGCCGAGAAGGCGACGCCGGTCATCAGCCCCATGTGCAGCCCCGAGATCGCCAGCAGATGCGCCAGGTTGGCCTTGCGCAGCGCGTCGAGCGTCTCGGACGGGATCGCGGCGCGGTCGCCGGTGGTGATGGTCGCGGCGAAGGCCCCCCGCGCGCCCGACAGGACCGCGCGAACATGGTCGGCGATGGCGTGACGCAGGCGCCCGACGGGCCGGTCACGCGCCGTGTCGTCCCACAGCAAGGCGGGCGTGCGCGCGTAGCCCACGGCGCCAAGCCCCTCGAACCAGGCCATGCGCTGGAAATCGAAGCCCCCGGGTTCGACCGGGCCCTGCGGCGGACCCAGGTGGGCGGTGACGAGCAGGACCTGCCCCGGCCGCGGATCGATCCAGCCCTGCTGCCCGTGGAGCGAGACGCGCACCCGGCGCGGCGTGTCCGCGGGCGCCACGCGCTCCAGCACGATCCGGTCCAGCGTCAGGCGCGGCTTGTCCGAGGCCGAGCGATCGATCTCGACGATCCGCCCTTGCACCGGCCCGTAATAGCGCCAGTCGAGCACCGGCGCGGCGACCGTGGCGCTGCGCAGGCCCGCAAGACAAAGGCCAGCCAGGACCAGCGCGACAGCGGCCAACCATGGAAATCGCCAGCCGCCGCGCCAGATGATCCACAGACATAACGCCAGCGCGCCCGCAAGACCGGCCCATCCTGTCACGCTCGGCTCGACCGGGAGGACGAAGTAGATCCCGACACCGATCCCCAGGAAAACGGGCACCCAGGGCATGAGAGCGCCGCGCTGGCCGTCCAGCCGTAGCACCGCCCACAGCCGATCTGTCGGGCCCGGCGCCACACTTGCCTCCAAATCTGCGATTGACTACACCGCCGCCAATGTCCCCCTAAAATGGTTTACCAATGGTTAACGCGTCACCGTCGACTGGTCCCGTGGTCACCCGCTTCGCACCCTCGCCCACCGGCTTCCTGCATATCGGCGGCGGACGGACGGCGCTGTTCAACTGGCTTTTCGCCCGGGGCCGCGGGGGCAAGTTCCTGCTGCGCATCGAGGATACCGACCGCGCAAGGTCTTCGGCCGAGGCGACCGAGGCGATCTATGCCGGGCTCCGCTGGCTGGGGCTCGACTGGGATGGCGAGCCGGTCAGCCAGGCGTCGCGCGCCGACCGCCACGCCGAGGTGGCGCAGGCGATGCTGGACAAGGGCAGCGCCTACAAGTGCTTCTCGACACAGGAAGAAATCGAGGCGTTCCGCGAGCAGGCCCGCGCCGAGGGTCGCAGCACCCTGTTCCGGTCGCCCTGGCGCGACGCCGATCCCGCGACCCATCCCGACCAACCCTATGCCGTGCGCGTGAAGGCCCCGCTCGAGGGCGAAACGGTGATCGCGGACCGGGTGCAGGGCGATGTGACGATCCGCAACGACCAGCTCGACGACATGATTTGTTTACGTTCCGATGGCACGCCGACCTACATGCTGGCCGTCGTGGTCGACGATCACGACATGGGTGTCAGCCATGTCATCCGCGGGGACGATCACCTGAACAACACTGCCAGGCAGATGCTGGTCTATCGCGCCATGGGGTGGGACCTGCCCACCTTCGCCCACATCCCGCTGATCCACGGCGAGGACGGCAAGAAGCTGTCGAAGCGCCACGGCGCCCTGGGGGTCGAGGAATACGCGGCCATGGGCTATCCCGCCGCGGCCATGCGCAATTACCTGGCGCGGCTGGGCTGGAGCCACGGTGACGACGAGGTGTTCACCACCGCGCAGGCGACCGAGTGGTTCGACCTTGGCGGTATCGGCAAGTCACCCGCGCGGCTCGACTTCAAGAAGCTCGGCCACATCTCGGGGCAGCACATGGCGATGCTGGACGACGACGAGATCCTGCAAGGCGTGCGCGATTACCTGGCGGCCGCCGGAGAGCCGCCGCTGGGCGAGGCGGCCATGGCCGACCTGGCCCGCGCCCTGCCCCTGACAAAGGGCAGCGCCAGGACCTTCCCCGAACTGCTGGAAAAGTCGGCGTTTTCCATGATCCGCCGCCCCATCGTGCCCGAGCCGAAGGCCGCCAAGGCGCTGGACACGGTATCCCTTGGCATACTGGCTGAATTGACGCCGCACCTGCAAACTGCTAGCTGGGAACGCGACACGCTCGAGGCGGTCGCCACCCGGATCGCGGAAGCGCACGGCGTGGGTCTGGGCAAGGTGGCCGGGCCCCTGCGCGCCTCACTGGCCGGTCGGACGGCCACCCCCAGCGTCTTTGACATGATGGTCGTGCTGGGCCGCGACGAAACGCTGGCCCGCCTGGACGAGGCCATCCAAAACGGACCGCAAGGCCCGGAAAAGAACGGTTGAACGGCCGGCCCCATGGCCGATCCGCTCAATATAACAAAGGGAGTTCTGGCATTGGCAGACGAACAGAAAACCGCAAAGCTGACCCTGGGCGACAAGACGCTGGACCTGCCGGTGCTCAGCCCCACGGCGGGACCCGACGTGATCGACATTCGCAAGCTCTATGCGCAGGCGGGCGTGTTCACCTACGACCCCGGTTTCACCTCGACGGCCTCGTGCAGCAGCACCATCACCTTCATCGACGGTGACAAGGGCGAATTGCTGCACCGCGGCTATCCCATCGACCAGCTGGCCGGGAAATCCCATTTCCTCGAGGTCTGTTACCTCCTGCTTTACGGCGAACTGCCCTCGGCTCCGCAGCTCGAGGATTTCGAGCATCGCGTGACGCAGCACACCATGCTGCACGAGCAGATGATGAACTTCTTCCGCGGTTTCCGCCGCGACGCGCACCCCATGGCGATCATGGTGGGCGTGGTCGGCGCCATGTCGGCCTTCTACCACGACAGCACCGATATCGGCGATCCGTGGCAGCGCGAGGTCGCGTCGATCCGGCTGATCGCCAAGATGCCGACGATCGCGGCCTGGGCCTACAAGTACTCCATCGGCCAGCCCTTCGTGTACCCGCGCAACGACCTGGATTACGCGTCGAACTTCCTGCGCATGTGCTTCAGCGTGCCGGCGGAGGACTACGTGGTGAACCCGATCCTCAGCCGCGCGATGGACCGGATCTTCACGCTGCACGCCGACCACGAGCAGAACGCGTCGACCTCGACGGTCCGCCTGGCGTCGAGCTCGGGCGCGAACCCCTTCGCCTGCATCGCAGCCGGCATCGCCTGTCTCTGGGGCCCGGCCCACGGCGGCGCCAACCAGGCCTGCCTGGAAATGCTGCGCGAGATCGGCACCCCCGACCAGATCCCCGAATACATCGCGCGGGCCAAGGACAAGAACGACCCGTTCCGCCTGATGGGCTTCGGCCACCGCGTCTACAAGAACTTCGACCCGCGCGCGCGGGTGATGAAGGAATCCGCGGACGAGGTGCTGGACCTGCTGGGCATCGAAGACAACCCGACGCTCCAGGTCGCCAAGGAGCTGGAAAAGGTCGCGCTGGAAGACCCGTATTTCGCCGACAAGAAGCTCTATCCCAACGTGGATTTCTACTCGGGGATCATTCTCGACGCGATGGGCTTCCCCACCGCCATGTTCACCCCGATCTTCGCCCTGGCGCGGACCGTGGGCTGGATTTCCCAGTGGAAGGAACAGATTAGCGATCCGCAGCTCAAGATTGGCCGCCCGCGGCAGCTGTATCTGGGCGAAACGGCACGCGACTACACCAACGTCGAGAACCGCTGAGCCCGCGCCTATGGGCGACTGGGCGCGACATTGTCGCGAGAACGGCGGCCTTGCCGCGAAATCGTTGCTTATGATCCGATGGGCGCCTTCGTGGCGCCCATTTCGTGACCGGTTTGGGCACCAGCCTGCGCGCAGTTCAACAAACTGCGGAGCACGCGATGTCAGACACTTCCCGAAGCATGACCTTCACCATCGAGGGTGATGTGAGCGTCCGGATCACCGTCACCGAAGATGGCGCCGGCGGCCTCGTCTTCGATCTTGCCGTGATCGACGACACCGGCCTGACCGCCGACCTGAACGGCCTGTTCTTCGATTTCGGCGACGCGTCCCTGGTCGACGGGCTGCTGGCCGACGGTGCCGAGATCACGAACACCGCGTTCGAGTACGACGGCGTCGACAACCTGGGCGGCGGGGTGAACATCAAGGGCGACCTGGTCAACGACACGGATCGCTACGATGCGGGCGTCCGCCTGGGCACTTCGGGCATGGCCAAGGACGACATCCAGACCACCAGCTTCACGCTGACCCACGAGACCGAAGCGCTGACCCTCGAAGACGTGGCGAACATGGACTTCGCTGTCCGCCTGACCTCGGTGGGCGAAATCGACGGCGACCGCGACGGATCGCTCAAGCTGGGCGGCACATCGCCCGATGCGCCAGCGGATGACAGTGGCGTGGACGATGGCGGCGATGATGTCGAGAACGACGACACCTTGCCCGACGATCCCGACACGTTTCCCGACTTCCCCGATGACGGCGGCGAGCTGGGCGCGGACGACGAATTCATCTTCGACGACGGCGGTGAGCTCGACGGCGGCGATCCGCTGCTCGACGGGCCGGGTGACGATGGGCTGCTGCAACCGCCGGCCGACGACCCGCTTCTGTCCGACCCGGCGCTGACGGACCCGCCGCTCGAGGATGGCGGGATGTATCACGAGGATATCTCGATCCTCTGAAACGCGGAAACCGGCCCACGTGGGGCCGGTTTCTTTTTGCCGGGGCACCTGCCCCAGTGGATCAAGCTCGCTCAGGCGGCCTTGTCCTGCGCATCGATATCGGTGCCGTCGGGCAGGAACGGGTAGTCGATATAGCCCCGCTCGTCCCCGCCGTAGAAGGTATCGGGATCCTGCGCGTTCAGCTCGGCGCCCACGCGGAACCGCTCGGGCAGGTCGGGATTGGCGATGAAGTCGCGCCCGAAGGTCACGGCGTCGCAATGGCCCGACGCGATTTGCGCGATGGCGTTGTCTTTGTCGTAGCCGCCATTCCCGATGTAGAACCCGTCCCACAACTTCCGCAGGCGCTTCAGCGCCTCGAACGTCTCGTCGGCGACATCGGCCCCCGGGAATTGCTCGACCACGTGGATATAGGCCAGGCGCTCGTCGTTCACCATCTTGTAGACGGGGGTGAAGTTCGCCTCGGGGTCGCTGTCGGACAGGTCGTTGGTCTTGCCGAAGGGCGACAGGCGGATACCGATGCGGTCGCGCGGCCAGACGGTGGCCACCGCGTCGATGACTTCCGACACGAAGCGCATCCGCTTCTCGGGGCTGCCGCCGTAGTCGTCGTCGCGATCGTTGATCCCGTCTTTCAGGAACTGGTCCAGCAGGTACCCGTTCGCGGCGTGGATCTCGACGCCGTCGAACCCGGCCTCTTTCGCCCGCTCGGCCCCGTCGCGGAACTGCTCGACCGTCTCGCGGATCTGCTCGATGGTCATCGCCTGCGGCTCGGAGCAATCCTCGAACCCGTTCTCGGTGAAGGTCTGCTGCTGGGCGCGGACGGCCGAGGGGGCCAGTGGCTTGGCGTTGTCCGGCAGAAGCGAGCTGTGGCTGATCCGGCCCACGTGCCAGAGCTGCAGGAAGATGCGACCGCCCTGCGCATGGACGGCGTCCGTGATCTTGCGCCACTCGCGCACGTGGGCGTCGGTGTGGATACCGGGCGTGTCCTTGTACCCCTTGCCCATGGCCGAGACCTGCGTCGCCTCGGCCAGGATCAACCCGGCGCTGGCACGCTGCTTGTAATAGGTCTGGGCCCACGCATTCGGGGTGCCGTCGGCCTGGCTGCGGTTGCGGGTCAGCGGCGCCATCAGCACCCGGTTGGGCAGCTCGATCGCACCCATGGTGGCGGGATCGAACAAGGTTCGTGTTTCGGCCATGGTCATCGGTCCTTTCGATGATTAGAAAAGCTTCACGCAAGGAACGTCGGCTACCGCGTGCCGTTCCCAACAGACCGACCGCACTGACCGCGCAAGCGATCTGCGAAAATCCACATATATCTTCGAAAGGGCCACGATGCGCCTGAACGTCAACGCCCATCTGGATTATGGCATAGACACGCCCGCCGACCTGCTGGTCCAGATCGAGGCGGCCAACCTGCCCGGCCAGTCGGTCATCGATCCGGTCTTCGATCCCGGCGAGACGGGCCACCTCCACCGCATCGCCGCCGAGGACGATATCGGCACCCGTGTCTGGCTGCATTGCCGCCAGCGGCTGCGCTGCCAATACACCGCCACGGTCGAGATCGACCGCGCCATCCCCGACCTGCCCTCGCTGCGACAGGACCCCGTCCATACCCTCCCGCACGAGGCCGTGCGCTATCTCATGTCGTCGCGGTTCTGCCCCTCGGACGAATTCCAGAGCTACGCCGCCGACACGTTCGGCCACCTGCAGGGCGGCGCGGCCATCGCGGCCATGTCCGCCTGGATCCAGGAAAAGTTCATCTACACGCCCGGGGCGTCATCGGCGTCGACCACCGCGGTTGACACGTTCGTGCAGCGCCGCGGCATCTGCCGCGACTACGCCCACGTGCTGGTCGCGCTGGCCCGCGCGGCGGCCATCCCCGCGCGCATGGTCAGCTGCTACGGGCTGAACGTGACGCCCCCCGATTTCCACGCCACGGTCGAGGTCTGGCTCGACGGCGGCTGGCACCTGGTGGACCCGACGGGCATGTGCCGCCCCGACGAGATCGCCATCATCGGCGTTGGCCGCGATGCCGCCGACATCGCGTTCCTCACCAGCTACGGCTGGGTCAACCTGATCTCGCAGGGCGTTTCGGTCACGACGGCCTAGCGGCCCTCGTAATCCGGTGCGCGTTTTTCCAGGAAGGCCATCACGCCCTCCTGGAAATCGCGGGTCACGCCGCATTCCCCCTGCAGCGACGCCTCGAGGTCCAGTTGCTCGGACAGGCCGTTGTCGTAGGTGGCGCGCAGGGCCTTCTTCACGTTGCGATAGGCCACGGTCGGCCCGCTGGCCAGGTGCGCGGCACGGCCCCACCAGTGGTCGCGGAACCCTTCGTCCGGGACCGCTTCCCAGATCATGCCCCAGTCGGCCGCCTGCCGCGCGCCGATCGGCTCGGCGAACAGGGCCGCGCCCATAGCCTTGGCAAAGCCCATCTGGCGCGGCAGCCAATAGGTGCCGCCCGCGTCCGGGATCAGCCCGATCCGGGTGAAGGCCTGCAGGAAAACCGCCGAGTCCGCGGCGATGACCACGTCCGCCGCCAGCGCGAGGTTCGCCCCCGCGCCCGCCGCCGGACCGTTCACCGCGCTGATCGTGGGCAGCGGGCAGTCGTAGATGGCCTTGAGCATCGGCTCGTACTCGTCCCGCAGCACGCGTTCGAGGTCGGCCTGGTTCAGGTTCACCCGGTCGCCCAGGTCCTGCCCCGAGCAGAAGGCACGCCCTTGCCCGGTCATAACGATCGCCCGCGCGTCTTCGCCCGGGTTGCGGAAGGCGTGCAGAAGCTCGGCCCGCATCTGAGAGTTCAGCGCGTTCATCTTGTCGGGACGGTTCAGCGTGATGACGGCGACGCCGTCGCGCAGGGACAGGCGGATGGTCTGGTAGTTCATGGCGGCTCCCTCGGGCGTGTCGCGTCCTTGATGGCACGGCGCGTCAAAGGGGGGAAGTGTGACGCCCGGTCAGAGCCTGCGGTTGTCCCCCATGAGCGCGTCCAGCCGCGCCTGTTCCTCGGCACTCAGCGCCTCGGGGGGCGCGGCATCCTCGGGGCGGCGCCGGCGCAGGTAGCTGACGGCGATCAGTCCGCCGCCCAGCACCATCACCGGCCCGGCGAGCCACAGCACGAGGTTCGCGCCCCGGAAGGTCGGCTTCAGCAGGACGTACTCGCCGTAGCGGGTCACGAGGTAGTCGATGACCTCTTCGTCGCTGTCGCCCGCCACCAGCCGTTCGCGCACGGCGATGCGCAGGTCCCGCGCCAGGTCAGCGTTGGATTCGTCGATGTTCTCGTTGCGGCAGACGAGACAGCGCAGCCCCTTGGACAGCTCGCGCGCCCGCGCCTCGAGCGCGGGGTTCTCCAGAACCTCGTCGGGCTGCACGGCCAACGCGGGCAGCGGTGGCATCAATGCCAGCCAGACCAGGACGACAAGCCGCTTCATTCCGCGGGAACCCCGGCAGCGGGCGCCCGGGCGGCCCCCGCGGCGACACGGTGGCGCCGGTCCGACAGGCTCAGGCAGCCGCCCAGGGCCATGATGATGCATCCGGCCCAGATCCAGTTGGCGAAGGGCTTGATATAGGTGCGCACGGCCCAGCCACCGTCCTCCTGCGGATCGCCGATCACGACGTAGATGTCGCGAAGGATACCGTTGTCGATGGCGGCCTCGGTCGTCGGCATTTGCGCCACGGGATAGAACCGCTTCTCGGGTTGCAGCGTCGCGATGGTGCGATCCCCGCGCGAGACCTCGATGGACGCCATCGTGGTCTGGTAATTCGGGCCGCGCCCGCCCCGGACCTCGTCCAGCGCGATGGTGTAGCCGGCAACGTCGTAGGTGTCGCCCACATCGGCCACGCGGATATCCTCGACCTGCCACGCGGTCAGCGCGCAGATCCCGAACAGCGTCACGCCAAAGCCCGCATGGGCCACCGACTTGCCCCAGTCGGCGCGCGGCAGTCCCTTCAGGCGGCGCAGCTTGGCCGACAGGTCGCGGCCCTTGCCCGCGCGCTGCCACAGGTCGGCGACGACCCCGAGACCGACCCACGCGGCCAGCACGGCACCGATCGGGGCCAGCATCGAGCCGCCGGTCTGCAACACCCACACCAGGGCCCCCAGCGCCACCGACAGGGCCAGAGCGCCCCAGAGCGGCGACATCACCCGGTCCATCCGGGCGCGTTTCCATGGCATGAGCGAACCCAGCGGCAGCAACATGGCCAGCGCCACCATGAAGGGCGTGAAGGCCGCGTCGAAGAACGGCGCGCCGACGCTCAGCTTGCGGTCGAAGGCCATCTCGGCCACCAGCGGCCAGACCGTGCCGACGAAGACCACGAAGGCGGAGACCGCCAGCAGGACATTGTTGGCGACCAGAGCCGACTCGCGGCTGGCCAGCGCGAAGACGCCCTTCGCCTCGAGCACCGCCGCCCGCGCGGCGTAAAGCGTCAGGGCGCCGCCCATGAACAGCCCGGTGATCATCAGCAGGTACACGCCCCGCTCGGGGTCGTTGGCGAAGGCATGCACGCTGGTCAGCACGCCCGAGCGGACGATGAACGCCCCGATCAGCGAGAAGCCGAAGGCGAGGATCGCCAGGAGGATGGTCCAGCTTTTCAGCGCCTCGCGCTTTTCGACCACGATGGCCGAGTGAAGCAGCGCCGCCGAGATGAGCCACGGCATGAAGCTGGCGTTCTCGACCGGGTCCCAGAACCAGAAGCCGCCCCAGCCCAGCTCGTAATAGGCCCACCACGAGCCCAGGGCGATGCCCACGGTCAGGAACAGCCACGCGGCCAGCGTCCAGGGCCGCACCCAGCGGCCCCACGCGGCATCGACGCGCCCTTCGATCAGGGCCGCCACGGCAAAGCTGAACGCCATGCTCAGCCCCACATACCCGAGGTAAAGGAACGGCGGGTGGAACGCCAAGCCGGGGTCCTGGAGCAGCGGGTTCAGGTCCTGCCCGTTCATGGGCGGCGTCGCCAGCCGCGAGAACGGGTTCGACGTGAACACCAGGAAACTCAGGAACGCCACGCTGATCGCGCCCTGCACCCCGATGACGCGGGCCCGAAGGCTGGGCCGCAGGTTGCCGCCGAACACCGCCGCCATGGCCGCGTAAAGCGCGAGGATCACGCACCACAGCAGCATGGACCCTTCGTGGTTCCCCCACACACCGGTGATCTTGTAGATCAGCGGCTTGTCGGTGTGGGAGTTGGCCGTCACCAGCCGCAGCGAGAAGTCCGAGGTCACGAACCCGTAGGTCAGCGCCGCGAAGGCGAACGCGAGACACAGGAACTGCCCGTTGGCGGCGGGTCCCCCGGCGGCCATGGCACCGGGCCAGTTGCGCGAGGCGCCCACCAGCGGAACGACCGTCTGAACACACGCCAGCACGAGGGCCAGAATCAGGGCGAAGTGACCGAGTTCGATAATCATGGCCGGACCATACAGATGGCCGGGGCCAAGGCCAATGCGGCAGCCACGCCGCAGGGATCAGATCACCGTGTGAACCAGACCCACCAGCGCGACAGAAAGGAGCGGGATCGCGACCGCCAGCGCCTGCGGCAGGTTCAGCGACCGCCCGATGACCAGGAAATGAAGGACCGCGCCCGAAATGTGCAGCGCGACGCCAAAGGCGAGGCCGGGATGATCGGGGATCGGGCCCGCGGCCCCCCACTGCGCCGCGCTCCACCACCAGAGCAGGATACCGGCTGTTCCGGACCAGCTCAGCACCATGCCCAAGGCCAGGGGCGTCGCGTTCGAGCGCCACAGCCACGCGAAGGTGACGGCGATCACCACGGCCATCAGCGCCATGGCGCCGCCGACCAGCAGGTAAGCGGCGCCATCACCAAGGGCCGCCCTGCCGGTGAACAGCAAGACCAGCACGGCCAGGACGAGACAAGCGGCGAATTTCATGGTCTCGTCACCTCGCGCAGCGCCCTGTCCAGCCGCTCGGCGGCGGCGCGGTTTCGCTCAAGATCGCGCGTCAGGCGCCAGCCCCGCAGAAGCGCGCGCAGCCACCGACGCATCACAGGCCGCCCTTCGCGCCCAGGACCGTCCCCCGCACGAGGGCCGTCATCTCGACCAGCACCGCGGTGTTCTTGTTCAGCACCTGTCGCGTGGCGGCGTCCTTCTGCCCGTCGCGGTAGAGCAGGTAGAACACCAGCACGACCCACGGCCCGTCCTCGGCGATGAGTTTCATCATCAGTTCAACCGGCACGGGCGGCCCGCCAATCGTCCAGCGCGGCGTTCCCCTCGGGCGCGGTCGCGGGCGGCTGAGCGGCCGCGGCACGCAGCAGGGACCGGCGGAATTGCTGCCCCTTCACCTGGTGGCGGGCACCGAAATAGAACGACACGATCGCCCCCAGCAGCCACCAGAGCGGTTCGGGCACGGATGCCAGCCCCGCCATCCGGGCCGAGAACCAGGCCGGGTCGACCATGGCGGCCACGAACAGCCCCAGCGTACCCAGCGCCATGGCGGGGCGCGGCACGCGGTTCACGCCGTCCATGAACCGGTCGAAACGGCCCGACGCTTCGCGATCGAACTCGGCCGCGAACTGGTCCAGCACGGCGCGGCGATGGTCGGCGTCGCGGGTGGCGCGGCCCTCGGCGTTCTCGCGAAAGACCTCGATCGTGTCGCGCAACGCGTCGTTGCCCGCACCGAACAGCAGGCTCATGGCGCGGTCGATCATGCCCATGACGCAACCCGTGCGCGGTGCTCCGCGTCGCTGAGGTGATAGCGGGGCGAGACGAAGTGCTCGGCCCGCGTGATCCAGCCGCCCTTGCCGCCGTCGCGCCGCCGCGCGAACTTGCGCAGCGACGGGCGCGCGTCCCCCAAGCCATAATAGTAATTCCGCCGCGCGATCCCGTAGGCGTCGCGCAGGTGGTGGGGCGCCTGCGCATGCGCCAGCGCGGCAGCGGCCGCCGTGCGCGGGCCGATGATGCCGTCCACCGCCACCGGGTGCCCCATGTCGCCCAGCAGCCGCTGCAGGATCTTCACCGCGTTGGCGCCCGCGTTGACCTGCATGTCGAACACGGTCGCCTGTAGGCTTTCGGGCAGCCGGTCGAGACCCGGTTTCGCGAAATAGTCCCGCAGGAAGATCTGGCGCGCCCGGTCCCGGCTCACGGCACGGACATCATCGGTGTCCACGTCGCCGTCGCCGTCCAGGTCAAGCCCCAGCCGACGGAGCGTGCCGATCGTCACGCCATGCTTGGTGGCGCCGCCGGGATCGTCCGGGTCGTTCACGAAGCCGCCTTCGCGGGCCACGATCTCGTCTGCGATGTCATGTATGCTGCGCATGGGCTGTCCTCGATCAGGTCGGGACAGACCATCGCGCGGCCCGGGTTAATTCGTGGCGACGCCTGCGTTCGGATCCTGGTAGACGCCCTGTTCCTTCAGCGCATCGACCACTTCCTTGGGCATGTAGGACTCGTCGTGCTTGGCCAGAATCTCGGTCGCCTGGAAGGTGCCGTCGACGAAGCGGCCCGTGCCGACCATGCCTTCGCCCTCGCCGAACAGGTCGGGCAGCACGCCGGTATAGGCCACGGGGATCGTCGCGGCGCCGTCGGTCACTGCGAATGTGATGGTCTCGCCCTGCCCGCGCAGCAGGCTTCCGTCGGCCACGAGGCCGCCGATGCGAAACACCTCGTTCGGGGCCGGGGGCGCCTCGGCCACCTGGCTGGGCGAGCGGAAGAAGTTGATCCCGTCGCGCATGGCGTAGCCGATCAGCGCCGTGGACACCACGAGCGCCACCATACCGATGGCGATCACCTGGATGCGGCGCTTCTTTTTCAGCGTGGTCAGGGCCATGGGCGCTCCTTCACCGGATTGGCCTAAGATATAGCACTCGAAGGGCGCCCGTGGAAGGGTCAGGCGCAGGGTCGCGACATCATGGACCGCGCGCCTTGCCCGTCAGGGAAAGACCGCGGGCGCGGTCAGGCCCTCGGTCTCGGGCAGACCCAGCATCAGGTTGGCGTTCTGGAGCGCCTGGCCCGAAGATCCCTTCGCCAGGTTGTCGAGCGCGCAGAACACGATGGCCCGGCCCGCGCGGCGGTCGGGGACCACCGAGATATGGGCGTAGTTCGACCCGCGGACATGCCTCGTCGAAGGCAGCTCACCCATGGGCAGGACGACCAGGAACGGCTCGTCCGCATAGGCGTCGGTGAAGGCGGCGTGCAGCGCCGCGGCGTCGCCCTTCACGTACACGGTGGCGAGGATACCGCGGTTCATGGGGATCAGGTGCGGCGTGAACTGCACCTGCACCGGGCGGCCGGCGATGGCGCTGAACTCCTGGTCGAACTCGCCCAGGTGACGGTGCGTGCCGCCGGCGCCGTAGGCATGGGTGCCCTCGCTCAACTCGGCGTGCAGCAGGTTCTCCTTGGGGGATCGCCCCGCCCCGCTGACACCGGCCTTCAGGTCGATGACGATGTCGTCGAGATCGATCAGCCCCCGTTCGATCAGGGGCCGAAGCGCGTATTGGCCCGTGGCGGCGTTGCAGCCCGTGCCCGCCACCAGCCGCGCGTCACGGATGGCGTCGCGGTAGAACTCGGTCAGGCCATAGACCGCGGTCTCCTGCAGGTCGGTCGCGTCGTGCGGCTTGCCGTACCATTTCTGGTACTCGGCCGGGTCGCGCAGCCGGAAATCGGCGCTGAGATCCACGACCTTCACGCTCGCCGGCAGGGTCCGGATCACGGCCTGCGACGTGGCGTGGGGCAGCGCGCAGAACACCAGGTCGATGGTGTCGAAATCGATCTGATCGATCGTGACCAGGTCGGGCAGATCCAGGTGGCGCAGGTGCGGGAACACGGCGCCCATGGGCTGGCCCGCCTTGCGGTCGGCGCTGAGCGCGGCGATCTCCAGCCCCGGATGGGTGGCGATCAGCCTGACGAGTTCGGCGCCGGTATAGCCCGAGGCGCCCAGGATGGCGATCTTGTGGCTCATGTGGTGGTCTCCAGGTCTTCGGGACTGCGCTCGGCGGGCCCGGTCGGATCATCGCGGATGATCTCAGGCCGCTTCGAAGGTGATCTGTCGCTTCAGGAACTGGGTGGCGCGGCTCGACACCCGGCGCGGATCGCCGGTGGTCAGGAACCGGGCCGCCCCGGTGCCCGCCATGCCGGGATGACGCTCGAGGTAGTCGGCCAGGCTTTCGGCCACCAGGCTGGCCTGGCTGAAGACCGACACGTCGGGGCCCAGCGCATCCTGGAAGGTCTCTTCCATCAGCGGATAGTGGGTGCAGCCGAGGATCGCCGCCTGCGGGCGGGGCATCTTGCGTTTCAGCGCGTCCACGTGGCTGCGCACCAGCGCCTCGGCCAGGATCATGTCGCCGTCCTCGATGGCATCCACGACGCCGCCGCAGGCCTGCGCCTCGACATCCACGCCGATGGCGCGGAAGGCCAGTTCGCGCTGGAAGGCACGGCTGCTGACGGTTGCGGGCGTGGCGAACAGGGCCACGTGCTGCACCGCCACCTCGCGCGGGGGCGAGTTGTCGCCCCACTGCCGTTCGGTCAGCGCCTCGATCAGCGGGACGAAGACGCCCAGCACGCGCTTGTCCTTGGGCAGCCATGTCTCCTGCATCCGGCGCAGCGCGGCCGCCGACGCGGTGTTGCAGGCCAGGATGACCAGGTTGCAGCCCTCGTCGAACAGCCGTTGGGTCGCCGCTGTTGTCAGCTCGAAGATGTCGTCCGAGTCGCGCACGCCGTAGGGCGCGTGGGCGCTGTCGGCGAAGTAGACGAAGGGCACCTCGGGCAGGCGTTTCTGCACGACGTCCAGGACGGTCAGCCCGCCGATGCCGCTATCGAAGATCCCTACCGCCATGGGGCTTTGCCTTGTATCGTGTCTCGAATTCGTAGCCGTATCCGCGACTGCGCAGCGGCCGTGGCGACAGGGCATAGGTGCTGTCCCGGAGAAAGTCCATCATCGCCCGCGGGTCGCCCGCCCGCGCGTCCAGCTCGTGGCGCGGGATGGGCCGGCCGACGCTGATCCGGCAAGGCGCATCCACCCGCGACCGGAACTCCTTGATCAGCAGCGCCAGCCGCAGCGTGGGATGAACGTGGCTTGCCAGCTGGAACAGCCGCGAGTTGGTCCCGTCGAAATAGATCGGCACCACGGTCGCCTGCGACTTGGCGATCATCCTGGCCGTGAAGCTGCGCCATTGGGGATCCATGGGCGCACCCAGCGGCCGCGCCGAGGTGGCCACCGTGCCGCCCGGAAACACGCCGATGGCCCCACCCTCGGCCAGATAGCGCAGCGCCTCTTTCCGCGTGGCGATGTTGACGGCCTGGGCATCCTTGGTCTCGTCGAAGGACACGGGCAGGATGACGCGATCCAGCGCCTCGGCCCGGCGGAACACGCGGTTGGCCAGGATGCGGAAATCCCCACGAATGCCCGCAAGGATGTGGCCCATCATCAACCCGTCGAGAATGCCGAAGGGATGGTTCGCCACGACGATCAGCGGCCCCACGCGGGGAATGTCCTCGAGCGCGCCCTGGACGACCTCCAACGACAGGCCATAGCGGTCCACCATGACCTGCCAGAAGTCCCGGCCCGCGGCGACGTCGTCACCGTATCCCCTGGCCCGGCGAATCAGCGACAGCCGCCCGGTCGCGTTCTCGATCGTCCGCACCAGCGCCCGCGCGCCGCGCGACCGGACGGAACTGGCATAGGAGATGTCGCGCGTCACCTCGCGCCGGTCGGTCCTGCTGTGCTGCGACACGCCTGGATGTCCTGCTCTGCCCGCGACCCTTATTGCGCCGCATGCTGCACGGGGGCCGCACCCTTGGCAATGGCCTCCAGCAGCGTTTCGCGGGTCGCCTCGGCGCAAGTGGCGTTCGCCTCCTTCACCGGGCCGAAGCCGCGGATTTCGAGCGGCAGGCGCGCCAGAGCGATCACCGCGTCGCGGGCCGTGTCGATCTTCGGAAGCACGCGGTCCAGGTCCGCCTCGTACTGCTTGATCAGCCGCCGTTCCATCCGCCGCTCGGCGGTATAGCCGAACGGGTCCAGCGGCGTGCCCCGAAGGACCTTGCCACGCGCGAGCATCGGGTAGACCCGTTCGATCCAGTCCCCGAAGGCGCGCTTGCCGGGGCGTCCATCGTGGCCCTGCTTCGCCACCAGCGGCGCGGCAAGGTGATAGGTCGGCTGGGCCTTGTCCCCGAACTGCGCGCGCACCTTGGCGCGCGTTCCCGACAGCAGGCGCGCGACCTCGTATTCGTCCTTGTAGGCGAGAAGCTTGTGATAGCCTTCGGCCACGGCCTCTTTCAGGTCGCGGTCGGTGATCCCCTCCAGCCGCTTCAGGTATCGCCGCGCCAGCCGCTCGCCCTGGTAAGCGCGCAGATGGTCGGCGCGGAAGGCGATCCGCTCGTCCAGAGACCTGGGCTTTTCGACGATGTTGGGCCGCAGCACCCGTGCGACGCCTTCGGGGTTCAGGGCGGCCCACCGACCCAGCGCGAAGGCCCGCAGGTTGTCGTCGACCGCGGCACCGTTCAGGCGGATGGCCCCCTCGATGGCGTCCAGCGCGATGGGAAGGCGCCCGCGCTGCCAGGCCGCGCCGAATACCATCATGTTGGAATAGATGCTGTCGCCCATGAGCGCCGCGGCCAGCGCCGTGGCGTCGAACATCTGCACGTCGTCGCCCAGCCGCCGCGTCAGCGCGAGGCCCAGGTCCTCGCCCGGTATGCGAAACCCCGGGTCGCGGGTGAAATCGCCGGTGATGATCTCGTGGCTGTTGACGACACCGCCCGTCCGGCCGGTGCGCATGAGGCCCAGCGTCTTGGCCCCCGCGCTCACCACCAGGTCGCCACCGATCAGCGCGTCCGCCTCGCCCGCCGCCACGCGGATGGCGCTGATGTCGCCGGGTGTGTTGCCAAGGCGGCAGTGGATATGCACCGCGCCACCCTTCTGGGCGAGGCCGGCCATCTCCATCATCCCCGCGCCCTTGCCGTCCAGATGCGCGGCCATGGCCAGCACCGCGCCGATGGTGACGACGCCGGTGCCCCCCACGCCGGTGATGACCACGTTCCACGTCCCGTCGATGGCGGGCAGATCGGGGTCGGGAAGGTCGCCGATCTCGACCTCGGCCGTGGCCTCGCGCCGGATCTCGGCGCCCGAGACGCTGACGAAGGACGGGCAGAACCCCTGCAGGCAGCTGTAATCCTTGTTGCAGGAGGACTGGTCGATGGCGCGCTTGCGGCCCAGCTCGGTCTCGACTGGGACGATCGAGACGCAGTTCGACTGCACGCCGCAATCGCCGCAGCCTTCGCACACGTCGGTGTCGATGAAGATGCGGGTGTCGGGATCGGGAAACAGGCCCTTCTTGCGGCGACGCCGCTTTTCGGCCGCGCAGGTCTGCACGTAGACGATGGCGCTGACGCCCCTGGTCTTGCGCATCCGCTCCATGACCTCGGGCATGGCGTCGCGTTGGTGCCAGCCGATGTTTTTCGGGAAGGCGTCGCGCGCCGGTTCTTCCTTGGGGTCGAAGACCACCTCGATGGTCTTCACGCCCGCGGCCTGCAACTCGCGCACGATCCTGTCGGGGCCGAGGCCCCCGTCGTTGCCCTGCCCGCCCGTCATGGCCACGGCGTCGTTGTAAAGAATCTTGTAGGTGATGTTCGTCCCGGCCGCGACGGCCGCGCGGATCGCCATGATGCCCGAGTGGTTGTAGGTGCCGTCGCCCAGGTTCTGGAACACGTGCTCGGTTGTCGAGAACGGCGCCTCGCCGATCCAGTTGGCGCCCTCGCCCCCCATATGGGTGAAGCCGCTGGTGTCGCGGTCCATCCACTGGACCATGAAATGGCAGCCGATCCCGGCATAGGCGCGGCTGCCCTCGGGCACCTTGGTGGAGGTGTTGTGCGGACAGCCCGAGCAGAAATACGGCAGCCGCGACGCGAGCTCTTCCGCGTTGTCGGCGCGACGGCTGTCCTTCAGCATCCGCATCCGGCCGCGCAGCTCGTCGCTGTCGCGCCCTTCCTCGATCAGCACGTCGCCCAGGATCGTGGCGATCTGCACCGGCTCCAGCGCGTATTCGACCGGGAACAGCTCGACCTTCTGGCCATGCTCCCAGCTGTCGCCCTTGTGCCAGCCATAGACCCGGCGGCCGCGGCGGTCGTCGAACAGCGCTTCCTTGATCTGGACCTCGATCAGCTTGCGCTTTTCCTCGACCACCACGATCAGGTCCAGCCCCTCGGCCCAGTCGTGGAACCCCGCCATGTCCAGCGGCCATGTCTGACCGACCTTGTAGGTGGTGATGCCCAGCGCCTCGGCCCGCCCGGCGTCGATGCCCAGCAGGCCCAGCGCGTGGGTCAGGTCCAGCCAGTTCTTGCCGGCGGCGACCAGCCCGATCTTCGCGCCCGGTTTGCCCCAGACGCGGTGGTTCATGCGGTTGGCGTGGGAAAACGCCTCGGCCAGCCGCCGCTTCCAGTGGATCATGCGGTGTTCCTGCGCGATCCAGTGGTCGCCCAGCCGGATGTTCACCCCGTCCTCGGGCAACTCCAGGTCCGGGGTGAGGAACCGCATCCGATCGGGCCGCCCGTCGATCACCGACGTGACCTCGACCGTGTCCTTCATCAGCTTCAGCCCCGCCCAGACACCCGCGTAGCGCGACAGCGCGAAACCGTAGAGCCCGAAGTCCAGGATCTCCTGCACGCCCGCCGGCGACAGCACCGGCATGTAGGCGTCGACCATGGCGAAGTCGGACTGGTGGCAGGTGGTCGAGGATTCGCCCGTGTGGTCGTCGCCCATGGCCATGATCGCACCGCCATGGGGCGCGGTGCCGGCGAAATTGGCGTGGCGCATCACGTCTCCCGACCGGTCCACGCCCGGACCCTTGCCGTACCACAGACCGAAAACGCCGTCGTACTTGCCCTCGCCGCGCAGTTCGGCCTGCTGCGCGCCCCATAGCGCGGTGGCGGCCAGGTCCTCGTTCAAACCAGGCTGGAAGACGATGTCGTTCTCGCCCAGAAGCTTGCCGGCCCGCGACATCTGCATGTCCACGGCCCCAAGGGGCGAGCCGCGATAGCCAGTGACGTAACCGGCGGTATTCAGACCCGCCGCCCGGTCGCGGGCCTTCTGGGTCAGCATCAGCCGCACCAGCGCCTGCGTGCCGTTCAGAAGCACATCGCGCTTGGTCAGATCGTATCGATCCTGCAAAGTCACATCGTGACGCATGAGCGGCCCTCCCTGCCTCATTTTAAGCTTAGGTCAAGAAATCTGACCCAACAATTCACATTTCGTGGTTCAATGAGATTGATAAAGCCCTGCCTCCGGACCTAGTTGAGGCGCACATGAATACATCGTTCTGATAGGATCCCCACCATGATGGACTGGGACAAATTGCGCGTCTTCCACGCCGTCGCCGATGCGGGCAGCCTGACCCACGCGGGCGACGTGCTGCATCTCAGCCAGTCCGCCGTGTCGCGCCAGATCCGGTCGCTGGAAGAGGCATTGGATACCACCTTGTTCCACCGTCACGCCCGGGGCCTGATCCTGACCGAACAGGGCGAGCTTCTGCACGACGCCACCTCGTCCATGAACCGCCGCCTGGAAACGGCCGCCGCCCGCATCCGCGACAGCCGCGAAGAGGTCTTCGGCGAACTGCGGGTCACCACGACCACGGGCTTCGGCACCCTTTGGCTGGTGCCGCGCCTGCCCAAGCTCTACGCGCAGTATCCCGAGCTGAAGATCGACCTGATGCTCGAGGAACGCGTGCTGGACCTGCCCATGCGCGAGGCCGACCTTGCCATCCGCATGAAAGAGCCCAGCCAGGCGGACCTGATCCGCAAGCGGCTGAACACCGTGCGGATGCGGCTCTATGCCATGCCCGACTACCTTGAACGGGTGGGCACGCCCGAGACGCTGGACGACCTGCCGGACCACCGCCTGATCTCGATGCACAACACCGCCACGCAGGTCGCCGCGGGCGAGGTTCTGGTCCAGAGCCTCATGTCCATCGGCATCCCGTCGACGCTGACGGTGAACAACTACTTCGGCGTGTTGCAGGGCGTGCTGGCCGGACTGGGGATCGGCGTGCTGCCCGATTACGTCATTGCCGATTTTCCCGCCATCAAGCGGGTGCTTCCCGATGTCGAGTCGGCCGAGATCCCGGTTTATCTTGCGTATCCGGAAGAATTGCGTAATTCCAAGAGGATCGTCGCCTTCCGCGACTTCGTGCTCGAGGAGCTCGCGCTCAGCGCCAAGGTGCTGGAAAGCATGGGTGCGCAGCTATGACCTGACGTCATAGCGGCAATGCAATCTCGCCTTTCAATATGTTCTTGCCGGGTGCCCTCACCCGGCCTAGATGGCCTTCTGAAAGCAGCGACGATATGCTCTCGCTTCTTTTACCTCCCTGTTGGACTGGCCGGGCTTTTCAGCCCGGCCTTTTTTTGTGCGCTTGGGCCTGTGGGCCGCTCCCGCTGGAATTGCGCTGTCCGCCAGACATGCCATCATGGGACGATTGATCCCCGGTAGATGCGACCCCAGTGCAAGTAACGCGTTCCACCCGAAAGCTGCGCCGAGACGCCATCCTGTGGGACGCCATACTCGAGCCAGATGAAATGCTGTTGTGGTCTGGCCGGCCGGACCACGGCCGAAAACTTCACCAAGCGATCGGGGATGAACGGGTTTTGCACGGATCGATCGCGGTCGGCATCGCGGTGATCTGGGCCGTGCCGTACCTGCTTCCCGAGGGTGGCACTGTCGGACCGACGGCTGCCATCTGGATCTGCGCGGTATCAACCCTGCTGCTAATTTTGTTTGCGCTTGCTGTCGCGGTAGGGCGTACCGACCATCTGGGCCGGGCCCATTACGCCGTGACAGACTGTCGGGCGATCGTGTGTCACGACGTAAAAACCTTGGCGCTGACACGACGCGCCCGTCTGACCTGCTGCGCATTGTCCCACACTTTCACCTACCCGATCTCCGACACGCGGCCCCATGCGTCGGTGCGAGTCGGGTCGGAATTTGCGAGACATCCGACATTGTATGCGGGCGTAGAGCCAATCCTGTTCGAGCAGGTCGCAGGTGCTGAGCACGTCCGCCGCATTCTTTTCGCTGCCTCCGAGGCTTCAGCACACAGAGAAGGCTGATCGCGGGGAAGGCGCGCCCCGGGTCACATCCTGCCGCGCCTCCCGCTTTTCACCGCGACGCAGATGACATAAACACCCGCCAACCGCCGCGGAGACCCCATGCCCGAGCCTGCCATCACCCCCGATCTCGTTGCCGCCCACGGGCTGAAGCCCGATGAATACGACAGAATCCTCGACATCATCGGGCGCGAGCCGACCTTCACCGAGCTCGGCATCTTCTCGGCCATGTGGAACGAGCACTGTTCCTACAAGTCGTCCAAGAAGTGGCTCCGCACCCTGCCGACGACCGGTGAGCAGGTGATCTGCGGACCGGGCGAGAATGCGGGCATCGTGGATATCGGCGATGGCCAGGCCGTGGTCTTCAAGATGGAAAGCCACAACCACCCCTCGTATATCGAGCCCTACCAGGGCGCGGCGACGGGCGTTGGTGGCATCCTGCGCGACGTCTTCACCATGGGCGCGCGGCCCATCGCGGCGATGAACGCGCTCAGCTTCGGGATGCCCGACCATCCCAAGACCCGCCAGCTGGTCCACGGCGTCGTGGAAGGAATCGGCGGCTACGGCAACTGCTTCGGCGTGCCCACCGTGGGCGGCGAGGTTCGGTTCGACCCCTCCTACAACGGCAACTGCCTGGTGAACGCGTTCGCCGCCGGCCTGGCCGATGCCGACAAGATCTTCTACTCGGCCGCCAGCGGTGTGGGCATGCCGGTGGTCTACCTGGGCGCGCGCACAGGCCGTGACGGCGTGGGCGGCGCCACCATGGCGTCGGCCGAGTTCGACGACACCATCGAGGACAAGCGCCCCACGGTGCAGGTGGGCGACCCCTTCACCGAGAAGTCGCTGATGGAGGCCTGCCTCGAGCTCATGCAGACCGGCGCCGTGATCTCGATCCAGGACATGGGGGCCGCGGGCCTGACCTGTTCGGCCGTTGAAATGGGCGACAAGGGTAAGCTGGGCATCAAGCTGAACCTCGACGCCGTGCCGGTGCGCGAGGCGAACATGACCGCCTACGAGATGATGCTGTCGGAAAGCCAGGAGCGGATGCTCATGGTCCTGCGCCCCGAGAAGGAGACCGAGGCAAAGGCCGTCTTCGACAAGTGGGACCTGGATTTCGCCATCGTGGGCGAGACCATCGCCGAGGACCGGTTCCTGGTCATGCACGGGGGCGAGGTGAAGGCCGACCTGCCGCTGGCGACCCTGTCGGGCAGCGCCCCGGAATACGACCGCCCGTGGGAGGAAACGCCCCCCTCGGAGCCGCTGACCGACGCGCCCAAGATCGACCCGATCGAAGGGCTGCGCGCGCTGATCTCGCACCCCAACCATGCCGCCAAGCACTGGGTCTACGAGCAGTACGATACCCAGGTGATGGCCGACACCGTGCGCGGCCCGGGCCTGGGCGCGGGCGTGGTGCGGGTGCACGGCACCGACAAGCTGCTGGCCTTCACCTCGGACGTCACGCCGCGCTACGTGGTGGCCGACCCGGTCGAGGGCGGCAAGCAGGCGGTGGCCGAGGCCTATCGCAACCTCGTCTCGGTGGGCGCGCGGCCGCTGGCCACCACCGACA
>Ga0208934_1000073_pt1 | contig 90346 bp, 90 predicted proteins | sample MalvirDeepMed_s2_FD_184243 | JGI IMG/M metagenome (GOLD analysis project Ga0208934, IMG submission 184243) | Marine viral communities from the Global Malaspina Expedition - Malaspina viral metaG DeepMed_s2 (SPAdes) (version 2) | ecosystem: Environmental > Aquatic > Marine > Oceanic | place... | reverse complement strand
ATACATCGACCTGCCGCAGCTTCGCGACGATCTCCTCGGGCTTGTGCTTCTTCTGGGGCATTCCTCTATCCTCCATCTGGCTCGAAAGCCTACTTCAGGGAGGACCACTTTTCAGGGGGCAGGCCAGGAGGCAGCCCTTCTTATCCAGCCCACCATCGGCCAGCGCATCGCGCTTGTGCGCTCGGCGGGCGACAGCGTCTTCGTCGACGCCGATCTCTCCGCGCTTGGAGACCTCCTCCCCGTCCTTGGCGGCGGCGCCACCGGCGAGGCCCGCGTGCCTGCCGATTGGCGCGCCGTCCCCGATTTCTGGAGACATGTGATATGAGTTCGAAACCTCTCCTCGCGCTCTGCGCCGCCGCAGGCCTTCTCTCAGCTTGCGAGAAATACACCGAGAAAACCTCGCCATGCTTCGGACGCAATGGCGAGCCGCAAGTGACCCGGTCCGCACTTTCCTTCTCGACCATGGGCGCACCGGTTCAGGAGACAGCCAAGCCCGACTGTACCTTCGAACCCCTGCCCCGTCCGGAATGAGCCGCGCCGCGATCATATCCACCGGACTCTGCCTCGTCCTCGGTGCCCTGCCCGCGCTCGCCCAGGGCGTGCCGACGCAGGACAATTCCGCGATCGGGCGCGCCATCGCACGGGTGACGGCACTGGCCGAGGATCTGGGTGTCCAGCAGGACAAGGATCGCACGGAGACGACGCTCGCCGATGTCCAGGCCGACCAGTTGCGCGTCCTCGAGGAGATGACTGCGGCGATCACTGGTCCCGGCTTCGATATCCGCGCGCTCGAAGGCAATGCGGATTTCGGGGTGGCGGCGGTCTATCCCAATACCGATCCAAGCCCGATGAACAGCCGCCTTTTCGGCGAGGGACGAGAGACGGTCGAAATGATGATCGTCGAGGTCGCGGGCGAGTTTGCAGGCGCCCCGGGTGTGGCCCGCGCCGGTCTCTCGGCCACCCAGTGGCGCTGCCTCTTCCAGGCCCTGATCAAACAGGAGAGCCGCTTCAACGTCGCTGCCGAAAGCCCGGTCGGGGCCTATGGTCTGACCCAGCTCATGCCCGGCACCGCGTCTGACCTCGGCGTCGATCGCTATGATGTGAAGGACAACCTGCGCGGCGGCGCGCGTTACATCACCACGCAGCTCAACCGCTTCGGCAACATCCCACATGCACTTGCGGCCTATAACGCAGGCCCCGGTCGGGTCATCGAATATGGCGGCGTGCCGCCCTTTGCCGAAACGCAAGGCTATGTGCGCAACATCTCGAAATTCTACAACGAATACCTCGCCGTGGTCGGTGGCGCCGACGCGCTCGGCACACTCTCTCCCTCGGACTTTGCTCTGGCCGAATATGCCAGCATCTCCGAGGCGGGCGTCTATTACGCCGCCGACAGTTCGGCAACGACCGAGCAGGTCATCAACCGGTTGCGCGCGATCATCCTGCAGATCGATGCCCAGCCCAATGCCAAGGCGGCCTGGGAGCTCAACACCTACGCCAAGGCCGAGATCGGCCGCATCCTCAATCTCCGCGTCCGGCTGATGGCCGCCAACCAGCAGCGCGAGGCGGCCTATGCGCAGCACCTCGTCGCCGACCGGCTGGCCGAGCGCGACTTCATGCAGATGGGAGTTCCTGAATGAGACGATTTTTTCTGGTGACCACCGCGGTCGTCGCGCTCGGATTTTCCGAGCCCGCCACGGCCCAAGGCGTGCCGACTTTCGATGGATCGCAGCTTGGTCAGCTCGTGGCCCAGCTCGAGCACATGGCCGAGGACCTGAACGTCCAGATGCAGCAACTGGCAACGATGCGGCTGGAACTGGAAACCCAGTTATCGCAGCTCACCAACCTCGAGGCGCAACTGACCTCGCTCATTGAGGGCAGCGGTCTGGGTGAACTCTTTGCCACCGTCGAAGAGTTCCGCGCGCTGCGCGGCAAGCTGGTGGCCCCCCTCAACACCGCGCAATCGCTGGCCAACGGTGATTTCCTAAGCGGTTTCAATCCCGGCGCAGAACTCTCGGCCTCGGTCGAGCGGGTTTTGTCTGGCAGCGGTTTCACCTCGGAACGTCTGAGCACGCTTTCTGGCTCGGATGAGCCCGCCGATAACCGCATCGCCACCTCGGCCGGGGCCAGCGCCATGTTGTCGGTCGCCGCGCAGGAAAGCCACGAGGAGGCCGGTCAAAGCCTCGAGCGGCTCGAGACCATGGTCGGGCTCATCGACGATCAGGACGGGCTGAAGGCCGCCGTCGATCTCAACACCCGCGTCACCGCCGAGCTTGGCATCATCCTGACCCAGATCTGGCGGCTGGAAGCGGCGCAAGGCGTCAGTGCAGGCCAGCTTGGCGTCGTCGATGCCGCGACCCTCGCCGACGAGCGCAAGTTCCGCTCGATGGCGGTGGATCCATGAGAATGTCCATGATCCACAGCTTGGCTCCAATTAGGGCGCTTGGTCTCGCGGTGATGGTCCTGGCATCCCTGCCCTGTGCCGTGCGGGCCCAGACCCCGACCACGGACCCGTCCGGCGACACGTCCTTCAACTCGATGGCCATCGCGCGGGATGAGGCCGACGCCTGCCGTGTCCCAAAACCGCCCACCGATCTGGCGGAAACGGCCTATCTCCGCAACGGCTACCGCGCGATCCTGCGCATCCTGATCGCCGAGGAAGCGCTGACCTCCGAAAACTGCACCTGCCTCTTGGACACATTCACCTGGGATCAGGCGCTTTCGGCCCTGCCCCGGTTCCAGACCTCGGACAACCCACGCCTGCCCTTCAAGGTGCTCGATCTCTACGCGCAAGCCGACGCGCTCGAGGCGCAAGTTGTGGAGGCCTGTGCAGAGTAGATGGGCGTTATTCGCGACATCCTGAGCCAGGTCGACGCCGCGGTGGATACCGTGGCGCAGGACGGCTTTGTCTCCTCGGCGGGTGCTATCGGCGACGTGATCTCCGCCGGGGCCGCGCTCCTCGTCGTGCTCCTCGGGATCAACGCAGTCATGCAGCTCCGCCCCCTGCCCTTCGGCACCGGCTTTGCCTTCGGAATGAAGATCGCGCTCGTGGGAATATTCGCGCAGAGCTGGGACAATTTCAGTGTCATCTATGACATCGTCACGCAGGTCCCCGACTCCGTCGGCGCCTCGATCCTCGCGCTCACCGGCTCGGGAGACGAGGCTGGGGTCTATGAGAGCCTCGACAACATGGTCGCCCGCATCACCGCCTATGGCGATACGATCGGCGACCGCGCGGGCTGGGTTTTTGGCGCGGTCCTGGGCGCAATCTTTTTCGTCCTTTCCGCCGTTTTCGCCGCCGTCACCGCCGGGATCATCGCTTTCGCCCGCATCGTCTTCGCGCTGATGATCGTGATCGCCCCCTTCATGATCGTGACCTCCCTCTTCAAGCCGACCCAGTCCCTCTTCGAGGCCTGGACCCGCGCCACCATCGGCTATGCGCTCATGCCGGTCGCCGCCGCAGGCGCCGCGGGCATCATTGTGGCAATCGCCGAGGCCATCGGGGATGCGTCAGCCGATCCGGGTGATGTCGAGACGGTCAGCCTCATCCTGCCCTTTCTCGTCATCCTGATCCTCAGCGCCGGGATCATGGCTTCGGTCCCCTACATCGCCTCTAACCTCACCGGCGTTGTCGGTATTGCCTCGAATGCCGTTGGACTGACTGGCCTCGCGCGTCAAGGCTTCGTGAACACGCGCCAGTACGGCACCGGCGCCGCCTCGCGCCTCGTCACTGGCAAGTCCCCGCATGAGCTGAACCAGATGGCCAATGCGGGCGTGGTGAAGACCGGCGAGTTGATCCGGCAAAGCCCTGGTGCGCTCCTCTCCGCCGCCAAGGCCTTCCGCAAACCCTGATTTGAAAGACGACTGAATTGACGAAGATTGTGACCAGTTCCCCCGCGCCTGACCGCGACGCTTTCGAGGCGGATTTCATCTACGGGCCGCGGCGGCGTGAGCGCTTCGCCTGGTTCGTCGCGGCGGCAGGCGTGCTGGTCGGCGTCGCCGGCATGGTTGCGGGTGCGAGCCTCTTTCCCCTCAAATCGACCGAGACCTTCGTGGTCGTAGTCGACAAGGAAACGGGCGAGATGGACCGCGTCGCCGCCGTCCAGGCGCTAACGCTCTCGGAAAGCGACGCCATCATTCAGGCCAATCTCGTCGCTTACGTCGATGATCGGGAAACCTATGATCTGACCGATGGCGAGCAACGGATCAACTCGGTGCTCGACCGTTCCGATGGCGATGCCGCCCGAACACTGCGCGATCTCTGGTCCTCTACCAACGAAGACTACCCGATCACCGTCTATGGCCGCGACGCCAAGATCGAGGTGGTCATCAAGTCCGTCAACCAGATCGAGCGCGGCGTGGCCCAGGTCCGCTTCACCCGTACCCTGCGCCGGCCGCGCGACACGCGCACCGTGACCCGGTCTTATGTGGCCACCGTCGGCTACGACTTCCAACCCGAAACCCGCCAGCGCCTTCAGGACGTCTGGGCCAACCCCTTGGGCTTCGTGGTGACCTCCTACCGCGTCGACGCCGAGACCCTGGAGAACTAACCAAGATGAAATCCCTGCCCGCGCTCCTCACCACGTTTCTCCTAGCGCTTGCCCTTCCTGTTGCCGCCTTCGCCGAGGCCACACCGCAAGGCGGCCCGCTCGACATCCGGATCCGCACCGCCGTCTATAACGAAAACCAGGTCTACCGGATCGAAACCGATCTCAGGCATTCGACCACGATTCATTTCGGGGCGGGCGAGCGGTTTGAAGCGGTGATCGTCGGCGACACCGAGAGCTTCCAGGTCGATCCGATCCCCGAGCTGGGCAATGTGCTGACCATTAAACCGCATGTGGCCAATGCCTCGACCAACATGACGGTGATCACCAACCGCCGCACCTATTCCTTCCATCTGCGCGAGGGCTCGATCCCGAACCGCACCGGCATGTTCTTCGAGGTGCGCTTCCGTTACCCCGACGAGGAGCGCCGCGCGGCGGGTGCTACACAGCCCAAAGGATTTGAGGCCCCGCGCAACTACAACTACCGCGTCTCGGGCGAGGGGGATTTCCGCCCCAGCCATATCTATGACGACGGGCGCTACACGTATTTCGTCTTCCCGGAGAACGGTCGCCAACCCGCCCTCTTCAAGGCCGACGATCAAGGCCGCGAACGCACGGTGAACTGGACCCAACAAGGCAACACCGTCCGGGTCCTCGGGGTCAACACCTATTGGACGCTGCGCATTGGCGATGAGGCCATCTGTGCCTGGCGCGACGAGAGCGCGATCTATGTGAGCAACTGACCATGGCCGATCAAACCCCTCCCGATTTTCAGGACCGTCTCGATCAATTCAGCCAGCGCGGTAAATCCAAACGCCGCGGCAACAGCCTCGGGGTTGGCGCGCTCGCTGCCGCCCTCGCCCTCGGCGGGGCCGGGGTCGCGTATTTCCTGGCCACCGGCTTGCAGGAGGGCGATAGTGCGCTTGAGACCTCCGATGTCGAGACCTTCCAGGACCGCCGCCCCGGCACCGGCGGGCGGCTGGAGTTTCCACCCGACGAGACAGAGCAGCGGGTCAATGACGCGCTGATCGCCGTCGAGGAAGCGCTCGACGTGCCCGCCGCCCCTGCCCCCGAACCGAGCGCCGAGGTGCTGGCCGAGATCGCCAAGCTCCGCGAAGCCCTAGTCGCCAGCCAGGCCGCACGCAACTCGGAAATCCAGTCCGCCGTCGCGGACCTGCGCGAAGCCTTCGACGAGCAGAAGGCAGCACTAGAGGCAACGCTCGCCGCAAAAGAAACCGAGCTGGCCAGCCTGCAGCGCCAGACCGAGACCCGCATCGAAGGGCTGCAGGCCATGCTCGATGCTGAACGGGCGCAGCGCGAGGGGCTCGAGGCCGAGCTTGACCGCGAAGGGCTGATCGCCGATCAGCTCCTTCTCGAAGAACGCCGCCGCCAGGAAGAGGAGCAGCGCCAGCGCGAGGCCGAGCGGGTCGCCGAGGAGCTTCTGACCGCGCAAATCAAATCGCCAGCGGTGGTCTTTGCCGACGGCCCCCGTGGCGGTGCGAGTGGCGCAGCGGTCGCCGATCCTGCTGCTGTTGGCGCAGAAGGGCCGGTCCTTTCGGGCAATGAGCAGTTCCTTCAAAGCGCGCGTCCGCTCGAGGTGCAGGAGGCCGCCCGCCTCACCCATCCCGAGCGCACGCTGACCCAAGGGTCCGTCATCCAGGCGGCGCTCCAGACCGCCATCAACAGCGATCTGCCCGGGTCAGTGGTTGCCGTGGTCTCCGAGCCGGTCCCGGCCTTCTCCGGGGACCGGATCCTGATCCCCCGTGGGTCTCGTCTTTTTGGCCAATACCGATCCGGCATCGAAATGCACCAGAAGCGCATCCTGATCCTTTGGACCCGCGTGCTGACACCGGACGGCACCTCGATGGAAATCGCCGCTGTCGGCGGGGACCAGCTTGGCCGCTCGGGCCTCACCGGTCTCGTTGACACCAAGTTCGCTGAGCGCTTCGGCGGAGCTGCACTGATTTCCGTGATCGGGGCAGCACCGGCCGTGGCAGCGGAGAGCGCCAACAATGAAACCACAAGCATTGTCCTGGGCGATGTGGGCAGCGACCTGCAGGACGCCGTCGGCTCGGTCATTGCCGATCAGGTGTCGATCGAGCCCACGATCTATGTCGATCAGGGAGCCTCGGTCACCGTGCTCGTAGATAGAGACGTGGTGATTTACTGATGGATCAGGCATCGCCAGCCTCCTACCTCGAACGCTATCTCGACCCGTTCCGCGACCTTCTAAGGCGTGACGACGTGGTCGAGATCGCGATCAACCCGGACGGCAAGGTCTGGCTTGAGGTCGCAGGCGACGCCACCATGCGCCACGAAGGCCAGACCGTGGATCGCACCACCGCCCTCAACATGGCCCAGACGATCGTCGGCGACGCCAAGGCCCGCGTCTCTGAAAAGAACCCCCTCGTCTCCGGCAAGGTGGAATATGCAGGCCGCCCCCTTAGGGTCCAGGTCGCCGTACCGCCCGCCATCGATCGAGGTGCCTCGATCACCATCCGCCTCTTCGCCTTGGGCTGCGTCCGGGATTACGCCCCCGCCTATCTTTTCGGCAAGGCCGTCTCGCTCGACGCGCTCCGAGCCGAGAAGATGAAGAACATCTCCAGTCTCGCCGAAGAGAACCTCGAAGCTGCCCTACAGACCCTGGTCGAGGCAAGGCTTAACGTCCTGATCAGTGGCGGCACCTCGACCGGCAAAACAACCTTCGCCCGCCATCTCCTGACCCATGTGAGCGAGCACGAGCGGCTGATCACCATCGAAGACGCCTTCGAGCTCTTCCCCGGCCAGCCGAACACGGTCGCCCTCCTGGCCGACCGCGGTGCCGGTTCGCAACGCAGCGCCAACGCCCTTCTGCAGGCCTCCCTCCGCATGCGCCCCGACCGGATTATCGTCGGCGAGTTGCGCGGGGCCGAAGCCCTGACCTATCTCGAAGCCATCAACACCGGCCATGGCGGGTCGGTCTCCACCATCCACGCCGAAACCGCGGAACTGGCCATCGACCGGCTGGCGATCATGGTGCTGCAGGCCGGCACACCGCTGACCTTTGCCGAGGTGCGGGAATATATCCGGAAATCCATTGATGTGATCGTCCAACTGGGGCGGGCCGAGGGGAAGCGGGGGATTACGGAGTTCTATCTGCCTGGAAAATAAACTTGGAGAAGTTCAGCCAAATAATGACACCGAGCCGTCCGGCGAAGCACTCATTCCAGTAAGGTCCAAACTAAAGCGCACTTCAGCTATGGGATCCCCGAAGGCGACAACAGGTACTGGCAAATCTCCAGCTTGGAACATTGCTACAGATTCACCATCAGGATAGGTCGCAAAGCGCGTGTCCGATCCATAAATGTCCGCTCCGCCTTTTCGGAGGCACTGGCGAAAGAATTGAGCACGGACAACAGGATCGTCTAATGCAGCGTAAATCTCATCAATCAACTCGCATGCCATTTCACCGCCAGGCAGTTCAATCAGCAAGATGGATGCAATATAGACCCGGATGTCGGCATTAGGGCGAAGCTGTTCAAGCGAAAACCGATGCTGCCGGGAAGACTTCAGAGTCGTCTTCACCTCTAGTGCAATATGCTCCGTCACAAAGTCGTACCGGGCATGTGCAGACGACGACCACGCCCTAACTGCTGCGTTCAAATCTTGAGCTGTGCGGATGATGTGCAGCTCACCCCAAAGCCCAACGACGTCGTTTAGTTCGTCGTTCAACCGCGTGAATATATCGGCAATCGCGAGGATTTGGTCGCGGACGGCCGCTGCGGAGTGATCCGCCCCGGGCGCCAGGAACGCCTCTTCTAAGAGGCGAAGGAAGACACGGATGATGTCGGGATCGTCATTCGCAAGGGAAACTAACGTGTAAGTGCCGGTAAGAGCGCTTCCATCCTGAAGCTGGATATCGCAGGGGCACGCAAAGCGAACCTCGACGGCCTTCAGCTTCAGATCAGGCTGGTCATCATCCTCGGCCATCTCGAAGAGCAAATAAGGCTGACCTTGCGCATCCAAGGAAAGCCAGAGGCCGTGGGCACCATCGATCTTACTCCCGAAGAGATGCTGGCAGGCATCCGGGAAACGGCGGGCAAGTTCCTGATACGCCTCAAACAGCATCGTCCTCTCGTTCCACCCAAACACGCTCCGCCAAACGCTCAGGGATGTGCACGGTAAGCACGGGCAAGTCTTCCAGAAGCACGCGGTTCTTGGCCGCATTTTCTAAGTGGTAGCGATGAATCTGGAAGGTGATCGTGTCGTCAGCCCGGATTTGGCGCGCGCCGGGATAATTGGTGCGCGCGTTGCTACCCTGAAAGAGGTTTCTGATCTTAGGCGGGTCTTTGGTATCGAGACTGCGGCGCGCTTCCACGCCCGACCATGGGCCGGAGAAGGCAAAGACGCTGCACCGCATCTCAGGGTCTTCGCTAGCCAGCTTTTCGAGGCCGACCATGATGGCCGAGTGCTGCAAGCTATCGCCGGGGTTCTTGTAGCGGATTTGCCCGATGAAGGGGATTATCTCGCTGAGCGGAATGTCGTCGCTGAACGCCGGAATGGTCTGCTGCTGGTTCCAGCCGTCCTGCTTGTATTCCCAGAAGTCGAACGCGCCGAGTAGCTGGTTCACCGCTTCCCGGTTATCGGCAACGAAGCCAGTATCCTCATAGGGGTAGTCGGGGTAAATCCACCCTTCACGCCCCCGCGACTGGTACATGTCGAGCAAGATGACAGAGCGTCGTGTCGGCTGAAGCCTCTGGTTCAGGAACCAGGTGCGCCGCCAGTCCTTCAGGCCGCCCCCATCTTTGATGTGCTTGGAGATCGATGAGCGGACCGATTCCTCGTGGGAAACGTAGTCTTGGAACGCTTCGATGTTCTCTGTCGTCAGATAGATGCGGCAGAGGCCAAGATAGCGCTTCTTGTAGCCGAAGAAGCGAGCGCGCTGCTGGATGTTGTCGGCGTTGCCGATCCCGATGGACCTCGGCATGTAGGAGACTGTCAGGCCTTCAACGGTGAAGCCACGGTCCAGGCCGATCCCGCCGACAAGTATCCAACTATAATCACCCTTCCAATCAATGGAGGGTATCTTGGTCTTCTCGCGTGTGTTGAGCTCGGCGATGGCGGTTTCCGACACGGCGTCGAAAAGCAGCGGCTCGATCTGATCAAAGCCATAATTGACGGCATAGGTCTCGCTCAACCGTTCGAAGGCAGTTCGAAAACCTGCCAGCAAGTCGTCATGGCTGTGATGATCCGGGGCGTCCAAGATGGCCGCCCATTCATCGCGCGTGTTCCGCGCCCATCTCGCAAACATGAGATGATCGGCCTTCGGGATGGCCGGGTGGATCATCATGGAGCGATTGCCGCCGCCCTGGTCATCTTCTTCGCGCAGGCCGATGGCTACGCCAACGAAGAAGTCTTTCAGGGCCTCTAGCATGCTGGCAGGCGGGCTGGCTGGCGGATCGTCCCGGTCCGGCACATCGGTTTGCGGGATGAGTTCGATGTACTTGTCCGGCCCGTCCACAAAGAACTCCTTGCCGCCGACATAGGCGTCTCCGGGTGTCAGCACCGCACCGAAGTCAGGCGAGAGCGTGTCGATGCGGCTGATCAGAAGCGGCGCTTGCGGCGTGGCAGTGTAGAGAAGATAGCTGTGATGCGGGAAAAGACGGCGCAGCGCCGTGATGCGCGCGTAGGTCGTGCTCTCTTCCTGTTGCAGGGCCTTGGTATTCATCCCCGCCTGGTCGCCTTCGTCATCAATGATGAGCGTCGGCACGTTCGTCAGATCGACCCCGGTGAGCAGTGTGGCCAGATGATCGAGATGGCGATGCTCCTTCATGGAGACGATCAGCACTGTGCGCGAGCGCGTGCTCCCCTTGCGCCATTTCGCAAGTTCGCTTTTGACCCGCTCCACCTCGGCCCCCTGGAAGCCTTTGTCTCTGGTCGAGAACAGCTTCCAGTTCCGGTTCTTCTCTACCTCTAAGTCCTTCTTCAGACGCTCGAAGGATTGCTCGACCAAGTTGTTGGTCGTTCCAGCAAGAAGAAGGACGATCTGATAGTCGTTGTCGTGCGCGAGCGCGGACAAGCTTGTGAAGGAAAGCGTCTTGCCGCTTTGGACATAGCCGATGATGAGACCGGTATTGTGATCGCCGGGATTCTTTGGATCAGCGCATTGACGCATGATCGACAAGGTTTCCGAGACGAGCCGGGTCTTCTCGGTGTCTGAAAGTGATGTGTTTGACTGAAGAAGGCGTGTCAGAGCCGGACCTTGCGCCGGGTTCCACTTGCCGGAAGTCTGGCGCTCGTGAATTTGGATAATACCTTCGTCACTCATCGGGGACAGTCCTCGTCACAAGGTTCTTGAGGATTTCATTGGTGTATTGCCGGATTGCTTTGGGGTGATGCGAGGCGAGCTCTGTGGCAATGACTTCTGACAGCGCCATGGTAGCAGCGATGTTCAGCACTGCAGCGAAGCCTTCCGAGTCGAGATTGGGAAACTGCGCCATGAACGGATGGAGCATGGCCACCCGGATTAGCACTTCGCGCGGATCCGGGTCTGTGATGGCTGGTCTGCTCTGGATGGAAAGCCAGTCGCTTTCCTTGTCGGCATAGGACAATTCGAGCTTCACGATCCAAGGCGTCCCCCGGAACAAAAACTCAAACTGAAAATCATCGCGCTCACCTTCCGCAACCGCGTCAAGCTGCTCCCCAACATCGGGAAGGTCCTCGTCCGGCGAAGGCTCGGGGCTCGGCGATACAACGCTCGGAAACGTCTGCTGCGATGCAACCAGGGCTCTGTGATCGAACTGCTTGGCCACGGCGGGCGCGGCGCTTCGGGCGACCTTGCGCGCGTTCCGCGCGTCCTCCAAGGCCCTGTATTTTTGTGTCTGCTTGATGATCGGCAGGTCTTCGGCGTTCAAGATTTTGTAGAGCTTGCGAAGAAACTCGTCTTCATGCTCGCCCCACTGAACACCGTCCTTGGTGTGCGAGACACTGAATCCCTTCAGGTGGATTTCGCCAAAGATGCGCTGCGATTCATAGCTGTTTGGCCGCTTGAAGATGTCGGCTGGCCGGTAAGTTTCATCAGCGCTGCCAAGGACCAGTCTGTTGCGCCGGAAGAGCGCTAGGCCAGCAAGGCGGGTGTCGGCCTTCTCCCGGATAGCAACGAAGCCGGTCGCTGATTTGCCTGGCCCGAGATCGATGTCGATATCGCGCTTCCAAGTGATCTGCGGTCCATCGGGGTCTTTGTAGGATGGCGTGACCAAAACCTTGGGCTCGTCGTATCGCAGCCGCTCACCATCTACGAAGAGCTCCAGCGCGCCAGAGCGCAGAAAGATGCGATAGATGCTGGCCAGATGCTCTTTGATCTTGCCTATGGTCCGACCCTTCGGAAATCGGCGAATGTCTTCCAGCCGGATTTCCGTGTAGTGCTTGTCTTCGGACGCAACCGAAGTGACGACATTCAACTCTTCGATGCTGTCATGGACAATGCGGTCGATATCAAAGAATACAGTGCGCTCGTCTCTTTCGCCAAGTGCACTGGAGCGGACACTCCATTTCGGCGCGAACCAGCATGCCGCACTCTTCATGCCCATGCCGAACTCGGACAGGCCCGTTGCATCGGGCGGGATTTCGGCAGGTCGGAAGGCGCGCTGATAGTCGGATGAGGCAATCCCAGCAGCGTTGTCGAGAACCACGATCCGGCCGTCGTCCGCATCGAAGGTGATATCGACCCGCAAAACGTAGGAACCGCCCGAGATGGCTTCCAAGTCCTTGCGGCGCGAGATACTGCTCTGGATCGAGTTGTCAACGAACTCGGCCAAGGCGTACCACGCCTTGTAGTTAAGGTGCGGCAGTACAGAAAGGACGTTTACGCCGGGCCGGATATTGACCGTGTTTAGGCGGCTCATGTTACTCTGCGGCAACGGCCCGCTGTGCGGACTCCGCTGCATCTTCTCTGGTGACAAGGGCGGCGAAGATGCGCTTCACAACTTCAACATTAACGGCATTGCCAAAGGCTTTGTAAGCACCGTTCTTGGTGCTCGGCAAATGGGTGAGCTCAAGGCTTTGCAGGCGGCTGCATTCGCGCGGCGTCATATACCGCCGCTCCCAGCTTACGATGGGAACTTGGCTCGTTGTCATGGAAATTAGCGCGGGAGCTGTATCGGCCTTCTTAATCCGAATACCGCTGGCCCGAAATTGAATTATATGTTGCCAGATGTCTCGCACCCCACCTTTGATGTTCCATTCGAGCTTTTGAAAACTGGGCGGGAAGGATTTTATCTGATCAATCCAAGGATCGATGATTGATCTGTGCTCAGCGTAGAAGGCGCGGTTCTTTTCGATGAAATCGATCTTCCATGCCGGGAAGCGCTCAAGCTTGGTGCGGGCATAACCTGGAAGCGCAGCTTCAGTCTCTTCGGGCGATAGCCCCTTCAAGGACTGCCCGAATGCACCCTTATACCGGCCAAGCCGACGATATCCGCGCTCATACGGGGTGAGGCCATCAAGGGGATAATCCGCGCCAAATTCCATCGCCCAAATCGGGAATGACGGCAGTTCCATATTTTTCGGGAACGCCGCCACGAATTCCTGCCAAATTGACAGGTAATGGACATGGTTTGGGCTTAGGTGCAGAGCATCCTCGGGTTTATCGTCCAAGACGGACGAAATGGAAAGCTGCGCCGCGTCTTCTGGCACCGGCCAGGAAAAGCCGCCGAGCCCTTCGCGGTCGCCTATGATGAAGGCGCGTTCGCGCTTTTGCGGCACCCCGAACATATGCGGGGACAAGCGCGCAAAATCGACGTCATAGTCGAGCGCGCGCAGCCGGGTGCAGATATTCTGCCACGTCCTGCCCCCGTCATGGCGGACAAGGTTTGGCACATTTTCGATGATGAAGAAGCGCGGTTCCTTCACACGCAAAATGTCGATCACGTAATCGATGAGGTCGCCCCATTGGGGACATTGCAGGCCTTTCTGCTCGCCAGCCTTGGAGAACGGCTGGCAGGGAAAGCCTGCGCACAGGACATCATGATCTGGGATCGAAGGAATATCGACGCTGCGGATATCGCCGTGGGGCTTTGTGCCGTAGTTCTTCTCATACAATGAGGCCAGATCAGCGTTGATCTCCGAGGCGAAGACGCACTCAGCGCCCGACGCACTCAACGCCTGATGAAATCCGCCAAGGCCTGCAAAAAGGTCAATAAACTTTAACTGCGCCACGACGGTCAGGCTCTTTTCTATGTGCTTTGGTGGGTCGTTGGCGATGTCCTCAAACAGCCAATCGCTTAATCTCTACACGATATAGATGAGAGATATGATGTCAACGCTAGACCTACTCCACAACCATACGAAGTGCACCTCTTTCTTTGAGACAGATCAGGGGTGCCGATTGCGTCGGGCCAGGACACAAGACGAAACCTCACCCACCCAACAGTTCCTCGATGAAATCCTCCTGTCGGTCGAGCGTCGCCTCCCATTCCTTCGGCACCGCCGCTTCCCGCTCGAGCGTCTCGGGCACTGGTTGCCCGCTTCCAGCCTCCATCGCCATCACGCTCATCGCCCGCGCCTCGCGCCGTTGTGATCGATCCCGGACCGGCGCGCGTTCGGCTGGTTTCACCCGCTCGTCTGTACCGGTCTCTTCTCCACCGTCGCCGCCCGCTATTCCATTCCAAGGCCCCACACCCTGCACGCTCGGCGGATAGGGGAACGGCTTACCCTCCTGGCGGGCGAGCATGTCCTTGAAGAACGGATCGTCGTAATACTTGATCCGGCTCGCCTTGATCGGATGCTGGGGCGACGCGAGGATGATCACCTCGTCAGGATCCATCAGGCGCGCTTCGGTCTCCGAAAGTAGCGGCCGCTCTTCCAGCCGCGCTGATGTCGAAGTCGCCCCGAGGAAGCCCTTGTTGCGGCCATACATACGGGTCACCGCCTCGCGGGTCGTGCTGCCGACGGCCGCCGAGACCTCCTTCACGGTGCGCTGGTCGCGGGGCGTGATATACAGCTTCAGCCCTGCCCCGTTCTCGAGGCTCTCGCGGCCTTCGGGCCCGTAGATCCGGTCGAGCGAGGCCAGTGACTGCGCGATCATCGCGACGCGACCGCCATAGCTCGCCAGCGAATGGATCGCGCGCTCCAGATAGGGCATCGCCCCCATCTGCTGGAATTCGTCGATCATCATCATGACCGGCCAAGGCTCATCCGGACCCGGTTCATTGAGGCGGATCGACGCGATGAGATCGGCGAACATCAGGCGCAGGAGCGGCGCCAAGGTCGCGATGTGATCCTCGGAGACGGCGATGTAGAGCGACTGCGGGGTCTTCCGAAAGGTCGAGAAATCGAAGTCGCTCGCCTCGGTGGCCGAGCGGACCGCCGGGTTGTCCCATTGCTTGAGACCGGCGGTCATCAGCGCCTGGATGTTCGAGGTCAGAAGTCGCGACGAGGCCGACGCGGCGTTGGTCCACAGCTCGCGCAGGATGTCCTCTTCGGCCTCATCGGCATATGTCTTGTATTGGGCGTTCTTGTATTCGCCCCCGGCGACGATCTTGTTCACCTCGCCGAGGTTCGGCGTGCCGCGTTGGATCGCCAAAAGACAGGCCGCAACGAAGATCGACTTGCCGGCCTCGGAAAAGGTGTCGAGCGTCTTGTTGTCCTTGTCGAGGAAGAGGTCGGCCAGGATCGAGACCTCAGTGAAGCGCTGCGCGAAGGTCGGGGCCTTCGCGATCCGCGCAAGCGGGTTGTAGCGGTGCGTGGCATTGGCCCAGTCAAACGGGCTGAAGCGGTAGACCTCGTCACCGTTCAGTGCGCGAAGCCGCGCAGTCTTCTCGAAGTTCTCGCCCTTCACGTCGAGCACCACGACCGAGCCCGCGAAGCTCAGAAGGTTCGGGATCACGAAGCCGACGCCCTTACCGGCGCGGGTCGGTGCCACCATCATTACATGGGGGATGGTGGTTGAGGAGATAAACTCTGCCTTGGAACTCGGCGCGCCAAGCTTGCCGCAGACGAAGCCCTTGCCAGGCGCTAGCAGCATGTCATTTTTCTTCAGCTCCGCTTTCGTCTGCCAATGGGCCGATCCGTAGTCGTCGCGCTCTTTCTTCCAGGTCCAGGCCAGCGCGAGCGCGCCAAGGCCGATGGCCCCGAACCCGACAGCGCCAAACCCCACCTTGAAGGCTTGCGCGTGCCCCGCACGCGTAGCGGCGCTCGCCTTCCAAAGGGTCAGCATGTCGAAATTGGCGAAGCCGGTTTTCAGGGCCAAGGTCAGGTAGAAGGCAGCGACGATGGTGCCGATGACGGCGCCGCAGATCACACCGAAAAGAAGCGCGGCCCAGAGGGGGAGTGTCTTGGTCATGGTGGTCATCTCCCCTTAGAATTCCATCTCGTCATCGAGACCGCGGTCTAGCGTTTTGTTTCGGGCAAGATCACGCCCCAACTCCTGCGCCTCCTGCTGGCCGCGCAGCCGCGCCACCTCTGTCGCCTTGTCCTGCTGCAACCCGGCAGCGCGATCGGTGAAGACCTGATCGCCGGTCTCCTCAAACGTCATCTCCAGGAACTCCTGGGTGACGGTGATCTGGTCGAGCTTGCTCGGCAAGGCCGCATCCAGCACCTCGAAGTTGCCACGGCGTAGCTCGGCCAAGCCCTCCTCGCCCAATTCCTTGAAGAGCTCGGATTGCAGGGTCCGCTCGACGGTCTCTTCCTGTTCCTCGGTGAGCTTACCGTCCCGCAACATGTCGGCGAGGTCCTGAAGGTAGGGATTGGGCGTCCGGTAGTCCTCGTCGATGAGAGGAAGAGTCGCCTCTTCCTCGTCCGCGAGGGTCCGACCGATCTGGACACCCAGTTCCTTAGCCCGCTCCATCAGCGCGTCCATCACCCCGTCGACCTTCTCGAGCGCGAGATCGAGCTGATCGTCATTGGCGATCTCCACGCTGAGGCCATCCTTCGCGAGCACCGCATTCATGTCGCGCTCGACCCAGTCCTGCGCCATGCCGTAGTTCCGCGTGCCACCCGCCGCAATCCGCGCCACCAACTCTTCGCTGTCCATGCCTGCCTCCTCGGCACGCTCGAGCACGTCGCGCAACCCGTCGTCATTGCCGGACTGCAGCGCCGCAATCAGCACCTCGCTGCCCGCCCCCGGCGGATAGGGTTCCTCCAGCTGCTTGCCAAAGCGCGCGCGCAGCTCCGGGTCCGGCACCATCTGCGAAAGGTCCGCGATGATCGGCGCGGCCTTGGCTTCAAAAGCGGCCCGCTCGGTCGGGTCCAGTTCCTCGGCCTTGAGCCTGAGCGCCTCGATCGTGCGCTCGGAATAGTCGATCGCATCACCGACGGTCTTGATGTCCTTCATGCCTATCTCTCCTTCGGTGAAGTTCCACGGCGTGCCCGAACCAAGCGCCTCCGCCATGCCGCGTACGGCGCGCGCCATGTGGCGCTGGTCCATCCGGTGCAGCAGGTCGGCGAGGTTCTTGTAGTCCTTGGCGAAACCCACCACCTGCGCCTGCGCGATGGCGGCCTCTTGCACGGTCATGACGATCTCGCGCGGCAGCCTCGCCTCTTCCTTCGCGCGGTAGATCTCCTCGATCCCAGCGGGCTTCTCAAAAATGCCCCGCTCAAGCCGGGTCGTAGCGTCGAGCATGACGCCATAGCCTTCCGCGATCTCGGCCTGCTTCTCCCGCATCAGCTGCGGCGACATCACGCCCTCGGCCCAGCAGGAAAACCAGGTGCCCTTCTCGACGCCGCGATTGTTCAGGATGATATGGGCGTGCTTGTGCGCCCGGTCGTCATGAACCGCGAGGACATAGTCCCATTGGTCGCCATATTCACCGCTCTCGAAGAAATGCTCCGTCCAGTCCATGGCGATGTCGCGCACCTGATCGACCGTCACGTCGGTCGGGAAGGACAGCAACATGTGCGAGGTGAAGCCAAGCTTGGTCGAGCCGCGCCAGGTCCCGGCCCAGTCCTCGATGATGTCTTCTTTCTGCTCCTCAGAAAGCACCGCCGCGTCGGTCAGCGCGTTGGTCATCGTGGAGTAGGTGTAGACCGCCTTGTCATTGATGTAGGAGATCTGCGCCCCGAGCGAAGCACGCGTCTTGCAGCCCCCCGCCCGGATCCGTTTGAAGACCGCCGCCCGGCTTTGGCCCGAAGCAGCCTTCAGTGCGTTGCGCGCCGACATGGATCCGACGCGCGAGAAACTCCGCCCCTGCCGAAGCCCCGCCAGCCGCGCGTCGATCCGCGCCGCGGCCTGGCCCCGGATGCGCTCATCCTCCCAGAGCCGGCCCATGACGGAGGCATAGAGGGCGAGCGGATCAGCCATTCCTGACGAGCCTCAAACCACTGCCACTCACTCGCGGCCCGTCTTCCAGAACCGCGCCCTCTGCCCCCTGCCCTTCTTCCTTTTTCGGCCACTCCTGATGACGCAGTGCCTGCGCCGCATCCTTCATCAGGCCCATTTCACGGCTCATCGACTGCGCCAGATCGAGCAGTTCGATCAGCACCGCGCGGTCCGCCTCCGAGACCTCCAGCCGACAGCGATGGACCGCCTTGGCGAGCACCAATCCGGCGTCACTCACGTCCTTCGCCTGTCGCCACGCGGCACAGAACTCCGCGACCAGATCGCGCGGCACATCGAGGAAACCGCACCGTCCGCGCAGCACCGCATTGAGCGCCTGTGACCGGTTGGCATAGCCCCGCTCGCGCCACTCCGCGTCGAAGGCATCGAGCTCGGATCGGCTCGCCCGGAACGCAACTGCCTCGCTCGGATCGCGCACCGCGATCCCCTCGCCCGCCTCCTCTTTCGCGAGCCGGTTCACATGGCGCGGAGAGATGCCAAACACCGCCGCCAGGTCCTTCGCGCTCTCGCCCGCCGCAAAGCGCCGCGCCACTTCGATGCGCTCTTCAAGCTTCAGGTTTTTCGCTGGCCTCGGCACTAGGGCGTTCTCCCGCTTCCGGGAAAATGATGCATGCGCAGACGCGCGCGAGGCAGCGATTGCCCGCAATCGTGTTCGCGTGCGGCGGAGCATTCAGCTTTGCGGGAAACGCCCATGACAGACCCCTCGGACAAAATGTGCAAACATTGGCCATATCCTGCCAACGTCTTCCTTCTCTCCTTCGCTTATACTTCAATACATCACATTGCGCAATATTACGTTTTGCACGGAGTGTCTTTTTGCTGGCATTGGACACCATCAAGACCCCGCGTCGCGATGCGGCATGGAACGGGTCCCGCCCTCATCGATGCAGGGCAACCAGGTCGAAAAAGCTTCCGAAACTTGCGCTCACGCAGCGCGCAACGACGAGCAGTCCGAGCGCCCGAGCCGGTTACGGATCGGGCGCCGAGAACACGAAGATGGCCCGCGCGGGATGGCGCGGGTCACGCCCATTTAGGGCGTCACAGTGTTGGTAAAGATCAGCGTCAGACCCCTGCGGATCCAAAGACCCGCAGGAGTGTCTGGGTCAGTGACCCAGTCCCTGAGAGCGCAGGTCGTCGTAGCGGCTGCGGGCGATCAGCGCCTCGGTCTCGAGGCTGTCGAGGGTCTCGGGATGGGCGTCTTCATCGAAGGCGGCGAGGTAGGCATCGAAGGCCATGTCGGCTTGCAGTTCGGCGAGGTCGATGGATTGTTCGAGTGTCATGGTGTGATCCTTTCCGTTGATCGTCGTTGGACGGATCGTGGAAAAGACCGGGGGCATGAGAGCGGGCAGCACCCGGCACGGGGCGGAATGAAATGGAGCACGCCGGGGGCAGGTTTGTTGTGAGCGATGCCCCGCAGCGCTCAAGGCGCCAGCCGTCCAGAAACCTGTCCCCGGCGTTGCCGGCCGCTCGACCCCGGGCTAGCGATCTCTAAGGCCAACAGGTCGACGGAAAGGCGCGCGGCGGTGATCCTAACGTGAGACGTTGCCCCGGGATGCATGACGATGATTTGTGATTTCGTTGCCTACGGCGCAGGGCGAGTTTGCCGCCCCTGGGAGCCTCACAAAGACACCCCTGGCGCGGCTTGCTCGACTGACGAAAGGGGTGTGCTTGCCTCGCTCAGTGGGCTCCTAGTTCTCCCTGCGGACATTCGGTTCAGCCTCCACCGCGCGTGATCCACGCTGTCGCTGAACTGAAAGATCGAAGCCGCGTCCGCGACCTATCCGGTCTGACGACCCGCCTCTGCGTGCGCGTCCGAAATATGCCGCGTTCTTCGAACATCGGCTTTTGGGCCCGCCCATCAGGCGCACCCAAGAACGAGAGATAGCCAGACCGCCGAAGCGGTCTGGCCTTTGGCTTACGCGGCGTCTTTGGGACCCCAGGGGATGACGGCCTGCAGGGACAGATCGTCCTGGTTCGCGGCCTTGCCGAGGTTCGCGTTGAAGCCGTGGTCGCGGATGGTCAGCGTGTAGTAGTCAGCGCCGGTCTCCTTGTTCTGCTTCTTCCAGATGCCGCCGCACTCGACCAGCTTTCCGCGCGGGGAGCGGCCGAGGACGCGGTGCGTGGGGGCCATCGGGTTTGCGCTTGCGACGGGTTCGACCGTGATGTCGAGATCGAAGGTCAGGGTCGAGATGGAGCCTGTGCCCTTGGCGGTTTCGATGTCGGCGCTGGTGAATTTGATGCAGTTCGTGGTCATTGCTCTTCTCCGTGTTTGCGTTGCAATGATGGTCACCTTGCAGCTGGCCAAGGCCTAGCCACACCGAAGGCGAAGCGCAGCGGAGAGGGGCAGGCGCCGGTCTTTTTGCCTCGCGAGGAATGATCCGCAGGATCAGGGGAAAAAGATCGGCGACAACCTTTGTGGACGGGACGACAGCTGCGACCAGCATGTCATGCAACTCAGACAAAGGGAGAAGTGCGTTGGCCGCGAAGGAAACTGGGTGAACTGCAAACAGAGTAGCTGCGGGGGCGGTGTCTTCTCTGTCTTCTTGCACCGATCCGGACCCGGGCGAGTCAGAGCTTTGCCTGCCCCTGGCTCACGTGCCGCGACGGCTGGTTCTCATGGCAATGCGATGTGTGTTGTCTGGAAGAGCAGCAGGGAGACCGTCAAAGCCCCGATACCGTGCTCGGCTCACCGGGATTTCGAGCGGACGCTCTTCGGCAGCCCGATAGCTTGGATTTGCACAGCACGACCATCACCGGCCCTATGCCAGTTGCGGCCAGTGCGATCCTGTGGTCGTCGGACATCGTTTGCGACCCATGATCGCGGCGTGGAGCTGCGTGTCCGGCAAAGCGAGGACCAACACTGGCGAGATGCGAGGTACGAGATCACTGATGTAACGCGCCCGCCCCAGCGACCGTTACCGAATGGCCGAGATGAAGCGTTGCCACGACCATGCGACGGCTGGTCGGGCTGGCTCCGAGGAGACGGCACGGCCAGCGGCACGTCGCAGGGAGAGGCGGCGTTTCAGCTCGGGGAGGGCGGCTGCGTGCAGCCGACCGAGTAGGGCGCGGTCCTGACCAAAGGGCAGGAGGGGCCAAGATCATCGAGAGGGGCCCACAGGTAGTTGCTTGCCGAACGTCCACGATGTAAGCTCGAGAAGCTCACTTGGGGCTGGCGCGCTGTAAAGTACAGGTCGGCGCAGCAGGTGGAAACCAACCCAGCGAACCTGATCCGGGCCCATTGGATCCTGGTTTGCCGAGCTTCTGGATATTCATCGGTTTGCTCAATCAGCTGCGCGCTTTCCGACTCCTGCTATAGGGCCCACGGCTTGAATTGGTTTCGGAGGCACGCCAGAGGAATGAGCAAAATGAACCTGAACACTGATGTGCAGTCAGCCGAGACCTTCCCGATCAAGCTCGAAGACCTGTCAAAAGGCGTCGACCGAATTCTGGAAAGATGGACCGGTGAAAATCGCCCTACCAAGCTGACACTCTTGAACGATCTTGCCGCCGCAATCTCCCCGGGCTCAAACTGGGGCACGCTTAAAGCGAAACAAACCAAGCGAGCCCACCCACAGACGGGGCAGAACACCAGTTTCATCCCCGCGATCAATCGAAGCGCAAAAGAATTCCCCGCGCGCTTGGCCGAAGTGAAAAACACAGGGAATGGAGTTGACCTCGCCTATCTGGTCGAAGAAGCCCGCCCGCTATTTGCGATGCGGCACGCAAGCGATCCGATCATTGGATTAGAACTCAGCGTCGTGGAAGGGAATGGGTACAGCGAGGCATCCATCGACGCAAAACTGATCTTGAATCGTGGGGACGCCATTGGCATCGCCGAAGCATATGCATCCGACCTGGAACCGATCGCCGCGCAACTCGTCTTCAACGCAATCCAAAACCTAAACTCCATCGAACTGTACTCCACCTTGGCGCAGAATGCTTGCAGTGCGCTTCGGATCGTTGTTGGCCCCTTCGATTGCGTGCTGTCTATTCCGGAGTTCTATGGGCGTACGCCCGACGAAAGCCATGCATCTCAAGGGGTGCGGGTCCTTCTTGATGAAGGCGATACGCCGTCGGTCACCGACCTAGATCTGGCGTTGCGCCTGTTATCGGCAGTGGCCCCCCATCTCGGCCAGAAACAATTCGTGGAACATGGGAGCATCCGGTTCAGGCTGTCCCAGCCACTCACGCAGGTTTGGGAACCGATTGGGTTTGCGACGCCTGACCTTCTCGATGATCGGCCCATGTTCTGGATTCCTGACGGCGAATACTGGGCGCATGAAGGCGATAGCTACCTCCTCGATCACAACATTTGGACGCACAGCACACTTGGCGAGCCGCTTGATCTGGCGTTGGCACTGATCAATATCGACGACCCGGATGTCTACGTGAGGGTCGCGCTGACCCCGATGCCAAAGAGGTCGCAGAGAGCCGGCCAACGACAAGAGAACTGGCGGGGCGGGTTTCATCGAGGCTTTCAGGTTCTCCGGATACGAGAGGGTGAACCAGCTCAAGAACTTCACCTAGACGACCAAACGAAAGAACGTTTCGAGAGGGGGTTCATCGGGTGGGCTGTTCACGAAGGGCACGAGATTGTTGAGGACAGAGCCCGAACACGAACTGAAGCGCTCATTCCACGGGACTTGAGGCGTGCCTCGCAGCACCTCCTTCAGGTGGAGGCGATTATGAACGGTGCCGACCCAACGGACAAAGAGCTATTGCGTCGTATCCGGGAAGGAAAGGGTAGCGATCAGGCTGGCTAGCGATCTGTTTTGCTTCGTCTGCAACGAACAAGCGAGGCAAAGGTTTGCCTCGCTTAACCGTCTTGCGTCCTCGCTGGCAGCTACTGAACGTCTATTCTTTCGCCAAGCGAAAAAGCGGCCAGTGCAGGATAGCGCGAGAACACGCCCTGCTCTCCCGAGGCGATCTTGAAAAGCCGAGACTGCGCATCAGCAATCGAGTTCGGGTCATCGGGGTTCAACTGACGAAAGATCGCAAGGACGGGCATGGCGACTTCAACAGTCGTGGCAAGTGTCCCACGTTCACTGAACTCGTTGTTGAAAGCCCCGTTGCCGATATCGTCGACCAAAGCAAAAGCTTCCCTACAAATTTCCGGATAGTCCATGATCAGAGGATTCCCTTGCCTTGATATTGACCGCGCCTAGAAGAGAACGGTTGCGAACCAAATATTCCTTTGGCGCGCAACGCAAGTTACCTCGCCTTTTCTATCATCGATACGGACATTTCAATGCGCCGAAGCTGTTGGCGAAGTGGGGCGCAATCGGGATAAGCATTCTTCAACATCCGTGCTATCCTACGAAGGGCTGCAACAACGTCATCAGCAGAGGTCAATGTCTGCAGAAACGCGTGATCCTCTTCGGTTCTGGTGTAGTAGACCTCGAAGAACTCAGCGTCCTCAAGTTGCCCCCGGCCAATCTCAAGGCCCAGCCAATCTTCGAGATCTGACCGAAGCGAACTCAACCGCGTATAGACTCCGCCTGGTGCATGCTGCGACGACATTACCGCCTTGATCACGCGGCCTGCCTGCACATGGCCATCAATTCCGAGTTCACCAGCTGGACGGCGGCGCGAACACCCGGGGTTGTAGTTATAGGGCACGGTGGCCTTGCTCGGAGAGGGATAGATCATCCCCTTGCACCTTGCGCGGCGTTCGTCCTGTTTCGTCTTCGCCATGGGGCTGAGAAACGTCTCCCATGAAGGTACAGATTCTCCCGTCCAGTTTTCGCTGACGACTGGCTCTGGCATGGCATTGATCTTTTCCATCAGAGCGTCAACGTCGTATCCTGAGCGTGTGTCGATACCGACATAGAGATCGCAATCGTAGGGCCGATACATCCCGGGCCAAGACGCCTTTTCAAGCCGCCAGCCGTTGCGGGTCGCCCATGCTGCGCGATTTGAATCGTCGGGCGCGTTGCCATAGGGCTCGTCAATCAGGACGAATTGACTACTGGCCGGATCTACCCAGTCAGTCGAATGGTCGATATTGGGTAGCTTGTCGGTGTCCAGAATTCTGGGGTAGTTCCTGCGGTCTCGGTTCGGTCGCAGTCCGGTATGCTCCATAAAACGAAGCGAACGCTCAGCTGTACAAAGCCGATCCCGCGCATATTCTTGCTTGTGGGCAATGTCATCACAGACAAAATGGTCATCGGCAACCATTCGAAGGTTTCCGAATCCGCGAACATATCTGAGCGTGCTTTTGGGGCAGAGTTCGAGGATCGGCTTGGAAAGCTCAATCCGCAGTGTTTCCCGCCCGCAGCGATGTCCGCGCTCCTTGTCGCTCCAATAGATCGTCAGCAACACATAGGGCTTGGAGTTCGTGAAACCATTGGTCGGCAAAGTGCGATGTGCATGACGAAAGTTGACACAATCGGCAGATTTGGCAGCAAGATCAAGCGCGTCAGAATGCTTGATTCCGTTTGTCTTCTTCAGCTGCTTGGCAAGGCGTTTCACCCCAACTAGGGTGGTAGGTCGTGGACCATCGATCAACATAGCTATCTCCCGGCTTGACACCGAACGTCACTCGCCTACCGCCCTACAAGCCAGAGTGTTAGCTGATGGGGATCGCTAGAAAGATCTTCGGGCAGTGCTGCCTGCAGCTTCGGAACGGCGAGTGCCATGCTCCTGCCAAGAGCATCTACAAGATAGGATGGATCGCACCATCATGCAACGGGCACCTGACCGCGTCGCCGTCTGCGGAAACACGGTCGGCACCGGGATCACAGTTCACAGCGACGATACTAACATCGGTCTTGAAAACTAACACTATCAATGTTAGCTTCCAAACTCATGTTAGAAGTGGATCAGAAATCCTCCCAGGACCTCATCAAGGATGCGCAGTCCCACCTGCGTACAACGCTTCATGTGCCAGCCAGCCTGAAGGCCTGGGGGAGCAAGAAAGGGTTGCCGCTCTTTCTTGCCAATGGATTCGAGTACCGACAAACGGAGCTCTTCGGGCATACGATCTTGCTCGTCGTCCCGAAGTCTGAGGACGCCAAGAATCCTACAGGGCTTTCCAAACAGCTTGGAGCTATCCAACGCCACTTTGAGGGGATCCTCGTATTGGTCCTGGACCACCTTTCCGCCTATCAACGCAGCCGGCTCATAGAGGAGTCCGCAGCCTTCATTGTGCCAGGAAACCAGCTCTTCATTCCTCAACTTGCGATGGACCTCAGAGAACATTTTCGGCGAAGACGGGATTTCTCGGAAGATCAACTGTCGCCGGCATCGCAGGCACTCTTCTTGCGACACCTGAACCTCAGGGACGTGGAAAACGCGCGACCGAGCGATCTCGCGGAAATCTTGCGATACTCGGCTATGTCAATCGGCCGCGCCTTCGAAGAGCTGGAGGCCAGCGAGCTTGCGCATGTGGAAGCGCGAGGGCGCAGCAAGCATATCCAGTTCTCCGAAGCTCCTCGAGAATTGTTCGAAGCCGCGGCTTCAAGACTGCGCTCGCCGGTCAAAGCCGAACATTGGTTTCGGGCACCCTCTCTGCCGAAGGGCTTCTACGGCAGTCCATTGCCAGAGTATCTGCCTATCGGTGGCGAAAGTGCGCTTTCGGAACGCTCGACGATGTCCAGGCCCCGCATCCTGCGTTTTGCTGCCGGGCCAAAGGACTGGAAGCGGATTCAAAGTGGCGAGTTCGGGAAAGAGGTCGAACAGGAGGAGGAGCCGAACTTCGCGATCGACGTTTGGTGGTACGACCCCGATATCGTGTCGGGTACGCATGAGGTGGACGCGTTGTCGCTCTACCTGCAGTTCCGCGACAACCCCGACGAGCGGCTGGAAGCCGCCGCGGAACAATTGTTGGAAGAGTTCGCATGGTAGTCGGCCTGGACAAGTTTCGAGAGCATTTCGCGAACCATGCCGACCATTATGCGGTTATCGGCGGCACCGCATGTTCGATGATTTTCGAGGAGGTCGGCATCGATTTCCGCCAAACCAACGACATCGACATGGTGCTCTGCGTCGAGGTCGTGGATCCGTCTTTCGCGCAGTCCCTGAAGGCCTTCCTGGATGGTGGTGGTTATCAGGCGCGCGAACGCAGCAACGGCCGTCGGGAGTTTTACAGGTTCCACAATCCGACCGACCCATCGTATCCGGCGATGCTCGAGCTCTTTGCGCGCAAACCAGAAGCGCTGGAAATCCCGGAGGATGCGGGGCTGACGGTGGTTGAGGTTTCGGACGAAACCCTGAGCCTTTCCGCGATCCTGTTGGACACGGACTACTACGAGGCACTCCTCGAGAGCCGTCGCGTCATTGACGAAATTCTTGTACTCGATGAGCGCCTGCTCATCCCGTTCAAGGCCAGAGCATTCGTCGACCTGTCTCAGCGAAAGGATGATGGGGACGCGAATGCCAAGGGAAGCGATATCCGGAAGCACCGGAACGATGTGTTTAGGTTGCTTCAACTTCTCCCGACCGATCAGCCCATCGAGGTCACCGAGCCACTGAAAGCTGACCTCAGGGCCTACGTGGTGCGGGTGAACGGGCTGGCAAACTTCGACCCGAACGCCTTCGGTGTCCCCATCGATCGAGAAACTGGCCTCGACCTAATCACCCGTCTCTACCAGCTCTAGCGCCCCCTATCCGGGGTGTCTCCGAACCGACCCGAGAACGATGATCATACGAAACTTAACGCATACGGCGCAGGCTGCGGCGCAATGCGCGGTTGCCTTCGTCTGGGTCATGCTCTCCAGGGTGTTTTCCCCCGCCCTTCCAGTCGTCCGACACGAGCCATTCCTCGAAATAGATCAGCCAGAGGTGGGTCCAGGGGATGATGGTGAGGTCCAAACGTTTGCTGGCATCCCATTGTCCGGTCCCGGGCAGATAGAGACAGAGCCGATCCGGGTCATGGTAGATATGCGGCAGGTCGCGTCCGCCGGCGAGCAGCCTCAAGTCAGGAGCTACGACCCGAACATCCGGCGTCCCGTCCCTCTCCAGGACAAGCGTGACCTGATATAACCGGGAAAGCGGCGTCGGTTTCGCCCGAAATCGCCACTCCAAACGGCCGGGCCCGAGCACACCTTCGCCGGAGATCGTCTTCGTCCTCTGAAGGAACAGGTACTGCTGGGGCAGTGACAGTTGGTTTCTCGTGGTCGATCCCGCCATCGCGCCTAGTCCCCGAAAAACTCGTTCTTGGGAACGGGCGTCGAAGCGGCCGATTTTTGGGTGGTCAGGCCAACACCCGCACCAAGCACGAGTGCCCCCGTCTTCCGCCCCTCGTTCAGCGCATCCATCCGCCGGTTCATGGTCCGGGCAACAAGTTTGTCGCCCAGGCTGTCCTTCATGGAGCCGACAATCGCGTCGAGGCCAACGAGGTCACGCAGGGATTCAAAATCCGCAAGCGCCTTGCCGTGCCATTTGTAGAAGGCCTCGACCCGCGCGGGTTCTTCATTCCAACGTTCGGCAAAATTTTCGCCGTTGGTGGTCTCGTTCCAGACCGCGTAGATTTGGCGGCCATTGACCAGCGGGCGTTCGATGAAGTCCGGCATCAGACGTATCGTGTCGATCAGCACTTGGAGCTCGTCTGCGAAAACGTGGCGCCTCACACACATCTCATAGGATCGCATGGCCAGGGTCGTGATGATGATCGAGATCGGCGCGATGTCCTCCTGAACATGCAGGAACTCCAGATCCCGGTGACGCTTCAGGAGCTGCACGGTCCGCCGCAGAATGCCCTTGACGGACTGACGGACTGGGAAGGGCTCGGTCGTGGCCGCATCGCGCTGCGCCGCGATGATCGACCGTGTCATCCTCGGGACCAGGGCCGCCCGTTCGTCGAAGAGGGCGCGATAGGCCCGGGGATTCGTCGCGTGCCAATCCCGCAGCTTGCGATCGGGCACCAGCTCACCGCCGTTCATGCAGTTCGGATTGGCAATGGTCGGGGAGATGTCGAGGTGGAAGTCACCGGCGTAGTTCAGGCGCCAGCAGCGCTTCTTTTCTTCCAGGATAGAGGCATAGTAGGCGTGCTCGCGCAGGCGCTTGCCGATCGCGGCCTTCAGGCGTGCCGGTGCGATTTCCGGGCCAAGGCCGAGAATGAAGCTGATCAGGTCGACATCGAACTCGTCGCGCCCGATCGGTTTGATCGAGGTGCCGAGTGCGCCAGAGCCGTGTAGGTAGACATGGAGGGAAGCAAGCATCGGGTCGCTCGATCCGGACAACCAGTCCGCGACCGCCTCGTAGCTGGTTCGGGCTTTCTCAAACTGGGTCTGCGTCCATTCCAGCTCCTGGCAGATTTCTTCAAGGATCGTGAAGACCTGTGCCCGCCGCTGAATGGCGGTATCGGTGAGAGGGTGCGAGAAGATCTGGTTCATGCCGCGTTCCGTTCGAGTTGATGCACGGGCACGAACGGCTCGGCAGGTTGCTGGAAGAAGATGGGGTTCAGTGTGGGACTCGCGTGCCGGGCGCTCGAAGCGCCAAGCCCCTTGAGCCTCTGGATCTTGGTGATGTCGTCGAGGGAAAAGAAACCCTGAGGCACGCTCGGCGAATACCGGTGAACAGCCGTCCGGTCGTGCGGATCGCCTGTCAGATGACGGGCAATGCCGAGCGCTCCGCGGGATTGACCGTCCATGAGAAGGCTGAGGGCCTTCAACCCGAGTCCGGCTTTGCCGGGAGACTCGGGAAGCATGTAGACCTCGTCGACACAGCCGAGGCTCAGGATGTGCAGGTCCTGCGGAGACCAGCCGAGCATCGAGATCGCTTCGACGGTCGCGACCCCCACCGGATTGTTGCACCAGGTGCCGCCATCGAGAAGCCCGGCATCATCCACCGTCTTGTGGCGCGCGAAATAGGTCGGAGCGGCTGACGTCGCCATCGCGGCGTCGAGGGCCGGCTTCCGGTAATCCTTGGTGAGCCGCGGATGATGTGACGTCTTGTAGATGTAGACGCTGCGCTGATCGGCATCCCAGGCCGGGATGAGCAACCGGGTCTCCGCTTCGCCGATGAGCTTGTCACCGAGGACAGCGCGGAGCTCGTCCCGAAGCGTAGACGCTTCGTGCTTGGGCTTGACCAGGTGACGCAGGGCGGCACGCGCGTCCCGGGCCTTTTGTCCGAGCCAGCTCTTGTCCCCCGCTTGCCCGAAGATCGTCGGCCCGCGATTTTCGTAGAGTTCGAGGAGGGTTTTGGCCGGGATGCCTAGGGCGAGGCCGATCGCGAGAATGCCCCCGGTTGACGTTCCCGCAATCAAGTCGAAGTAGCGGCCAATCGGTTCATCAAGGTCTTCTTCCAAACCCGCCAAAAAGGCCGCGGGTTGGGTGCCTTTGATGCCACCGCCATCGATGCACAGGATACGTCTCATGATTTACTTAGCCTTCCGGGGGGTAGGGATCTTTGCCGTAGGTGTTGCGCTCGCGGATGCGACCGTTGGTTCCGTGGATGAGCATTTCCGAGCCCTGATTGCGGGCGATGTCCCGCGCCTGGGTGATTGCGGCTTGCTGCGTCGAGTGGATGGCTGTTGCCTTTGCATTGCCTGCGCCTTTCACGGCCCAACCGTCCTTGTGGGGAACAACATGCTGATTTTTCTTGGTCATTTTAATCTCCAAGCGCCTTTTTTCCTTGACGATTCGTCAATCATGTGTTGATATATAGAGCAAGAAATGTCGTTTATCAACTGACGTTTTCACGGGAGCAGACCATGTTTGGACAACGGTTGCGACTGGCCCGCAAGAAGGCGGGCTTGTCGATGCAGGGGCTTGCCGACCGCACCTCGCCAAGGATCACCGCACAGGCCATTAGCAAATACGAGGCGGACAAGATGAACCCGTCCTCCTCGGTCCTCGTCGGACTGAGCAAGGCGCTTGGCGTGTCACTCGATTTCCTGATGGGAGGTCAGGTCGAAGAGCTTGTCGGCGTCGAATTCCGCAAGCATTCCAGCACCTCTGCGAGGGACCGCGCCCATGCGGAAGCCATCGTCATAGAGAGGCTGGAAGACTACCTGGCGATCGAGGACATCCTGGAGATCGCGCCGCCGGAAGACCCGTTCGGCGATCTGGTTAGGGATGTCGTCGAGAGCTACGAAGAGCTGGACCTGTTGGCACGAGAGCTGCGAAGGCATTGGAAGCTCGGAAACGATCCAGTTCCCAGCATGTCGCGGCTGCTCGAGGACAAGGGCATCAAGGTCATCGAAGCCGATTTCGCCGAGCGCTTCGATGGGTTGGCCTGCGAGGTGCGGCGCAGCGAGGGCCGAAGTTCCACCGATGTCGTGGTGGTTTCAAGCCGCACCAATGTCGAGCGCAGGCGGTTCAATCTGGCCCATGAACTGGCGCACCGTGTCATTCGGGCGACCGGAAACTCGGCGATCAAGCTCGAGAAGGCGATGAACCGTTTCGCCGGTGCGTTCCTGATACCCACCGATCACCTGATCGAGGAGGCCGGTCCCTCGCGCAGCGGCATGACCTATATGGAGATCATGCGACTGAAGCGGCTCTATGGCGTGTCGGCAGCCGCGATGCTGATGCGTCTCGGACAGGTTGGCATCCTGCCCCAGTCGATGATCGACTACGCGTTTCGGACCTATGCACGGCGCTGGCGCACCAGCGAGCCGGACGAGATACGGGATGATGAGGGGTTCGGTGCTTTCGAGCATCCGCAGCGGTTTGAGCGCCTGGTCTGGCGAGCCCTCGGTGAGGAATTGATCTCGCCGGTACGCGCCGCTCAGATGCTGCACCTATCGCTGTCCACCGTTGAAGAGAATATCAGGGGATAGTTCGTCTCGTGGCCCGCGTGATCGTCAACGATGCCAGCTGCTTGATCGATCTTCGGAAGGGTCGGTTGTTGCACGTCCTGTGCGCCCTACCCTACGAATTCATCGTGCCACTACCCGTGCGGGCCAGCGAGATCCTGGATTTCACACCTCAGGAATGGGCGCTCCTCGACGGAAGCGGCATGGCGACGTATGACCTGCCGCCTGCCCAAGTTGGCCAGGCATTCGACATCAAGAAACGGCACGGGCGTCTGTCGGCGAACGATTGCTTCTGCCTCGTGACGGCACAGGTGCACGCGGAAGCTATTCTGCTCACCGGAGACCGTTTGCTGCGGCGCGTGGCCGTGGACAACGGGATCGCCGCGCATGGCGTTCTATGGGTGGTCGACCAACTATTGAGTGAGAGCCTTTGCGATCCCAAGCTGCTTGAAACGGCATTGACGCTTTGGCGGGATGACAAGGCGGTCTTCCTGCCTAATCAACTCATCGACAACCTGCTACGTCGGGTGCGGTAGTCGAGCATCAGACACCTATTTCTTCCACCTCCCGAGCGCGCAGATACTCCTGGCGGTCCTCCTCATTTGTTTGCCTCAATGTTCGCTGGCTCACCGCGAGATACAGATCGATCATTTGCCGATGAGCCTTATCGGTATAGGCTTGCGGATTGTTTCTGAGGCCAGCCATGTAGCCCGTCAGTCGTCGGAAAAAGATCAGAGGATTGCAATAATCCTGGATATCATCCCAGCAGTCCATGAAGCCTTGGTGATTCAGGCGTGACGTCAACCTGCGGTCGCACTCGCCCTTGCATACGAAGTGGACCGAGTGCGTGATATCATCCTTGACTGCGAAGTTGATTGCGCCCTTGAAATTTCCTTTGGTGCTCTCCTTCAGGAGGTCCCTTCCGCAAACCTCGCATTCCAGCGGCACATACTCACCGAGAAGAGGATGGATTGGCCGCAACGCCGTGTGGCTAGCAGGAAGATGCTGAAGCAAGACTCCAGACAACCCAACATCGTGAAACCCGCTCTCAATACGAGCTCCGTCAAATACTTCAAAAGACTCAATTGTGCCGTTACCACGAAGATCCTTTAGGCGGGTAATCAGCGCAGCACTGGCGGTCGTAGAGTAAAACCCGAGAAATCCATTCGCATTATGGTGCACCAGCCGATCCGTTATATTTGTTTCATGATTGGTCCCGACGGACCCGCCACCAGCGGCAAAGTGCTTGCATGACACAAGCCATGTGAAAGACCGTGTCGCGAGCTTTCCTTTTAGTTGCTCCTTGACTAGCAAGTCGCGACCACCGTCCGGGCCCGGCCCAGGCGGCACCTCGACTACCAGGCCTTGCGCCACAAGATAGTCCCGGCAGAAGAGCTCCCAATCGTCACCATTTCTGATTTCCGTATAGTCAATCATCGGAAGCCTCTTGTTTTGGTTGGTCTCACGCAGTCATCTGCGCCAGCCGATAACTCCTTGTCAGATTATTTGACAAGCCGATCAACCGGATACGGGTTTCATTACGTCGTTAATTCCAGATCCGGCAGATCCCGCAGGCTATGCAGATCGAAGGTCACCAGAAACGTCTCGGTCGTCACGAAGGTATGCGGCGCCCCGGGCCGCGGCGACCGCGGCCCGCTTGCGATCAGGTCCTTGTAGCGCAGCCGGGCTAAAAGATCGCGGCTGACCTCCTTGCCGAAGATGTCGGCCAACCCCGCCCGGTCGATCGGCTGGTGGTAGGCGATGGCGCAAAGCACGCCCATCTCCATCTCGGAGAAGGCAAGCGGCTGCTCGCCAAGGTCGGCCGCCGCCTTGATCGCGGCCCCGAACTGCGTCCTCGTTCGGAACATCCAGCCGCCGGCCACTTGGGCCAGTTCGTAAGGACGACCCGTCAGCTCGGCCTGGACGTCCTCGATCAGCATCTCCACCGAGGCCCCCTGCCCCACCACGCGCGCGAGGTCCTCGCGGCTAACTGGCGAGGCACTGGCGAAGAGCACCGCCTCGATCCGGCCCATCCATTCGCGCCAGCGCAGCTCCTGCGGCAGGTCGTCCAGATCCCGGTCAAAGACGGCGCCGCCTTCCTCCGCCGGTTTCCGCTTCCTGGTCGCGACCGTCATGGCGCGATCCCGTAGAGCCGGAAAGTTGGCCGCCCGGTCAGCTCCCGCGCGACACCCAGCTCGACCAGCCGGTCGCAGAACCGCCGCGCAGCGCGATCGGTCATGGAGATCGAGGTCCCGCGAATACGCGGCGACAGCATCGACGCCGGGGCGACCGCATCTTCGGTCAGGAACAAGTCGACCGCCGCATCCGAACCCTTTGCCCGCAGCTTCGACGCCACGGACCGAAGCGCCTCCGCGCGACGGACAAGCTCTCGCACCAGCCGGATCACAGCCTCGATGGACTCGAGGATCCGCGCCTGAACGGCCATCTCGGCACTCCGCCCGTTCGTGGCCAGATCGCGCAAAACGGCCTTGGTGAGATGCTGCGCCGAAACCGGCAGCACGGTCGTCCAATTCAGCGCCCGCGCTAGGACGATATCCGAGAGCAAGCAGGCGGTGCGCTCTGCCCGGTCGTCGGCCTCGAGCACGGCGCGCAGGGCGGCGACGCAACCCGACAACGGACCATGGGTCCGTGCGCGCTCCAATCCCACGTCGAGCCAAGCGCCCACCTCGCCCGCGAACTCCGCACCAAAGAAGTCGGCGATCTCGCCCGTCCGGCCTGCACGAAGCCGGACGCCTTCGCGCCAGAACGCCAACAGATCGCCATCCGGACCACGCGCCTCGCCCGGCGGCGCCAGGTGAAAGGCGTCTCGGATATCCGCCTCCCGCGCCAGCCGTCCTTCCAGCTTCGACGTCGCTGTCGCAGCCGTCAGGGCCAGCCGGTTCGCGAGCAGTTTTAGCGGCACCCCATGCCTGGGATCACCGAACAGCTGATCGAGCACCGTCAGCGCCGCCCCTGACCGAAAGGCCACAGTTTCAGGGGTTTCGGCACGTCCGGAGGTGACCCAGGCAGGTAGGTGCGGTAGTTTGATCGGGTCGTCCGAGATGGCTGTCGGCTGATATGTCATGCCACAAGACTAGTCTCTCGCGGCGCTTTCGTCTACAAAATGATGCGAAAACCGCCGCACCTTGCCGCTCTCTGCCATGTCCAATAAGTTTGCATTATCGGACGTAAAAATGATATGCATAGAGACATGGTCTTCAGCCCATGTTTCATCACTGGACTCGCCCGAGATCGGCTCTCTCGTCGAGCTCGTTCGTATTTCATTGGTGGACAAGGCTTTAGCTCAAACACTGGACTCTTGACAAAATGCCAAACCAGGTTGAAGCGGACAAAATTTGAGTCGGGGTTCGTGAGACTGGCTGTGGTTCGGACGCTTCCTGGCATTTTGGCATGCTCTCTCGTCGACCTGCGCGAACCCATGTCCGGCCGAAGGCCTTCAGCTCAACGAGAGAGGTTCTACTATGAGGGAAGATGACGATCGGATTACCCTGCCCGTGCATGTCGCCGGATCCGGCACACTCGACCGCCTGGTCGACACCGCTCGGGACTACGCCAAAGCCTCAACGGCCGAGAACACGAACAAGGCCTATGCCGCCGACTGGAAGCACTTCGCGCGTTGGTGCAGGCTGAAGGGTGCGGAGCCCTTACCTCCGTCTTCAGAGATGATCGGCTTGTATCTGGCCGACCTGGCCGCGCCGACCAACGGGTCCCCTACCCTCTCGGTCAGCACCATCGAGCGTCGCCTCTCAGGTCTGGCATGGAACTATGCGCAACGGGGGTTCACTCTCGATCGCAAGAACCGCCACATTGCTTCGGTCCTGGCGGGGATCAAGCGCAAGCACGCGCGACCGCCGGTTCAGAAGGAAGCGATCCTGGCTGAGGACATCCTCGCCATGGTCGCCACCCTTCCTTTCGACCTGCGCGGGCTGCGGGATCGTGCTATCCTGTTGCTCGGCTACGCTGGAGGCCTCCGCCGCTCGGAAATCGTGAGCCTCGATGTACATAAAGATGACACGCCAGATTCCGGCGGATGGATTGAGATCATGGAGAAAGGCGCCCTCCTGACCCTCAATGCGAAGACAGGTTGGCGCGAGGTCGAGATCGGCCGCGGCTCTAAGGATCAGACCTGCCCCGTGCATGCTCTCGAGCAATGGCTGCACTTTGCGAAGATCGACTTCGGTCCGGTCTTTGTCGGAACCTCGCGCGATGGCAAGCGCGCACTCGATACACGGCTCAACGACAAGCATGTGGCCCGGCTGATCAAGCGTGCGGTCCTGGACGCCGGCATCCGCTCCGAACTGCCCGAAAAGGAACGTCTGGCGCTGTTCTCTGGCCACTCGCTGCGTGCCGGCCTTGCCAGTTCCGCTGAGGTCGACGAACGCTATGTTCAGAAACAACTGGGACACGCCTCCGCCGAGATGACCCGCCGCTACCAGCGCCGGCGCGATCGGTTCCGGGTGAACCTGACCAAAGCTGCCGGTCTCTGACCCCCTGCCCTATCACGCCGCCTGCCCGCTGAGCCTGCCATAGAAGCTACGCTCGAGATGCAACTCGCCTACCCCGGCCTTCTCGACCATGCCGCGCAGATAGCCGCCCGGCGACGAAACCTCGCCTGCGCAATGCTTCTCAAAGACAAGCGCCAGCGCTGCTGTCGCCACCTGTTTGCCCAAACGGTCCTGTGCCACGTTCCAGGCATGCTCGGAAACCCCGATCATCGGCCGGAGTTGACCGGCAACACGATGCAGATCGCCCCAATCTTTCAGGAACCCGCCCATATTGCGCGCCCACGATGCGAATTCGGGACAGGCCTGCATCACGGTGGACAGATCCAGCGCCGCGCGCTTCTTGCGCACCTCTGCCACCCATTCCTCCAGCTCCCTGTCAACCTGATCTTCGGGCTGAGCATTGGGCACCACGGCCGCGATTTCCTCATTTTCTGAGGAATTACTATTTACAGGATTAAGTTGGTTTGTAATTAGTATATGGGGTTCAGAAATGACCTCCCTGGGGTTCATTTCTTGAGTCTTCTCGGGAACTTGTTCCTTGGTTTCAGGCGTATTTTCCACAGGCTGGGTAGCCTCTGTTGCCTTGAGATAAGCCACCTCGACACGCTCCTGGAGATCCTTGAACCAGGTCAAGAGCCGGACAAGCTGTTCGGACGCTTCATGACGGCGCGGGAGCCGGTCCAGAAGCTCTTCGAAGAGCCCCGTGAACTGCGCCCAGGGCCCGCGCAGCGCGTTGCTGACGGCAGCCTCGATCCGCGCCCTGATCATCCGTCGTGCCACCGTGATCTGGCGCTTCAGGCGCTGACAGAGCTCACGTTCGGCCTGCAACTCGGCATGGAGCTCCTCGAACTCCTCAACACGCGCCGACAGCGGCGACAGATCGAAGCCGTAGGCCTCGACGATGCGCCCCTCGGCGTCCCTGCGGCCCCACCGCTTGCCGTTCGGGCTGTCCTGGAAGGAGATCACGCCGATCTCGGCCAGCCGTCGCGCATGGCGTTTCAGCGCGGAGAGCGAGAACCCCGTCTGCTCCATCAGATAGGCATTCGACGCCCAGACGATCGGACGCTGCCCCTCCTCCCAGTCCTGGGCCTGAGTGAATGCCCCGAGCGTGTCGAGGAGCATCATGTCTCCGGCCTTGAGGCCAATGTATGCACCGACCCGCTTTACGGCCACGAAGGCTCGTGTTTTGGGTACAGCTACCTGTTCACCGGCTTGGGCAAGCTGCTCTGCAATGCCAAGACCCGGTGTCGGCTTGCGCCAACCTGTATGTTTCATGGATAGTTCTCGCCTCCTCTGCTTGATGGGGGGCAAAAGAATTCCGTTCGCTCAGGAGCGTTGCTGTTGACAGTGATTCGCCGGAGAACTATCGTGATAGCGACCAAACTAATCTTGATAAGCTCTCAGGCCCTCAGCTTGGGGGCTTTTCTTTTGCCGTTATCTCAAAGCATATCCGCTCCTGTTTCTTACCTCGTTTGGATCGAAGACCACCGTCTCCGCGGCTCCTGCCTCTTACTTCGATCCGTGTTTCTCCAAATACTCAGCGATGACATCACTCAAACCTCTGAGAATGTCCTCATCCAATGTTAAACCCGTGGCAGCGACCGAGAGCTTCCCGCCCTGCCCTGTAACACTCAATTTCCGCGAACCGATCTTTCGCTGTACCGTGAGTTTCTTTGGGCTTTGCGATTTCTTTTTTGCAGGCTTGGACTGCTTCTCAGTCAGGTCACCAAGAACCTTTTCGAGGTCACGGTGGCTAAGATCGTAGACATCTTTGCACGCGTGCAAAATCTCAGCTCTAGCGGCATAGACAGCGCGACCACGTGATACCGCGCTGTTATGGACACCCACACGTTTGGCGAACTCGGTTGCAGTTATCTTCTCGTCCGGTTTGGCTTCTTGTAGCCGCTCGAACATTTCGCCAATCGAAACCAGACGCTCGAAAGCGCTGAGGTTTTCACGTTCCTCATTCTCCCGGAAGCGCATGAATAGCATCTCGAACTGCTCTTCTCGGGAACCCCGATGGGATTGTGGAACCAGAATGGCGCGGACAGGCAATCCCAAAGCGTCAAGGATCGCATGGCGTCGCCGACCAACAATCAACTGGAATGTCACGCCTTCTACGTTCTCGGGTTCACGTTCATCCGGTCGCCAATCAGGATCCGCTGGCCGAACATGAATGGGTGTATCTTGACCATTCTTCTCGATACTCTCTTTGAGCTTCTCGAATGCCTCTTGGTCGCGCCAATCTTCACGGCGGTCCGATCCAATCACGTCCATGATCTGAGACGGATCAATCTGCAACTCATGTCGACCCGCGAGAATGCGCTCCACGACCTGTGCGCGCTCAACGTGAAGCATCTGGCTGGCGTCTGAAAGTGCTCCGGCCTTCCAAGCACTGCCAGAGCCGCCCAATCTTGGCTTAACCCCGCCAACCAGTTTCGCTTCGTCTTCGTGGACCTGTTCGCTTGCACCAGATCCAGGGGCCGCAGATACATCCTCATCTGGGCGCGCGGACTTTTTCTTGAGGACCGAGCTGCTCAATGTTCGCTTCATTCGGCTTCCTCCTCGAAATTGTAGAAGTTCTGCATCCAATCCTCGGCATAGCCACGCTCAAGACCTGGCCAGAGGCGTGAGACGATGGCGTCATTCACTGCGTCAGCATTCTCGATGAACCTGTTGATGCCTTTTCGCTTGCCTGGCGTATCTGGGTCGTACTCGTAGACGGATTGATAAACGTCCGACGCGTTCGAAATAGCATCGGAACGAAGATAGAATACCGGCAGCACCTCATCTGGGCAGTTTTCGAGCAGGTTGCCGACCTGTGTGAGATCTTGCTCATTTGTTCTCTGCACGATCGTGGGCAACAGCATATGTGCCGCACCGCCCATGTCGATCCGATCCGTCGCGAAAATGTGGCGCAGCATGGTAAGGAGACCAGTCACAAAGGTGGACAAGGTCGCAATGTCGAACCCCTTCATCGTCTGCGGGATAATCAGCGAAGTAGACGCCATCACATTGTTCAGCTGGAACAGTGTCAGCGCAGGCTGATAGTCGATAATGATGCAGTCCAAGGTCTCGTTGAGGGCACTTTCAAGCTTCGCTTGGTCGACCCTACCGTTGCTCACCAGTTCATTCGGACGGGTGACCGGTGGATGCCCCTCTTTCCAACGATCTATGGAGTCTCTTAGGAACCTGTAGAACCGCTTTTCCGGGGTGCCCGCTCGCAACAACCTCGCGATTTGAATTTCACCTTCTGAGGTTTCGCCATGCGCAGGTACTAGCCGCACGCCCGGCCAGGAGGTTTTCTTGAAAAACCCGTCAAGCGTCTCCGCATCATAGTCAGTGTAGGGGATGGATTCGTCGGTCTGAAACAGCCCCGCGAAGTCAACCATCGTCGGAGTTTCGTCATCTGGCAAAGTTGGCATTTCTTCGCCGCCGACAAAATAGAGCGTGATCGTGCTCTGGGGGTCAGCGTCCATGACGCCGACTCGCATGCCGTAGTGCAGACTCAGGTACTGAGCGAAGTGCGCAGCACTAAGCGACTTCGCAGTGCCACCTTTCTGACTTGCAAACGAAATGACGGGCAAAGGATCGTCGGATTTGCGCCAAGCAAGAAAATGCTCAGGCCGCTTTGCTGAGGCAGCCATCAAAGCCCGGATGTGCATCAGCTCCGTCAGGGTGAAAACACGCTCGCGCCCTACATGCTTGCCGGCAGGAAAATCCTCATTGTCCTTAGCGAACTTCGTCAGATGCTGATGGCTAATATTCAGGAAGCGAGCACATTGGCGCATCGACCAAGAGCGCTTGATGCGCTCGCGCATCGTCAACTCCTTGTTGACCGAGACCATGGTCCGGCCAAGGCCCCGCTCGAGCTCTTGAAGGAACTGTTCTATACTGCCGCCCATTACACCGCTCTCATTTCGACTCTCTCACGGAATCGCTCCAAGTTGTAAATAGCACGGTTTTTGGGGAAATGTACAGATATTGTACGCCTACAGGATTTCCGGCGCACAATATGGGCTACACCGTTTGAAAATAAGGACAGCAACCTGAGCCGCCGAGGTGATTTTGCACGCGTGCAAAAACCTCGGAGCCTGGTGCAGCCAGACCGCCGGAGCGGCCTGGCCTCTGGCTTAGGCGGCGTCTTTGGGACCCCAGGGGATGACAGCCTGCAGGGACAGATCGTCCTGGTTCGCGGCCTTGCCGAGGCTGGCGTTGAAGCCGTGGTCGCGGATGGTCAGCGTGTAGTAGTCGGCGCCGGTCTCCTTGTTCTGCTTCTTCCAGATGCCGCCGCACTCGACCAGCTTGCCGCGGGGCGAGCGACCGAGGACGCGGTGCGTGGGGGCCATCGGGTTCGCGCTCGCGACGGGTTCGACCGAAATGTCGAAGTCGAAGGTCAGGGTCGAGATGGAGCCGACACCCTTGGCGGTTTCGATATCGGCGCTGGTGAATTTGATCCAGTTCGTGGTCATTGCTCTTCTCCTTGTTTGCGTTGCAATGATGGTCACCTTGCAGCTGGCCAAGGCCGGACCACACCGAAGGCGGAGCGCAGCGGAGAGGGGCAGGCGCCAGTCTTTTTGGTCCGCGCGGAATGATCCGCAGGGTCAGGGGAAAAAGATCGGTGACAACCTTTGTGGACGGGACGACAGCTGCGACCAGCATGTCATGCAACTCAGACATCGGGAGAAGTGCTGTGGCCGCGAAGGAAGGATGGTGAACCGCAGACAGAGATGCCGCCGATTGGCGATCTATTGTGAAGCCGACCTATTAGTCCGGTAAAGCCGAGAGTCCGCATTTTCGGGAACAAGAATCCAACTTCAGCGCAACCTCGCCGGCCAACCAACCGAAGAAGTGAGGCTACCAGCAATCTTGAAGGAGCCATGGGGCAGGGGACCGGTAAATAGAAATTGCCTATTGAAAACCCCCGACCCCGAAGCGGCCATTAGGTGACCGCGCAGCTAATGGCGGCTAGGAGCCCAACTTGTGAATTGGGTTTTCTCGCCGCGCGCGCGCACCATGAAATTTTCTGCGCAAGCATGATCATTGTACAATAGCGCGGCGAGAGATACCGGACGTTCGCGGTCATTTCCGCCATCTGTTGTCGCATGGGCCGGCGCAACCCTTCCCCGCATCCTGCTAAACTCCGTGGGTCAGCAATGGGTTGATGCTTGGGTATGGAGGGAGGATTGGAGGGCCAATTATGCCTCGAGTACAACTACCTGCACTAACCCCGAAACGAAGAGCCTGGAACAAAGGCCGAATAATCGGCCAAAAGCGGCCTCTTCTGCCCAGGCAAGTCTGGGCTATTCGAGCGAGGCTCGAACTTGCTGGGAACTTGAGGGATCTCACTCTTTTCAACGTTGCCATTGATAGCAAATTGCGAGGCTGTGATCTGGTTCGGTTGAGCGTGGCTGATCTCGTAAACTCGGATTGCGTCCGGGAACGCGTTTCAGTCGTCCAAAGTAAGACAAGGTTGCCCGTGCAATTCGAACTTACAGAGAACACACGCAATTCGATCTTGGATTGGGTGAAAGCGCCGGGAATGATCGGACGCCCGTATATGTTCCCAAGTCGCTTCCATGAGCGCGCGCACATCTCCACCCGTCAATATGGTCGATTGGTTCGCGATTGGGTTTCGTCAATCGGCCTTGAGCCGAGTGGTTTCGGGACGCATTCGCTTCGTAGGACCAAGGCCGCCGAAATCTACCGGAAGACCGGCAATCTACGCGCAGTCCAACTTCTGCTTGGCCATTCCAAGGTCGACAGCACGGTCCGCTATCTGGGTGTTGAACTAGAAGACGCTCTCAGCATTGCCGAAAAGATCGACCTCTGAAGTGTCATGGCGGGCAGCTCTTGCTGTCCGCCAGCGAATTGGGGTGTGGATCAACCCGCGGCACTTTGACCAAACCATCAATTTGCACCACAGTGCCTGCATGGCGTCGCTTACTCAAATTGAACTGCTTCTCCCGGAGTTCCGGGCCTATGCGATCGCTATTTGCGCGTCTCCTGACGATGCCGAGGATCTGGTGCAGGACGCCATCGAGCGGGCGCTGAGAACCGACAACCGCCCGACGGTGCTTGATGAGCTGCGACCGTGGATGTTTCGGGTGATCCGCAACCTGCATTATGACGAACTCAGAAAAAGACGTGTGCGCCGGGAATATTTGGCGGCGGAGAAACGTCTCTCTGATGAAGCAGGTACATCGGATGTGGCGCGAGACATCCTTATTCGCATGGCCTTCGTAAAACTGCCACCGGACATGCGCGAAGTGCTGTGTCTTGTTGACATAATGGGATTGAAATACGCCGAAGCGGCAGAAGTGATGAATGTAGCGAACGGGACGGTCATGAGCCGTATCAGCCGTGCGAGAAAAGCCCTCTTGGCGCTGGTCGAGGGGACGGGCGCGCGCGATGAAATTAAGAATAGCAGATGATGAACGAGTTGAACGGAAAAGACTGGGAACTGATCAACGCCTATCACGATGGAGAGTTGGGTGACGCGGAGCGCCGAACCCTGGAATCGCGCCTCGCGTCAGAACCGCTGCTCGAAGAGGCTTTGAGGGATGTCTCGAGTGTCTCGGCGAGCCTCGGTGCGCTGCGTCCAGCGACACGGCAGATTTCATCGTTGCGACCAGCAGTGCCAGCAAACCGAAACACGCGGCCCGCAATGTGGTTTGTCGGCGGGGCGGTTGCGGCATTGATTGCGTTGGCCGTCGCGGTTGGCCCCCAGGTATTCAAGGCACCGTCGGCTTTCGATATCCACGCGGATTTCGCGGCCCAGCCATTCGCCATTGAGACGGCAGACCTGCGCGTCGTTGCGGTTGGACAAGACCTTGACGCTCCGGACCTCACCGCTGCGAATTTAGCGGCGGTTGCGATGCAAAACCTCGATGATGGTCTCGCAGTTCATTATGCTGGCCGCAATGGTTGCCGTTTGACTTTCTTCCGCGGGGGCGTCGCTCTGGCTGAGCAAAGCCTTGGCACGGAACATCAGGTCGCAGCGTGGTCAACGTCGAACGATATCCCTCATATGATCGTGGCAACGGGCATGGATCAGGACAAGTTCGATGCGGTCGCGGCGTATCTCAAACTCACGACCCGGCAGCAGGACGTGGGCGATATGGTGGCCTCACTGACCGAAACCGCCGCCGGTGCGCAACGGTGTGTTGGCTGAACTGCTGGTTCGACCATCTCGCCGACCTGAGCGCATACAACGAAATGAAGCGCCGCCATGATGGGCGGCGCATCCTGAGGTCAAGCCAGTCAGGTCATTCCGCGCTGGAGAGCTGTGCGAGATAGGCCATGACATCCGCGATGTCCTGTTCCTTGCGCAAACCGGCAAATCCCATCTTCGTTCCACGGACTTCGCCACGCGGATTGGCCAGAAAAGCAGCCAGGCGATCAGGCGACCAGATCCCGGCATATCCGATCAAGGCGTCTGAATAGTCGTAGTCGGGAACGGCCGCGACGGGTGCACCGACGATACCATAGAGGTTGGGGCCGACCCGGTTGGCGCCGCCTTCATCAACGGTATGGCACGCCGCGCAGCGACGGAACGTACGTTCGCCAGCTGTCGCATCGCCCGTCGCCAGAAGCTCTGCGCCCGGCATCAGACCAACCGATGTATCCGCCGAGACCGTCTCCTCCGACGTCTCTTGGGACGCTGCCGCGCTGTCCTCGCCCGTCACCTGGGCCACGTATTGCGAGACCGCTTCGATCTGCGCTTCGGTCAGTGTTTCCGAAAACGCGGGCATAACGCCGATACCGCTGGTCACGGCGGCACGGACCTGCGCAACCGTCGGTTTGAACTCGTCGAGGTTTGGGCCGATTTCCGCTTCGGCCCCGGCATCCGAAAGCGCGTGACAAACCGCACAGGGCGGCTGTGCCGTTTCGTTGAAGATCGTGCGTCCCTCTGCCAGGTTGACGTCGGCGAGTGCCGCGGACGGTATCAGGAGAAAAAGGAATGCGGCGCCGGAATGCGGCGTCAGGCGATTGAACATGAAGTGGCTCCGGATCTGTGGGTCGGACCGGCGGCTTTGGGCCGCCGGCGAAGTTTTCTAGCTGACGGTCACGTCGACGGCGTGCACGCCCCAGCCGTTGTTGCCGTACCCGCGTTCATTGGGGGGGAACTGTTCCGGCTGGGTGTCGCCGGCAACATTGGTAGCGCGGCTAGCCAGCACATGCGTGCCTTCGGGCAGATCGGTGATTAGGACGAAAGGCCGCCAAGCGTAGCGGCCAAGGTCGGGGCCGAGAAACTGCGCGTCCGCCCAGCTTTGCCCGCCATCGGTCGAGACCTCGACTTTTTCCAGATCGCTGACCCCGCCCATAGCGACGCCGTGGACCTGCACCTTACCCGTCGCCGCATCCATCAGCGGGCCGGTGATCCAAGATTTCACGTTCATCTCGTACATGGACGGCTGCGAAGGGTCGCCCGAGACGCCGACGGGGCGCACACGGTAGCTGGTTTGCTGAATCTTGTTCGGTGACTCTTCTGCCGTCAGCGCCAGACGCTTGACGTATTTCACGTTGTTCACGCCGTAGTAGCCCGGCACGACCATCCGCAACGGACCGCCATGAGCCAAGGGCATCGGCTCGCCGTTCATGTCCCATGCGAGGATCGCCTGCTCCATCGCGGCCTTTGGCACCGAGCGCTCGACCTGGATCGTTTCCTTGGGCACGCCGTCGGGGATTTCTTCGCCGCCCGTGCCTGTCAGGAAGTTCATGCCATCGGCGGCGCCGCCCATCGCCTCGATCACGGCGCGCACCGGCACGCCGGTCCAGACCACGTTGCCGGCGGCACCGACCGACCATTGCGACCCGCTCGTCTCATGGTCGAAAAAGGCGCGCCCGTTGCCCGAACATTGCAACACGCAGACGACCGTTTCGACACCGATCGTTTTTATGTCGCCCAGGGTCAACGTGCCTGGGTTGGCAACGCCGTCGATCTCGATCTCCCACGCGTCGCGGTCGGCCACGATATCTTCGGACGGTGCAGGCAGGTTGTTGCGGATGTAAAGTTCGTCGCTCGGCGTGATCAGTTCAGTCCCTTGAACCGCGCGCTTGGTTTCAAGTGTCTGTTTCGAATGGACGATGAAATCGTTGGGGTCCTTCCAGGCCACGTAATCGGGCAGCGGATCGGTCGCGTCCTGCGCGATCGCCGAGCCGCCGACCGCAGCCGCGGCCACGGTTCCGGCCGAGCCGATTAGAAAGTGGCGACGCTTCACTTGTGTCTCAAAATTCATTGCTTTCCTCCCATGGTTTAGGGCACCGCGTTCCATGGCATACAGCACCCTTATGATTGAAAGACGTCCGGCCGATTGTCTTTATTCCCGCCACCCGCAAAAAAAATCGGCCACGCGCGTGGCCGATTTCCTGAATTCCGGTTTTTAAGGGTGGATCAGCGACGCCAGCCTTCGGTCGCCATGAGGTCCTGCGCCTCCTCGGTGACGAGGAAATCGAGAAATTGCTGTGCCTCCGGTTCGGCATCGGGCGACAGCACGACGTTCACGTCGCGGTAGATCACCCGTTCCTCGGCAAGCTCAACCATGTCCAGGTCATCCTTGGTGATCGGCCAGTTGGGCCATGTGATCCAGGCGTCGGCATCACCGCCCGAAATGACACCGTAGGAGGCACCCGAGCCGAGCGCATAGGCCACGATGTTGCGGCGCAAGGCGGCGATGTCGTCAAGGCTGCCCAATCGCCCTGCCACATCTTCCCATGTGCCGGTGCCCGAGGTGTTGTAGACCCCGGCGCCCTCGGTCACGACAACCCGCACCCCGTCGGCCAAAAGGTCATCGAAGCCTTCGATGCCCAGCGGGTTGCCGGCCTGCACCGCGATCACTGTCGGACGCAGATAGATCGGCTCGACTTTCCCGGGGTCGAAGGCGGTATAGGTCAGCAGAAAGGCCGTCATGGACTGTTCGGACGTGCCCCACAGGATATCGGCGTCGGCCTGGGCATCGGCGGTCCATTTTGATTCCGGGCCCGCGATCACTTCGACCTTGGTGCCGGTCTGCTCTTCAAATACGGCCGCGACCTTCCGGAACGCCGTGTGCGGCCCGCCCGCGCCGTATAGTTTCACGACGCCGTCCTGCGGCGCGTGTTCAATGGATGGATCGTTGAACGGGGTATCACCGCGGCGGTCGGCGGCGGTATCGGCGAATGCCGGGGAAGCGGCAAGGATTGTGGTGGCGAGAAACGTGGTGAGTCGCATGGTATCTCCTGTCAGATCGTATACCGACCACCCCCCGGTCGGAGTGGCCTTCACAGGATTGACGGACAGACGTCCAGAACCCTTCCCGATATTCTGTTCACGCCTGCGTGAGGTCAGGTTGGCGCACCAGGATCCTCGAACTGCGCCTGCAGCAAATGCGCGATTTCCAGGAGGCGTGCGCGCGGCAAAGCGCCGGTCAAGGCATAGGCGAACTCTGTGTCGCTCCAGTAGAACGCCTGCTCGGTGGCCGTTTCCGCAAATCGGAAGCTCGGGTCGCCTTCGCTGCCGCGTCGCAGATAAAGCGTCAGGCGCTGACCGTTGCCATCTTCGTACATCAATTGTGCGGCTGGTTCGGTGGGCGAGGGGAGGAGCCGCCCACCGACCAGCGACAGGCCCGCGACGCGCAGGTCGGGGATAGAGAAAGGCCGACCAAGCCGATTGGTCAGCCAGGTGGCCAGATGGCCCTTGTTCTCGGCCCCGACCTCCACCGGGTGCGCGACTTCGACAACGAAGGTGCGATGTGCGGCGAAGGCTTCGGCCACAAGGCCCGACATCGGTTGCGGGGCTGCGTCGGGACGCAGGACCCAACCTGCCGCACCGCCGATCATCAGCGCCATCGCAACCGACGCAGCCCATGCCCATGGTATGTGCCTGCGCGGGGCAGTCGCCGGAAGCGCCGCCATTGGTTGATCGCTAACCAGCCCAGCGAAGGCACGGCGCAGATCGCGGGCGATGGCCATGTCGGCTTCCACCCGATGCGCGGCTTCTGGCGTGTCGTTCAGATAGGCTTCGACCTGGCTTCTCCGATCGGGCGTCAGGGCGTCGTCCACGTAGGCGACAAGATCTTCTTCACGGATATCCTTCGGCGCGCGCGTCATGTCACGCTCCTCAGTTTGGGGGCGGCCTCACCTGTTGCCTCGCGCAAAGTAGCGCGGGCCCGGCTTACGCGGCTCAGGATCGTGCCTTCGGGCATGCCAAGCGTTTGGGCGGCCTCGCGGTAAGTGAAGCCTTCGACGCTGACCAGTATCAAAGCCGCCCGCTGATCGTCGGGCAGCGACATTACGCGCGCCAGCAGGCGGTTCAACTCGACATGGTTTTCCTGGGTCGGCGGTATCTCGGGCGGTGATGTCATGGTCTCAAGCGATTCCGTCTGACGTCGTTTCGCGCGGCGCCACCCATCGACATGCAGGTTGCGCATCATTGTAAATAGCCACGCCCTTAGTGGCACGCCTTCGCGCCGCAGCGTCCACTTGCGCAAGGCCCGTTCCATGCAATCCTGCACGAGGTCATCTGCGGTGTGCACGTCACGGGTCAGCGTGATCGCGTACCGCTTCATGGCGTCGGCCTCCTGGGCAAGGGCGTGATGGGTCGGCATGGTGCCTCCGCTTGCATGCGTTCACCAAAGTGACGCGCGCGGCCACCCATTTATTCCCAGAAATCTTTTCCAGATGATCGATCACGGGTTCGTGAACGAAAACATTGGAAGGATTTCAAGCGGCCAGCCGTGAACCTTACAAGCTCCGCCCAAAGCGGCGCTCCAACCGAATTCAAAGGAGAGTTCTAATGAACACCACGAAGAAGATTATCGCCACAATCGCGGCCCTGACCGCCACCGCGTCCATCGCATTCGCTGATGGACACTTGTCCGACGCGCTCGAAACCGCGGAGCAGGAACTGAGCCATGCGGTCGTGGTCAAGTCCGTGACCGCCGCGGCAGATGGCTGGGTCGTGATCCACGCGATCGAGGATGGCAAGCCCATCGTGCCGGCCTCGATCGGCCATACCTACGTCAAAGCCGGCACGACCGAGAACGTCTATGTTGCGCTGACCGGTGAATATGATGGCGACACGGTCATCGCGATGCTGCACGTCGATGATGGCGAACTCGGCGTCTATGAATTCGGGCCCGGCAGCGTTACCAACGACAAGCCGGTGGTTGTCGATGGCGGCCCATTGGTCAGCCCGATCTCTATCGACGACTGAACCTTTCACGGTCGGGCGCTCTTCGGATCGCCCGGCCAGATCGTTTTTTGGAGGTACAATATGTCGAACCAAGAACCGGACTTCGAGAAATCGAAACGATGGCATTGGATCCCTTTGGCGGGCATGGCGGCAGCCGTCGCATTTGCCCTGTTTGCCGCGCTCTATGAAGATGCGTCGTCCAATCCGCCGTATGACGCTGTCAGAACCGTTGAACAGCTAGACTAATACAACCGCTTCAAATCTGGGCAAACTCAATTCTGTAAGTGAGCGCTTTGCGACAGGCAAATTGTTGAGCAGGAAACCATTTGCTGCGGATTTGCGCAGGCAAAATCCAATGACTGTTTCAGCAGTTTGCGCATACGCCCATCGGCCTGTTCGCCGCAGTTGCAAGACAATGCTGCGTCAGCAATAGCCGCAGTTGCATAAGACAGCTCCTTCTCGCACCACGCTGGTCTGACTAGGTCGCGGCGAATGTGCGGTCTCGGTTTGGACCATGTTAGCGCTGCTGAACGTCCGGTTCGGTGACCTTCGCTGCGGGGCAGCGGTTGGCCTGCCGCAGCTGCAAAAGGATGCTGCGTCAGCAATAACCGCGTGTGCACAAGTCCGCTTTGTCCCGCAGAGCAGACCTTTCGCGAAAACAGGGCCAAAGGCCGCTTACTTGAACCGAGCCGAGAACGAACCGGGGCCTCAGGCCCCGATCCTCTTGATGCGGATCCCCAGCTTGCGGGCCTTGTCGACGATGTTCTCTGTGATGCCCGAGCCAGGGGTGGCGATCAGACCCTGAGGCATGGTTTCGAGCATCCTGTCGTTGCGCTTGAAGGGAGCGGCCTTGCCATGGCTCTTCCAGTCAGGTTTGAAGACCACCTGAGTGACACCGCGCGTATCTGCCCAGCGGGCCGCGATCATCTCGGCACCTTGGGGCGTGCCGCCGTGCATAAGCACCATGTCGGGGTATTTCGCGTGGGTGGCATCGAGGACGGACCAGATCAGATCGTAAGCCTGATAGTCCCCGCCTGAAAAAGCGATCCGCGTGCCTTCGGGGCAATGCACTTCTGTCTCCTTGCGGCGCTTGGCCGAAAGATAGGCCCGGCTGTCCACCACGGCGGAGGTGAGGCCGCGATGCGAGACCTTGGACCCGGTACGGGGCAGCCAAGGCGAGCCGGTGGCAGCCGAGAAGTGGTCCACGGCCAAATCGCGCATCTGCTCGAAGGCGTCACGATGGTCCCAGAGCTTCAACCCGATCATCTGGAGGCGCTCGAGTTCGACCGAGGCGACCTCGGAGCCGTCCTGGATAGCGAGGCTTTCCCGGACCTCGAATTCGTTGTCGTCGAGGAGCTTCTGGATATGCGTGAGCCGGCGATGGAAGATCGAGGTTAGGGACCAGAGCATCTCTTCGAGATTGTCTTCCAACTGGCTACCGGTGAGGAGGCCGATGGTGGTGTCGAAAAGCGTCGCCATGGCGAGGTCGACCTCATCGGGTTGGGGCAGGGGGCGATGATCGGTCTCGCTGGGCCCCGGCGTTGCGCCATGAAGTGCGAGGTGGTCGAGGATGGCGGAGGTCACGCCGGTTTCCTGTTGGATGTCTGTCTGATGGGGCATTGTCTGGTTCCTCTGTTTGATCTGACCCGATTTGGATGGGGCGATATCAGGACCGGCGGCGACCGGGCCGCATCCGCAAGGATCGGAGCGCAGCGGAGAATGCGACCTGGGCCGGAAAATTGTTCCGGCGAGGAATGCCCCGAAGGGGCAGGGGAATTTTCCGGGTAGCGGGCGCATTGCTGCCCGGGCGAGGGGCACTCAGCCCCGACCCGCTGGTCCATCGCTCCCCTTATCCAAACGGGATCAGACTGAACCGGCGGAACCTTTGCCCCGTCGGACATCACGAGTGGAGACAGGCGCTCACCCGTCCCCGATCTCCAGACCTTGTACCTTCATGGCCTCGAGCAGGGACCGCCGCAGCGCATCCTTGCCGAATGCCCGCAGATCGTCGTTGAAATCGCCCATGCTCGGCACGAGGTCACCACAGGCAATTTCCAGCGATTCCAGTTTGTTACGCAATCTCATTGATGCGTTACGTCCAGCTTCGTCATTGTCCCGCGCGATCCAGATGCGCTGGATGCCCGGCGGCGGGATGAAGAGACCAAGATGGGTGGCGGTGAGACAGGAGGCGAGGTCGAACTCCGGGAGAGCCGTGCCGACCGAGAGGGTATTCTCGAGACCTTCGCCGACGATGAGATCGGTGCGTGCCTTGCCGGACCAGAAGCGGATGGCATGGCCGTGTAACTGTCCGAGGATTCGTTTCGGGCTCTCGATCGCGGCCAAACTGCCGGTGGACGGATCGAGATAGACCCTTGCGCATCCGGTGATCTGACCCCGATTGTCAGTGATCTTTGCGAGCAGGGCAGGGGCCCTGTGCGGCGGATCAGGGTCGTCCTCGCCGTGGCGCAGGAAGACCCGCTGGTGATAGCGCAGGGCCGGACCCAGCCGTGTGATCCCGCGCCCTTGCAGATAGGTGGCCGCCAGAGTGCCGAGAACCGGCTTGCCAGCGGCAAAGAGATTCCGTGCCCGGGTGATGCGTTTGCTGGAGGCTGCATCCGGGCGCTCAGCCCTTTGGGTTTCACGAGGCACTGTAGGGCAGGGGGCGTCGCCGAGAAAGGACCGGGCCTCCCTCAGCGTTTCCTTGAGCGTGACCGACCCAAGACGTTCCTGCAGCAAGTCGATCAGATCGCCATATTCACCCGTCGCGAAATCGACCCAAGCGCCGGCTTTCCGACCACCCTGCGCCTGCAGCCGGATCGCGAGGCTCTGGCCCTTCGCGCCAGACGTATCGCCAACCTGCCAATAGTTGCCCTGCTTGCGTCCATCGGGAAAAAATTGCCGGCTGAAACTCTCGGCACGGGCTGCCAGATCGGCCGAGAGCTCTGCAATGCTGCGCCGCGCGTTCATGCGGCGGCATCCGATGCGCTTGCGCCAACTGGGTGCTCGGCGAGCACCCGCGCCAGCACGTCAGTGTCCTCCACCGGGATGAACAGCCGCGTCTTCCACTGGATCACCTCGGTGAAACACCCAATGGCCTTCAGACTGGGCAAGGCTGAACCCGATGCGCCGATCAACTCGAGTCTCGGCTGACCCATGACCAGCGACCGGCGCAGTTGGTAGCCGCCAAGCAGGTTGAGGGTTGTCCTCGCGTCCATCACCGCAGCAAAGACCTCCTGGGGCGTCATCTCGATCTGGCAGTCGAGCCCAAGGCGCGCATAGACATTGAGCAGCTGTTCCTGGCTGACGAGACGGCCGATGGCGCGCTCCCCGTCCTCGGTCTGCAGGCGATAGATGCGCATGTTGTCGGTGGGCAGCCGGTCCCAAATCGGCAGAAGGAGGCCGCAGATCAGCGTGATCTTCGACGTGGTGAACTCCGGCACGGCGTCGACCTCGGCCTGCCAGAGATGCTCGAACATCGCGTCATCGATCTCTTCCCAGTGCGAGGTCGAATATTCGCTGAGCGCGAGGATCTCCGTCGCCATGGGGCGCAGGAGCTTCACCCGCAGGATCGGCACACCGTCCTCGTCCATGAAGGCCGGCGCCTTCACCATCAGCGCCGCGCGCTTGGACGTCTTGTTCCAGCAGAGCGTCGCACCTTCCGTGTTTGCGCAGATCGATTTGATCCGGGGCAGGGTGAGTGGGTCGTTGCGATCGGTACGCTCCACGGTCAACGCAGTGGCGGTTGCCCCCGTCGCCTCATGCTCGAAGATCACCTTGCGATCGATGATCTCGAACTTCTCGGCGCGCAGGGTCTCGAGGCCGACATCCAGCGTGCCCGCCTGGCGTGCGTCCTCGATGATGGCTGAAAGGAACCCGCCAAAGGCCTCGAAGATCGCGTCCTGCATGTCGATCCGCAGCGCGAGACAGCGGTTTAGGAACTGCTGGATCGGCGGCAGATTCTCCTTCATTGTGCCATCCGCCTCATCGAGCGTCAGCCCGGTCATCTCCTGGAACTTCGCGTAAGAGAAGGCCTCGATCTTGCCCGCGCGCAGCTTGTAGAAGAACTGCCGCAGCGCCGCGCGCGCGTAGGGGCTCTCGAGGTTGTCCTCGGCGCGAAACATGTTCTGACCCCCGGTCTCGCGCTGCCCCTTGGTGATGGCTCCAAGCGTGTCGAGGCGGCGCGCGATGGTGGAGAGAAACCGCTTCTCACCTTTCACATTGGTCGCCACCGGCCGAAACAGCGGCGGCTGCGCCTGGTTGGTGCGGTTGGTGCGTCCGAGCCCCTGGATCGCATTGTCGGCCTTCCAGCCGGGCTCAAGCAGGTAGTGCACCCGGAGGCGCTGGTTCTTCGCTCCAAGATCAGCGTGATAGCTGCGCCCGGTGCCCCCGGCATCAGAGAAGATCAGGATGCGTTTGGCATCATCCATGAAGGCTTGGGTTTCTCCGAGGTTGGAGGAAGCGGGGCGGTTCTCGACCTTGAGCCGTCCTTCGCGCGTCTTCACGATGCGTCGCTTGCGCCCTGTGACCTCGGCCACCGCGTCACCTCCAAAATGCCAAAGGATCTGATCGAGCGCGCCCTGCACCGGGGCGAGGGCACCCAGATGCTCGACAAGCTCATCCCGGCGCCGCTCCGCCTCGCGGCAAATGATGGGATTGCCTTCAGCATCGAGGGCCGGGCGTGAACGCAAGTCGCCATTCTCGTCGGTGTAGGGCTCGAAGAGTTGCGTCGGGAAGCTATGCATCAGGTAGTCCATGATGTTTTCGCGCGGCGTAAAATCGACCTGCAGATCGTCCCACTCCGAGGGCGGAATCTCCTCGAGGCGGCGTTCCATCACCGCCTCGCTGGTCGAAACCACTTGGATCACCGCCGAATGACCCGCCGCAAAGTCCGCCTCGATGGCGCGGATCAGCGAGGGGCATTTCATGGCGGTGATGAGATGGTTGAAAAAGCGCTGCTTGTTGCTCTCAAAGGCCGAGCGCGCAGCGGATTTGGCCTGGGCGTTCAAGGTACTGGTCTCGGAGGAAATGCCAGAGGCTTGAAGGGCTGCCTCAAGGTTGGTGTGGATGATCTGATAGGCATCGGCGTAGCTGTCATAGATCGCAATCTGTGCGGGTGAGAGCTCATGCACCAGCATCTCGTATTCGACACCGGCGTAAGAGAGGGACCGCGCGAGATAGAGCCCGAGCGCCTTCAGATCGCGGGAAATCATCTCCATGGCGGCGATGCCCCCGGCTTCCATTGCGGCGACAAATTCTGCCCGCGTCACGAAGGGGAAATCCCCGGTGCCCCAGAGGCCGAGGCGGGAGGCATAGGCGAGATTGCCGACCACGGTGGCGCCGGTGGCCGAAACATAGAGGACGCGGGCATCTGGCACGGCATTCTGCAGCGTGAGGCCGGCGAGACCTTGCTGGGACGCCTTCTTGTCGCCGCGGTCGGACTTTTCGCCAGCAGCGTTCGCCATGGCGTGGCTTTCATCAAATGCGATTACCCCATCGAACCCTTCCCCGAGCCAGGACGTGACCTGGTCGAGGCGGGAGGCTTTGCCTTCGCGTTCGGCCGAACGCAGCGTGGCATAGGTGACGAAAAGGATGCCTTCTGGCAGTCGGATGTCGCCGCCCTGGCGGAACTTCGAGAGCGGCACGATATCGCTCTCACGTCCCCCGAGCGCCGTCCAGTCGCGGCGCGCATCTTCGATGAGCTTGTCGCTTTTCGAGACCCAGATAGCACGGCGGCGCCCCTGCAGCCAATTGTCGAGAATGATGCCAGCAACCTGCCGCCCCTTGCCGCAGCCGGTGCCATCGCCGAGGAACCAGCCCTTGCGCAGACGGAAGGCACCGTTGTCGCCCTCAGCCGCTGCCATGAGCTGGCCTTCGATTTCGCCGCGCTTGAACCAGCCTTTGAGATGCGTCTCGTGCGCGTTTCCTGCATAGATGACGCTTTCCAGCTGCGGCGCTGAGAGGAAGCCGTCAGCGACAAGGGGCTTCGGCAAGACGGGGCGGTAGCTCGGCACCGGCGGCGGAACAGAGGCCATGGCGGCGGATTGAACCAGTGCGGTCGGATGCTCTGCCGCACCGTCGATCCGGATCGATTGCAGGTCATAGGCCTCGTAGACCGTATCCTGCAGTGCGCCATCTGGTTCACTCCAGGCTTTCGGCAGGTAATCGAGCGGTGCCGTCTCGATGTCGTCGAACGGGTGCCTGGCGCGCTCCACGGCGATTGCACGGGTTTCCTGGCGGGCGGCATTGCGGAGGGCCTGCAGGTTGGTGCGGGCCGGACGGGACGGGACAGACAGGGCCGAACTGGTAGGGCGGGGCGGGGGGCTGCGGCGTTCCGGGCAATGTGTGAGCACTTCAGACAGAAGATCACCTGTCGTCGCGCAGATGGGATGATAGGCGGCCTCGACGTCGACCGGCGCGATCTCTTCAGCGCCAACCACGCGCTTGTCGATCACCGTGAGCCGCGTGTCGATCGTGGTGCCATGCCGCGCGAAGACCTTGCCGTCGATGGCGGCGGAAAACACCACGTCTGCGCTCTGGCCAATCCGCTGAAACGTCGACTGGAAGCTCTTCGTCGAGGGCCGAAAGCTCTCGCCCGTGATGATGACAAGCCGCCCACCCGGAGCAAGACGTGCCAGCGCGGACAGAACATGCTGACTGGTCGCCTGCCGAAACCGACCTTCGACATGGTTCGCAGCCGAAAACGGCGGGTTCATCACGATGACCGAGGGCGTGATTGCGCGGTCGAGACGGTCGTCGATCGAGGCGGCATCGTGATCCGAGACAACAGCATCCGGAAACAATTGTTCCAGCAAGGCACGGCGCGTTTCCGCAAGCTCATTGAGAACAAGCCGCGCGCCTGCAGTCCGGGCGAAGATCGCCAGCATGCCGGTGCCAGCGGATGGCTCGAGCACCAGGTCGCCCTCGCGAAACCCCGCCGCCTGCGCGACAATCGCCGCAAGGGGCAGGGGGGTCGAAAATTGTTGCAGGCGGACGCTATCTTCAGAACGCCGTGTGTGCGAGGGCGCCAGACTGGCCAGCCGCTCGATCATGGTGAGGAAGGCCTGCGGCGAGGCCGCCTGGCGCTGCATCAGCGCGCCATAGCGCGCGAGCATCAGGATTTGCGCAACCTCGACGGCCTCGTAGGCGTCCTTCCAAACCCAGGCGCCGCTCGTGTCGCTGGCACCGAAGGCCTCCTCCATCACGGCGCGAACAGCGGCGGCGTCAATGGGTTTGCCAGCCTCGAACAAAGGGACGAGGGCATTTGCAGCCTGCATCAGGTTTTGAGCAACGCCTGCAGCCTCGGGCAGGGCAGGGGCCTCTGAAAGACATGCAAGCGGGACGGAATGGGGGTGAGCGTTCATCGGCAATCTCCGGAGTTGAGGGTTGGCCCCAAGCCCCGCGCGCACTCTCGCACCCGGGAGGGGTCACCCCTCCCGCCCTGTCTCTCGCTCTTTCATGGCAAAGCCCTGGTGCGAATTTGCCCTGCGTCAGGACGGCCGCAGATGGCGAGGCACGTCCATCGATTGATGCAGGACCCGGATCACAAATATCCTGTCCGGGTCCACCTCATAGAACACGAGGTGCCGGCCCGTGATCAGTTTACGCGCACCCTGCAGGAGATCGGAGCAGTCCGACCCCATTTGAGGATTGGCGATCAGCCCCTTCAGGGCACGCTCGATGTCGTCGAGATAGCGGTCCGCCTGCGCCGCGCCCCACTGTCGGTCTGTCTCGACCCAGATATCGACGAGATCGGATTTAGCCGCTTCAGAGAGATGGATGTCACGCATCAGAAGCGCCGGAGCGGCTCCGCGCCTCGCGCTTGATCGCATCCATATCGAGCGGACCAGCGTCGCCGGATTGCTTGCCCTCCATCAACGCAACGCGAAGCCGCGCCCGCTGACCTTCCTGTTCTTCCATCAGGCGCAAGGAGGCGCGGATCAACTCGCTGGTTGACCCGTAGCGCCCTTCCTTCAACATCAGGGCAATGAATTCGTCCCAATGGGGGCCCAGTGTGACGCTTGTGCTTGCCATGTTCACCTCCGAAATACGCATGAATAACATATATGAGTACTTCACGCATTTCAACTCGGAGGTGGGCTTGCGCCCAGTTCTTCGGCGGCGACGGCTCTGGATCTCGCCTGTAAAACGAGATGGTCTACAAACGCTCGTGCCTCGGACAGGCAGTCCAGCTCATAGTCGCCGAAGAAGCCCCAGCAGGCGTCGAGCTCCTCGCCGTCACGCTCGATGACATAGCCATAGACCCGCCCGCCAAGATAGGCGTCGTAGCTGACGATTTCAGCGCGCAGGATGTCGGCTGCCTTTTCCCGCAGTGCCTTGGTGACGCGCTTCACATCGAACTCCTTCCGAACCGCCTCAAGCAACACATAGACGTAACCGGCCTGGCCGGAATCCCACGGGCAGTGGAACCCGATGGTGTTCATCGCGAGGCCGGAATGGTCATAGAGAAACACCGGCAGAAGGATCGCCTTGCGCTCGGCGCGCTCGCGCAACTGGTCCATTGAGAGATCACACTGATCCGAGACACCCGCGAGATCGCGCAGAAACGACTCGGGGCTTGCGAAATGGTGGCTTTCGCCCAGCCGGTATCTCCGATGCCAGCAGATCAGCGTGCCGAGGTTCGACCACTCCCGTGGGCTTTCGGGATCGGGGTCATGGAAAATCTTGATGGTGTGGCCGTGATAGGCCTCCTCATAGACAGGGTCGTGCATGTCGATGTCCTTTCTTGGAACGAAATCGACTCGCCAGGCCGATTGGGCGCAGGCGAGTCGATCTGGTTGTGATGAGTTGGTTGGTGAGGTTGCCGCCCGTCGGATCAGGCGGCGGCGCGGTTCTGGCGGTGCTGAACGTGTTCGACCGAGACCTTCAGCAGCCATTCCTCGAAGCCGAGAATGGTCTGGTGATTTGCCACCGCGTGGCTCCAGACCGCGCGCGGATCGCTGCCGATCTGCGTCGGGTCGTTGTCGATCCGGCCGTTGGCCATCCACGGTTCCGGTTGGATGCGTCCAAGCCAGTCGGCCAGCGACGGGATGCGCCCTTGGCAGTCTTCGCGCACATGTTGTTCGCCGATCCAGCGGATCGGCACGACCCGGCCCGCGCTGTTGGTCAGGCTTCGCCCAAACAAACGCTCAGCTTCGAAGATCCCGAGCGTGTGGTGCCGATGTGCTCGGTGGGTGAAAAGTGCGAGGTGTTCCTTAGATGAGTCGAACCAATCGTGCACATATTGGTAATCATCTGGAACACCTCCGAACTTTCGGGCCGAGCTTTCAGCGTGATGGAGGGGATGTGCCATGTCAGATCCCTTCATGTTCGGTGGTTTTGGTCTCGATGTACCGGTTCGAATGACTGACATCGATCTTGTCAGTCTCGAGCACCCAGGTCAGTTCGCCATAGCCGCCTTCGTTGTTCTCGAAGCCGGGGCTCAGCGCATAGGCGAAGTCCCAGCCGAAATCTTCGACCCGGCGGCGCAACTCTTCTGAGAGAGAGATCGTGTCTGGCGTCACGACGACATCTTCGACATTGCCGGAATCGCCGTAGCCTTCGTATTGCACCTCGATCTTCGTCACGCCGACGGCACGCAGTTCGGAGAGAAGGGCCACGCGGGTCACAACCCTCTGTTCGGCGGCGCGTTGCTGGGCTTCCAGCATCTGCGCGTAAAAATCATTCACTTGTGTCATGTCTTCGATCCTTTGGAATTGAGGGAAGGGGAGGGCGACCTTTGCATCAGATCGCCCAGGAGGTTTCCTGCGGGGGGCTTCAAGCCGCGGCGTCGCCGCGTTTCTCAGCCGTCCGGTCAACCAGGTTGAAATACAGATTCTCAGTCGCGCGCTTGAACCCCGGCGGTTTACGCGGTGCGAGACAACGTACCGAAGCGCTGCAACTCTCGCCGTGCTCCATTGCGAACTGCGTCACCTTGTCGATCAGGTCATCCATGCCCGCGGCCTGAATGCGCTTTTCGGGGTAATTCGCCATCATCTGGAACTGGGTTACAACAAACGCGCCATCGCGATGCGCGGGATAGAGGGTGATCTGGTAGTCGAGTGTCTTGGCCATTTCTGGTCTCCTGCGACGGGCAGAACGCGGGTATCGCGCCCCTTGGAACCCGTCAGCGCGAAAGGACCGCCCTTTGTGCAAGGGCGATCCGAGGTGATGTTGAAGAAGAGGGGCGTCAGTATTCTGACGGCAGAAGCAGGGTCAGGACGCGGCGGGTTTGCGCGGGATCGGATGGCTCGGGAGAGCCATATTGATAGTCGACGTCGTACAAATCGAGCTTGAACCAGGTCGTGGTCCCGTCGAAGTCGATGACCCCCATCTCGTGCCAACCATGGGGGTCACTGTCAGCGTTGAACGCGTCAAACGAAGCGACGCGGCGGGTGAGAGCGAGCTGGGCGTCCGGCCCTAGTGCTGCAACACCACGGGTCATGACAAACTGGCCCTGCGGCGCATCGGCGACGGGGGTGGTCCTGAGAATGGAGCGACGAAAGGCATCATTTTGCCCGGCGATCAATTCGGTTTCCTTGACGGGATCGATATCGAGTGTGGTGGTCATGAGAATTCTCCGGGACGGGCCAGCCGATCAGACACCGGCTGTGTGAAACCCGTCAGCGGGAAAGGGCCGCCCTCTGCGCGAGGACGGCCCAAGGCTTAGGTCATGATCGGATCGGTTTTCGCCGCGTCAGGCCGCATCCTCGCTCAGGAAGGCGGGCAAGGACGACGGTTCATTGCTCTCAGCGTCGCTCAGAGAATCTTCGGCGGACAGATCTCCCTCCTCGGTCTCCGGCGCAGCGCCTGCCGTGTCGGCACCAGCCTCCGTCGCACCGGCAAACACCATCCCGTCGGGCAGCCACCGCGTCGTCTTTGCAACCGTCGCGGCGTCGAAACCTTCCGTCTCGCTCGCCGCTTCTGCGAACGCCCGCTCCATCGCGGCCGCGATATCGCCCTTGCGTTCGCGATTGCGATCCTCGGCGTAGTCGTCACCGATCAGCTTGCGTGCCGTGGCCACCGCATGCCCCTTGTTGACCCGACCCCAGTAGTTTTGGGCAGTCGGGCGCCAGCAGGCAGCCACATCAACATCGAGCCGCGCGCCGATCTCCTCGATGATCGGGGAAGGACGATTGTCGGAGGAAAGCTGGGGTTTGACCGCGAGACCCGTCGCCCAGGCGAAAAGTGCTTGCTTGTCGGCAAGGGGCAGCGCCGACATCGCGCGGAAGTCTTGAGGTTTCTCGAACTTCATCCAGTCGGTGGCGAGGTCCTGCTCCAACGCTTCGAGCATCTTCTGGGCGACGGTGTCCGCATGCAGCACCTCGCGGTTCTGCGCCTGGAACGGCCGGATCGAGATGTCGAGCGCCTCGTTGTTGTAGGACCGGCCCAGAGCTTGCTCGCAGAGCGCATAGAGCATCGCATCGAACGCCACTTCGAAATCCGCCGCCAGATGCGCCCGTAGGATATGTTGACGCGTGGCGCGCAGATCGTCGGCCAAACTCGCCGAAATCCCATCCGCCTTGCGCAGGGTCGCGGTCGGATCGGAGGTCGGCACCGGCGTTGAGGAGGTCGGCGGCGTCACGTATGGCCGGGCAGGGGAGGGGGCACCACCCGCGTCCGCACTATCCTCGTCCGGCTCGGGTGCGGTGGGAATATCCTCGGGCCGCACCAAGCCTTTCTCGATCCGCAGCGCGCCGTCATGGCCGATGGTCAGAACCACGCCCGCGATGGCGCGATCTGCATCCGCATAAGGCTGCCGCTCACGCTGCAGTGCTTCGATCTCGCGCAGACGCGGCTCGATGGCGTAATATTCTTCGGTCTCGGCGTCGGTCCAATCCTCGCCGTCATTCTGCGCCGCCAGTTCTTCCTCGCGCGCGATGAGACGTTCCTCCTCGGCGAGCAGGTCCGGATCGGGTTCGACATCCTGCGGATAGACCCGCCCGAAACTGCGAAACGCCCCGTAGTCCACCGAGAGATGCACCTCGACCCATTTCCAAGCCGCCTCGAAGGGTTTGGCCGCAGCCTGCAGCTTCTCGATGGCGAGACGCTCCAGGAGGTCGGGGTTTTCCATATGGGCGCTGGCGCGGTCGTCGAAGAGATCGCGCAGCAGAACGCCTCCAGCCGCCTCATAGGCTTCGATGCCGACGAAACGCCCGAGAGCGGAGTTCGCCGAATGCGCGGTCTCGGTCAGTTGGCGTTTGATGCTTTGCGGGTGGATGTGATAGCCGCCCTTCACCGCGTTCCAGACCGCCAGTTGCCGATCGTGGTCGTCGGTCAGCGTAAACGCCATCACGCATTCGAGGGTTAGATCCCCCGCGCGAAATTGCTCGATGATCTCGGGCGCGACACGGGCGAGTTTGAGGCGACGGCGCACCAAGTCGACGGAGACACCGAATTTCAGCGCAATTTCATCCTCGCTGCGACTCTCGCCGATCATCTTGTCGAAAGCTTCGAACTGGTCGGCCGGATGCATGGCTGCGCGCTGAAGGTTTTCCGTGGCGGAGGTAAGGATGGCGTTGCGCTCATCTTCGACTAGGCAGGGCACTGGATGATCTGCGGGAATAACACCGTCTTCGGCGAGCTGCTTCAGAGCCTTGAGGCGGCGGCCGCCGGCATCGACGGCGAAACGTTTCTCAGACAGCGCATGAACCACCAGGTTCTGCTTGATGCCGGTCTCGCGGATGCTGGCAAGAAGCTCGGCGTCATCACTGGCGCTCGCGGCGACTTTGCGGACGTTGAGGGGGCTGGTCTCCAGCTGGTCGAGCGGGATCATCCGGATACCGGCAGCGCCGTCAGGCGTTGCCGATCCGGCGGTTTCGGTTTTCTTTGAGGTGGCGGGTTTCGAACGCGTCGTGGTTTTGGTCTTGGCCATGGTCAGGATCCTTGTCGCGCCGGACCCGGAAGAGGCTCTCTCTTTCCTTTCAAGCCCGGCACCCGGGCTTCCCTTTCTCTGGCTTTTTGCAAATGCGGATCACGTCACCAATCGACCCTTTCGGCGCGAGATGCGCATGCTTGAGGAGACGCGAGCATCCGAAGAGACCCTCCAATTCTCAGCGTACCAACTGAGATTAGATTTAGGGTCAATTTGTATCTGGAAGGTTGCATTCCAACTGGTCGGCTGCGCCAAGTCATAGGCACAAAAACCCTGGCAACAAAAGCACTTACACATAGTCAGAAGCGAAGTGAGCAAATTGAATGTTTACTTAACTCACTAAGTAAACTAAATACCCGTACTATGACAAATGGCACCGGTGAAATTCTGAAGCGATTGCGGGACGAGGGCCCGATGTCCCGCGCCGATCTGGTGCGCGCGACGGGGCTCTCGTCGGCCGGTGTTACCAATCTTACGGCACAATTAATTTTCGACGGTATTCTGCGCAAATCAAGCAGGGCGGAAGAGACGTCCATCGGTCGGCCGCCGGTCACGCTTGAATTGCAGCCGAAGTCTCGGTTTGTCCTCGGTATCCATCTGGGGGCCGGACGGGTGCAAATCGCTCTGTCCGACGCCGGTCTGACCTTGCAAGACCCATGCCACATGGCGTTCGAGCTGGATGAGCCGCTTGACGTGCTGATTGGTCAGGTCAGTGATCTGGCCAATGAAATGATTGAGGCCTCTGGCGTGGCGCGGTCCGACATTATCGGTGTTGGGCTTGGTGTGCCGGGCGGTGTTGATTCCGACCGCCGAGTCAATGTCCGCTCGATCCTGACGGGCTGGACAAACGTCGCCTTTGCGGATGCGTTTGAACACGCGTTGGGATTGCCGGTCGTGGTCGAGCACAACGCGACGGCCATGGCGATGGCCGAGGCGCGTTACGGCGACGGACGAGAGTCCGGGAGCCTTCTTTACCTTCTGTTAGGTAAGGGTATTGGTGCCGGATTTGCCAAGACCGGTGCGGGAGGGCGCTGCGGGGCCGTCGAAATCGGCCATATTGTCGTCGAACCCGGAGGTCGCCCGTGTCTGTGCGGCGGGCAGGGCTGTCTTGAGCGGTTCTTTTCAGAAGAGCCATTACGCCAGCTTTCGGGTGACGCCGCAAATGATCACTCCGATATGATCGACGCGGCCATGCGAAGTGCGGATTGGCCCGCGACCTATCAGTATCTGCTCCAAGCGCTTTCTACCGCCGTAACGTTGATTGCGCCGCAACGTATTGTTCTGGGTGGCTTTTTGGACGCGGCGCCCGATCAATTCTTGGCCTCCTTGCGCCGCGATCTGCCGCCGCGCGTCATGCCACAATATCGCGAGCGCCTGCAGATCGAGCGGACGAGCCTTTCGGGGCCCGTCGGTGTGTTGGGTTCCGCCACCATTGCGTTGGACAAGTTTTTCTACAGTGGCGGCCCCGCAACGCCGTTGGGCACCCTTCACACGATCAAACGCGCCTGATCTTCGGGCTGCGGGAGGACACGATCCGTGACCGCAACGAACGATGTAAATGTAGTAACCACACCAAAGCGGCGCTGGTCGCCGAATAATTTCACGTGGGCGACGCTATCGTTCGTTGTGGGGATCGGTCTTTGGTGGCTGGCGACGGTCGCTGGATTCTCCGAGTTGCCGAGCCCTTGGGTGGTGCTGACGCGGATGATCGAACTGGCCATCGACGGTCAACTTTGGGAGGACATGTTTGCGTCCCTCAAGCGCGTGATGATCGGCTTTGTTCTAGGCTCCGTCATAGCTGTTCCGACCGGCTTTCTGATGGGGTGGTATCGGGTGGCCCGTGCGGTGATCGACCCTTGGATACAGTTTTTCCGTGTGATCCCGCCGCTTGCGATCATTCCGCTGGCAATCGTTACCATGGGCATCGATGAGACGCCGAAAATCTTCGTCATCTTTCTGGCCGCTTTCCTGTCCGCCGTTGTGTCGACCTATCAGGGCGTGATCAGCGTGGACAAAACCTACATCAACGCCGCCCGTGTGCTGGGGGCCAAAGATCGCGTGATCTTTACGCAGGTTATCATTCCCGCCTCCACACCTTTCATTCTAGTCGGCTTCCGCATCGGTCTTGGATCGGCTTGGGCAACGGTGGTTGCCGCGGAATTGATTGCCGCGCAGTCCGGCCTCGGGTTCCGGATGCAGCAGGCGCAGCTTTACTACGACCTTCCCACAATTTTCGTCAGCCTCGTCGCCATCGGCATTCTTGGTCTCATTATGGACCGGATCGTCGTCTGGGCCGAAGTGCGGCTGACCCACTGGCAGGAAAGGGTCTGAGACATGACCGATAGCAAAATCAGCTTCCGTAATGCGACCAAGGTGTTCGGCTCTGGCAAAGACGGGGTGACCGCTTTGCAGAACCTGGACCTCAACATTCGTGATGGGGAAATCGTGACCGTCGTGGGCCCGTCAGGTTGCGGCAAATCGACGGCGATGAACATGGTCGCGGGCCTGCTGGACGTCACATCGGGTGATGTTCTGGTCGACGAAAAATCTGTCCACGGCCCCGGACCGGACCGTGGTGTGATCTTCCAGCAGTATGCATTGTTCCCGTGGCTGACCGTGCGCCAGAACGTCGAGTTTGGTCTGAAATTGCAGGGTATGGATCGCGCCACCCGCAAGGAACGGGCGATGCACTACCTTGATCTGGTGGGACTTGCGGACTTTTCGGAAGCCTATCCCAAGACCCTGTCCGGCGGCATGAAGCAAAGGTGCGCCATTGCGCGGGCTTATGCGGTCAACCCCAGCGTGCTTCTGATGGATGAGCCATTTGGTGCGCTTGATGCGCTGACGCGGGTCAAGTTGCAGGATCAGTTGCTGGACACATGGTCCAAGGACAAACGCACGGTCATGTTCATCACGCACGATGTGGATGAGGCCGTCTATATCGCGCACCGCGTGATCGTGCTGGCCGCCCGTCCGGGCCGTTTGCAGGAAATCATCGACGTTGATCTGCCGTTTCCGCGCAATGACGACGTGCGTCTGTCACCAGAGTTTACAGCCATCCGAAACCGGGTTTGGCGCGCGGTCTACCACCGCGACGCTGAAGCCGCCTAAAACCGATCACAGGAGGAGAAAACCATGATCATTCGTAGAACCTTGCTGGCCGCCACGGCCGCATTCACCTTTGCAGGCCATCTTGCCGCGCAAGAACTTCAGGAAATCCGTATGGGGTACATCGCCGATTACTTCGGCACATCCATCGCGGCCATCGCCACCGATCAAGGCCTTTGGGAGGAAAATGGCCTTGAAGCGGACCTCAAGGTGTTCACAAACGGCCCCATTCAGGTTCAGGCGCTGAACGCAGGATCACTGGATTTTGCTTACATCGGACCGGGTGCCTTGTGGTTGCCGGCCTCCGGTCAGGCCAAGGTGATTGCACCCAACGCGTTGGGCTATACCGACCGTGTGATCAGCCAGCCGGGCATCGACAGCCTTGCCGATCTTGCGGGGATGCGAATTGGCGTGCCCGAGGGGACGTCCGGCGACATGTTGCTGCGCCTCGCATTGGAAGAAGCTGGCATGACGATGGACGACGTTGAAGTGATCTCTATGGATCCGTCAACGGTCGTGACGGCCTTTTCGTCCGGTCAGATTGATGCCGCAGGCATCTGGTACCCCTTCGTGGATGTCGTCAAGCAGCGTGTGCCGGACCTGAACGAGCTGTCCTCGAACGAAGATTTCTTTCCTGAAATCGCATTCCCGTCTTCCTTTATCGTCAGTGACGAGCGGGCAGGGGACGAGGACGTCATCCGCCGCGTCAATGCCGTGATCAAGACAGCCAATGATTTCCGCCGCGAAAACCCAGAAGAAGCCGTGCGCATCACCGCCGATTTTCTGAACGTACCGATCGAGCCGCTCATGGCCGAAAGCCAGTTGGCGCGTCTGCCGTCCAGCGCGGAATACGAAGAGCTGACACGCGGGGGTCAGGTGGAAAATTGGTTCGGCACACTTGCCAGCCTTTATGAGCAGTTCGGCAAAATCGAAGACCCGCTTCCCGCGTCCGAGTTCTACCTTGGCGATCTTTACGCTGAATAACCCTCCCTGCCGGGTCCGGTTTCGACCGGGCCCGGTTCCTTACCAACCGGAGACCCCGCAATGTCGCGCCCCAATATCCTTTTCATCATGTGTGACGACCACGCTGCCAACGCAATCTCGGCCTATGGATCGGGGTTGAACCAGACCCCGCATATCGACCGTCTTGCAGACGAAGGGATGCGACTGGATCGATGCTATGTGACCAATTCGATCTGCACGCCAAGCCGCGCGGCGATTCTAACGGGGACCCACAACCACGTCAATTTGGTGACCACGCTGGACACCCACCTCGACAACCGCCTGCCCAACGTCGCAAAGCACCTGCGCAGCAGCGGTTATCAGACAGGCATGTTCGGAAAATGGCACCTTGGCGAAGGACGCACCCATGAGCCGACGGGTTTTGATGCTTGGTCGGTCCTGCCAGGGCAGGGGGACTACTTCGACCCCGAAATGATTGGACCGGACGGACCCGCGATCGAGCCGGGCTATGCAACCGACATCATCACCGACAAATGTCTGGAGTTTTTGGACAACCGGGACACGGACCGCCCCTTTTTCCTGATGTGCCATCACAAGGCACCGCACCGTCCGTTTGTGCCCCATCCACGCTACGATGATCTTTATACCGAGGATCTGCACGTGCCCGAAACCTTTGACGACGACTACGCGAACCGCGCCGCTGCGGCCGCCGCTGCGAAAATGCGTGTGCGCGAGGATATGACCTATGAGGACCTTGGCCTTGTGATGCCCGAGGGCGGGTCCGAGGTGGGTGAGCTTGGCCAGCCCGGATCGCTCATGCGCAAGGTGCCGGATAATCACGAAGGGTTGCGCTTGATCGACCGCAAGACCGGGGAAAACTACACCTTCGACAGCAAACGCGCGCTCGATCTGTTCAAATACCAGCGCTACATCAAACGGTATCTGCGCACGATTGCGGCCATTGACGACAATGTTGGCCGGATGCTGGACTATCTGGATGCTCACGGTCTGACGGAAGATACGATCGTGATCTACACCTCCGACCAAGGGTTTTTCCTGGGCGAGCACGGCTGGTTCGACAAGCGGTTCATGTATGAGGAATCGTTGCAAATGCCGTTCCTTGTGCGCCACCCTGCATCGATTTCTGCTGGCACTGTCTCGAAGGACATCGCCACCAATGTCGATTTTGCTCCGACGTTTCTGGACTACGCCGGCGCACCGGTGCCGAGCTACATGCAGGGCGTCAGCCTGCGCCCCTTGATGGAGGGCAAGACCGACGACGCATGGCAGGACGTGGCCTATCACCGCTACTGGATGAACATGGACGACATCCATAACGCCTATGCGCACTACGGTATCCGGTCTGACCGGTACAAGTTGATCTACTGGTATAACGAGGGTCTGGGCCAGCTTGGGGCTAACGACGGCGATGCGCCACCCGAATGGGAATTGTTCGATTGTGACGAAGACCCTAACGAACTGGTCAATCTCGCGGGCGATCCCGGCCATCATGGCGTGTTCGCGGATATGCTATCGAAGCTGGATGCGAAGATGGAAGAGATTGGCGATGAAGGCCGTCATGATACCGACGCTGTTCGCGCCAACCTGACGGGGGCCGTTTGATGACACCAATGCTTGCCATGCTGTAACTGAGGCCGTATCGACCCGAACGTTACTTTATGCGCGGCCCGGGTCCGGCGTGGGACAAGCGCTACGGTCAAAAGGAGCCTTAATCTGACCAGGACGTGTTGCACTGTTCCGAATGGCGGCGCCACAAGCGCTACCAGTGACGCCTATCTGGCCGCGGCCCGTGCTGTCCCCCCCGCGTCCGAGGAAACCCGCGCGGCCCTGTGTGCAGCCCTGATCCCAATCAAGGGCGGTTTTTTTGATATGGGCGCACGGCAGTCCCGTTTCCCCGAGGATTTCGACAGCCCGCGCCGTAAAGTGCGCGTCGCGCCCTTCCGCATCAGTGCGACGGCGTGCAGCAACGCGGATTTTGCACGATTTGTGAGAGAGACCGGATACCGCACAGTCGCCGAAGTTGAAGGCTGGTCCTACGTTTTTCACCTGCTTTTGCAGGACCCTGTCGCATGGCCCGTTTCACCGCCGGGACTGGAGTGGTGGCGTGTGGTAGAAGGGGCCTGTTGGTCAGCACCAGAAGGGCCCCACAGCGATGTGACCGATCGCCCTGACCATCCGGCAGTGCATATCGCATGGTATGACGCGCTGGCCTATTGCACTTGGGCAGGACTGAACTTGCCAACCGAGGCGCAGTGGGAATGTGCAGCGCGAGGTGGCCTGTCACGGGCAAGATTTCCGTGGGGAAATGCAATGATGCCCAACAGTGAACACGCGATGAACACGTGGCAGGGGGCGTTTCCCTCGCAGAATTCAGCCGACGACGGATTTGTCGGAACGGCACCCATCACGGCGTTTAAGCCCAATGGCTTTGGGCTATACAACACAACCGGCAATGTCTGGGAATGGGTCCGCGATCTTTACGCGCCACATCCGCCCAAAGGTCCGTTTCCACAGCATGAACCGACTGGGCCAAAGCAGGGCTATGCGCGCATCCAGCGGGGCGGGTCCTATCTGTGCCACGACAGTTATTGCGACCGCTATCATGTTCATTCGCGCACGCGGAATGATCCTGACAGTTCGACGGGAAATGCCGGCTTTCGCGTTGGTTTTGACGATCAATAACCAAGGGTTATCTAAATGATCGAAAATGCCATCTTGATGATTTTGTTTTCCCCGTTAGCCATTGGGCACCAACTGAGCAGCCCCATTTGAGCGGTCCAATTTAAAAGTTAGTGCATGATTGACCTTTGGTCCATCGGAACGATGGCCTCTGGCGCAGGCGGCGATAGCCCAGAGCACTATGGGGTCGTTTGGTGTTGTACAACTGAACGCCAGAACACCCACGTTATCGATATGCGCGAGGTTCTTTATCCATGGCATCCCTGGTTTGGCAGATCGATCTATGCTCATGAGGTGATCGACAAGTCGGGTGATGCAGTATTTCGGTGCAATCTCACAGGGCGCCCGTCTGACCGACTTCTGGAAGTTCCCGTTTGGATGTTTGACCGAGCCGCATGTGCGGTTTGCCGCCGGGTCGATATGGCGTATGCGGATTCGGATGCCCTGTCAGCCCTTGCGAGGCTGATCCGTGATGTTGGCCGTTTTTCGAGCGATCGCACTGCGCTAGCGCCTGTTTTTATTGGTGTTCTGGGAGCCTGATTGGCTATCCAACCTCATCGGGCCATGATGTGTCTTGCAACTGACCGTTTGTGACGCGTAGATTCTGGCAAGGGGTTTTTGTCCAAAACAGCATAATCACTGACCGGCTCGGTGCGGTGCCTGGTTTTCGGCTTTCGGAAACGAGCTTCGTCAGGACAAGCGACCTTCACCGAGCCGACCCGAGCACAATGCGCACGGGTCCAAGCGTGATGTTTTTGATGGGAACGCTGTTCGTGTCGCGGAGCCCTCTGATCAGAGCGATCGCGGAGGGAGAGGTGCCGACCAGGAAATGGTTGTTTCCCGTTTCACCGAGCGCGGACAGGTCGATAACGATGATGCCGAGCCCTTCGAGCTGCGCCAGATCGTCAACGGAACCGAGCTTTGTCTCACCCCTTGCGAGAAGCGACGACAGACGCAGGAGGCGGTCGTCACGCGATACTGCGATGACGAAGGGCTGAGGAAGCGGATCGAATACCGCGGCCTGAGCACGGAAAAGATCGATGTCGATATCCGGCGAAATCAAGGTGACGCCAGCCAGCCCGTCGAGACGGACATCGCCACGAAGCGCGATCTGCCGCAGCGCCTCCATGACGAGGAAGGCGCCCATGGAATGCCCCACGACCGAGAGGCGCAATCCGCGTTCCTGCACCAAGCGGGAGATAAGGTCTGCAAGCGCGTCGCGCGCGATCAGGGTGCTGTTTCGGTCGTAGACATATCCCAACGGGTCCGCCGCCGAGGGCCAGGCGAAGTGGAACTGCGGCCCCCTCAGCCCGTAGTCCCAGGCGATCTGTGCGTGGCGATAGACGCCCTCGGCGAAGTTGGTGTTGTAGCCATGGACGAAGAGAACGGCCTCGTCGTCTTGTCCGGCAGCCGTCTGTCGCGCGGCGGCGACGAGGGCCTCGACGCCCGCAATCGGCTCTGCTCCGACGAGGGCAAAGTGCTGTGCCGGATCGACGCCCGCTCCTTCGGGCCATTCGATCTGGCCTGTCCGGTGCGTCGGCGGGATCGAGATCGTGAGCCGTGCAAAGTCAAGAGCTTCGCCACGACCCGGTCCATAGGCGATGGGAGCGGGATCGGCGGCGCGCGAGGTGGCGACGAGCAGAGACTGCGTGCCGGTTTCAATGTCGGGGTCCAACGCGACGGAAAACCGCTCCCGCTCTGCGCAGCCCGAGACGGCAGCGACTCCGGCAAGGACGAAGAAGCGGCGGCCCATGGAGGTTGTGGACACCGGCTATTCCACCGAGCGCTGCGCGACTGCCGCGCCGTCCGCGATCGCTGCCGAAGGGTAGAGTATGACCTGTTCGCTTGGTGACAGGCCCTCCTGGACTTCGGCGACGATGCCGTTGTTGCGGCCGATCCGGACGATGCGGAGTGCGGCGACACCCTCCTCCGCCACGAATACCGACCAGTCCTCTCCGGTGCGGAAGAGGGCGCTCGCCGGAACGCGCAACGCGTCCTCCTGCTGCCAGACGCCGATGCGCGCCTTACCGCGCAATCCGGCCAAAACAATGCGGATCTTCTCCTCCGCCGAGTAGGTCTGGCGGGTCTTGCGGCGGATGTTTTTGACCAGCTTGTCAGCTGCGTCTTTCGATGTTCCGGGTTTCTTGTTCATCTTCGCTCCTTAAAGGCTACCATGAACCAGAAGCCCTCCGTTGTTCAAATTATCAAATCTGTCCCGCAGGTGCTGACGTCAGACACTGTCCGTCGTCATATAAAATGGGACATCAGAGCGGCTTGAACATTGGAGGCTCTGATTCGGTTTTGTGATTGATTATGCTGCTTGTTTTTGATGTTGCAAGCGGCGGTGTCGGACCGTCAGGTTCTTGATCTTCTGAAGTGGTCCTGCTTTTTTGGACAGATTTTCAGCGTTTCTAAGGTGTATCGGTTTTAGGTTTCATGCTGCTTTTCGTTGCTCCAAGCCTGCCCAATATGCGTCGTCCGGCGTCTGCCGATCAAGCGCGGAATGTGGTCGTTTGGTGTTGTACAACTGAACGCCAGAACACCCACGTTATCGATATGCGCGAGGTTCTTTATCCATGGCATCCCTGGTTTGGCAGATCGATCTATGCTCATGAGGTGATCGACAAGTCGGGTGATGCAGTATTTCGGTGCAATCTCACAGGGCGCCCGTCTGACCGACTTCTGGAAGTTCCCGTTTGGATGTTTGACCGAGCCGCATGTGCGGTTTGCCGCCGGGTCGATATGGCGTATGCGGATTCGGATGCCCTGTCAGCCCTTGCGAGGCTGATCCGTGATGTTGGTCGTTTTTCGAGCGATACATCCACCTCCCGGTCCCGGGCTGGTGCAGCTTTGGACTCTGAACACGAGATTCGGAGGTTGGCCAATGCCGTACAAAACGATGACAACGCAGCTCGAACTGTTCCCGAGCACCTGGTCCACAACTGTGACACATATCCCGCCTTGGCAGAGCCTGCCCGACGACACGCGGCAAGCGCTGACCCGGTTGTTGGCGCACCTGATGACGGATCACGCAGGCGCGGCAGACGGGGAGAGCGATCATGAAGCATGAGAAGATCGGTCCCCAACATCTGGAGCGCAAGGCGATCCTCTATGTCCGCCAGTCATCAGCCCATCAGGTTCTGCACAACCGGGAAAGCAGCACCCTGCAATATGCCATGCGGGAGCGCTTGACGGGTTTGGGCTGGAGCCGGATCGAGACCGTAGATGATGATCTCGGCCGTTCTGCCGCCGGGGGTGTTGCGCGGGAAGGTTTTGACCGGATGATCGCGGATGTTTGTCTCGGCAAGGTTGGTGCTGTCGCGGCGCGTGAAGTGTCCCGCTTTGCGCGCAACAGCCGGGACTGGCAGCAACTCGTGGAGATGTGCCGCGTTGTTGATACGGTGTTGATCGATCAGGAGGCGGTGTATGCGCCGCGTGATGGCAATGACCCCCTGCTTTTGGGCCTCAAGGGCAGTCTAAACGAGTATGGGCTTGATCTCCTCCGACAAAGATCCCTCGCTGCCCGCCACGAGAAGGCGCGGCGCGGCGAGCTTGTCGTCGCGGCGCCTGTCGGCTTCGTGAAGGCCGGCGACCGGCTCGAGAAGGACCCGGACCGCCGCGTGCAGGAAGCTATATCCCTGGTCTTTGACAAGGTCGCCGAACTGGGGAGCGCGCGCCAAGCGCTCATGTGGTTCCTCGAACATGACCTTGAGCTGCCCTGCTTGCGCAAACAGGGTGAGGTGGTCTGGCGGCGGCCGACATACGCCACCATCCACCGCATGATCGTCAATCCAGCCTACGGCGGGGCCTATGCCTATGGCAAGACCCGGATAGCGGCGGGGTTCGGGACATCGGCCATTCGGAGGAAAGACCGCGATGAATGGCTTGCATTGAAGCCCGGTGCCCATGAAGGCTATGTGAGTTGGGAACGGGCGGAGGCGATCCGCAAGATGGTCAGCGACAATGTCCCTCAGAGTCGGCATCACGGCGCAGCCAAACATGGGGCCGCCCTTTTGGCCGGACTGCTGCGCTGTCGGCGCTGTGGCCGCAAGCTGACGGTTCGCTACACCGGCAAGAAGCACGATATTCCCCGCTACTCCTGCTGGCGTGGTCTCTTGGATAATGGCGAGGCGCGCTGCATCGCTTTTGGCGGATTGCGAGTCGACGATGCCATTGAACACGCACTCCTGCAGGTGGTCGGCCCCGGCGCCATCGCCGCGGCGGAGGCTGCCGCCCTGCAAGTGGCGCGTCAGCGGGATCAGGTTCGCGATGCGCTCTGTCGCGACCTTGAGGCCGCGCACTACGAGGCAAATCGCGCGTTTCGGCAGTTTGATGCATCCGATCCCGAGAACCGCCTGGTAACCGCCGAACTGGAGACCCCCTGGAATCGGGCACTCACGCATGTCCAGGAGGTCGAGAATAAGATCGCTCACCACGATACGGATAACCCGAGGGGGACAGCATTGCCGGTGGAAGACCTGATGGCCCTTGGAAACGATCTCGAACAAGTCTGGTTCGCGCCGGCCACCGATGCCAAGCTCAAGAAGCGCATTGTTCGCACGGTGATCCGGGAAGTGGTGGCGGATCTCGATGATAACGCCTCCGAGATCGTTTTGCTGGTTCATTGGGCCGGTGCCGCCCATACGGAAATCCGCCTGCCCAAGCGCCGTCGCGGACAGCGCGACGCAACAGCGCCGGATATTGTCGAAGCCGTCCGCCAGCTTGCGCGGATAGCCAGCGACGATGTCATCGCGGGAGTTTTGAACCGGAACGGTTGCGCCACCGGAAACGGCAACCGCTGGACAAGGGAACGGGTTACGGCACTCCGGTCCTACCGCAAAATACCGGTATTCAAGCGCGATCCCAATGGTCTCGATCTCTGGCTCAATCTCTCCGGCGCGGCCAAACTGCTCGGAGTAGCTCCAAGAACGTTGCGCTTGGCAGCAGAAGCAGGTGATATCAGAGCCAATCACCCGCTTGCAGACGGGCCATGGGTGTTCGAGCGCGCGGAACTGTCAAAAACGGCGGCACAACAGATCAAGAAACGAGCGCGGCAAAACCCCAAACACCCCGCGGTATCGCACCCGGATCAGCAAAACCTATTTTCTTCAACAACATAGAAAGATGGGCGTAATGAAGCAAAGTTGTAGTGGTTCCTCCATCTTTCAATGATGATCTGAGCCTCACGCAGTGAGTAAAAGATCTCGCCATTCAGCAATTCGTCTCGCATCCGTCCGTTGATGGGGAAGACGGCCCCGCTCTTTGGAAGGGACCGTATGATGGTCCCACGTTGCATAAGGAGCTTTGCCATGACCCCAACACCAACCACCGTTGGCCTTGATCTGGCCAAGAACGTTTTCCACGTCCACGTCGCCGATGCATCTGGCAACGCGATTGATTGCACGAGACTCACGCGCCGTGAGCTTCTGCCTTTCTTCAAGACTTTGCCGCCGTGCTTGGTTGGCATTGAGTGAGGTGCCCCTAGATTTGTAGACGCTTTGCCCCCTAACTTTGAGGCAAGGAGGCCGACATGGGGACAAGCAATTACAGCGACGAGTTCAAGCGCGACGCGGTGCATCAGATCACGGTGCGCGGGTATCCGGTTCGGGAGGTTTCCCGGCGCTTGGGCGTCAGCGCGTATTCACTTTACAAGTGGCTAAAGCTGTTCGCCGAACCGGCTTCGATTGCGGGCGGTATGGATCATGAGGCGGAGAACCGACGCCTGAAGCGCGAGCTGGCGCGGGTGACCGAGGAGCGTGACATCTTAAAAAACCGTTCCGGGCCGTAGCCCGCCTGTGCGCGGTATAAACAGCCTGTGCTATGCTACGCCCGAAGGGCAGTTGCCGATGGCTTATTGGTGGGCTGGACCCCGTTAAAAAACGTGGCACATGGGCCGATGTGCACTTGAGAGTGGTGACGCCGCCATCGCGGCGATCCCGGTTAGGAAGATGACGAACTTGCATGGCCCACGCCCTTCGCCTTGAACGGAGGAGATGCCATGACGAAGCGCAAGACCGGCGACCACCCGGACCTAAAGATGGTCAATCGCAATGCGGCCGCGATCGACATCGGCTCGACAATGCACATGGCGGCTGTGAACCCCGACACTGACATCATGCCAGTGCGCGCCTTTGGGACATTCACCCAGAATCTGCACGACCTTGCAGACTGGTTCCGGTCGTGCGGTGTCACCAGCGTAGCGATGGAGTCGACCGGCGTTTACTGGATCCCGGCTTTCGAGATCCTGGAGGCACATGGCTTCGAGGTCATTCTGGTGAACGCCCGCTACGCCAAGAACGTGCCAGGTCGCAAAACCGATGTGAGCGATGCCGGATGGCTGCGCCAGCTGCATTCCTATGGCCTGTTGCGTGGTAGTTTCCGGCCAGAGGCCGAGATCGCCACTCTGCGCGCCTACATGCGCCAGCGCGAACGGCTCACCGAGTATGCTGCCGCTCACATCCAGCACATGCAGAAGGCGCTGATGGAGATGAACCTGCAACTGCATCATGTCGTCTCCGACATCACTGGCGCAACGGGCATGCGGATCATCCGTGCCATCGTCGGTGGTGAGCGTGATCCTGAAGTTCTTGCTGCTTTCCGGGATATCCGCTGCAAGTCATTGTTGGACACGATCAAAGCGGCGCTGGTCGGCAACGATCGCGAGGAACATGTCTTTGCTCTGACACAGTCGCTGGAGCTATACGACTTCTACAAAGCGCAGATCACGGCGTGTGACCGTCGGCTGGAGGCGGCAGTTGCCACGCTGACTGTCCGGGCTGACGGTGATCTGGCACCGCTGCCGAAGGCAAGGATCAAGGGCAAGCAGCACAATGCGCCGTCCTTCGACGTGCGCGCTGCGCTTTACGAGGTGTTGGGTACCGATCTGACGCAGATTCACGGCGTCGGACCATCACTAGCACTTAAGCTGGTGGCTGAGTGCGGTACGGACCTGCGCGCTTGGAAAAGCGCCAAACACTTCAAGTCGTGGCTCTGCCTTGCCCCCGGGAACAAGATCTCCGGGGGCAAGTTGTTGTCCTCGCGGACACGCCGGTCCTCGAGTCGTGCAGCCGCCCTCCTGCGATTGGCTGCTGTCACGATTGGCAAAAGCGATACGGCCTTGGGTGCCTTCTATCGACGCCTCTCTGCACGGATCGGCAAGCAAAAGGCGGTGACCGCGACGGCCCGGAAAATTGCCGTTCTGTTCTACAACGCTGTGCGGCATGGCATGACTTACCAAGATCAAGGCGCCGCAGCCTACGATGAACGACATCGGCAACGCGTGCTCTCAATCCTTCAACGGCGCGCCAAGACAATGGGTTACGCATTGGCGCCCATCCCAAAGGCAGCGGGTGTTTCTTAGGAAGGCAACGGCGTACTTCGCGCGCGAGTCCCAATGAAGTACGCCTTCATCCTGGCGCATCGCGCAGAGTTCGGCGTCCGGGCCATGTGCCGGGTGCTTCGGGTGCATTTCTCTGGCTTCTATGCATGGCTTAAGGAACCGTTAAGCCACCGTGCGCAGGAGGATGCGCGACAGATCGAGCTGATCCGGCAAGCCTGGGCGGACAGCGGCAAGGTCTACGGCTATCGCAAGCTGACCGACGATCTGCGCGACTTGGGCGAACGCATCTCGGAAAACCGGGTCGCTCGGCTGGCGTCTCTGGCCGGGATCGCTGCTCAGGTGGGCTACAAGCGCCGTCCGGGCCGCTATGGCGGCAAACCTGCGGTCGTCGCCGAGAACAGGTTGGAGCAGCGGTTCGAGGCATCTGTTCCCGATCAGGTCTGGGTGACCGACATCACCTACATCAAGACCCACGAAGGCTGGCTGTACCTGTGCGTCGTCCTCGACCTGTTCTCGCGCCGCGTCGTTGGCTGGTCCGCCCAGTCGCGTATGACGACGGACCTCGCCCTGCAGGCTCTACTGATGGCTGTCTGGCGAAGAAAGCCTGAAGACAGGGTCACGGTGCATTCAGACCAGTGCTCCCAGTTCACCAGCCGCGAATGGCAGACATTCCTCCGTCAGCACGACCTCGAACCCAGCATGAGCCGGCGCGGGAACTGCCACGACAACGCCGTCGCCGAGAGCTTTTTCCAGCTTCTGAAGCGAGAACGCATCCGGCGTCGAACATACCCAACCCGCAATGCAGCACGGCAGGACGTGTTCGAGTACATCGAGATGTTCTATAACCCGAAGCGCAAGCACACGAACAACGGCATGCTGTCGCCCGTTGATTTCGAGATCAGACAGCAGAAACTGAACGAGGCAGGTGTCTAGGAAACTAGGGGCACCTCAGGCTTCTGGTTCGGCAACGCACATGGCGTCTTTTGCATTCCGAGCCCATTTGGCCGAATATGGGATCATTGTCGCTCAGGGCAGACACCGGTTCGATAGTCTCATCACGAAGCTGGACGAGATCCGGGAAGACCTGCCGGAACATGCCTGCTTTGCCCTGGATGCTCTTTTCGACCAACTGGACGCGCTTAACCGGCAAATCGAGAAAATTGATGTTCGGCTGGGTGAGATCCACAAGACCAATGCGATTTGCCGCTTGCTTGCGACCATACCGGGGATCGGACCGATTACTTCGACTGCCTTCGCTGCTACGATCCCGGATCCGTCCGCCTTTCGGTCAGGGCGCGAGTTTGCTGCCTGGCTTGGCCTGACGCCGTGACAAAACTCATCTGGAGGAAAACACAGGCTCGGCGGCATTACCAAACAAGGCGATCGGTATCTTCGCCATCTATTAGACTTGGGCGCTCGGACAGTCGTAAGATATCCAAAAGCGCGCTCCCGCGTTGATGGTCCATGGATCGAGGCTTTGCTTGAACGACGTAGACCTATGGTCGTTGCTGTAGCTGTAGCAAACAAATTGGCACGGACGCAATGCTCACGACTGGCGAGGTGTTCAGGACCGCATAACTTCCGAGATCGAATAAACTGGAACACAACGAGATGGCACAAGTGCAATGACAGCGTGATGGAAAATCGGCAGAGCTGAGGATCGAGAAAGCCCGGAGAGCTTTAAGCGCGCCAAAGCGCGTCCCGTTGATGAGGCCTCGATCCGCGGACACCATCAGGGCCAGCAGTCATGTAGGGGCTGCACAAACAGGCCGAATACATGAACGCACCCGCCGATGAAGATCACGATCAAAACACTTGCGCCCGCGGGGGCGTCTATACATGAAGCTTTCGCAGTAGCCGTTCTCCCAGGGCGACCCTGGCTCGATGTAGGCTGTCTTTGCCCCAACCGCGTTGATCCAGCCTCTGACGGCCTCAGCGATGAACTCAGGGCCATAGCCGTCGGGGTGGGCGGCGCGGTATTCCTCCCAGAGCAGAACTAGCGTCACCCCTTTACGCTTCAGCGTTGCATCGTCATCGCGGCCGGATGGCAATGGCCAGCAGTCCAGACCCGCCTCCCGGGCGCGGTGCAGGTAGGTCGCCACGGTCGTCTTGCTGAGCTTCAGGCGTAGGCCAACCTCGCGCACCGAAAGCCCCTGTTCATGCGTCAGCCGCAATATGGTTCGTATGTCTTGCACAGTCATGCGCCTCGGTTGCTTGCGTCGTGGCATGTCCCCTCCCGATCTTGTTCAAGATCGGCAGAATGCCGTGACGGCGCGGGCGATGACCAACCGTGCCCAAGGCCCCCGAAGCTGTCCGGGAATTACTGAAATCCGTGTCCGGGAATTTACGAAACCCGCAGACTACGCAACGCCGGGCCTGCTCAACACCAAACGGGGTCAATATTGGACGCCGATAAGGGGTCAAAGTTCAATGCCGATTGACACTTTCATCTCTGTGGCCTGGCGGACCTTGGGCAACACGGCGACCAGATCGAAGCTGCAGTCACCGCGGCAAGGATCGCGGTCAGCGACGAAAGCGGAGCCAACTTCGCACCGCTGGCCATGGGCGGGGCCGCGGGGCCGGGGGTTTACGTTTGGTGGCCTACCAGCTGAGCGCCCGGCGCGTTGGCTTGAGAGAATGGAAAATGCATGCGCGACCGCGATGCGGGACCTCGACGATATCGAGCTATGGGTGGGACGAGCCGAAAGCATGATGTTCCCGCTTTCTGGAAAGACACCACCAGCTTTGGGCGCCGTGCGGCCAATCCAGCGGACCCAACCAGCGTCAGTGCGCTCAATTTTTTCTGAACATACTGGAAGATTCGGGGATATGCTTTATCTTGTCAGCATCGGGGAATACCGGGAGGCGAGATGTGAGCAAGCCCGACAGGACAAGCGCTACCGAAGCGGCGCGGGCGGATTTCATCGAAAAGATCGGCGTGATCGCACAGACCGAAGGCTTGCCACGGATCGCAGGCCGCATCCTCGCGATGCTCCTCTATGATGGAGAGCGCGTTTCCTTCCGGCAACTTGCCGACGCGTTGCAGGTCAGCCGGGGAAGCATCAGTTCCAGTGTACGGATTTTGGAAAGCCAGCAATTGATCAAGCGAGTTGCTAAGCCAGGCGACCGGCAGGATTACTTCCAGGTGGTCGATAATGCCTTCGCCAACATGGTCGAGGCATCGGCCTCACGCGCCCGACGTGCCGCGGCGGATATTGAAGAGTCCCTGAAGGTGATCCCGGCGTCTGAGATGGGACCACGAGCCCGGGTGGCCGATTATGCCGCCTACTACACTGCAATGGCTGAGGGTCTGGACACGGCTGCGAAGGCCCTTCGAAAGGGCAAGTAAACGTAACAATCGTGCTTGAGCCGCCATGACGCGACGTCATAAGAGGCCTTTGCTGATGTCGCGTGGCCATTAATTTCAGATGAGAAATCAAACGAGCTCCATAACCCAGGTTTGCAGTTAAGTTTGACAGAGCCCACTGATACATACCCTTAGCGCGGAAACTCTATTAATCCGGGATGAGACGTCGCACCTACATCCCCAGGAACGCGGCACTGTTTCCGGCTCATATCGAAATCAGATGGGCGGACCGGTCGGAGGACTTTATTAAAATCGACCAAACACCCGCGGCGGGCGCGAGGTCAGTCAAAGAGCGCTAGAAGCGGTGCCACGGCCTTTTGCCAGCTGTCACGAGATTCCAAACGGTCGATCCAGCTCGCAACTCCTGGGTACTGGTCCAGTGAAATCCCCGCTTGATCGCGATACATGAAGGTGGTCGCAAGATAGAAGTCGGCAAGACTGAGTGCGCCTGCGATCCAGTCCTTGCCGTCGAGTCCGATTTCCAGAACGGCAAGGAACTGATCGGTCGCTTTCTCTTCCGCTTCGACCACAGTCAGATCGGGATCGCCCATGCCGAATTTCTCTTTGAGAAACAGCTCAAAGGACAATTTCTGCATCGCCGGGCCAAGGTGGATCGCTTGCCACCAGGTCCATTGATCGACGAGGGACCGCGCCTTGCGGCCCTCAGGATAGAGGCCCGCCTCGGGCCGAAGCCCCGCCAGATAGGCACAAATTGCCCGGGATTCCCAAAGCACGAAATTCCCGTCCTCCAAGACGGGCACCTTTGCATTGGGATTGCGAGCGAGAAATTCCGCCGCGCGGTTGTCCCCGGCCCGGATGTCGACATCGACGATTTCGAGGTCCACGCCCAGTTCGTGTGCCACCGCCCGCACACGCAGCGCATTGGGCGAGAAATTCGCGTTGTAGAGTTTCATGATTTTGTCCGCCTCTATAGTTACTGCGGCGCCCGAAGAAGCACCGCCCGGTTTTCGGTCAGGAAATCGGCAACCGACTGTCCAGACTTGCCGGTGAGCGTCTTGAGATCGTCGCTGGCCACATCAAGGTAGCCTTCGGCGATTGCCTGGTCGAAAGAGACGAAAACACGCGCCATGAACTCGGGCAGGCCATTTGCGATCATCGCCTGCACCATGTCTTCGGCCGGCATCGGAACGTAGGGGATGTCCTTGCCGGCGATGTCCGACAATAGCGCCGCGATATCGGCCTGGCCGGTGGATTCGGGCCCGGTGATGTCCAGCACCTCGCGGTCGGTTGAATTCATCAGCGCGGCAGCGGCGGCGCGGGCGCAGTCGGCGCGCGTGACGTAACTCGCCCGTCCGTCCCCTGCCGCGGCAAAGAGCTGCCCCATGTCGATCGCCTGCGGTCCGCTCATAAGCAACATATCCGTATAAAGGTTGTTGCGAAGGATCGTGTAGCTGGCGCCGCTTTGCTCGATCAGCTTCTCGGTGTCCTGATGATCCTTGCTGAAAGTGATGGGGCTTTCGGGTACCGGGCTGGCAAGCGAGGTATAGACGATGTGGTCGATACCCGCCTCGCGTGCGGCGGTGATCGCATTGGAATGAGCCGCGAGCCGTTTGCCCGGCTCCAGATCGTCGGTGGAGACGATCAGGATCCGCTTGCCGCCCGCGATGGCCGGACCCAGTGTTTCGGGCGCGTTGAAATCGCCTTGGCGAACATCCACCCCATTGTTCCTAAACTCGGCGAGTTTGTCGGCGTTGCGCGTGACCGCGATGATCGGACCGGCGCCCGCCTCGATCAGTTGATCGATTACCTGGCGTCCAAGCTGGCCGGAGGCGCCTGTGACGATAAATGGTCCGTTCTGAAAGCTTGCCATGGGCGTATTCCTGTTCTTTTAGAGAGAGTCAGCCGTGGATGTGAACCTGCGCGGGGTTGGCCAGCTTGCCGCGGGCGAAGTCCCAGCTCGTTGTCAGGATTTTGATCATGACGTCGACCTCTGACCCATCGCGCGGCGCAAAGGCCATGACGGCATTTGCCGGGATGTGTCCGGCCGACGCCATCGGGTGCGGTTCGCCCCATCCCTTGGCGATGAGTTCATCGACCGCCGCCAGCGGCAGCATCATGTGCGACGAACCGTCATAGGAGGGATGCACATGGGCAAATTCGCGTCCGATCATGAAGGCTTCACGCGGGCCGCAGGCATGCGCCACCGGCAAGACCAGTGCTTCGGCGCCGGGCACCGAGATGCCCGACCGGCAGCGCTCGACGAAGGGCAGGGCGAAGGCCTTCTCCTTGAAAAATGCGTGGATCTCTGCCGAGGAGTTCTGCGACACCTGCTCATGCGGGGCGCAATCGGTGGTGTCGGGGCGCGGGCCCTGCCGCGGGGGAAGTTCGAAGCTCATGGTTGGTCCTATCCAAATCTGAACGCGCTTTCGACCGCGCCCAACACGTGATCCTCGAGGGTCTTCTCCCCTCGATCCGCAAGCGCAGCCCCGGCCACGACGTGCAACGGGATCAGATGTTCCTCGCGCGGATTGGCATCGCGTGCGCCGGGCGCCTGATCCCACTCGGCCAGCATGGCATGGCGCACTGCGGGGTCTTCATGGGTCACCGCACTCGTGAGCCATCGGTCAAAGTCTCCGCCGTTCACCGGGCCGTCCGGTCCGCCCCTCATCGCCCGCATCATCTTGCCCATGTTATGATAGGTATTGCCGGATCCGATGATCAGCACCCCTTCGTCGCGCAAGGGCGCCAACGCGCGACCGACGGCAAGATGCGCCTCGGGGTCGAGATCGTCGCGCAGGCTCAATTGGACGGTTGGGATGTCGGCCTCAGGAAAAGCCACCTTTAGTGGAACGAATACCCCGTGATCGAAGCCACGCGCAGCATCGGCCCCGGATTGGAATCCCGCGTCTTCCAAAAGTGCGCGTACGCGGGTCGCCAGCGCGGGCTCGCCCGGCGCGGGCCAGGTCAGCTGATAGGTATGCTGCGGAAATCCCTGATAGTCGAACAGCAGAGGCGGGGCGGGGTTGGTCTGCAAGGTAAAGACCCGCTCTTCCCAATGGCCCGAGATCACGAGGAGCGCCTTGGGCCTTGCCGGCAGGCTCGCAGGCAAGTCCTCAAGGAATTTGCGGTGCCGATCCCAGGCGTCAGGCGGGTTCCAGTCCATGAAGAAACAGGGGCCACCCCCATGGGGAACAAACAATGTCGGCTGCTTTTCAGTCATGTTGTCGTCCTTTTGTACCCCAAAGTCCGAGGCTATGGGCGGCGCCGTGGCAACTGCACATCAGATCAGTTTGGCGCTGCCGGAACTGCCGGTGCATAGGCCGACTTGACCGCACGCACGCGATTGGCGGTCAGCCACGAGATGATCAGGAATACCCAGGTCGCCAGCGCCGGCGGCCAACCCGGATCGCCTGCGCCCACATGCGCCCCGAAGGCGAGCACCAGATGCCAGAACATTGCCGCATAGGCCCAATCTGCCAGCACCGCCGAAGGGCGCCAGAGGATCACAACGGCACCGACGATCTTCAAAATTGCGAGTGGCCAGATGATGTATGTGGGATAGCCCAACACCTCGCGATACATGCCCGCGACCATGTCGTGGGATGAGATGTAGAAGGCCGCCGCACCCAGATAGACCAATGCCACAAGGCCGGTCGCGATCCAGTAGACATATTTTGCCACGTTGTCACTCACTGCCGCTCTCCCGGTTTTCGGCGGGTTGTTAGGCTGCCGTTTTCCATATAGTATCATTAGGTGCCTTGCTTCATCAGTTAAAGTAGGCACTTAAAAGTAACTTACTTTCGTGGACTGCGAGGGCTATCCACAATGAAAAGCGTACAACCAGCTTCCTGCCCGATGGAGGCGCTGCTGCGTGTCATCACGGGACCTTGGACGATTTATATCCTTTGGGTTCTGTCCGAACAGGGTCCACAGCGTTTCGGCGCGACCAAACGGCTGGTGCCTGGAATTTCCACCCGGGTCCTGACTGAGAGGCTGAGAATGCTGGAACATGCCGGCGTGGTCTGGCGCGAGCAGGCCATGAGCATCCCGCCCGCTGTCACATACGGGCTGACTGAACGCGGCGCGGAGCTGCGCGGTGTGCTGGACACCCTTGGATCCATTGCGCGCCGCTGGGAGGCGGAGGGTGCTTTCGACGGGACAGCCCGCTCGGCGGAATGATAACGTCCGTCCTGTTCGCGGAGTAATCCCGCGCCAGAAAGCACCGCGGACGGAGCACGGCCCGAAGCTCATGACGGATTGAAAGCCGCGTTGGGTATGCCTGACAGGCGGCACTCACGCTGCACGATCCGCCCAGGTTTGCGGCTTGCCGACACGTAAAAATCAATCTACTGTACCGACTAGACGGTACAGTCAAGTTTGAAATCCCGCAATGCTGCACAGGACAGGAAGAACGAGATGCGCGAGAGAAAAATGGCCGAGGTTTTGTTCGGCGCGCGCGAGGTCTTCTTCCGGTGCGGTTATGAAGGCGCCACCGTCGATGCCATTGCCGCCGAAGGGAAAGTGTCGAAGGCAACCATGTATTCGTATTACACGACCAAGGAGCAGCTGTTTCTGAGCGTCGTGGAATCCGAATGCGGTCGGCTTGCGGAAGAGATCCTCCGACCCTTGTCCGCAGGTCCCGAGCCGCGCGCCCAGTTGGAAAAACTTGCCCTGCGCATGATCGATCTCGTTCTGGACGAAACCTACATCCGCCTTCTGCGGACGTGTATCGGTGCCACCGAGATGCTTCCCGAGGTCGGGGAGGTGTATTTTCGTGCCGGACCGAAACGGGCACGCGAACTCATCAGTAAAGTTCTGGAACGCCTTTCCCGGGAAGGCGCGCTTGAGATCGACAACCCCCCGCGTGTTGCGGATCACTTCATACATCTTTGCGTTTCTGGACTGTTGATGCCACGCCTGCTGGCCGTGCAAAGAACAGTCGAGCGGGACAAGCATGCGGCCGATGCAGTCACTGCATTCCTGCGACTCTACGGGAGCGGACATAGAGTAGAGCTCTGAACTGACCTTGCTTTCCGACAACGGGGCAGTGCTCCAAATCTCTCAATAAAATTGCCGAATGGACAGTGAATAGTGACCATACAATCCAAAATGCAGGCAAAGAATGCGTCACCAAGGATCCTCGGCGCTGCGCGGGCAATTGCGCACAGAGAGGGCGCGGGAAAGATTACGATCGACGCCGTCGCGCGTGAGGCCGATCTCAGTAAAGGCGGGGTCTTATACAATTTTCCGACCAAGAGAGCGCTTCTTGCCGGGCTGCTTGATGAGATGCTCGCAGAACATCACGAACGCCTGGCATCAGTCCCGGAAGATCGCAGATCCCGCACCCTGCGTGGGCACCTGGAAGCAATCGTGCAAGCCAGAGCCGTCGATGACGACCTCTCGATGGCGATTCTCGCGGCTGCCGCGTCAGATCCGCGGCTGCTCGATCCGCTACGGGCTGAACTGACCGGCGACCTTGAGCGTATCCTGTCCGACACACAAGACACTCCGGGTGCTATGGTTGTCGTCCTAGCGATCCAGGGACTTCGGTTCCAGAAACTTCTGGGCCTTCCCGACGGTGGCGCGGATCTCAGGGGACGCGTCATCGAGCAATTGAGGGCCATGATTAATGAACTCGAATAGAGAGACACGAAGTTTGAAGCGGATCGTTTTTGTTATTGCGGTAGCGGCCGTGTCGGCCGTTGCCGTCCCGTTTGTTTCGCCGTTCCTGACCGATGTGCTGGCCCAGACCGCGACGGACACCCTGGAGGCAGAAGTCGATACAAGGCCTGCAGCGAACGTGGAGCGACCAGTCACGGTCGAAGTGACCCGTGCGCTCAATCGCGTCGTAAGTCAGTCTCGCAGCGTTGCAGGCCGCGTCGAACCTGCTCGAACGGTGGACCTTGCGTTTCAGATACCCGGGCAGATCATTCGCCTTGAGGTTGAGCCCGGCGACACGATTCGCGAGGGCGAGGTGATCGCGGAGCTCGACCAAATCGATTTCGAACTCGCCGTCGACCGGGCTCAGGCGTCCTACGACCTGGCGAATTCCGAACTCGCGCGCGCCTCGGACCTCGCCGATCGTGGCGTGGCGTCCGACGCGCGCCTCGACACGGCCCGCGCGCAGTTCGTCCAGGCAGGAGTCGCGCTCCGCGAGGCAGAGCGGCGCCTGTCCCAAACGAAAATCGTCGCGCCATTCGACGCGATTGTGGCGCGCACCTTCGTTGAAGAATATGTCAACGTCACGTCGGCCGCGCCTGTCGCGCGTCTACAGGATGTCAGCGAGATGCGGCTCGTGATCTCCCTGCCAGAGGAACTTGCGGCCATTGCGCGGTCGGCACCCGATGCCTTCGAGATCGTTGCAACTTTTCCGGCTGTTCCGGGTTACACCGCGCCTCTGGTGCTTCGCTCGTTTGCGACCGATGCCGACCGGACGGCGCAGACCTACGACGTGGAATTTGCGATCACGGGTGATATCGACCCGCGTCTTCTGCCCGGGATGACTGCGGATGTGCGCATCTCCATTGCCGCAGAAGCAGATCGCCCGCAATCCGTGATCGTTCCGGTTTCGGCGGTGGATACGACGAGCCGAACCGAACCGTCCATCTGGATCTACGAAGAAACGTCCGGCCAGGTCGCGCGCAGGGCGGTCCGTTTGGGTCTTCCGATCAACAATGAGATTGTCGTTCTGGATGGCCTGAAGGGCAACGAATTGGTTGTTTCCGGCGGCTGGTGGCGGCTCAGGGACAATCAGACCGTGACAGTTTCGGGGCTCTGATCCCGTTCTTTTTGACAGGACAAGAATAGAACCATGGCACTCAGCATCTCACGAGCGAGCATCGAGCGTCCTGTGGCGGTCTGGCTCACCATCATCTTCTGCGTTCTCGGCGGCTATTGGGGGCTGAATACGGTCGGCCGCCTTGAAGACCCGAGCTTCACCCTCAAGACGGCACTCATCTTCGTGCCGTATCCCGGCGCCACGGCAATGGAGGTTGAAGAGGAGGTCGCAGACGTCGTCGAAAACGCGCTGCAGCAGATGAAGCAGCTCGACCGGGTGGAATCGAAATCGATGCCGGGCATGGCGCAGATCACCGTCGAGATCGAGATGACCTATGGCCCGGACGAGATCCCGCAGGTTTGGGACGAGATGCGCCGCCGCATCAGTGATATCGAGGGGGATCTTCCGGCAGGGGCGCAACCGCCCATCATCAATGACGATTTCGGCGACGTCTATGGCATGTTCTATGCGGTGACGACCGAAGGTCTGAGCCCATCGGAGCAAAGGGACTTGGCCACGACGCTCCGGCTCGGACTGGTCACTGTCGATGGCGTCGCCAAGGTCGAGGTTCAGGGCCTCTCCGAAGAGGTAATCACCATCTCGATCCCGTCTGCACGCCTCGAGATGCTGGGCCTTCCGCCGACCCAGATCCTGGGAATTCTCGCAGACGAAAACCAGGTGTTCACCAACGGCGAGATCACCGAGGGCCCTGCCCGGATCGGCCTATCGGTTCCGCCGGGCTATATTAGCCCCGAAGGGATAGAGGAGCTGCGGCTGGGCACGGCCGGAAATGTCGGCCAGATCGCCGTCAGCGACATCGCCACCGTCACACGGGAGGCGGCCGAACAGCCCAGCCAGATCATCCGGCAGAACGGCAAGGCGGCCTTCACCCTTGGCGTTTCCGCGTTGACGGACCGAAACGTGGTCGCTGTCGGCCAGGAGGTTTCAGCGCGGCTGGAACGGCTCAAGTCGGAGCTTCCCGAAAGTGTCGAGATCATTCCGATCTACGAGCAGCATGTCGTGGTGGACGAAGCCGTTTCAAGCTTTCTCGTCAGTCTCGGACAGTCGGTCGCGATCGTGGTCGGTGCCCTGATGCTGACCATGGGGTGGCGCGCCGGCCTCGTGGTGGGCGCGACCCTCGGACTTACCGTTTTCTCCACGCTGTTCTTCATGTCGGTGTTCGGGATACAGATGGAACGGATCAGCCTTGGCGCCCTGATCATCGCGATGGGTATGCTGGTCGACAACGCCATCGTCATCACCGAAGGCATGGTGATCGGCATGGCGCGTGGCAAAAGCGCGGAAGACGCGGCGGCCGAGACGGAATCCTCGACGTCCATTCCCTTGCTGGGGGCAACCGTTATCGGGATCATGGCGTTTTCCGGTATCGGGCTGTCGCCCGATGCGACGGGCGAGTTCCTGTTTTCGCTTTTCGCCGTGATCGCCATTTCGCTGCTATCAAGCTGGGTTCTGGCAGTCACGGTCACGCCGTATCTTGGCAAGCTGCTGCTCAAGGCCCCCAAGAACACCTCGGACGATCCCTACAAGGGCCCGTTCTACGGGATTTACCGCGGGGTTCTGTGGACGGCGCTGCGCGCCCGCATCCCGGTCGTTCTGACGATCATCGGGATCACCGTCTGGTCGGTCATGGCTTTCGCCCAGGTCAAGCAGGCCTTCTTCCCCGCCTCGAACACGCCTATTTTCTACGTCGAGTTCCAGATGCCGCAGGGAACCGATATCAACACGACCGACGAAGAGATGCTGCGGCTTGAGCGGATACTTCTGGATGAGGATGCTGTGACCGGGGTAACGGCCCTCGTAGGGCGGGGGGCAAGCCGCTTCATGCTGACATACAATCCGGAACAGGCGGATGCCAGCTATGGCCAGCTCATCGTCCGGGTTGCGGACGCCGCAACGATCCCGGCGATCGCGAGCAGGCTCAACCGGGATTTGCCAGCCGAATTCCCCCACGCTCTGATCCGTGTCGAAGAAATCGTGTTCGGACCGCCGGCCGGTGCCGATGTTGCAGTTCGTTTCTCGGGCCCCGATCCGGTCGTCCTGCGCCAGCTCGCGGATGATGCGATCAGGATATACGAGGAGGCAGGAACCATCACCAATCCGCGCACCAATTGGCGGCAGCGTGAAATCCTTGTCGAACCCGTCGTCGACGAGGCACGAATGCGGCTGGCTGGCGCAACGCGCGGAGCGATCGCGGATACCATCCGCTATGGAACGTCCGGACTGCGCGTTGGCGACCTACGCGAGGACGACGTGTTGATTCCGATCCATCTCCGGCTTCCCGAGAGCGAACGCGACGGAGTTGACCGCCTTCGTGACCTATCGGTGTGGTCCGATGGGGCAGGGTCCTATGTACCCATGGCCAACCTTGTCGAAAGGTTCGATCCCCGTCTTGTCGAGGCACTCATTCACAGGCGCGACCGAGAGCGGACAATCGCCGCCCTCGGCGGTGCCCGCAGCGATCTCACCGCGGATGAGGCATTCCGAAGCGTCCGCACCGAGATCGAATCCATCCCGCTTCCCGACGGTTATGCAATGGAATGGGGCGGCGAATTCGAAAGTGCGCAGATGGCTCAGGAGTCGCTTGGCAAGCAGCTTCCCCTGGGCTTCCTGGTCATGTTGACGATTTCGATTTTGATGTTCAACAAAGTCCGCCAACCGCTGATCCTGTGGCTCGTGGTGCCAATGTCCGTGACGGGCATGGTCCTGGGGTTGCTGTTCACCGGTCTGCCCTTCACATTTACGGCCCTGCTCGGCTTCCTGTCGCTTTCGGGAATGTTGATGAAGAACGCAATCGTTCTCATCGAAGAGATCGACTTTCTACGTGCACAGGGTGTGCCCGATTACAAGGCGGTGATCGACGGCTCAGTCAGCCGTCTTCGCCCTGTGGTGCTCGCCGCCGGCACGACGATCTTTGGCATGATTCCGCTTCTGCCCGATGCGTTTTTTGCCTCGATGGCGGTGACGATCATGGGCGGCCTCGCCTTTGCTTCGGTCCTGACGCTCGTCGCGGTTCCGGTGCTCTATGCGCTTCTGTTCCGGATACGGCCACCGAAACGGGACGCACAGTCGGACGGCCTAGCGGCGACCGCCTGACACAACGATCCTCCCTAAAATAGGATTTCGAGCCAATTTGAGGATAGCGGAATGGCCCAGAAAAAACAAAACCGGAGTGGATCGTCGCGAAGCTCCGGGAGTCCGACGATCCCAGGGCGCCTCGTGCGGTGTCCTATGGGACAAGCAGGTGGTGCACCAGCGGCTGGCAGACTGCCAGACGAGGATCGCGGCGGGACGGCAGCTGGTCTATCATGCCGCAGGTCTGGACGCGGCGGGCCACGATTGCGTGCAAGAGGTCTCGATGGTCAAGGCCTATTGCGGCGAACTGGTAAACAGCGTGCTCTACGACTGCGTCCAGTTTCACGGCGGCATGGGCTATATGCGCGAAACCCCGGTTGAACGCATGTCGCGCGACGCCCGTGTTCAGGCCATCGGCGGCGGTGCGAGCGAGGTCATGCTGGAAGAAGTCGCCAAGCGCATGTGAGCTTCCCTATCCAGCAAATCAACGATCTACAGAAACAAGGACGAAACAGATGAATTTGGAAGCCACTCAACGCCAACCGGTCGCAAGACTGACCCGAGAGATCTCAATAATACTCATCGGCACAATACTTCTGACACTATCCGCCAAAATCGCGGTGCCGTTCTACCCGGTACCGATGTCAACACAAACCCTGGTGGTCTTGGGTCTCGGCCTTTTCCTGGGGCCGGTGCGCAGTAGTCTAGTTGTCGCTGCGTACCTTCTGGAAGGTCTGTTTGGCCTGCCGGTTTTCGCTGGCACGCCTCCCGCACCGGCGGGTCTGGCCTATTTTGCGGGTCCCACTGGCGGATTCTTGATTGGGTTTGCGCTCGCGGCGGCGGCTGCAGGATGGATGGTTCAAAAGCTGGCAGGGCTTCCGCCTTCAATCAGAGCATCTGTAGCGGTCCTCTCCGGTTCGATACTTATGTATTGCGCAGGGCTATTCTGGTTGGGTGGCTTTGTCGGCTATGGCGAAAAATTGCTGAACGCCGGGCTTTACCCGTTCCTGCTTGGAGACCTGACGAAGGCAGCAATTGCTGTAGTGCTGTATACAGGTTTCCATAATCGGGGTCACGCTTGACTGCTGGGCTTTGTTGCCTTGTTCCAGCGCCGGTTCTGACCGGCGCTGGACGCCAGCCCGAGGCTTCCAAAGCTATGCAAAGCAAAAGGCGGCTTTGCAAGTCCCAGACTTTTCACTGTCAGAAAGTGGTCGTATTCAATGACAAAACGCAGCATGTTTCACACAGAGCCGGAACCGTGTCGCGCGCGTGCAGAACAGGTGGCCGAGGGAATCCTGAGGATCGTTGCGAGCAATCCCGGGAAGATGACCTATCACGGGACGAACAGCTACATCATTGATACACCTGACGGTCGGTTCATTCTCGATCCGGGTCCAGCAGAAGACAGTGCACATTTCGAAGCAATTGTCGAGAATCTGGGAGGCAACCCGGCCGGAATTCTAGTGTCACACCACCATTCCGATCATTTCGGTGCCGTGCCGGGATTGCGCGAACGGACAGGTCTGCCCGTTTATGTTTCGCGTGCCTTTCCAGACGATGCATTTCAACCCGACGGGTTTTTGGAAGACGGGCAAAGGATTGCCGGTCTTACTGTCCTTCACACACCCGGTCACGCGAGCGATCACCTCTGCTTTGCGAGGCTGGATGGAGTGTTATTCACGGGCGACCACGTGATGAGTTGGAACAGTTCGATCGTCAGCCCCCCTGACGGCAACATGCGTGATTACTGCGACCAGCTTCAACGGCTTATTGATCGCGACGATAGGATCTGCCTGCCGGGTCACGGGCCCGTACTCCAGGATCCGCGCCCTTACATCGAACGGTTACTTGCCAACCGGATGCGCCGCGAGACCCAGATCCTCAAGCATCTCCTAAATACTTCCGATACAGTCCAGAATATCGCCGCTTCAGTCTACAAGAAATCTGACCCGCATATTGCAATGGCCGCCGAAAGGAATGTTGTGGCTCATTTACAGAAACTTCTTTCTGAATCGCGAGTGGCTCAGGAAGAAGGGATCTGGAGGGTAAATTAACATAAACTTCATTATGCGTATCTGACGCTGTTTCGTGTCATGGTGTATTGACGGCAACTACCACTCGCCCTAGTAGCATTCACAACACCAAGTACCCGGAACTGCATGCAAATTGGTCCTCTTTCTCTAAGCACCGATTTTCGACTTTTCTGCATCCTCACCTGCGAATGTGACATATATCGCGTGGCGATATTTCGTGCACCGTGTCCGTTTCGCGGGCATGAACTTGCGGGACCGTGTAGCATTGAACATCCAGGACTTGAGACGCGCCCGCGGCCTCAGCCAGGAAGCGCTTGCTCATCAGGCCAACGTAAGCCGCGGTCACATGGGCAGGCTCGAGAACTCGAAATTTGCGGCCTCCCTCGACCTTCTCGAGCGCATCGCCAAGGCGCTCAATGTCGATCCCGAAGAGCTTTTCGCGAGGCGTTAATCCGCTTCCTGAGGCTTTGATCCCGCCTCAATTTCAAAAGTTAAAACGGCAAGAACGGTACGAGTAGCGCGGGTAGATGGCGAAAAGAAAGACAGGCTGGCCCTTCCAGGAAGGGTTTATCATCGACGGAACGGACGAAACCCATGTGTTTACCGACTATCGCTGGGATGATGGAAGCGTGAGCCGCCGCCAGTTTGTGGATCCATGCAGTTACGACCATACGCTTGTCGAATTACGGACAGTTTCACTCAAGTTGCCGGACAGCCAAGATCAGTAGGAAAACCACTCCGAGTGGTGACCTGCCCCAATCGAGTGGTCCGGTTTCAGTCTTAGTGCATGACGGGTCTTGGCGCTACGACCGGCGTGGCCGGCGAAGCGGCTCCGGATGGCGGAACCGGCCACTGCACGACCTCTGGGGCCGG